>Ga0179593_1531497_pt1 | contig 10472 bp, 13 predicted proteins | sample CZODoug2_1_08_16_FD_185931 | JGI IMG/M metagenome (GOLD analysis project Ga0179593, IMG submission 185931) | Vadose zone soil fungal communities from Angelo Coast Range Reserve, California, USA - CZODoug2_1_08_16fungal (PacBio error correction) | ecosystem: Environmental > Terrestrial > Soil >... | reverse complement strand
CTTTCTTCGCCAGGGCCTTTTCTTACTGTTGTCTTTCGCTTCTACGTGAAGCAGATATCCCATCCTTCCATTCGATTTCACCCCCCTTGAACCTTCCCCACGTTTGTTTACCCTAGGATTTAGTCGGACTCTCTCCTCCTTCGAGTCGTTTTGAAATGAGACGTTATGACCTTCTCTTTTTTGCGCCTTTACGTGACTCGCTGGCCAGTGTAAAAGCCATCCGAAGGGGCATGCTCACTAATACGTCCTTCCCTCGTTGAGGGAAATCTTTCTGACTTTTCTCCCCCTTTGAGCTTCGGACCCCCCCATCCACCCATGGCAGACACGGGCAGTTTCCGCTGCTTCGCTGTAACTTAAATGGAACAGCCCCTTTCCCTGCTTCCCCTGTTCCCCCCCTAGGCCTGCCCTTCTGTAGATGTTGAGATTTCTTAGAAGATTCTGCCCCGTTACTGTTGCGTTCTCTCTCATCCTTGCCAAGAGACATTACCCCTAGGAGAACCAGGTTTTTGTCTCATCTAAGGAATCTGCACTTTGTTTGGATTAGGACCTAGGAGTCGGACGGATGAGCCCCTCCAAACCCCGTCTTTACTGAGGTTTCCTTACTCTCCCTTTGTTGAATGAGATTTCTCAAGGTAGTCATAAGGAGGCCTGCATAGTTTCGCAGATTGGTCCACTGTCTCTTCGGGAGGAGACAATCCTAGGAAGATTCCTGGGAGTTGTCATTCCGCGCCCATCAGTGCCCCCGTGTCAAGATCCGAATGTTCAGGAGCCTCCCGGCCTATTTTAGGCTCTTGGCTGATAGGCAGGCTCTCTAGCTTTTTTATGGGAGAAGATCCTTTGCCAGATTACCCCTGAACGTCCTGTTTTAGAAGTCATGGTCGTCTCGCTTGTCCTCCGTGGTGAACCCCCCCCCCTTTTTTCTCCCACGGTGATTTCCCAGCAGTGCAAGGAACTTACGGTGGGATTTTTTCCCACACCCCTTAGCTCCCTTCTTCTCGAACCTTTCTGTAACAAAAACAAATTGCCCCTAGGGGTTTTGGGTCTTCTCGCCTTATTCCTGTCGGTTATTTTTTGAGCTTGGATGCAGAAAGGGGCGTCGATTTAGAACCTATCTGGAAGATTAAGCTTGAGTTCCTTTTTACGGCAAGACCCCCCCCCCTTGAAGATTTTGTTCCCCCTTTGAGAAGGGTGGTTCAATGGGAGTAGCCCTTCTTTAAGGATTAAGCCCTCTTGAGGTGTCACGGATGCCTTACATCTTTTTCTTGGTGACTTCTATAAATATTCACCACCTTATCGCCAAGTTGTCGCTAAGGTAAATTTTAGCCCCTCGAGCTTTAGTGGACCCCCCCCTCGTTCCGGCATTTTTTTTAAACGGAGCAATTATTTCTTCCCCTTCCCCCTTCGTAATGGCCTCCAGATGAAAGTCTTTGTTTTTTTTACCCCCCCCATTTTTCTTCCCCCATAGCTTCTATGAATTCCCGGATGAGGGCATCTCAGGATTTTTTTATGGCCTCGCCCCCCTTCTTCCGGCCCTCACGCCCTCTCACGCATTCTTTGCAGTGAGCCTTGCCTTCTTGGCGCCATTTAATATACGGGCAGCTCTTCCGTGCTCTCTTGGCAGTACTTTTTCTCACAATGAGATATGCCCTCATAGAGACATTTCTTCTTTCCCCTCTAGGTTGCTGGACCCCTTGGGAAATCCCCCTGTCTACGAAAAGCCCTTCATCTCTATTGCGACTCGCGATTTCGAATCTTTTTTTTCCCTGGCGATCTTATAGTATCGCCCCCCCCCCCTTCGAGTGGACGCACTAAACATGAAACCCCCCCCGGGGACTCACCTCCCTCAAATAAGGTTCCAAAGGTGCCAGGATAGGACCCTGTTTCTAGGAAAAAGGGGCCATCCCCATGAATTAAGGCTGTCGAAAGTGCCTTTTACCTTCCTAGAATCTGAAGAAGCAATGTGGAGAACAATTCAGCCCCCTCCTTTTAAAGTCTGGATAACTTCTCCCCTATCTTTTCCCGCGAAGTTTCTGGGATAGGAGTCCTTCCTATACTATGTCATGAGTGATATCTGATTCTAAATCCCTTTCACACTCAGGAAGTGAACCCCAATGTATTTTTTTAGGAGGTTTGAATGCTTCTAACCCCCATGTTAACTTTTCCGCCCAACATTTTTTTCTTTTTCTTTACCTTTGTGGAAGACGGAGCCTTTGATTTATTTACTCCTTCTCACGGAATCTTTGGCTTCTTATGAATCTCTATTCATAATATAAGTTGTTTTTCGAGCGAGCCACCATATCCGAGAGCAATTCCTTTATTCAACCACTCCTGGAGGATACTTTTTTCCCACCCCGTGTAAAGAATCAAATTTTCGTAAACTTTTTCCCCTTCCTATGGTGTCCATTCCCCGAATTCACTAAAAAACCCCCTCCCACGACGAAAGTGGTTCCCCAACAACCTTTCAATCTTTTCTTTCCAAGCCCCCCCCCAGACATACACACCCTTAAGTACGTCGCAGATATGTAATACCCCTAATCAAAGCCCTACACTACTAGTCTCCTCTATTAATCGTCTGGAATGATTCCCCCCCCCAGCTTCTTACGGCTCCCCCCACCACGCTCTCTTTGATGCGGTTTTCCTTCCCTTTTTATGTGCACATCCGTTACTGGGATGCTTTTTCTTCTGTCCACCGTTATGGCCGTTCCAAGTCTTCTTCCCCGCTTCTTCCCCCCTAATTTTTTGTAAGAGTAATAGCCCCCCCTCGATAGTCCTTCCCCCCTTTACGTCAACCTCTCACAAAAATTAGAGATAGAAATATTTTTTCTTATTGAAGCTTTTGTGTAGTGCTTCCTGCGCGACCTTTCCTTTACCTTCCCCGAGAAACCATAATTGTCCCCCCTTCGATTTCATAGCGCAGTGTTTTCGCCCCCCCTTTCTGCCCCCCCCCCCAACCCGATTAACTCCGTCGTAATAGACCCTTCCTTCCATAGTACCCTTCCCCCAAGCCCCCGATCCCCCCCTGGCGTGATAACCGTTAAAAGGTTGGCAATAACCTCCCCCCTAAAACCTTCCTTCCGGCTTCAGTTCCCCGCGTTGATATTCAACTCCTTTTCCGACTCGCTTCTCGATTGGATCAACCTTGCTCCTCATCAATAAACCCTCCCCCTTTCATTTGAATCCCCTTTTTGGACTCAAAACAAAATGCCCCTCTTTTCGTGCGAATCCCCTCACAAGAAGCTGCCCCACCTACGAAATCTTTTAGTCTTCCCTCTCCCCCCCCCCTGATAAGAAGTGACCCTATTAGTCACACGTTTCGGAACGACTAGGTTCCGTAGTCGTCCTCCACCCCCCCTAGAAAGACCCCTAAAAACGCTTTTCCCCCCGTAAAAGCCAAACTCTCTTTTCTTTTTTAATGGATCCTCTGCAGGACACTTTGTCTTCGAACCCCCCCCCCCCCTTAAGCGTACCCCTCTTTTTTTTTGATTGAGTCCCCTCGAAAAATAACGGGAGGAAGCTCCCCTTCCCAAAACAGTGCCTACAGCCCCCCCCCCCCCCCTTAAGCCTCTTCCCCCAGACCCCCTACAGCTCCCATGGATTGTTGTTAACCTATTTTTCCCCTTCCTTGCACAACCTTCCCCCCAATTGGTAGTCTTGCATTTCTTCTCCCTTAATTCCCAAGTCCACGTGGCGCCACATAGTTGCTTCCCTTTTCACACCCCAGCTATCCCAGAGCCTACCCTCTCCCGTTCTACCCTCCCCTGCCTTGAGGAATAAGGATGGCCCCATATTCTATACCCCCCCCCATACCCGTCCCTGACTGCTGATAGTTCCCTATCCCGCTCTCCTCCGCTTACTCCACTGGCAGCCAGGCATTTCAGAACGCGGATCGGGTACCCGGCCTTTCGGCGCGGACCACGTCCCAATTACTTCCCCCTCTCCATTGGCGCCTCCCCCGGAGAAATCAGTAACCCCCTTTCTTTTCCCCAGAAGGCCCCCGCGTTCCCCCCCATTCCTCCCTCTTATGATGACTCCTTCCTCCGAATCTAATTTTCCTCCTATCAAAACACACCTATCGGCTCACCTACCGCCCTTTTTTCCCCCCTACCCAAATATTTGGATTTTCCTCGAAGTCCTTCCTCGAAGTCAAATGTCATCCTTTCACCCCTTCCTTTTCTTTTCTTTAACTTCTCAAACAGCCTGCTTCCCGGTAGGCCGCGTCCAATCTGTCGATGAGACTCTTTCTCCCCCCGCCCCGAATCGCATTTCCTTTCCCCCACCCCCTTTTCCCCCTGCTCTTCCTCATGAAAGCGCACCCCTTCCATCGGGCAGTTCCTTTCTCGGTTTTAGGAGCCCCCCTCGCGCCTGTAATTGCTAGTTTCCGTACCCCTCTCTGAAACCAAAAACGTTGCCTCGGCCTCTTTCCCCATCCCATTTCGTCTTTTCCAAACAAACTAACCCTGGAGCTTCTGAACTTTCCCCTCAATCCTCGTAGTGACGCTCACCGTCCTTACCTTCTTTTCATCCCCCCCTCGCCCGCTTTCAAGGAAACTTCCCCCCCTCTCCCTCCGAAATGTTTTTCTCCGATTTCCTGGGGAATCTTCCTAGCGATCCCCTTTTCCTCCCCCAGAGAGCTTTCCCAAAAATCCGGCTCCTTGCCTTCGTTGCGCGTTCTTTTCTTAACTCTCGAAGAACCTTTGACTGACTGTCCTTTTCTTTCTGTCCCTGGAGTTTCCGAAAGACACCCTTTTTTGGAGAAGAAATCTCTTTCCTACTCCTCAGTTGTTTTTTTTCTATATGAGGATTTCTTCCCTAAACGTTGTCTTTTGTGCTCCCAACCCCTCGATAATGATTCTCCATTTTTTCTTTGTAATAAAAAGTTAATCCTGAAGCAAAGGAATTACCCTCTTTTTCCCCATCCCCTCTCGGTTTTCTTTTTCCGTTCTTTCTGCTTCAAATTCCCTGCGAAGATCTCCTCTTCCTTCTTAGGGAGCCGGTTAAAAATTCCTGTGACATCGAGGAGCCCTTTTCTTTTGTCAACGACTGGCACGTGCGTCCCCAGACTTCTTTTTCTGGACCTTCCCTCCCTGGATAAGGGATTATCTGTGTAAGAGCAATGGATGTCCCTCCGCAGGCCCCATGGTTCAGCAACGTTTCACCGATTCTCGGAAAGCCCAATGAAAAGTGTCCGGTTTTCCTTCATTCTTCCCGGAATCCGTTCGTAGATTTCTCCGCCCCGAGAACTGGAGTCTGACTGTATAGGTGGAGAGGGTTTTTTCTATGGGGGTTTTTTGGTGGCATGGGAGATTCCCTTTATTCTCTTTTCCCTACTCTCAACCCTTCCTGGAAGCGAGCCTAAAGGTTTCCTCCGTACTCTTAGAAATCTCCATTGGATTTTATTTTCTTGACCTGGAGGAGAATTAGTAGAGTTCAAAGACCCCTCTGTTTTTATTTCGGTAAGTCCATTTCCTGTTTTTCTCTTTCTACTTCTTATGAGATAAATTTTCCATAAGGACTCCTCTTTTCATAGGCCTTCTGTAATGATGAATTCAAACCCCGTAGCTTCTCCCTTTTCATTTTCTCTCAATAGGAATAGTCTGGAGATGGTTGCCTCTCTCCTCCCCCCCCCCTGTAGAAGTTTTCTCAAATAAAGCTCGACATGCCTTCCTTTCCCCCCGATATATAAGAGCGGTGTATATAGGGAGGAAGTCCTTGTAGTCCTAGACTTTCCATGATTTCGGATCTTAGGTTTATGGCCTGAGACGGTCCTTCCTTGACTCTTTTCTCTCATTAAGGGAGGGTAGTAACGTTCCTGTTATTAGCCCCCTTTTTAGAAGCCTTTCCACCCCCAAAACTATTTCCAGCAAAAGGGGGACAACCCTTTCAGATAAGGCTACTTTCCAAATTCTCTCCTCCTTTTCCCTTTGAAATGAGTTAAAAACCTCCAAATTCTAGGGGCCGTTTTGTCAGACTGTTCTTTTTCTTCCTCCTTTTTTGCCTTCGGTTCCCTTCTCTCTTTTTAAGGGAGAACTGGGTAGATTTTAGCAAGCCTCGGATCTGGCCTTCCTCTTCTGGAGGGTCCCTTTCACTGAATACCCTCACGCTGCTCTTGTCACTTCTTTCTCTTTTCCTAAATTTTCGAAGGATTTTAATCCTTGAAGACGGGAGAGTTTTCTGCTTCGATTATTGGCTTCGTATACCTCCCTTCCCCCATTAATTCCCAGGGTGAGAGAACCACTTTCGCCGGACCCCCTCCCCTGTTTAGCTCTTCGGCGTGGTCCTCAGCGTAGCCTTCTACATTTTGTTTTTAAAGGAAAGGACTACCATTATTTTCAATGGACCTTAATGGTTGATTGGCTTTCCTGTATACAATCGACTGAGCTCGTTGAAGATAACCTTTTCTGACAATCGCCCGTCCCCTTTACCAGTTTGTTTTTCTGCGACCAGTTTTTTTTTCCCCAGTTGTGCCCCTCTCGATCCTCCCCCGACTTTTGGGGCCACTATCTCCTTCGAGTACTGTCTATCGAGTTGCTCTTGGCACCCTTTTCTCTCCCTGCAGCCTGCACTGCCCATTGAGTTTAGCTCTTTGCCCTGACAGCGCGCATCTGACGGCGCTCCTCCAAATCTATTTTCCCTATATGAGACGCGCTTGGGCTCTCTCCCCCCCCAATTGGGTAATGGCACTGATCAGTATCGCTCTCGAGTGGAGGCACCAAACAGGAAAAGGCCATTTCCTTTTTATCCACCGCCCCCTTTTTGAGCAATTTTCAGGATAGCCCATCACACTTTTATTTCCTGAATGGTTGATTTACCCTTCTTTTCGGATAGACCGCTGAAGAAGAGGCGCATGGGGCGACCCCCCTCTTACTCATTCTTGAAGAGTAGGTTAAAGCTCCTATGTTTCTCTTGAGAGTCGATTCCGGATACGCTGCGAAGTCTTTTTTAGACTTTATATAAGAATCGAGTCGACGCGTGCCCAATGTATGGCCTGATGAGGGCTTTTTTTGGATGAATTTCTTTCTACCAAAAATTTTTTTGTACGCCCCCTGTGGATTCTTAATGTTGGACTCCGTTTCTAATTCTTCAGTTGGTGAATCCTCTTATGTATTTCTTTTGGCGAGAGCTATCTCTTTTTCAATCTTGAGAGAGCCCCCCCAAACCCTAGAAAGTATAAGTCCACCAAATAATTTTTTTTCTTTTTCTTACCACTTAAAACAAACATTTGGCGCCTTTTTGGTTCATGTTATTCGGTAATAACCGCCCCTCTCCCCCTTTTCCCCTTCGACATATTTTTTCCAAGTTCTCCTTAATCCGCCGAAAAATACACTCTCCCAAGAGTAGGCGAATCCTGCGGTATCGATAAAGACCCCCCATCTGATAGTTTCTCTACACTTCGTATGCTTTATTCATTCGCCCAGGCCCTCCCAACAAGCGCTTTTCTCGTCCCTTTTGAAATGATGTTTTCAAGCGAACAAGGGCTCTTTTCCTGTCTTGATGCCGGCTTTTGGAAAAAGTTTTCGGGATCCAAATGCTCAATTTTCCTGTTGAGGCTCCCTTCCCGCGATACTGGCAGATACCGCTCCTTTCCCTATTCGTTTTTTCAACAATCGCCAGCAGATTTCAGAGGTGAAAGCTCTGTTCGTCGTCGAATACTTATTTTCTGCTGTCTCAGTCCCCCCCGAAAAACACCCTTATGGAGATTTCTGGGAATAGCTTTCGACGATCCTACTCCCCCCGCTCCCGCAATCGTACACTGATAGTAAAGTCATAAGGAAGAACCCCTGTCAAGGTTACGGTTTTCCCCCCGCTACAACTGGCAGGCCTTTGCCTCCATAAAACAAACTTCCGGCGAGGGGCACCCAGCCGGTTGATCTTAAAGTTTTTCTGTATCTCCGATGATCGATTGGCCACGGTCATCCTCAATAACCTCTATCAGTGTTCCATTGCCCTTAATGGTAGACGGGTTCCTTTCCCAAACACGAAAGCCCCCTTAAACTCCCGGACCCCACAGCTTCGCGAGAAAGTTCAATTCTAACGTTTATTCGCTCCCCCTTGGCTTCAGTAAGTGAATAGGTTTATTCCAAGCCTTGATTCCTCTGTATACGTTCTTTTCCCAAGCTCCCTTTCTGAATATGAAAATCCTTAGAAGCACCATTTTTCTTAACCCCTACCTTGTTACTTCCGGCCTTCCCGGACACATTGTCTTTTCCACAAATAGTAAGCGCATATCAGAGGACGGATTGACCATCTCAACGTTCCCGAAAGGCCCCCCCCCCCTCCTGTCCCGAAGAACCTACGACGATACCCCACCCGAACTTCTCTTGCTTGTTTTACGCCCCGTTTTCCCTCAAGAATTCAATTGTCTTTTGGCGAATGAATTCCTTTCCCTTTTTTCAATCACCGTTTGAACGCCACTCTTCTTTGTCCCACTAGTGTGCCCCAAAGCGAGAGACGACACTTTCAACTCGTTTCTCCTATGATACCTCTTTCTTCCGCTCCCCAATATTCCTTATAAAAACCATACCCCTTCCTCCTGCTGCCTAAACCTCTTCCCCCCCAATCTCCCCTTGCTCTCTCTCCCTTTCCCCTTCCTCCTTCGAACGCTATCCCGACTCCTTTTGGGAGCGGATCCCCTGCCAAACACCGAATCTTCTTTTCTTTATGACCATCCCTTTCCCCAGCAGGACAGCTTACAAAAAACCTGCCCTATTACTGAATCTTTCTGAAGAAATGTCTGTTTCTTAGACTCCCCCCAGTCGGCTCTTGACTCGCCCTTCTCAAAAAACTCTCTGATGGAAAATAGAAGACCTCCTCCTCAGAATCCCCCCCTCCATACCCCACACACGCTGCACACATTTCTTTCCCCCCCCAGACCACCCACCCCCAGACTGGCAACGGTATTCCTCTCAATTTCCTCTTGTCCCCATTTCTAACTCCGCCGTTCGAAGTTCCTTTCTCAAACCTATCCTGGTTAGAATCTAGCATCCCCCCCCGAGCCCCCCTTCCATATTTCTTCCTTGACGCTAGTATGCAGGCGCGTTATGCAAAACAAAGAAGTTTTTCTGTCATGTTTTTCCCTCAGCTCTCCTGAACCTTGCTGAAAAACCATGTTGGGGGAAGGAGCGATGGTAAACATAAAGGCGGAAGGAAACACGCTCTCGGAGGAAAGAGCTCTCATAGCGACTCTTAGTAGTTGTTGTGCATGACTGGCGTTCACCGACCTTTCAGTCTTCATCCGTGGAAACCAAGTTCCCCCTCGACCTGGGCCCACGAGAGGCGAGATTTAGTTCCTTGAATCTCCTTCTTATTTCCGACATCCACCCATCGGAAGTCTCCTTAGTTAGCGGAGTTGGATTGAAACTAGTCCTTCCGGAGAACCTTTCCTTACGTCACTTGTCCGAAATCCCCTTTGGACCCCGGAGAAGCTCTCTTCCTCCTACTCTCCCTTGTTGAGAGAGGGGATTAGCCCTATTTCCAGCCTTGTATTTCGAGGTCCGCCCCCCACTCTTCCCTTCTTTCCGATCATTCCTTCTACTAAAATCCCCACTCTCACGTCGGAGTCCTTCTTCAGCTATCTGATTTCGTCGGGAAGTTTTGAGCGCTTATCCGTTGAGAGGTCAATTACCTCCTTCTCCCCCGAACATCGAGGGCTCCTTTGCCTTTCGTTTTAATCAGTGGCGCTGCTCCCCGCCATTCCGCGGTCCGCACTACTACGCCGTCCGGTATAGAGTTGTTCCCCATATTTAAGACTCCTTTTTTTGTTCTTCCCTCCCTCCCTCTTAAACCTTATCTTACGGCCCCCTTGTTTTAAGCAAAGGGCATTTTTTACGATGAGTCTTCCCTTCCATTCCTCACCCCATTTTTTGTTTTTAGGCGTCACCTAGCGCAACCCGGTCTCTTGCCTTCCCTTTATTTGAGACGACCCTCGATTTAGGTCTAGTTGGCGCTTACCCCCCCTTAAAGAGCGTTTGATCCTTGCAGGTTCTCCCTTACATTAAAATGTTTTCCCCCCAGGCCTTCCATTTAAGAAACCTTTCTTGGCTTTGGATTCGTCCTTGAGAAGATTCCGAGTCTCCCCCAAGAGTTTTATTTCTCCCTGGAATTTTCCGAGCCGGTTTTTGATTTTTTGAGGCGCTCTTCTGAGGAGGAGGAATAGGCCTGTTTGAGAGCTTGTCCTCCGCGGTGATCTCCTAAATCTTATAGGTTCATTACCTTTCTCATTCACCCAGCCGCAAAGATCCTCGTAAGTGTACGATCAGAGTTAGAAGGCTGGTTCATTGCGATATCCTTTTCGATTTTTTCTACTTTAGTAAGAACGAAGTCTTCCTTTGTTGGTTAGGTAGGGGAGAGACATCTTAGGGGGCCCCTTTATCATCTATCATTTTCAATCTTTCGCCCCATCCCAGTACCTCTCGCTTTTTCACCCGATTCTTCACGCTTTCACGTGGATTTCGTGCAGGACTTACGGTTGACTA
>Ga0179593_1489096_pt1 | contig 10472 bp, 11 predicted proteins | sample CZODoug2_1_08_16_FD_185931 | JGI IMG/M metagenome (GOLD analysis project Ga0179593, IMG submission 185931) | Vadose zone soil fungal communities from Angelo Coast Range Reserve, California, USA - CZODoug2_1_08_16fungal (PacBio error correction) | ecosystem: Environmental > Terrestrial > Soil >... | reverse complement strand
ACGATTCGGATTTTTCCTTCCCTCCACTCTCTCCTTTTCCCCCCAAACCTTTTTTCGACGCTTCAAGTATCGCGATGCTGAATGCATCGGTAAACTCTTGTAAAAATATGTCTGCCTTCCGCACTTTCTATAAGAAAGACCCATTTCTTCTGAGATCTTTTTCCCCCCTTTTCCTCTGGACGATTCTTTTCTCTTCTCTCATCCCCCCTTATTTGAGTTTTCTTTCCCTCTGCGGATCCTCATCAGTGAGTGGAACCGATCGACTTCTAGACTCGTATCTCCTTACTGGATCCCCCTTTTTCCTTGCGGTGTCCTCACGATTCCTTTTCCAGTCCCCCCCTCTTGGAACGAAACTGTGGGCTTTTTGTGTTCTCGGAGAGAGGAGCTTTTGTCACGTCGAGTTCATACCGTACCTTTCTGCATCTCGCGACTTTTCGACCCACCTCATGGTGGAGCGGATACCTAACGATTTATCTATTTGCCTCCTCCAATGCCATGAAAATGCTTATGGCTTTCCCTCTACAATCCCCCTCTTCGTCGCCTTTCCGAGTTTTTGACGCGAATGGCATTTCTTTTTGAGATCAACGCAACGAGTTTCCACGGCCGTCTCTAATTATTTTTCCAGCTGCCAGCGTTTTCCCCCTTTCCGTTTCCCCCACCAATCCCTTTTCTCTCATCTCTTCTTTTTGATCCCTCTTTTCCAAATTTTTCCTGCGGACCGGACTGCAAGTATGCCTTCTCGAATTTTTTAGAAGATTCCCGATTCACTTTCCACATTCGATGGGGGCTCTTCTTTCCCTTTCCTCCTAGTGTTTTCTTTTCTTTCGTCTTCTGCTCGGAGCTGCTCCTGCACCCCGACTTTTCCCAAGGCCGCCCTTTCTCTTTTTCAGCGCCTGCGGGGAAAAGGATATCCCTCGTTCGTGCGACCCCTCGACCGACGCGATCCATCCTAGTTCCTCTTTCTTCCCCCCCGACACAAGCTCTTTTTCCCCTCGCCGTTTTAATCATGGCGTCTTTCGGCAGGGATGACATTCCTTCACAGAATCCCCCCTGCCAATATCGTGTCGTCCTTTTTGATGACAAGCCCCCAACCGGGAAGCTTCTTTCTTCTCCCTTCCTCCTTTCTTCCGATTCCGCTTTCTTCTTCCTCCTTATTTACCTCCCTACTTTTCGGTATTCCCTGAACGTACGTGGAGGGTCAAAATGGTCACCTCTTCCCCCGCTACGCTTCTTCACGACCGATTTCTTTCATCCTTTTTCCCTTTCCCGCCCCTTCCCCTCGCGCATATCTTTTTTCTCCCTTCACCGGCCTCCCGACTCTGCCGCCTTTATCCCGTCCTTATTCGTATGCCCAAAGGGCGTGAAGGCGATTGAAGGGGTTTTTGCCCTGGCGCTGCCGCTGAAAGAGCCTTTTTTCGCTCCCCTTTTCTGGCTTACCTTTTTCCCCCCCCCTCCTTGACACGTTTGCACATCTCCTTTGGCAGCCTCGCCAATTCTTGCCCAACACGGGGGGGGGTGGGGGAAAAATGGACTTCGCCTGCCAGTACTTTTGTCTTTTGACTCTATGAAACTGCCCCTCTCGCGAGTTCTCCTTCCCTTATCTGTCTTTTCTCTCTTGCCTCTCCCTTCCTGGTTCTATCTCTCTCCCTGCTTGCTGATCCCGGACGCGGTGGACGCCCTCTTATAGACAGTTTTTTATGACGATCCAGCCGGCGCGTTTCCCTTCCCTCAATTTCCACTTCGATCCATCTCGTTCTAGGTACTTTTTCGCTTATGCTTTCCCTTCCCCCTCCTTTCAGCGCGTCTTCTTCTTCCTTTAGATTTTTCGTTTGTGGGGTTTTGACGGGGAAACCATGATACCTCAGCAGTAGTTAAGGTACGGGTCCCCTTTCTTCTCTTTCTTGACCCCTTCCTTTTTGGTAGGCTTCTTTCATCGACTCGACGTCTTTCAAAATTTTTTTGATCTGGTCTTCACATGACCTGAGGCACAGCTTTTGCTCTAACTGGCCCGACCTTGGCTTTTTGAACTCGATTTGCCTTTTTCCAGTTGCATCGATGCACATACGACTCCTTCTTTTTTTTTTCCTCGGCGTTTCTTTTTTCCTGTGGTGCTTCACAAAATGTTTTCCATCACGTCTCTGTTGGACCGTTCTTCAGGCGCGTCATCTCGCAGAAAGAACACGCGTCTTTTCAGATTGCTATGTTTCTCTCCTTGGATTAAGTGCTCCCCCTCCCTCTCCTTTTTTCTTTTGTTCTTCGATTTAACTGCTTCCTTTTCCCGACGACCATTCTTCTCTGTTGTTTGTTTCGATTTTTGACTCTTTTTTGGAGGCCCCCCCCTGGTCCTATCTGCCATTTTTTAGCAGTCTGAGTGTCATTGCAAGCCCCTCCCCTCTCGATCTCTCTTCCCTTTTTAGCCTCCCTCGCTCCAATCCCTCCTTCCTCTTCCCAGCCCGGTCTCGAATTTCAATTTAGTCTAGGAGCCGCTATTTTATCAATTCCTGGGTGGGACAGGGAAAGAAAAGGCGCCCCTGATAGTGGTAAACTCAGCCTTTCCCGCGATTCCAATCCTGTCCCGCTCGGTTTTTTCCTCCCTCGAGCCCTTTTTTTCCCGTTCCGGTGTACGTGGCGGGATCAGGGATCATTTGACGTCAACGGCTGCCACCCCCGAGCTGAAAGCACCCACTAAGAGCCCTCTTGAGGATTCTGCTTTATTCTCTAATCAGAGCGAACCTGCTTTTGTCTCCCCCCCAGCCGATGTACTTTCTCATTTCCTTTCTTGTGATTTATGTAACATCGAGCTCGAGATGTTTTTATAGAGGGCTTAAGAGTTTTTTTCTCGAGAGCCCAGCCGCCCTGCGCAGGGTCGTCTTTCTTTGACCATTCGTGCGTAGATCTTTTTCATTTTTTTCGCCATGGGCCCTTTTTTATCTCTAGCTTCTTTTCCTAGACGGTCCAGCACCACTTCCTGTTCTCCCTTCGCCAGTTGCAGCCTTCTCTAAGCCGTGACTGCTCTTTGCCCTGTCCCCTTCCCGTGTCAGTTATTGGTTTTTTGCCCCCCCCGCACGATTCGCTCGTACTTATCTCTTTTCTATCCCCTTTTACTTGCGCACCCCGTCACCCATGCGGAAGCATACGTCCATGACTCTTCTGCGCATGCGTCTTCCTTGTTGTAAACAAGTGATCGCGTTGCATTTGTTTCGGCCTTCTCTTCTTCCCCAACGTTCTCTCTGGCAGCGCCTCCCTCTCTTCCTTCCAGGGACTTCTTTCAACCTATTTATCGGCAGAGTGATTGTCGTTTTTCCATCTGCCTCTTTATCATCTAGATAGCGATCTGTTTATTTTTTTATTCGAAAGAATCTCTTTGTCTTTTTTTCCCTTTTTTTTCCATACTGACGCTAATCTTTCTTTCTTCGGGGATTTCGTGAGCCTGCCTCTGCTAGAATCGCCATGGTGCTTTCGGGCTTCCCCTGAGTTCGACGGCATGCGGCGATTATTGTGAGCTCTCGGTTGTTTGCCTGCAAGACCTTTGCTTTCGTTCTCCTCTCCCTCTTCGATTCTTTCCCCCTTTCCTTCAATGATTTTGTTGTTCCGAGCCTCGCACCGATGCCCGTGGCGCTAGGGTTGCGTCTACGCCGAGCGGCTGACCTACCCCCCCAAGGCCCCCCAGTGACTCGTTTGCGTCCCCCACAAAGAAATTCCCCTCCTGCCATCCCCCCTCTTTCTTTTATTCCACTTTTTTCCTCATCGCGAGTTACAATAAAGCTCTATACTGTGAGCTCCATATAGTCGTCCTCGCCTTTCGACCATCTGAGCGGTCGCTCTTTATAGAACGTTTTCTCCTATTCTTTTCTTTTCCCCCCCCCTCTCCACTGTCTCTTGTCCTTCTAAACGGAAGGAGTCCGAAGGCGATAAAGTTTCTTTTTATCGAATCTCGTCCTCTATCTTTTCTTTGTGGGTGCGGTGCTGATCCGCGTGTCCCCCTCCCCCCCCTTCCCTTTCCTGCAGTCTCTGGAGATGCTTCTCCCCCTTCTTCGGACGTTTTCAAGGATGCGCGGGCGTCCGACAAAGAACCCTGTGCGTAGTTTGGTGGAGTTTCCCTTTGAAGCCGAATTTTTCCCCCGGCGGTCGAATCTGATCCAGTTGGTACCTCCCTCTTGATTTTCGTCTTTCAAACTCGGATCCGCATAGGTTTGACCTTCCAGACATCACTGACCTTGCTGACGGCTACGAGAATAGTCCCCTCTGTGGGTCTTATTTTTTCCTCTCCTAAAGTTGGCGTTTTTGTCTCCTTTTTCGAATTTTCCAGTTCCCCAGAGGTTAATAAGCAAATCTTTAAGTGACCTTATCCTTTTGCGGAGACTTTTCGTCTTCTCATTTCTTTTTCTTTTGCTCCCTGTCCCCTCCTGCCTGCTGTGGAGGTTCAAATACGGTACTTCTTCTGATGAATTCCCTGGGAGGTCAGTCCGCCCTTTGACCACATTCGTATCAAGATCCTTGTCGAGACCTTCACTTGATCCTTCCCCCCCTTTTTCTTTTATGTCCCCTTTTTCTCCTCAGAGCTACTCTTTTCAGCTTCTTTTTTTTTAAGCGCTTTCAGCTGTTCAAAGGAGGCAGGTACTCACCGAAGAGGGGGCCCCACACCACCCGCGAGATTGAGTCGAACCTCCCTTCACTGCGCTTTTTTCCTCCCCATTTAATTCCCACTTTCCCTCGCGCCGGCGATTTGTTTGGATTGTTTCGGTCTGTGCGACATCAGGTTTTCTTGCGCTTTTTTCCTTATTGCCCCTTCTTCTTTTCTCGATTTTTTCTAGCCCCTTTTCCTGCATGCCCCTCCCCTCAGCGATCAAGGCCAAGAACCGAATTTTTGCGTTTCGGCGCATGACTCTTTTTCCTTCTCTTTCACCCTTTTTTTTGAATGTCCCTCCTCCCTCCCTCAACCTCCCCCCATTCTTCTGTTCGCGTTTCCTGGCGCAGGCAGACCATGAGAAAGGCTCCCCTTAGCCTCCTCGTCACTCATACTGAACCTCCCTGATCTTTCTTTTCTTCGCCTTCCTCTCTCCCCCCCACTTCCCCCCAAAAACTCGCAACAACGTTCTGCACGGTGTAATTCACTTTCCTGCCCAGCACTAATACCTGCCCGCAAGCGTCTTACCCCGCCAATCTCGTTGTTTTTTTTTTCCCCTCGTTTCCCTACCCCCTCTCCTTCACTTGCAAGCCCTTCGGCGGCGAGCTGATATATCTGCGAGGATAAAACTCAGCTTGTCCCCACTTCTTCCCGACAAATTTTTTGTATAACGGCTGGGCTCGGTTTCCCCCGTTACTCCTTTCAGGATCTTCCCTTTTCTGAAGTGGGAACACATCTTTCCCGTATTTGAATCCCCGAGCGCTTGTTTGACGTGCCAAACTAGCGTGACCAGCTGCAACTCGCTGCCCCACCTTTCTCCTCTTTTCTTCCTTTCCCTCGTATTCCCTGTCCAGGCTCTTTCGCAGGATCAGAACTTAATCCACTCACAATTGCATGAGCGCCATCAGTTGAAGGGTTGCATTTCGCTCTTTCCCTGTCTGTGATTTCTTCCTGCTATGCCTCCCGTACCACTGCTTTCGATCTCGAAGCGGAGTTACCTTTAAAGGGATAAGAGTCAATACATTAATGGCGCTGACCGATAGTCCTTAGCTCCCCCACCCCCTCTTGGACGCTTCGTTTTTTTTATTTCTTGCGCACCTTTTCTCGCTGGCATATTCATCGATCTCCCTGAATGGCTGCCCGGGTGTAGAATTTTTGCAAGCCAATACTATTTGCGCCGAGGCGCCTCCTCCCCTTTCCCCCTTTCACCCCCCGCTACGTTCCCTCGCCCCCATCCCCTTATTTAGCTTTCGACTTTGGCCCCCGTCGGTGTCCTCTCAGATTTCTTGGTGAGCGATAAAAGCAATCATTGAGAATTCTTTTCCCCTCTCGCCGTCTCAGTTCCTTCCTGGTGTTGTCCCCGCACGAGGGTTACAAAACCCTTCAATATATCCTCTCGTGCGGATAGAGGCTTTATCCAACAGGGTCGTTCGTCAGTTGGATGGCCCTTTCTTTCTTTTTTTTTCCTCCTCCCCTTAACCCCCGCTTCACTTTCAACCTGATTTATTGGTTGTCGCCCCGGACGTCTCCAGGCGGACTCCCATGAGCTCGACAGGATGATCGGTTGGATATGCTCGTCTCGCCCGTCATCTGCATGCCAGCCCTCGATCGATTCGTCTCTGCCGGTTTTTTCCTTCCTCGTTCAGAGTTTCTTTTCCCTCCTAAACGCTCTGCCCCCCCCCCCCTCTATCGAAGCATTCTCGGCGAACCTATACAGACTAAAATTGATTAGCGACATAGTAGTCCTACTTCCAAAGACTCTCCAGTAGCCTCTTTAAGTTCCTTCTTTCCTTTTTTCTCTTCTCTCTCTATTCTCCTCTTGATTGGGCCCTTTTTCTTCCCCCTCCCCCTCCCCCATCCTCGGCCGGTTTCCTTGACTTCCTTCACTTGGTAGGATACAATTTCCAAATTTCTTTCCTCTAGATTCTTCTAGCAAGATGCATCTCGTTGTGGCAGCGCTCCTCTTCTTCCTTCCTTCTATTCCTTCCCGTTAAGATCCCTCGCCCGATCCTGCGCCGATACCGTCTTTTACGTAATTCTCCTTGGGTGGGCCTTGGAAGAAGGAGAAGGTGCTTCTGAGCGGAATCCCGCCTTCCCGTGTCTTTTTTTTTTTTTTCTCCCCCCCCCCAAACCTACCTTGGATCCCGTCAATCTCGTGCACCTAGTGGTCTTGCTAGACAATTCTTGACCTGCGAAAGTCGCAGTCCGAGGTTTTCTTCACTTATAGACAAAGCGCGATTTCGCCCCGGTTCTTCCGTTTCCATCCTCTTTCCCCCGTTTGACGAGTTTTCTCTTCCTCCTCTGCCTGACAGGTGCTTTGCGGGAGCTCTAGATCCTCCAGATAACAACTGGATCTCGCCCCTTCAGTTCGATATCTACCCTCCGGTTTTCTATCACTTGGTCTCCCCTGTACTCTCATTTTCTCTCGTTATGTGTCCCCTCCCCGAAGTTCCTCGCGATCTTTCCGGGTTACGACTTCGCCGCGAGGGGGGTGGGTCAAGACTGGAATGTTTTGGCCCATGATTATTGTGCTCTCACGTCGCCTCTTCCCCCCGGGTACCCCCCAGTGCTCGCTTTCTTCACGATTCGTGGTCTGTTTGCCCTCATCTCTCTCGGAGTTTTGGAAAGAGTCTTGGATTGCCGGATCTCTTAGTTCCCCCCCTCTCCTGTCGGTCTCCTTTCCACCGAATTCCCCTTTTTGAACCCCTTCTTTGGTTGCTTGGCAACCTTTGAATGATGAAAAATACGTCTAGAAGTTAGGCTCCCCGAGGTGTTTAGTATAAGCGAGAAGACGTTGGGGCTTGACTGGTGCTTCCCCCCCCCCCCCCCTTGGCGCATCCTTCTTTCTTCTTTTTTCCCCCTATCTTTGCGATACCTTAGACGCAAGAACGACTCCCGGCAATGATTGCTTATGGTCTGTGAGTGATAGGATATTCCCCATTTTCCTCGTTGTTTCGCTCTTTTTTCCTCTCCCTCCTCGGACTTCTCTCCCCCTCCCCTTTATGGTTGCCGTGTCCCTCCCTCTTCTGAGCATGAAGTAGGGCCCAACTTCTACGTAGGGATGTGATTACCTTGCCTCATGTCCGCGTTTCCCTTCCGGTCACCAGGACCCCTTGGTCCAGATGCTTCGATTGGTTGGACTCCCTTCCATCTGATCTTTCTTCACTTTTTTTGCCCTCCCTTGCAAATCTTCATTTTTCCGCCCCCTCGGCCTTCGTCCCTTTAGGCGAACTTTTCGATCTTCTCGCAGTAAAGGTCCCAGACCTCCGCCTCAAATAGTGGTCACTGACCTGTCCCGCAGATAGATGACGTGGCATAGTCTTACCACGCCGTTGTGGTGTACAAGACACCTCGCCCCCCTGTGTGTGTTCCTTTCCCCCTCTCTTTTTTCGTACGTTCTTGGCTCAGTTGACTTTTTTTCACAGGTGCCCCCCAGAGTAGGCTAAAGGCCTCTTCTCTCGAGGACCCCGATTAGCTGGCCTTGATCCTCTTTACCGTCCCTTACCGCCCGTTTTTCCTTTTTCGGATTGTTTAGGGATCTAGTACATGATGGATCTAATCGGCGGGCGGCCACGCTTCCTGGTCTAACGCCTTGGTCTAGTTTCTTTTCCCAGTTTTCCTCTTCAATCCTTCTCTCCTTTTTATAACCCCTTTTTTTTCTCCCGCGAGAGTGGAAGGCCCAGAAAATTTGGCGCTTCCTTTCATGAAAGAATTGAGCAGCAGTTTTTTCGTGCACTAGCTTCCCTTTTTCCTCGCATCCCCCCCCCTTCCCCCTCTTCGCTCCTTCCCTCGCTTTTCGCGCTCCGCAGCCCCTTCTCATGCCTCCACGTCAACCATGCGGACTTATATAAGGGAAGTAAGGTCTTGGATTCTGTCTGTTTTTACCCCAGTCGAAGCATGTCGATTCGCACTCTTGCTTAACAACGAGAGTTTTTCCGTGCGTCCTCTCCCTTTCTTGTCCCTTTTGGCCTTCTCCTCCAAGTACGGTTTCAGTTTAATCGCATCAGCGATGGTCTGTGTAGGGCTGGAACTGACGAGGAGAATCAGCTAAGTGTTCTTCACTGCTAGACTTTATGCAGAGCCTTGGCGGACGTGACGCCTATCTTTCTTGCTTCCTTCTTTTCTTTTTTTCTTGCCTCTGATCGCCTTAGGTTATCGCAGTCCTAGAGAGCCCTTTTCTCGATCGTCTGAGGCGCGTATGCGAGTTTTTCATACCCCAGGTTCTAGGGGTGCCCTCATAATCTTGTCCCTTTCCTCCCTCCTGCTCTTCTTTTTCCACTCCATGATTCTTTCGGGTCCCTCAGATTCAATTCACCGATCCTCCGTCTAGAGACTATTGGGTCCTCGTTAAACATAGGTCTTAGGAGTCTTGTTATTCTCTTCCCGTTCCCCCCCCCCCAACCCTCCGACCAGCCTTCGTGTTCCCCCTTCAAAAATGTAGGGCGCGACCCGTTTTTTGTTCTCCCCTCCCCCTGCGTCCTCACTGATGATCGCCACCGTTGTGCCCTCTTGAGGCGTAAGTCGACGTTGCCAGCTGATTTCTCTGAGGATAGCCTTCCCTCTCCGATTTGATCTGCCTCCACTACCAATGTTTTTTTTTCTTCCCCCTTTTGAAAATCGGACGGACTTTGAATCCCGTGAGCGACCCTCCTAGTTTATCGCTGATAAGCTACTCGGAGATTTCTTCGGGCGGAGGCTCACGGCAGCCTACCTTCCCCCTTTTCTCCTGCGTTTGTTTTCATCTTTATTCCTCTTTCCACCTTATTGGCTTTTTTCTTCCTCGACACCCCCCATTCCCATCCTTCCCCCCGCGATTGGTGGCGTGGAAGCTAAGGCACCCTCCCCCGGCGCGCCGATGATTGCTTTATCGGTCCCAGGTTTCTCTTTTGAATTCTCTAGAGGGTCCCAGAAGTTTTTCCCCAAATAAGTCTCAAATATCCTCAGAGGGTCCCAAGGCTCCGTGAATTGATGGACGGTTTCGCCCCCGAATAGTCCAGGACCGACCTTGCAACTGGATGTTCTCTCGCACTGGGAGTTTCTTCTCCAGGGTTAGGCTTTTCTACCCTCTCCGATTCCCCCTCACTCCTTTTCTTCCCTTATCCATGGAGAATTGCGTAGAAAACGTTTGCATTTACTTTTTCCCGGTAGTGGTCTCCAGCCGTCTCTTTTTTTTGAACATACGGTAACGGCGTGCCCCCCCCCTTTGTCCTTCTCCTGCAAGGCTTAATTAAACCGACATGTCCCATGCTTATACCAGATCCTTCCTTACCACCCGAGAATATTCGAGCCTGTTTTACCTTCTGCGTCCTCTCCTCCGTCCCCTTTTCCTTCGTCCAACAGAGCTTTTCAATGTGAAAGGTGCGGTAAGAAAGTTCGCTCTGGGGAACCAACCACCCCCGAGATTGGCGTCCGAACAGCAATGAGGGAGTTCTGTGTGCTTAGAGTTTCATTCCCATTTCTTACTGTACTTTTCTGTTTAATTTTTCATTTCTGCTTTTAAGGGTCAAACATGGTTATACGATCAGCGTCCCCCGAGTTTCTTTTCCCTTCTGTCTTTTCTAGGCGTAGTGTCGACCTTGTTTGAGGATCTTTTGGTTTGCAAATTATTAAATTTTTAATTGGGTTTTTTACTAATTTTTTTAATTTGTTTTTTTCCAGTTAATCTTTTTTTTTTTTTTTTTTTTTTTTTTTTTCATAAATGTATATCACATTGGTTATAATTTTTAACACCTTTTAAAAAAAATTTTTTTTTTTTTTTTTTCCACCTTTTTTTAAACCACTTTTTTTTTTTCTTTTTGCTCTTCAGCGCCCAGAAGAATTGGCCGTTTAGGCGCAGTGCCTTTTT
>Ga0179593_1461625_pt1 | contig 10472 bp, 6 predicted proteins | sample CZODoug2_1_08_16_FD_185931 | JGI IMG/M metagenome (GOLD analysis project Ga0179593, IMG submission 185931) | Vadose zone soil fungal communities from Angelo Coast Range Reserve, California, USA - CZODoug2_1_08_16fungal (PacBio error correction) | ecosystem: Environmental > Terrestrial > Soil >... | reverse complement strand
CCAGAATCTTCTTCGTGAATGTGTCTTTCTTCTCTGCAGGCTTAGAAGCCTCCAGAATCTCTTTTTACCTTTTGTTTGGACTGGATCTCCAATTCCTGTAGTGCAGTGTACGCTTTTACTAGAGGTTCCCCCTGCAAATGTTCTCACGTGAATTTCCCCAGGTGGTTCCGCTTCTTTGTCAAGGTGTGTCGGTCCCCCTTCACACCTTCCCCTCCCTTGCACCTGGTTACTATCCAATCGCTTTACACCCCCCAAACACTCCCCTTTCCCTTAAAAGCTCCCCTTTCCCTGGGGGCCTCTACTCTCTTAACCATTTTCTTCCAAACCGTACGTCCCCTCCACCTCCTTGTTAGAGATTCGGTAGAGAGGGAATCCTCCCCAAGATCAGTTTTTACTCCCTTTTCCATTTTACAACACTCATAATACCGCACTGACTTTTTTGGACACGTTTTTCCGTCCGTCCTAAATTCCCCAACAACCCCCTTCAGCCTTCAGGTGGGTCAACGTTCCCTTGATTCACCCCGAATTTTTTAAGAGTTCCATGGCTTAGAGCCGGCATCTCGCTTTCGTCTTCCTGGGCATCTCTGGTGCTTCCACGAGCTTTTGAGGTTTCCTTCCCCGTATACCCCTCAAGTTCATCCCGAAATTCTTGAATCGTGCGATTCCCAACCCCCGGAACAATTGGCCCCCCTTTTTTTCTCTCTTGTCACCGACTCCTTGATTCTTGGTTCTTTTCTCAAACTAGCTGGCTTACCTTTAATCAAGCTCTCCGAACGATCAACTTCTTCCCCCAAGCGGGGTGTTTCCTTCTTCCTTTTAAAATCTTGCAGCTGGGGGATACATTAGCGCACTCCTCACTTCAGGCATGCAGAGTGCAGCCCTTCACTGGTCCTCTTTCACTTTTTTTTTCCTTTTATAGGGGAAAGACTTTCTCTCCTTTCTCCCGGATGGATTGTAGCTTTACAGATCGCGTTTTGTTCTGTTAGCATTCCACGCTGTTCCCCCTTTCCAAGATTTTTCTAAGATTTTCCTCCCTTTTGGAGAATTCAAATCTCGGTGGTTGTTGCTGAGAGATTGTCCTCCCGGTCAATGGTCCACTCTTTGCCCCCACTTTTGACAGCCAATGCTGGCGACTTCTTGGGGACGCGCGCGTGTTTCCCCCCTACTCCGTGAGCCATTAGTTCCCGATCTTTCCTTTCAAAAGAAAGTTATATTTTTTTATTTCCACTCGCCCCGCTTCTCTGATTTTCTCTCTCCTAAGACCTATCACACTATCCTTAATTTCCCCCCGACACTTGCCGTCATTAGTTCTCCATTTGATGAGTCCGCCAGCCTCAATCCTCTATGGCTTCAGTGGGCGGGCAATCGACGCCCAGCACAACACTTGTAGAACAAGTCTTTCTCCCCCCAGGGCTGTACCTTTTTTGTGAAGAATATTTTCCTTATGTTTCTTCCTTCCTCTTTCTTTATTTTTCCTCAGGACCCAATGCCTCCTGTTTTTCCCTTTTTTCCCCTTATTTCTCCCAAAGCCGGCTAAAGCCATAGATGCCGTTTTTTCCGATCGAGATCATAGAGGGTCTTTTAGGTTTTGCAAACATATTTGATTTTCAAAGACTTTCCTTCTCCAAGTGTCTTTGTTAGGATGACGCACTTTCTTCCCAAACGTGCTCATCGTAGGGAATAGTGTACGATCTCCCCTTGAGGGGCCCCAGTGGGTGCCTAGTACGTCCAAGTCTTGTGTGTAGGTTTGATTGATCATTTCCCTGTATTGTTCTCCCATTTGATAATATTTTTGGTCGATCCTTCCTTGCGGGTTCATCGTTGATGTTTTACGCGATCGTCTCCCTGTTTGGCGATTGTGCAGCTGGACTTTTTCCCCGACATCCAGTCCCTGAAAAGAATACCCAAATCAGCTCTCCTTGACCAAGTTTTTTGAAACTTTCAGGGGTCAAACTCTCAGAGCTTTTTCTAGCCCCCTACAGGAACTGATCCCCCCCCCACAGCTACCCCTCCCTTCTCGTATACTCTGCCCGCATTCTGCCACAGTATCCACATTTCCTCATCCTTCCTTTGACCAACCTCCAAATTTGCACTCTCCAGTGCCGCGTGCCAGTCGCCGTCCCCGCTCAAACGAGACCACAGGCGTCTTTTATGTCTCTACGGTTTCTGTCCACGGATGATTCTTTGATGCCGTCATCTTAGATTGCTATATCCCGCCCCCCCCTGGAGCCCGTACTCCTTTCCTTCCATCCACCCCCCCCCCTCAACCCCCCCCCCCCGTGAACAATGGCCACTATCGGGATTTAGGCATATAGTGCCTGTACCTTTCTGTCACATAGCTCCCTTTTCTTTTCTCTAATGAGGGCACTACTCCTCCAGAGGACTTCCCATGTGTGACTATTTGTTCCCCCCTTGTAGTTCTGCTATCTTCCTGGATTCTTTCCGTAGATCAGCCCCCATTCGGGTACTTTCTCCTGATACCTCCCTAGGACCTCCCATTTGATCTTCCTTATTTTCCCCCTTGGACTTAATGTCCTGTTGCAAGGCTACTACTTCTCCTCATAACTATATCGATATTGGGTGAAATGTCGTGAGGTAGAGATTTAGATTTTCCTAGAGGGTGTCTCTATCTGATCCTTTCTCCCCCAAACCGGTTTTTGCCCCGTTCGCTCGACCACTCGTTGGGACTACTGCCGTCCCCCGTTTGTCTGTTTGTCTCATCGAAATATAGCTGGATGAAGAAAAACTGTTTGGCTCCCTGGACCATCCGGTAAGACTAACTGTTACGCGTCGCGGTACAGCAGAATTACCCCAGAGACCTCTCATCTCCTTTCTTTATCTGGCATACACAAGGTTTCTTTCTTTAGAGATATGCTTCGCCGCACTTCCCCTTTTTTGTGTGTGAGAGACAATTCAAACATAAAGTCGTTTTTGTGTATTTTCCTGACTGACCGAGACCTGACTTCCTTTTTTTGGCATATTGTTCCCCAGCGAAGCGTCCAGGTTTTCCTGCCTTTGACCCGACATTTTTCTTCAGCGCAGCCTTGTTAGGAAGAGAGGATCCCCTCGTCGAGAGAACGGCAGCCCCCCTTTTTTGTCTTTCGCTAGATTAGGTCTCCCGCGAGTTCTTCCTGATTGCAGGCAGTCACGTTGTGTAGGCGGTTCTCAGCAACGTCTGATATCCGAGGAGCACCTGCCCTCCCCCTTGGACCACCTCTTCTGATAAATAGTTATTACGTTTTCTATGTCTCCCTTTTACGGGACCTTCTCAACTTCATATAAAGCCCACTCTTTGGCAGCTGAAATTTTATGGGCCCTAGTAGGCTTCTTTCTCCGGAAGCCTCCTATGTATGGGTTCTCGACCCCCTTTCCTCCCTTCCTGATCTCCCCTCAAATAACTCGCACTCACTGGTTTTTATGGAACTTTCCCATCTGACCGCCCGTGATTCGTGTATATGAATTGTTCAAGCAATCCCAGTTTATTTAGTTTTTCCTTTGAAAGCCTTTCCTCGAAAATACTTGCATACAATCCCACCTACGTAGGCCCCCGTCTCGCGGGTTTTTTGTCTTGGTGGTTTTTCATGAGATTTGCAGGTCCCCCCGTTCCTTCTTTCCTTTTGACTATGAGTCTTCTAAACTCTTTAAGGTGACGCATCCGTTCCGGGATTAGTACCCTTTTCGACCCCTTTTCCTTCAAAAGACGTCTTTCTTGTCGTTTTCCCTTCCTTCTTCCATTCTTCGGCCTGGACCTGCTTGATAGAATCTCGGACTGATTGTCTCATTCTGTGGCAGAAGACCTCTTGTAGCTCGGCGAAGAATTTCCTTTTCTCTTTTTTTTCTTTCTCCTACTCTGTCTTTTCCATCCTATTCTTTTAACCAGGAACATCCGTTTTTCCCCGACCGTTGTCCCTTTGTCTTCTTTCATTGCTTTCTGGTCACGTGTATGTCCCTCTACACCCGCGCCCCCTTGTTTGTGCTTGGAAAAAAAGCCTTGCACCCGCCAGTGTTTTTGTAGAGCTCGACCTCACCTCTCTCGGCCACATTTTCTCCCCTCACCTGACGTACTAACTAGTGTTACTCGGTTAGCTCGGGAATGCACAGCCCCTCCCCTTCTTTTCCCGCTTGTCCACCTCTTTTTAATTTACCAAATTCCTTCCCTTGTTTGTAGGCGACCTAACACCCCTGTGGTCCCCCAAATCGTCCTTAAAGGTCCCACTCTCCATCCTCTGTTGTTGCTTCATCCAGGATTCCAGCCTACCTCCTCTCGTTTTCGTAGGCAGTACTGAGTTGATCGAGGGGTTAAGAGAGGTTGAGCATAAGGTTCTCAGGTGATCTTTCCCCTGGAGGCATGGTTCCTTGTTCCCCCCCCCTCTTCCGTTAGCTCCAGTCCTCCTCTTCCCCTCTCTTGATCTTTCTCTTCTCCCCAACAAAAGAACAATGTCTTTTTCTGCAGACGATTGTTTGATGTTTCGATTTGCCCGCCCATTTTCCTCGCGGATGAGGCTGTAACTGTTTATGTTCCATTTTAAATGGCTCGTCTGTACTCCCCGATTTTCACCTTCTTTTCACAAGCTTTTATAACTTTTCTGAGCTTTAAAGGCTGAGCTGTTTCGAGACCTCGCGAATCGCGATAATTGCGAAGGACCCCGCTCACTTTCCCTTCTACTGTGTTCCCTTTTTTAGTGGATCAGGTGACGTCTTGCGAGAATGGCTTCACTGCCCCTTTCCCATCGGGATAAACTCCTCTTCGGCATTCTTCTAAGTTCCTTGCTACTCTTTGCCCTTGACCGTGTTTATTTTTCTTCTCTCCTCTACTTTTTTGTTGATCAGACTTTCTCCACGGTCACTTTCAATATTAGCCCACATTGCACTTGTAGTCTTGTTGCTTACTTCTTCCCCGAGGAAGCCTCCATCTCGGAAGTGTACCCTTGACCTTTAGAAACAGGAACACCAGTGAATAACTAGGTCAGTGATTTTGCTTCCCCTCGCATTACTCGTTTTTATGAGTTCTCCGAATGACTTCCCTCCTATCTTCTTCACTGCTTTAGCTTTAACGGCCAGTGCCCCCTCTTACGAAGTCAGGCTTGTGAAAGTTTACCTGCTATCCTCTCTTAGCCCTGGAGCTGGCAAACTTTCCCCCATCTTCAAGCCATCCTTCTTTCCGTTATGCAAGCATCTCCAAAACCCCTTTTGGTTTTTATACTATAGATGTCAGTATGTCTCTTGTATTACCCCTCTTAGGTCTGGGCTCCTTGACCTTAAGTCCGTCCAGTCCCCCTGATCCTCTTCCCCCCTTTATCCAGCGGTCGAAATCCCCTCTGTGCAGCAGAGTGTGACCCCCCCCTGAGATGCTCTTCTGGCTGGAGTACAAGATGAAGCCCCCCCTATGTCTTTTTCACGCCCCCAGAAGATTACCCCTTTTATTGTTGAATTTAATTGACTCCCCCTTACCACGTGCTCCCGTTCCATTCTGTGGGTTCCTACATTCGTGAGCCGAGTTATTATCGCATCCATCCCCTCCCCACTTTGTCGTCCCCATTCTCTTTTTGAGGAATGTCTCTGTTAGCACTTTTCGGGATGCGATGATCTAAGGCTAATGTAGCTGGTTTGATTGGCTGGTATTTTACGCGCATTTTTGCTTCCGTATGACACGGTTGCTTCGGCTTTTTCTCGAGGACAGACCAAATTGACAAAAGGTCTCACATACGCTCCCCCGTTCGCCTTGAAATACGTGCCCCAGGGGATTCGCGGCAGGACCCCCTTCCTCTCCTCTCCTCACTAGGAAGTTGCCTTTTCATCCAACAATATGAAATCCTTCTTCCTATGCATCACCCTGCTTATGACAAGGACTTTCTGCTTTTTTTTCTTATCCCCCCAAACCTTTCACTCCCCGGACTCCCTCTATCCGTTCCTCGAGCTTGATCCATCGGTTCCTTCTTTCAGTGGACCTTCCACCAAGAGGTTCCCCCTCGGTTTTCTCCTTTCCCCCTCAAGATTAGAGATGCAGTCCTCTTGAAATTGTTTTCCTGAATGCTCTATTCTGCTCCCCTCCCTTCCACCACGTCCTTCCCACGCAAGAAATACCCCCGTTTCCCCCCTACCTATTTCCATACGTTCTTGGGCCATTGGAATTGGTAGTCTCTAGGTTTTCCCTGACTCTTTAAGGAAAATAGAATTTTTTCTTTTTTTTTCCGAGGACATAATACGTTTTTTTTAACGATTGGGCGTGTCCTTTTCCCATTTGTGAAACCCATTTCTTTTTTTTTTTTGTTCTGATATCTCGGCTTTTTTTTTTCAGCCAAAGAAAGAGGGGACTGAACTTTTTATCCCCCAATACATATGATCATGTAGTGGGACTCAGGTGCCCCTTTTTTCCGGATCTTCCATCCTTTCTTTTTGTCAAATGCTTTAAATCCCTTCCTTGATTTTGTCAGTCTTTTGAGCGATCTTCTTTTTCCGAACCACTGTTCCACGAGCTTTTAGATCATCCTGAGCCCTATTTTCTCCCTCTCCCCAAACCGGTGCCTGTCTTTTGCCGATATCTCGTTGAGCTTTCTGCCGCAAACTTTTTCTTTTTGCAAGCGAACCTGTCGTTCCATTCCCACAGTCACAAACCGGTTCGCCCCTCGCTCGTCCCCCTCCCTCGACCACGATGTTCGTCAGCTTATTTAGACGTGTTTTTATCTACGTATTTTTTCGGCATAGTCATCTTAAAACTCTCTCTTCGTCCGATCCTTGTAGTTTTAGTACACTATTATGACCTCACCATCATCACCCTGGTTGACCAGATCCTATACCATCCTTACTGACTCGTTCATAGGTGAAGGCTCCGACTTGTTTTTCACTAATTGACACTCAATGTTCGCATCTTGAAGCACCCCTGGCACCCTTGTTTTTGGGTCCTCTACCTTCGTAATTATTACACTGCCCCAGCACCCGGTTTTCTTCCCCCCTCCCGTCTGATTAGAGTATCGATCGCCACCCAGCAACCTGTCGAGTACGGACTATAAAACTAGGTCACCCTCCCCCTCTCTCCCCGCTAGCCCATTTTTCCCAACATTCTTATAATAGGTCATGAAGGTCTTTTTCTATTCAATGCAGGAAGATCTAAAAGTGTTCCTGTTATCAGTTGCCCCAAAAATCTTCGCATTCCTTTCTTTCCTCTTATGTCTCTTTTTCTATAGCCCCTTTAGGGCTATTCTCCGACATCATCCCGGATATTCAGACCAAGACTCAGAAGTTGCAACACTCAGGAAACAAACTTTTGCCCAATCTGAACTCACGTGATCTTTTTCGCCTCTCGCAATCACCAACAGGGTTCCATCTTTTTTGCCATGGAAGCGTTCCTGTGTCCCCCCCCCCCCCCCCCCCCCCGACCTTCCTCATCCTTTTCCCTTGGCCTCTTCCGTGGTGTATGGTTAGCGGGTCATGAGAAGGCGTCACCGGTTTTCCTAATCCTTCCTTTGTGCCCCCCTCTAGCAGGCCAGGTTTCCCCTTCAATTACGGAATATCTTCGTTTCAGGGATAGTAACCTTTCCGTACCGAAAAGGACTCTTTTTTCTCGTTTTCTCCCTAATTCTCTCCGATTCATACCGCCGGCTTCTCCATCTTCTGCTGGAAGGTGGTTTGAAGATGCATTACGTGTTTCTCCTTCTTTTACCTTTACTCCTTTGCCTCGTTCTTCAGAGCGTATCTTAGGTACTCCGCCGTCATGCTCTTTTTTTTTTCCCTGCCTCGACATCCTTGCACGTTCTCCCTCCAGGCGACACTTTTTTTTTCTGGTATCGTTCATTTTCTCAAATTCGTTCACCTTCGTCCCCAACCGTTAGAATAGCAAACTCGTTCCAATACCACCCCCCGACCTACCATGCTACCCCCAGCGCCCCGATCAAGCCGATCTGAATCACCTACCTTTTCAACAAACCGTCCTGTTCGCCAAATATCCTCACACCCTCTCTGACTACCTCGATTATCCTTGCCCTTTCATTCCCCCCAGTTTTTTCCTCTTGTCCACTCAGACCTCGCAACCCGACAAAGTGGAGCACGTTTGTTCTTCAGGAAACTTACCCCCCCCCTCCCTTGGGTCATCGGCTTAACGGGCGGTTAGCCCTCAGATTCTGGCTTCGATGTCTTATTCCAGTGGTAGATGACGGTCTCGCAGATCGAACCTGTTTAATCGAGGTTTCTTTCTGGCCCGAGCTTTGGTCATGCCCTTTGGTGTTTATCTCACTGCCCTCTGGTTCCTTCTCTGCAACATCCCCTGTCCGATCCTGTAACCGCCCGACCCCCCTTCCCTTATTCAGGAGCTCTTACAAAAAACGGTACAGGTGTTTTATGATGGCATACCTGGACCCGTGTTTTCTTTGGTGTTTGACTTTCCGCCTGCCTAGGGATCTCTTCCTTTTCCCTTTGCTGACTAGGTTTTTTTTTCCTGCCGTACGCTTCCAGGGGTTTCACTTTGAATAGCTAAAGGCTTGCAGCTGTTCTAGCTCTCTGGCATCTTCCTCTCCTCATAGCGAGGAATGCTGATGTGTTTAAAAGATCCTGTTCTTTCCACTGTGGTATCTCAGGGATCTTGGTCCGACTTCTCTCTGCTTCCCCAGGTGGATCTCCCTGATTGATGGAAGTCAACTCATCTTCGGCCATATTCTACGAATGGGGCTAAGTATTGGAAATTGACCGTGATGCGACTATCTCCTCCTTGTTTTTGAAGCTTTTATCCCACTTTTCCACTTAGCGTTATAGACATGCTTTGCGCAGTAGCTTCCCAGCACCAGTCCGCTCTGAAAGCTCATAAATCTTCATCCATTTCAGGAAAGTTTCACCTTATCCCTGAGAACACCTGCCCTTCCCGAAAGAGACCAGTGATTTTTCACTCTCATTCCTCGTCTGGATATCCTACTCTACCGTCATCTCGTCTCCCCCCCCTCAATCCTCTTAGTCCATACCTTGCCTAATTGATCGTGCATGTCGGAGAGAATTGATGAACATGAACATTAAAGCATCTCTCCCCCTTCTTACAAGTGGATTGGCACCTCGACCATAGCATGCAACCCCTTATCGTGACATCCTCTCCCCCCCCGGCCTTAACTGTGTTGGAAGCTCATCCGTTTGGGATTATGTTCGCTTGGATACTCGGTCGGTTTCAGCTCAGGCCAATTCGCCGTGCCACTTCACCTGTTTCACCTGCCTTATAAAAAGTCCCTTTTCCCCCTCCCTCTCGTCCCCCTTCTGTTTAGTCCAAGCCATTCGATTCTTGTCAAGGAGGTATCAATGATATCCAACATCTTTTTGTCCGAACCTCCCTTTAAGTTGCCCCATGGATTGGTGGCCTTTGAGACGAACTCGACACCCCCTTCCCCCCCCTCTTTTACTTGTACCGACCATATGGGAACTAAGTGGGACGGGGGTGGTCTTTCCCTTTCCCTCCCCCCTTTCGATCACACGGTCGTGTGATGTTCCTTCTCCCCCTTCTTTTTCTTATCTTGTGATACTCTTTTACAAATGTCGACTGGCGTTGATGTTGTTCTCTGGAGTATTGGCTTTTGGGTATTTCTCCCCCTCTTCCCTCTCCCTTTGTGAAGGATTTGGCCCCCCGCTACCGGACATGAAGGAAGACGCGCTCCATCCCAATTGCGCCTGGAAATGGTTCCGCCACGTCCTTTCCTTCCGTTGCGTAAATTCCCCCGATCTTTTCTGAAACATACCGTGATTGGTTTCTTTTCACAACGATTACCGACTTCTTCCGAGACTCCTCCGATCTGCCCCCCTTCTGCTCCCCCCCTTCCTCCCTCATCTTATATCCCCCTCCAAGATCCTTCCCCTCACGATATTTTCAGTGCCGAGCGTTGAATTAGGACCGAAGTTACGCAACACGACGCTCCTTGTCTGGTCGCGCGTTTTCGCTACTGCCACTTCCCTTTTATTTTTCTTCCGTCTGTTCCAGGGCGTTTTCTGCTCTCTCTGTTGCCCACCATTGCTAAGGCAAACTTACGATTTCCTGACACACTTCCCCGAACCCCCCCCGTGTCTCCCTCTGGGCCCGTGAGGGACCTGGACTGGGCTAGAGTCCGGCTTCAGGGCAACACCTCCCCGTTTTTCTTTCCTTCTCGAAAACCGCGCCACTCTTTTCTGTTCCTGCCACTGTGCCCAAATATTGTTACCGATTTTATCTCTTCTCCATGATTGTAGCCACTTCTTCTCTGAATCTTCCCCTTAAATTTCCCTCTCTAGCATACACCCCATTCATGATCGTATATGTTTGGACAGCCTTTCAACTGAGAGAGTGCCATAAGGTCCCCTTTCTACTAATCCCCGTTCCTAAACCTCTTTCTAGAGAATTTTTCCCTTTGATTCACTTCTGCCGATAAATATAGGGATATGAGGCCGAACTCACCACCTGCCGTGCTCTTCCGCGTTTTAGTCGCTCAACCACCCCTTTGCTTCCCTCGCTCTTTCTTTTATCTGCTCCG
>Ga0179593_1810184_pt1 | contig 10473 bp, 13 predicted proteins | sample CZODoug2_1_08_16_FD_185931 | JGI IMG/M metagenome (GOLD analysis project Ga0179593, IMG submission 185931) | Vadose zone soil fungal communities from Angelo Coast Range Reserve, California, USA - CZODoug2_1_08_16fungal (PacBio error correction) | ecosystem: Environmental > Terrestrial > Soil >... | reverse complement strand
GGCTCCCCATTGCGGGTTCACGCGCCCCGCGCCGCTAGAACCCCCCTTCGTAAGCTTTGCATCCCCGTGTGCAAGGAACTCTCTTCCTAGGCCCGAAAATGTTTTTCCTCAAGTACTGGAAAGTGATTCGCTATGAATGGGGTGCTCTGCACCCCTTTATGGACACCCCCCAAGTGCAACATTCCGGGTACCCCAGGACCACGCTCTAGCTAGTCATTTTTTTCGGTAATAGATTCCCTTTGCATTTGTACTTTTCCCCCGCGAACACCCCACGCGCCGTCCTGACCCGGCCAGGGTGCACCTTCTGTACTTTCAGTCACTGTGAGACAGCTCCCTCTGTCCCTGCGCGACCAAGGCGACTTTCGTGGCTTTTTTTTCTACCCATATCCTATGATGAATCCTTCTGTGTGGACGCAAACTCCTCCTCCGGAATACCGCGCGATAATCAGCATCCTCCCCGATAGGTATGCCGCGTCAGAAGGGATTCCCCCACCCCCCTCGTGAGGGATTTTTCCCAGGCCGCTCTTGGCACCCAAGCAAAGTAGACCCAATGACGGAGAGAGAACATATTCAATTCCCAGCGAAAAATCCCCCCCCCTCCCTCCCCGCGCACTTTTTTTGTATCGGGAATTTGCCTTTCGAAATCTTAAGGTCTTCTCCCTCCACTTCCCCTATTTTCTAGGAACACCCCCCCCACGTCGGATTTCCATCTTATTTCTCTTTCCCCTTTTCGGGTCCCTCCCTTTCGCTGTGCCCACGGGCACAGGAAGTCTCGCCGTTTGCTTTTTTCCGGACTGTTTTCCCCTCTTTTTGGCCCCGCTATAGCACTCCTGTCCAAATGGATTCCAATTGCTGTCCTCCAGGACGCTTTGAGCCTTGGAGTTTTTCCGTCCTCATGTACATCAATTTCCTTCACGAAAGACCCTCGCCGATGTGTTCTGTTAGAGTTTTTTTTTTCTTTTTCTCGACTTTCCAACGGTCCGCCTTGACGCAGACTTCAGCCGTCGGGCTTCGATCCAAAGGTCTTGTCCCTGCAGTTGACTTTCAGTGGCGTCGCCCCACGGAGTCCTTTCGGGCTCCTTTTAGTTCCCGCTTTTCTGACTTATGATGAACGACGACGGCATTATTCCCTTAGTCTCCCCTTTTTTAAAGTCATTACGTTTCCCGGATTCGATTCCCTTCCTTATCACCCCCTGTAAGTTGTTTAGTCCACGACTACCCGTGTGGGATCTCCCCCCCAGGGATTCCTTTCCCCCCGACTACCTTCCCCCCCCCTCCTTCCCTTATCCGTAATGGTCCCCTCCCCCTTTTGTCGTTCAGGATGACAGAGTTTTTCCCGTCCGAGTGCGAGGTCCCTGCGTTGTCGGAGGTCTTTTTTCTCCCTTTTTTCCCCCTGTCCCCTTAGGTCAACCTCCTGCTTTAAGTGATGCCCGGAATACCAGACCTCAGACGCCTTAATGCGCACCTCTCCCCTTTTTATGGCACTTCTCTTCCTTTGCCCAAGAATACCGGATGGCGTCAAAACCTGATCTTGAGCTGTGGCCCTTTTCCCCCAGTTATTCCTCTTTCTGATACGGAAGTCCCCTTCGGCCGGAAACTCTGACCCGATTGGAAGGTTAACGACGCTTCTTCCTCGTAATAGCACCCCTATCGAGAACATTTTTTGTTCTTGTTCCCTGGACTCCAAAAGCCTTCCCCCACATCCCCAACACCTGTTCCCCTACAAAGAAGCCCACGTATTTCCCAATGAGGGCATGATCACCGCATTCCTTTTTTGCGTCCACCTTTTGTAGACTGCCCCCCCTTTCGCCCTCTACATTCCAGAGATTCGCGTTCGCAGCGAAGTGCCCTGGCTCTTGCTGGGGAAGTTTTTTTTTTTTTCACCATCTTTTTTCCCTTCCTCCTCCTCATTTTTGTTTTTTAGAGTTATCGGTCTTTACCTGATTTTTTCCCCATCCCTCAGTGGCACTTTTTCGAATTCGTTCAAATCGTTGCCCCCTCCTTTCTAAACATCTGTTCAGTCTAAAAGTTTTTCGACGCCTGGCCTTTCTGCATGGCGCGGTGATTTTCCCCGCACGGGACTGAATCCTGTTTGTCCCAGGCCTCCCCCGCCTTGGTGGGTGTTTTCGATGCTTGCTAGTCTTTTTTTTTTTTCTGCAGAACTCTCTCGAGTTGTCCTGAACACACATGACTGAAACCCTCTTAACCTCTCGGCCGTTACCGTCCGATTGCATCAAGACGCTCTACTACTGGGTGTTTACGTCGATCGCGACACTGATTCAAGGTTTGTGAGACCTCCTTGAGGATTATGCCTCCTTTTCCATGGTCTTGGTGATTCTTGATTTTGGGAAGCGGCTTTTTTCCCCGGTATGTCGGTGGACAGACTTCAGCCAAGCAGCCCCCTTCCCCAAGTTTATTTCCTGCAGGGGACAGTTCGTCATGAGACTCCTCGTCCCTCACCCCCCTCCCTGTTTCCCGCATCTCTCTCCTGAACGCCGGATCGCACGTCCCAAACAAAGTCGTTTCACGGCGATTTTTTTTTTTTAAGGGTCCCGTCCTTTCATTTTATACGTCGCCCTTCCTGACCGATTAGTCGTGAACCTTCACATGAAGGTGGTCCCTTCCCGTCCGGGAATCATCCCACGTATGGCCCAACCTTTCCTTTTTGACGACCGATTCTTCAGCGTTTTTCTCGACGTTAAGGGACCTCCTCCTGACGACCCGGACTTTTCCGGGTCCTTCCTTTACAGTCGAGCGCGCGCAAAAAGTTAAATGACTTCCATTTTTGGTGTATCGATCCCTTTAGGTTGAAAGTCGTTCTTTTAGACCTTTTTGATGCGCCCCTAAATCATGTGCATTTTCTCACCCTACAGTAATCGCGCCTTTCCTTGGGGATGTCCCCATGAATGTTTTCGACAATCGCGCCGATCGCCAGCTGGACCGGAGGGCAGGATGTCCCCCTTTTATCTTTTTCCGCCCGTGCCTCTTTTTGGCCATTTTCCTAGATGAGTGTGAACAACCCCCGCAAAGAACTTTTCCTTGCAGCACTTCGCACATGATCGCCGTCTCTTATACACAAACACCGCCCCTCCCAGAAGGATTTGCCCCTTAACGAGTTCAGGGTCCCCTGAACTTCCCATCCAAGACTTTTTAGCCATACCCCAACATGACAACGCGTTTTAAGCACTCTTGCACCCCCTAAAGTAAGGGTTTTTTTTTTTTTTAACTATTTTAGCGGTTATGAGAATGACAGGTTTCCCTCCCATTTTTGACGGTTTCCGTTTAGGTCCTTTTTTAGTTGTGAGCGTTTTCGTGGGTCTTGCGGTTATTTTCGGTGTGTTAATCCACTCCGAACGGGCCTCCCGATTGAGGTCGGGGATGCTTCTTTAGCAGGCTTGTTGGCTGTTTTTTGTCCCACATCTTTCCTCTTTTTCCTTATTCTCCGGGCCCCGTGTTCATCAGTCCAGTGGAAACGAAACAGGATTTTTTTTATTTCCTAGGCCGCGCGGCAAGTGTGACCAGGAAATCTGAAAGACTCTTCGTGGTCCATGGCCCCTGCCCCTGACGGGGTGGTGAGTTGTTTTTGGTTTCATGTACGGAGAAGGTTTCCCATTCCTCCTGTTTTTCGCCGCGTGGTTCCTGGTCTTCCACTCCGGCTCTGGGAATACTGTTCCTTTTTCCTCCTTTCTCCTTGTGACCTTTTTTTGGTACGGCCGGTCTAGTCCCCACTTATGTTTAATCAATCGGTCCGCTCTTTTTTGCATGACAGTATTCCTTGATTTTTCGTGTGCCAAGCTCCGGATTGGTTCATCTGCTGCGGCCCCAAATTGCTGGGTCCTCCCTTTTTTCCTATTCTATTTTTTCCCCCTCCCCCTCCAAGTTTTGCCTCGAAACGTTTCCTGCGGTTTTCCCGCTCCCAGCGCAGATAGAAACCAATCCCTGACCACGCCGCCCGCCAAAGTTTTTTGCTCGAGGACGCCCTTTTTTTTCCCCCCGCCCCCCAATCGCTGATTCCCCCTTCCTTTCCTGGGGGCCGGGGCGCAGTCTGGAACCCCTCCCCCGGAACAAGCGCCTTTTCAGGGCACAACTTTTTTTCCCTAGGGCGTCCAATTTCGCAACCTTTTCATCGAAGTCCGTTAGGAAAGAAAAGCTAACAAAAGCCCAAGCGCACTTCCACCTTTTTACCAGAGAGAATTATGCGGCTCTCACAGGCACCCACTGTTGCGAAAGCATGGCCAAGCTTCGTTTGCCCTATGCCCCACGGATGTTCCGCTCCCTATTGCGGAGACCTTGAGAACACTTCCTTGCTCCCCGCCTCCATCTTCTGCCCTCCATAGCCAACCCACCTCCCCCCCCCCTCTCTTTCTACCTCTACACGCCTCTTTCTCCCCCACCCCACGTCACCTCCCCCGATACTCTACCTCCTCTCTTACACCACCCCCCTTCCCCCACCTTCACTCTCTCTCCCTTTCCCTACTCCGCACCGCCATCTTCCCCCCCCCCCTCTCATCCGCCCCTTCCCCCCCGCCTCGCCCAAACCCCCACCTCCGCTCTCAACAACCCACCCCCCCCCACCTCCCCTCTCCCTCTCCCCCCATCTCACCTCCTCTCCCCGCCACCCCCACTCCTCCCTACCTCAACCCCCCCCACCCCCCACCCACCCCCCCCCGCCCTTCAATCCACCCCTTTCACCCTACTCCCCCTCCCCCCCCCCCTCACCTCTCCACATCCCCCCTCCTTACCCCCCCTCTGCCCCCCCCCTCCATTTTTTCACTACTTCACTTCCGCTCTGCCCCCCACCCCCAACCCCCCCATAATGGTTCTCCTTTTTTTTTCTTCTTGGTTTTTTTTGTTTTCTAGTCCGCACTCCTCCCCCGCCTCCTAACCAATCCCCTTCTCCCGCTCTCAATCTCACCTCCACCGTCCCCCTCTCCCTCCCTCCTCCCCACTCCTAATACCATCCCCCACCCCTCGCCCCACTCCCACCCCCTGTCTTCCAAACAACTCGCGGCCGCCTCACACCCTTACTCCCACACCCTCCCCCCACATCCCCACTTCCTTCTCTCTCACTCCCGCTCCACCCGACTGCCTCCACTCCTCTTCACCCCTCCCTCGCCCCCCTCTTCCCCACTCCTTTCCTCCCCCCCCCCCCTCCTCATCCCCCCTTTACGCCCCTTCCCTCCCCCATCTTCTCCCACGTCCTCTCCCTCCTCCCTTTCCTCCCCCCCCCCCCACCCTCCCCTCCCTCTCCCGGCAGCCATGAGTAATTTAATTCAGAATACGCCGACGTCCTCCTTCCGGGTTTCGTCCTTTTTCCCCCCCCGTTTCTGGGTGAGACACCTTCCGATCTCCGTCGACCTAAGCCAATACTTGTAGTCAACCCCCCTTTTTTCCTGAGATTTTTTTGAATAACCGCTCCCCCCCCTGAGTGACCCCCCAAGCAACCCCCTCCCCGGGTAAGGCCTTTCTGGACACTTTCGTTCCTTCGTTATTTTCCCGAGTGCGAATGACTATTTTTTTCATGCTTCATCGCCCCCCCCACATCCCTAGAGCTTGCCATTTTCTCTGGCTTCACGCGAGGGTTTTTATTCTGCTCGTGGCACTTCTCTGCAACTTCCTTTTCCCGGTATTTTTTGATTTGATTTCCCCAGCGATGTTTCCCGATATAGCCCGATCCTTGCGGCCCACCTTTTTTCTCCCATTTGCCAGGTTTTCCTTTTTGAACGCTCCCCCCCGGAGCGTGCTGCGAGCCACCAATTTCCTTTCCCCTTCATTCCTTTTTAAAGAAACCCTCCGCTGATTTTTCTTCTTGAGAAGATCTTATATACCCGAGACCTCCTGCCAGGCTCCCTGGAGCCCTTATTAAGTAGCTGAGATAGCCCTGAAAACATTTTTTTTTAAGGATCTTAATGTGCGCACCACGTATCGTAATCGGCATTCCTCTGTCACCCATCTTTGATGATTCGTCATTCTGAACTTTTTTCCTTCCGGCCCTTCATACATCGTTCTTACCCCTAGAGTTCCAAGGTCTCTCCCGTCCGGCTTCGATTCCGTTCCTTTTCCCCCCCCCTTTAATTTATTTAGGTCCCAGACCCCCTCGTGTTGTCTTTTTCTACCGTATACCCATTTCCCCCCCGAGGATTTACCCCATCCTCCGCTCCGGTTCCGTAGGGGAGCAAACGATTTTTTTTGTTTTAGCACCTTTCCTAGGTCTTATGCTCTTCCACACTGTTCTAAGAGTCATATTTCTTATTTTCTTTTCGTAAGGATTCCCTTCATTTTTAAAATTTTTTTACTGCTAACGTCTTGCCTTCCCCCAGCTTTTCTTTTACCCCCTCTCTTTCCAGCGCCGATCCCAAGACCCGCACCTGAACTTCGTTTTCCAATTCCGTCGCCCACATGTTCCCTTTTAGTGAGAAATTTTTTTCCCGCGTAACCTTGACATTTTCGTTAGATTTTTTTAAGGAACACGCGGTCGGAACGAGGCTTCCTTCGAATGTAAATCACGAAGGGGGTTCCCCCCCGCCCCCCTTTTCCCCTAAAAATTTTTTGTGGTATGATAACCGAACTCCCGAGCCTTTTTGATTTATTGCGTCCTTCAAGCATCGCTTTTCCCCACCACTTTTCGTCCTGTTCCTACAAACGCCGCTTCTTCAGTTCTGGCATTTTTTGCTCCCTCCCCCTTTCCAAGGTATCGCTTCGGTGATCTTGTAGTTCCCCCCGCCCCTGTTCGCTTTCTTGCCAACTAGACTTCGTCTTCCCCCCCCTCTCCTCTTCTGGCGCTTTTCAGCCGCTTCCTTCCTAACGATATTCTCCCTCTTTTCTCTTTTGTGGATTTGATTATCTTTTCACGTGAACCCTTACGAGTGTCCCCCCCCGACAATTCCCCTTGCTCTTCCCTCCGCTCGTGGAACACTTTGGCCACGAATTTTTTCGCAATTTGTTGGTTGCAGTTTTACTTGTGTCCTCGGCAGGAGAATGGATGTTCTCACCCCCTGCCTGGGACTGACTTTGCTGCCTCCCAAAGTTGAATCGCCGCCCTTTTGGATGTGGCGATGCTTTTTGAAAGTTTAGTCTTCAAGGAGGGGGACATAAAAGACCTCAGGTTACCTGCGGTTCGGTTTCTGAACTATTTGATTGGACCACTTTCTTGCTATCCCTTAACTATTTATCGGAACCTTTTTGCAGTTCAAGGCGCTCTCGTCTAAAGTGGCAAGGGTTACTTGCCCTCGCATTTCCCATATCACTGAGCCTCCCAGGGAGGAGGATGTATGAAACGCAGTTCCATTCTTGGTCCCTGTGCGTCTTTCTCGGCTGTGTCCGGCTGGGGATCCTTCCTTGCCTCGTAACGGACTTTTTTGCCCTTTGAGGGGCTTTTCTTTCTTTTCGATTTCCTCCTCACGATCTCCCAGACGGCCAACTTTTCTCTGCATCGCGGCGGAAACATTCCAAGCCCCCACCCCCCCCCTTTCCCTTACTGCTCCTAGCGAAGGAAGGAGTAGTAGTACCCTGAATTGAAGGAACTTCCCTTTTTAGTCCCCCGACCCAACCTTTTCCGCCAGGTGAAGAAATTATATTAAAGACGGAATCCTCCTCCTTGACTTACTTTCTTTCTGCCTGCGAACTTGTTTCTTTCCCTACGAGGGAATCTTCCAGCCGTGTTCCGAACTACTTCCTAAATCATTTCCCTCTGACCTTTTTTTGAACCTCTTTTTGAATGCCGCTCAGATCCGGTGTTTTTTCGCCACAGTATACTTTCCATTACCCCCAAATTTTTTTAGCGATCCGACGACCTCATGCCTCGTTAGAGTTCTCTGGGCCCCTGATGGAAATCATTGCGCTGACATTTCATTCTGTAAGGAAGAATTGATGCCCTGTTCGATCTGTACACGCCTTGCCTCGCTCCGAGGGGCCGATTTTCACATGATCAAGGTGGTTGGCCCGCAATTCTTGGTTTTTTTCAGAGGTTCCCGCTGTTTTCCCTCAAGATATTCTCGGGACCACCCCCCCCCTAAATCTCCCGTGCAGCCCCCCGTGCACCCGCTAGCTAGATCTCAAAACCAAAGCTTTCACGACAGCCTGCTGAGGTCCCCCAGTCGGGAGGGTTGGTATATGTGACAGATCCCCCCCATATTCTCTCTCTTCTTTTTCGAATGTCGACTTTCGCAAACGCCCTATGGAACGATGCCCTCAAAGATTTTGAACCAGTGGACTTTTTGTAACTCTCGAGAACGGTCCTTTTTGTAATTTTGGTTTCCTATTGTTCATTATTCTTAAGGGGAAGTGACAGAGTTCAATTTCAGATGCGTTTGTGGTGGGTTTCCCTCTTCCTGACGACCGGCAGAAAGATCGACTCTTCGGCGGTTCTTTTCCTGATTTCACATTCCGAGATTTTGTCTTTCGAAGGGGGAGTTTTTTTTTCCTTCCAAACCCCTTTTCCGTGGGACCCTGACTTCAAGTCCTACTTAGTGTCAAACGAAGTAGGGCCTTCTTCCTCCTCCTCCTCTCATTTACATTGTGCCCAACCCACCTTTCAGTCTTCGAGTGGTACACTGGCCATCTTTTTGCGACGGCGCTTTTTTTTTCGCCCCCTGTTTCTCCCCCAAGACCGTTTCTGCACGGTTACTTAGTGACGCGTTGCGCTATTATCGCTCGGTGGTTTTGTGTATTCATCCTTTTTTTGTTCTTAATGTTTGTCCAGATCTTTTTTGTGGCGGTGGGCCTGGTTTCCCCGCCTCCGGTCTTCTCCCCCAATATGCTTGTTTTTCCATCAATCGTTTCCTGCAGATTTGTGCTGAGACTTGAGGTATTCCTCTTTTGATTCCTTTGATTCTTCTTTTTCAGATTCTCCTTTGTTCTATATGCGCCTCGCGGAAAACAGCCCTTCTGGGCGCCTCTTATTATGGGGCGATCTCTATCTTATTTTCCTGTTTTGTTGTGGTTCCCATGAAGCCATCTTCTGGGTTAAGAGCAAACCTCTCATCACCAATACGCGGAGTCGCTTTGCCCACAACGTTCTCCGCCCGCCCCCACGTAATCTTTTCTTAGAATCGGCCCGACCCCTCCGGACTTCCCTTTTTTACCTTTGCAATATAAGCGCATGGAACAAAGCACCTCCACCAAGAGCGGAAAGCCTCACCGTGCCCACTGCGCGGCTCCTGACACCCCTCCCTCTCTCTCAGAAACAGGCGTCCAGTCCGTTGAAGAGCTTTTCCTTTTGAAAAGGCGTCACAAAGAAAAGCCCTCGCCACTCCGTTTACCAGCTCAGACTTCTTGGAGGTTGCCCTTTCCCCCCCTGTTAGACCTGCGCGGGCCTTCAGCATTTCCCAAGGAAAGTTCAATGGGTTTACCTTTTTTCCTCATCGGACACATATTCTTGCCCCCCCGGCCCCAAAATCGGCATTTTGCGATACTTTCAAGCTCCGCCGACGTTTCTTCTTGCCAAGGGTCGTCAGTAATGGGCTCCCCCCCCCACAAGCTTTTTTTGGGCGTGGTACGCCCCAGGCAGCTTCCCCGTCCGTAAGCCTCCCAATCGGTTTGAAACCCCCCACGATTTACCACCTATGCGGGCAAGCGCCGCGGTGACCCCCCCCCAGCCACGAGGATCATCTCCCTTTCGGACCCTCGTAGACATTCTTCAGGATCGATGGTCTTCTATGGATTGGTCAACCCTCAACCACGGTTCGATCCCATATTCCTTTCTCTGGGTGTACACCCTCTTCTCTTCGACGGCCGAGAGTGGTGCTGTTTTCTTTCCCTGGCAGCCTCGGTAGTTTCATCATTCTTTTGGAAAAAAGCGGCCACGTCTATAGCACTTTCCTCGATGCTGAACAACCTTTGCCTTTTTCCATACTTTCCTGAGAACGCGATCTTTGGGATTGTCAGCGCAAACTGTAATCCTTTCAGGCACAGGCAATTCCCTTCTCTATTTTCTCTGTTACATTGATTCCTTTTTCTGCATCGCCCACTTTCTGTCGACAACTCCCTTCTTTTACCCTTTTTTACCAAATGTTATCTGAATTTTACCTTAGACTCGCAAAAGGATTAATCGCATTTTTGTTCCCTAATTTTGTAAGGTGACCTTTCCTTCCCGATTCCTCCTATTTTCTTTCCGCCCCCGAGGTGTGAAACAGGGACGCATGTATACGTGACCCCTTTCCGTTTGACTTTTAATTTCCCCTCCTTCATTTTGGGTCCACGACTCCAATCTTTGTCTGTTGCGTTCGGACGTCCCTTTCTTTTCCCCTTCCGGCCTTCTTTCCCCTTCCGCTCCAGGGGTCCGTAATCCCACTCTTTTGGTGATCGATGACTCGGTTCCGCGCGAGATGCGTCTTAACAGGTCTTTCCTAACGATTTCTTCACTCCTTTTACATTTACAACATGGCCCCGGCCGGTCACCCTTCGCTTCCCGCTCTGCCTTACCTACCTAAACCCCCCCTGATAAAACATTTTCAAAGATCCCACTCTCATGGA
>Ga0179593_1292087_pt1 | contig 10473 bp, 13 predicted proteins | sample CZODoug2_1_08_16_FD_185931 | JGI IMG/M metagenome (GOLD analysis project Ga0179593, IMG submission 185931) | Vadose zone soil fungal communities from Angelo Coast Range Reserve, California, USA - CZODoug2_1_08_16fungal (PacBio error correction) | ecosystem: Environmental > Terrestrial > Soil >... | reverse complement strand
AATCGTATCCTCTTTTTGTTGTCCCTTTGTTTGTCGCCAAAGGTTCATACAAGACCTCCCCCCCCAAATACCCTGCGTCGTCTGCGAGTGAATTCACCACACCTTTTTGTGTCATCGTTCCAAGATTCTCCCAGGATCACGCTCTCTCAGGCCCCCTCTTGGGCATCCCCCGCGATTTCATTATTATTCTGATCTTTGCTCATTCTAGGTCATAGCCCTTCTGACTTTTCCAAGAGGGTATTTTCCCTTTCCCCAATGCAGCTATAGGAGTGCTGAAGGTCCGCTGTTCCCTTTAGAAGCTATTTCCTTAGGTGCGCCACGTCTTCTCAAGTTCCCCTCCTCAACGTTACGGTTCGTCAATGCGTCCCCCCCCCTAGACTCACCTGACAAGAATTGTCCCTTCAACCCCCCTCTCCCCCCCTCGACGCTTTCCCCCACCCATGCTGCGGTCAACCCGCGTCAATCCTCCCCCCTCCTTTTTCCTCATTGCCGAGAAGTCTTTTGTGTTCCCTCTGGTAAAGAGGGAGTTCGCCATTTTCCCCTGTCCTTGACGAGTTGCAAGATTTTTCCTTCAATCATCCCGATCAGTACGAGGACCGCAAATCAACAAGAGAAGGGCTCTGGGAAACAAACCCCCCCTCTTGACCCCCCCCCCCCTCCAGAACGTTGGCGATTCACAAAACCCCCCTGTGAACCCGCCAACGCTTGCAAGCCGACCGGCCTTATTTTTCGGAAAATACCGCCCCGCTCCCCTTCTCCAAGTAGACCTTGCACAGATGGTTTTCTATCACCACCCCCTCTCCCCCTCTCCTCCCGAGTGCCTTCCTTTCCTTAAAACACGGGCAATAAGACTTGGCGCAGCCTTACTTCCAAACTCTCACCCAATAGAGCTATGTTTTCTCGACTGCCTTTTACCTCTCAACCCGTGCTCAACTGTTACCACTGCTCCTGCTTTTTTCCTTCCCCTTTCCCCTTTCCGGCTCTCGTGGAATCAGGAATACCCCGACCCTGTTGAAAAGATCAAATCGTTGAGATGGAGTAGACACTTAAATCCTTGACACTCCTGATCCTACGATTAATTTTGCTAATATCGGGCCCTCGTCCCTAGTCCCCCCCCCAGACTCTTGTTCCATTTACAGCATTTCTCCCAAAGCGTCTCGGTGAGGGACCACCTTTGTTAACCCCTCACCTTCGCTGAGCCCAGTCACAGGTTTTCCTTCCCCCCCAAAGATCCCCCCCCCCAAAGATTCAACTCATCTTCCCCTAACCCCTAGTAGTCCCCTTTTTAAAGTCGCATTATGACGACTTAAAAATTGAGGACCCCTGTATAAGCCTCATTAATTGTTGCTGCCTTTTTTCCAAATCTGCCACGCCTGCCCGGAACCGATCCCATTTCCCAAGAGTTCGAGCTGTCAGCAGCCTGGATCTCAGCTTTTGTGAACCAAAGTGCGATTTCGATCTTTTTGCCCGTCTTTATTTGTCCTCCTCTGTCCGGCCTTCAGCGAACTTCAACCTTCTTGAATCTCTTTTTTTTTCTCTTTCCCATGAATGACCAATCCCAATCGTTGCGAATGTGTGAGACACTATCACCACCCTCCCGTTGAAAACCTTCCGCCTTACCCTCTTGTCGCCCTTCCATATTACCTTTCCTACATTTTGACTGTCTTTTTTCAACACTAACTTCTTCTTTATGTCTCATTCGTGCTAAGGCCGTGAGAGAGGGAGGCCTGCCTTAGGTGTGATTAGTATTGATTTTGACGCGATCATTTTAAGCTATTCCTCCTCTGTATCGTCTCTCGTTTAGCCTTTGCTTAACCTGTCGTTTCCAAATTTCTCTCCCTCCGCGCTCTTTCGACTGAAATTAAAAGCATGAAGAATTCAAGAGTGATTAACTCGCCATACAACCCACCTCCCCTCCTTTTTCTTTTTCTGCACCCCTCTTCTTCCTCGCTGCTTCGTATTCCAATACGCCGACGTAGGACGCCGCGTAGTTCAAGCCCTTCTTAAGGTATCCCGCAAATAAATGTTAACTTTACAATGGCGTCCCTTCCTGAGTCTTTCCTTCCGGGTCGCTTACAAGGTAACCACTTCACAACTAACTTCGCTTTTTTAATTCTGAGGGATTTGAGCCGGGTTATCGATGGCTTGAGAGCAGAAACCTTCTCTCTTTGTTTAATATTTGAGTAAATAGCGCACGTCTCCTCGATCTTTCCGCGTTCACACAAACGAAACAGCTTTTCCTCAAGTGAAGTCCTTTTTAACAACACTCCCTCCAAACCCCCTTCCCTCAGTTATTGACTTGCGATACCTTTTTTTTTTTTTTGTTTTTTGAGCGGGATAGGACTTCACCTTTGCTTTCTCTCCTCTTTCGCCTACCCTTTTCAACATCTCCACTTTCTTTTCTTTTTTTCTGTAGGTGTCTCCTTTATCCTTTAACCTATTCCCTTCTAAACCCTTTACTAATGTTCTTCCGTTGGTTTGTAAAGACCCGGTAGTATAGGATTTACATTGGTGGACCTCTTTTAATCCTAATCAGTTTGTTTTTTTTTTATCTCGATCGCAACCGAGTAAAGCCGACGGTCTTTCCTTTATTTAGAAAGTCCCCCTCCCCACTCAGCCCGTAAATTTAACTTTTCCTTTATTTTCCATTTCAGGATAATAGATTACATCCTTCAACCCCCAACCTCACACCTTTTAGATGTGTTTTTTGGTCGGGCCTCCTCAATTCCTCTCTCCCCCCCCTTTTTCCGTTCCGAGGTCAAGCGCTGACTTATAGCTTTAACATTTCCTTCAGGAGTACTTTGGTTCTGTTTGTTGTAGTAAGTGTTCATCTTTCCCGTATGCGCCGGTTTAGTTTTTTAATCGTGGGCCAAATCTATTACTTTTTTATTCCCGTTCTCCTTCTACATCCTTGATTATCTGTTCGAAGCCAGCAACCCCCTCCCCACTCATCCCCGGCTCAAAGCTTCCTGTCCCCCAGGAGAGCGACCCTTTGGTGACTTTTCACTCTTTTTCCCTCATTTCCCCCCTTCCATCCTTTCATTGACGACCCCCTTGCCGGGAAAATTTATTTTTGTGGTTGACCTTTTTTTCATTTCTGGCAACTACGCCTGCTCCTAGTAATGAACCGTCTGTGACCCAAAATACGAAGCTCAGACAGCAGCGAATTCGTCCTCACACCTTCTGCGTTTTTTCTGACATTCACTCCCCTCTTTCTTCTTCTTTGACGTCTTCGTCTTCATTTTTCCCAGATCAGTCCTCCTTTTGAAGATCAATGATTTTTTTTCCATTCAACTTTCGTCCCCCAAACTCGTTGAAGTATGACTCTCTCCCTTATCTATTCCGCTCTTCACCTTTCTTTTTGGTGAACAGCTAAGCACCTACGTTTTTCCTGCCTCGATCCGCGTGACGATAAATAAGACCATCCCCTATCTTTCTCCCCCAACTTCAACTTTATATTCCGGTTGACCTAGTCTCGCCCCTTTTTGTGTCCATTCCTCATATTTTTCCTGGCTTATTTAGTGGAGGATCACTGCTTTCCAATTTACGATCGAGCTTTTTGATGTCGCAATGGTCTTTCCCTTCTTTTTTCCTTTTTTTTTCGCTTGCCCTGCTTCCTCTTGCGTCCCACCTCCCCCTCCCTCCAAACAATCCTGATCTAGTTAGCGGATCGCATATGCTGCGTCTCTCGTTACGGAATTTTTGCATCTTGCGTTTCGGTGGTCCTATTTTACCGCCCCCGCCCCCCCATTTACTTTTTCTCGCCTCCATTTTCGAGTTTGTACAATTTGACCTTTCATAGAATTCTTTTTCCTTTGTCTCTTTTTTGTGTTTCTTTATCCAATTTTCCCTTTTTCTTTTCTGCTTTCTATTTTTTTCCCCAACTGGCTTGAACCGTCAGCGCTTAATCCCGCTTCCCACCTGTGACCCACCCCTCTTCTTTCCGGGGTACGTTATTTGAACGCTATTATGTTTTTCTTTTTTTTCTCCCTTCTCCTCTTTTTTCCTTCTGTTCTTCTCGACCTCCCCTCGTGCCGTTGTGCGCTTTTTAGTGAGTCCACGCGCCGACCCGGCATTGAAAAACGGGAACAAAATACTGTGTTTTTGACCGTTTTGGCTTCTTTTTTTCACCCACCCCCGTCATTTCCTTCTCCCACATACCTCGCCTTGTAGTTTTTTTGAAGGGAGGCGCCCGCATTGATTTCACGCCACTTACGTGCAATTGGGCCGTTTTTTCTTTCCCCCCCTCCCTCCTCGTTGATTTTTACGTCGCTGTGTATTTCCGATAAAATGCAGGTTCAACTCTGGTGCCGCAGGTTTGGAATACCAACCACCAACCACGTTCTGTTCGGATGTTCACGTTTTTCCACTCGCATGCTCTTTGATTTTTACGCTTCCGATAGAGTCGTGATTATTCCCGGAACACCGTGCACCTTCCCACGCCCGGAAATGGATGGCCGCTCTTTCCGGCTTCACAACCTTTCATTCGAAAAGAGTTCATTTTCGTGAATCGTGTTTTTTCAAGACCTTTTTTTTGGACAGTCTGTATCGAGTTCAGGGTTCATCGTTTCCCCCCTCTTCTTTCGTTCTTTTATTCGTTTCGAAAGGTCCTCCCCTTAAAAGGATGATACTCCATTACTCTTAACGTGTTTAGCCGGTTTCCCCCCCCCCTCTCCCCCAGTCCTTCACTCCTCGCTCTCCTTTTCAAGCCCGGTTACAGACCCGTCGTCCCTGCATACTGCTATTACCAGACATGCTATGTCATAATAATGGACCTGCTGCACCAACTTTTCTTCCTCTCTTCCTTGACTGGAGGTGCTCCCTTGCACTGATTCAAAATTTCCAATCGACGGCGCTCGGGTGGTATGGCTTTAATGAAATGTTCTACACCGGCTATCTGATTGATTCAGACCAAGCCAATTTTTCCTATGACTTTCCACTGGCTCCCCCCCTGGCCCCACGAAATTTCGCTTGGGTTCGCTGGTGTTTCGGATCTCACTCGACCCAACGTTGGTTAATGTGGTTTGGCCATCTCGTGCCCCATACTTAGCCATTTTTTAACGCGCACCGTTGGCAGTTCTGTCCGTGACGGCCAGCTCTTAGTTAATTGACCTTTCTCGGCCTAAACTGCCATTCCGTAGTTCCGGAGGTTTCTTGTCGCCTTTCCTATGCAGGGGTTAATTACTTTCTCGGCTTGGCTTTTAAGTCCTTTCTCCTTTTTATTCGCGAGTGGCTGCTAGCTTTGAAAAAATGGCTCCCCCCCCCCCTTATTTTTTTCCACATCGAGTCGGGGAAGTCTCCGGAGTCACCATTTATTCTGTCTCCCCTAATGATTTACGGTGTGTGTCTTGTTTTTCGACCTCCCTTCGCTACCCCTTTTAGAACCCTGTGATCATTTCCATCATCTTAATCAAATCGTCCCAGACTATGACGGTATTCGATCCTACCGACTTATTTTTATTGAACTCTCTATTCCTCTGTTTGAAGAGCTTATCAAAATCCTGCCGTGTTATCGCGCCCTCCCCTCGGTTCGACTTTGTCTGCTATCTGGAAATTTTGTCCAGTTCGCGATCGCGGATTCGCTGACCCCCTCCCCCCCTAAGGATATGACTTGTGAGGTACATCCTTTTGAAGGACTACGTTTTTTTCTTTCTTTTTCCCCCCTCGATTTCCCCCTCCCCTGTGTTACAATCCTCCCCTGATCTACCATGAGGACCCCTCAAATGCTAAAGGAGAGGAAACTGCAGCGACAATGACCAATTTTCCCTCCTGCTCCGCCGGTTCCCACGTGTCCCTCGGCAAATAATTTCGTAGCCCCCCATGTTCTTGTCATGTCGAATAACATCGAAGGCGTGGCCGTTCAGTACGGGCTTTTGCCCCCCATTTGAGAGGCAAAACGTATTGACCTATTGGCCCTTTCTTTCACACCAAACGACCTGGAAAACGTCCGTGTCGAGTTTTCTTCTTTTTTCCTTCGCGCTCCCTGAACTGTGTTCCCCCCATTTGTTGGCGCCTTCCCGCCCGAGATTATGCTCCGCACGATATTCTACATGCAGGAAGCCGGACCATTCGGAAGGTTCGGTGAAGCCCCAAAATGTGTGCACCCCATCTCACGAGCGCGCATACCCCTTGTTTTTCAGCCCGTATTCATCATGATTCGATTAGCATGTCTGGTTACATGCTTCTGGGCTAGCCCCCCTTCTTGTAACCTTTTTCTTGCACATGCGCGGCCGGCGTGCTGCTGGTCACGGTAGGAAGCTACTTGTTTTTCCGTCTTCTCCCGCACATCCGTTTCAGGCGCATAACGTTCCCAGAACGGACCCATCGTCAAGATTTCCAACACGACGACCGTTATTTAACTGCGGCCACACGGCGTCCCCGCCCCTTTTTCTTCCCCCCCCCCCCCCCCCCGCACCACTCTCCAGTGCCGACGTGTTCACGGCGACACGCGGCCTGCGCATCGATTCCCGATGGTGCGCGAAATCACGCTCACGCATACTGAATGCTCCACCCCGAGCATGGTTCGGTGACCCACAACTGCTGACAATCATCCCGAACCCCCGTTCGCATAACTTTTTGACGACCAGTTCAATCGACCGGCCCTTCATCTTCATAGATCAAGCTTTTTCATTTTTCGTACCGGAATGGATGCTGTCCATGCTTTTGCATCCCACCGAGAATGCGCCGAGTTCTTTTGATTTTCCACCCATTCATTGTCGGCCTCCGACCGCAACCCGCCAGCTTGATGTTTTGCGAATGACGTGTGCCCTTTTCCCCGCATCCCATGACTGACTCAGGTATGTTCTTTTCCTTCCGGCTCTTGAATCCTGCCGTACTTTAAAAAGGCGAACCGTGCTTCCCTTTCCTGAAATAGTGCGACGGACCTAATCTTGGGTCCCTCCCTAGCTCTGACCCCAAAATTGTCCCGGGTCTTTCTTTGCCAATTCGCTTGGAACAAGACCAATGGTTAAATACTGCAGCCAGGAACTCGGGCCGTCCCCGAAAACACTCTCCCAAAAAGACCATCGGCCCTCAAAACCTTCGACTTAAAGCTTGATGACGCTCGAAATTCGGAGATCGGATAGGCGTGCTGTAAAGTCCCCCCCCCCGGCTTATTCTTACCTTCAACGATGTCCCGAGTCCTCTTCGCCTCCGTCCCCCTGATCTGATGATCTGTTTGCGGCTGTATTTGCCGCCAGAGTCCGTTCTTCAGAAGCAAAAAAAAACCCACACCTGACGTCGTTGAGCACCATTCGACCAATCCCAAGCGCGGCGGCTGGAATGTGTTGCGCGGTTCCATACCCTTTCCCCCAGTCCACGCCCAACCTGTCCGGCCTCCCGAGGCGGAATTTTTTCTATGAAGTTGAAGAACATGCGGAGTAGGTGCTCGTGCGACGGCGAGCTTTTCTTTCCCTGTCGTTCTGTCTTATCATGAAGGTGTCGCCCTAGGAAGCGATTCCGCATCTGCGACGTCGCTACTTTGTTCGCAAGTTCTTCCAGTCTTCAAAGGAGAGAGGCTATTCCTGCGTTCTTTCCATTTTTAATATCGAGGGTTCGATCCCCCCCCATCTGTTTCTTCGGATAAGTCTTCTCTCTTTTCCTTCTTTTTTTCCAGACTTTCCTGGTCCGCTGCGCGCGTATGTTTCAAAGCCCTTCTGCCTTCTTTCCCGCCCAATTGCAAAATGGTAGTCCCCGAGCTGAATAAGTCCTTCTGCTGCCACACGGCCACCACGAAATTCGCCGTTCCCCTTGACTGTTGGATCTTTGAGGCGAACGCTCCTACTTGGTGTGAAGATCATTTTTTTCCCTCTACCGGCGAAGATATTTCGGCAAACCAATAACGGTTTTATCAGCTTTCTGACCATCTACTCTCACCACCCCTACCCCCCAGTTTCTTTTTTGTCCCTTTTTCGTTCTGGGGTACTGACGCCACAGTTTGATCGATCTAATTGTCTATCCAAGCCCACCACCGCATAAAAGTATCCTTTGGGAGTTTTCGGTAACGTCTTTTTTATCTTTGCCCCCCCGTGACTAATTTAGGTCCGCTTGGTCTGATACCCTTTAACTGAAGTTTTTTTAATAGGTGGAATTTTCATCCTTTCCCAATTCCCCAAGTTGTTGTTGTTTAGAGTCCTCTCCCACACCCCCCCCTAGTAAATCCGGCAGGGGTCCTCCCCTTCGTGGGCTTTGAATCGGGCAAATTTTAGCCAATTTTTAATGTTGCAGGATCCACTAGCTTCCCTCCCTTTTCCCCCAAACATGTCTCAAACTATATTGTTTATTGCTTTGAACAATTCCCATTGCAAAGGTTGCGGCATAGTGGCCCAGATCCTACCTCCCTCCCCTCCTTTAGCTGTCGGTTTGTTTCTTCGTCTTATTTATCCGGAATTGATCTTTCGGACGTGTAGTTTCTTTTCCGCGTGCACTGATACTTAGTGGGTGTAATCTGACCTTTGTTTGCCATATCCCCCCCTCGTATTCCGTTAGACTCGCAAAAACCGGCCACCGACTTAACACGGTTCTCCCCCCTCTCATCCCCCTGTAAACAGTATTCGGAACTCAACTTCGGTTGGAAACCCGATTCCCTTCATCCATCCTTTTCTGATTGTACGTTTCATTTTTGTCTTTAAACAACTTTGGTCCTTTCTTGGATAGGCCCCCCGGGCATCTGTCTGCACTACAAGGCAATCTTCAAGTATTGGAACCTTCATCTAATACTTGTCCTACTCCCTTTCCTGCCCCCCCAGAAGTACAACCTTTGCTTTTTTTTACCCGCCGAAATTCAGATCCCTCCCCCCTATTTTATAGTAACTTAGATTAGCATTCCGTTCTTGTATTTTCGTTTCGCTCCTCCTTTTCCTAGCCCGGATTCCAGTCCACTGTACCTCCCGAACCCCAAAATCGTACACTCGACCGATTCGATCGGTTCACCCTTAGCTGAGCACCGGTAATTCCTCAAAGACCTCAGACCCCAAGAAACTACTTCATTCCCTAACCCTTCCACTCCAGCCTTCGGCCAGATCCATCCCCTGCCCCTTTTCGTTTCTCCCCACTTCCCACCCTTTATATGTTTCCTTGGGTGACCATCTTCTACTCAATGCTTCCCTGAAGATGTTGGCCCCTTTGAGTGGGAGTGTGATATTTTCACCTGAGAAACTTCGCCGCCATCCTTGGAGGTCTGCGCTATGGTGTCGCTATTACAGGTCGTTTTGCACTTGATGTCGGCTTTTTTTTTGGACAAATACAGCCTCCCACATCCATTCCTTTCTCCTTCTTTTTTTTTTTCATCCGATCGATCTTCCTTCGCTCGTCCCAACTCTTGCAGGGAATCATTATGTCCAGTTTAACGGCGTTCCGGATTACAGAACTCCAAAATTGTCCTGCGTCTTTGATCGTATATCTCCGTTTTTCCCCTAGTCCCACCTTCCCCCCTCAGATTTTCCCACTGCTTATGATTTATCTTTTGCTCTTGTTTAGGGGAAGGCCCCGACCCCCTTTTTCCCCCTTGGCTGGCGTCGTTCATTTCCAAGCTTGTTCCTAGCGATGTCAAGATGTCCCATGTCACCACAGCGTTTCCTATTTTCTCTTTCGCTTGACAAGCTATTAGCGGGTTACACGTCGCGCACATTATTCCCGCTTCTTTCTAGAAGACATGATTTCTCTTTTCCTCGTGCCCATCTTAAACGCGACTCGGCCCGTTGAACCCAACCAGAGGAACAACACTCCTGGATTTTTTTTTTTAGTTTGTAAGGCGGGGAGCGTTTTTCTTTTCAGACCCACTTCATTCCCTTTTTTTAAGGCCCACCCCACATCCACGCTGACTTTTTTTCGAGGTTTACTGGAGTTCCTTTGTCCGCTCCTTCCGATTGGAAAACCTTCCCTTTCCGTCTCGATTGTTCTCTTTTTATTCTCGACTCGAAATCGGTGCCTTATTCCCCGGATGTGTGCTTGCTTATGTTCACTTATGAAATGCGCTGTTTCGCAATTTGCCTATGGGTTTCGTCACTGGTTTTTGGAAGCTCAACCGGGATACTGTTACAGTTTTTTGAAAGGTTTGGTGGTCCCTCTGACCAATGCTCTTTTGATTGGCGCCTCGCATAGTCCTTTTCTTGTTAATTTCTGAGGCCAAGTTTTCCGTTCCCCCATCTGCAATGATTTGCTTTTCTCGTGACCCCCCCCTATAGGAACCCCTCTCACCCTCTTTCCTTTTTCTTGGATCTTTTTTCCCCCTCCCCCGCTTGGAATTCGTCTTCTTTAGTTTTTGGGACTAGCGCCTTCCTTACTTAAAGGCCTGCCCCCTTTCTGACCATTGGCCCTGAAGAAGCTCTAGGAAAAGTATTCTTATAGCCTGTCCAAGGACAGATCGTCGCGTCTGTGGGAAGCAAGTTACCTTCAGTCCTTTTGCAAAAGTGCATATTTATGTTCCCTAATGCTACAGACCATTTTCCCACCCTCAAATACGTCCCCCCAACA
>Ga0179593_1287444_pt1 | contig 10473 bp, 12 predicted proteins | sample CZODoug2_1_08_16_FD_185931 | JGI IMG/M metagenome (GOLD analysis project Ga0179593, IMG submission 185931) | Vadose zone soil fungal communities from Angelo Coast Range Reserve, California, USA - CZODoug2_1_08_16fungal (PacBio error correction) | ecosystem: Environmental > Terrestrial > Soil >... | reverse complement strand
CCCCCCTAACTGGCGCTTTACCGTTTGAGGGGCTGTACGTATGCTCTTCTTTTCGTCCCCGCCTCTTTCGCAGCTCTCTTCCTACATGAGGCCCGCGATCCTCCCCCCTTTTTCCCCCAAAAGTCGATCCTATCCTATACTTCCCTTCCCTTTTCTCGCCGACTCTTATGTTTCCGAAAAAATTTCCTCCCTCCCTCTGGTTGCCCCACTTTTCCCAGGTCACAGGGAGGGGTTAGATGCTGTTCCCAAGTCCTTTTCCTTCCCTGATGGGCCGCTTCCGCCCCCTAGTTCAGTTCCTTTCGTTTTTGAAGTAAGGATCGGTCTTTCCGACTCCCCCCCCCTCCCAGATACGCTATTATGCTGGCATCGCCGACAGCCTCGCAGAGGCACGCCCCGCCCCCCGCGTTACCCTTTTATTCGTTTAATCGGACGGGGCTCTCTCTCCATGTTTTCTCCCAGCCTTCCTTCATACACCGTGCTGGGCAACTCGAACTTCGATGCCCTTCCTGAAGGCATTTTTGCGTAGACCTTGTGTGGATTAGTGTATATGACGCTGCTGCCTTTTCCCTCCCGTGTTTTTTGTTCTGCAGAATGCCAGCACCCCCCGCGACGCTAGGAGATGTCTCTCCCTCTACCTCCGTTCCGGTTCTCCCTATTTTGACTTCGGTGAGGACCAGGGTCTTGGTTCCCTCCCTCCCTCCCTTTCTTGTGCTCATTTCCGGAGGTCGTACGCTGTTTTTTTCCCAGCCCTATCAGTTAGATGACGAGCTGCTTTCCAGCCAGTCTGGGACGTGTCCTTTCCCGCTGTTCCTCTTTTTCCTTTTTTAGTTGGATACCCGCGTGGTCCGCGCCCTTAGATTCACGATCAGGAACTCTTCACTTTACCCGAGGAGAAGAAGTCCTTCCCCAGGTTTTTCTTTGTCCAGTTTGCTTCCCCACTGAGATCCAATTGACACATTTCTCCTTTCCCGCTTCTTTTTTTCCCTCCTTCCGGATTTCCTTGCCCTTTTCGTTATCGGCCGCTGTGGCTGCCTAAAGAGGAGCCATCTAGTGCTTTTTTTTTCTCGCTGAGTTAAAGGGAAGCCATTTTCTTTGCGCCTCCTGGGCTGCGGTACGAACTTGATTGACGGCTGACCCAAAACGCCCCCCCGGTTTTCCCCTGACCCCATAAAGGCTGTCCTCCCCCTCGCCATCCCTTTCTTAACCCCTCTCTCCGCCTTCCTAAGCACGCCTGAGGGAAAGCATCCTTGAAAACTCACAACTCCCTACCTATCTCCTTTCTGAGTCCCCTTCATCCTCGAGCCTCCCCCCCCACCTCCTCCGGGTTTTTTAATGCCGGTTTTGGGAAACCCGTCAGGTTTTTGAGGCTTGATCTCTGCGCCTAGAGAACCGCGTCCCTAACCCTTCTTTGCTCTTCCGCCAGGGCCGGCAGGAAGGACAACTAGAATCACTCTTTCATCCTCCCCGTCAGGGACGTACTGCCACTCGATCCTTTTTGAGCGCTTGCCCCACCGAGGCTCATGGTGTTCGCGAGTTTCACCATTCCCTCACCTGCTTCCTTCCTTCCCCGTTGTCGAGGGGTGGCTGTCCGAAAGAATTCGCGTGGGGTCTATCTATATAGGGATTGGAGTGGCTTCGTGACCCAATCTTCCAAAGACTCTGAACCCACCAACTCGCACTCCTCCTACGACCCCCCCCTCCAGTAAGCGCCCTCTTCTTGAATATTCTCGGACCCGAACGCCGGACTGTTTAGGGCGGTTTCCTGTCCTCCTGGGTCTCCCTTTCTTCCACTTTTTTTTTTTCACCCATCACAGCCGACCGCAACTCTTTTTAGTTGGTTCCTTACCGGGAGAGTGCCTCACAACGCCTTGCTCCATTCCGCCGCCCTTTCTCCTTTTGGCCCGACGGGTACGACCAAACAGACCCACTCCATCTCTCTTTTCCTCCTCCTCTTTGTTGTGTTTCTTCGCTGCTTTTGGGTTCGTAGTTTTCCAGACGCGCCCCGTTTCGGATTCAAAGGGGGGGCACTGATCGTACGTGCTGGGCACGTTTAGTTTCCGGAGACACCCTGCGTTTGCGTTCTGCTTTCTTGTTGACGAAGAAAGTGGGACAGCCGGGAGATAATCGTTTCGCATTCGTGAACCTGTCTGCGTTTTTGGAAGATCTCTTTCCACGCGAAGATCAATGAAGTTCTGTTCCGTCCTATGCTTTTTTGTTCTCTGATGTCGTTCTCGTGGGGCGTCTCCCCCCTTTCTTCTCCGGTTCGTCGTCGACTTTTTAAGACCTGCTCCGCCTTTTAGCCAAGACGATTGAGGAGAGGATGCTCGTTCCGACCTCCGACGACCCTCTCCCTTTTATGAAGACTAGCTCTGTCTTTTGGCGCTACGCGCGTCCAATGAGCCCTAGGTTGGCGCCGCCTCTCCCTTTTGCCATTATCGGCAGTTAGTCGTACATGGGACACTTCCTTTCCCCTCGTTCATCTTTTAAATGAAGGCCGCCTGATTGATCCGTCCTTCTTTCTTGAGGCTCGCGATGTTCTATCGGCTAGAACTCAGACTCCTCTTTCTTGTTCCCGACACCTTTTTTCCCTCTTTTCACTGGTCGCGCAGGTCACCCCGTCGTCTGTTGTTGGGGTTTAGCGAATGCTTCGGCGATTGAACTCATACTGTCGGAAGGTTGGGACCCCCTGATTTTCACTTGCGCGGCTCCTGCATAGCGCGTTTCGAGCCTTTATTGTCTCCCTCCAAGGAACCCGCCGCCCCCTGAAGGGACTTCAGGGGCGTGGTGTTCGCCGCACTCCTTTTTCCGGCCTCCTTCCTCCAGGCGTCCCTTCAAAGCCTTTTTTCGGCTTCCCTTACCCTCCTCGCAGCTCTTTTTTTCCCTGTTTCTGGTCCGCCTTCCGCTAACTTCGCCTCCCCGCGATAAGACATTACTTTTTTCTCCCTAATGCTGACGCCCGAATTTCGTGCCGGTAAGAGTTGTTCTCTGCGTGCCTCCCATTTACTCCTTTCAAAATTTTTCTTAGATTTCTAAGGCGGCGCATTGTGTTGGCCCCGTGACATTCGTCTCTTCTCTCACTCCTTTGACTTCAGCGCCGACCGTGTTGGTTCGCAAGGACGTTCCGCGTCTTTCCTCTGCGGACCGTCTAACGGAGGGCGTTAGGTTCAGACGTCGAGTCTCTTTCTTTGGTTTCTGACCAGCGCCCATCCAGAATCGGCATAAACACCTGGCTATGAAAAAGACCTTTGCGTAGTAGGTAAAGATACCCTTAATCGACTTTTTCCTTCTCTTAGAATTCCTGTGGATGCGACGATCCCTCTCCTCTTTCCCCTTCCTTGGGTGAGGACCTCCTGTAAGGCGAATGAGGCCGTTCAGTTACTCCCCCAACCATCCACCACCCCGGTGAAGGTACTTGACCCCTCCCTCCACCCGCCGAGATCCTCGTGAGCGAACTTCGACTATGTAGAAGTTGCCTAAGTTATGTCCCGTGACGTGCCTTTAGGGGTTTGCCTATGATCACCTTTCCTACGTTAATAACTCTTTTCAGCTTCTTTAAGAGGTTCCCCCCTCCCGCCCCCCTATCCAGTTATTCCGCCGCTCGATTGCGGTTTGGCTAGTAGATGAAGATCCTCCTTTCCACCGTTACCTTTCACCTTTCCCCCCTGTTGTCGAAAGCTTCCACACCGTCTTGAGAACCATGAGCTTCCCTGCCGTCTCCCCGCCTCCGAGGAGTGTGCTTGGTCCTTTTCCCCTCCTCATGTCGACTTTTTCGGACTTGCAGTAGGCCTATCATCTTTTCTTTATTATTTTTTCCCGGTTTATTTTTTTTTGTAGAGAGCCAGCGAGGCGGGCCGTCGGGCGCGACGTGTTTTTCCTTCCGGTGACAGGATGCCTTAGGGAGCCCGTTTCCGTCCCCCTCTTACCTTAAGTCTTCCCCTTTGAACGACCTCGCCGTTTCTTTCTCTTCCCTTTGTGCCTGTGACTATTTCTGGTCGGCCAGTTCCCACGACCTTTTGTTTCCTGTCCCTTCGATATCTTCTCTCTTCCCTACATCCTCCGTGTTTTTGTGATTTTTTTGTTGAATTGCACAGGATATACGGATTGCGCCTCCCGTTGTTGCCGATGTCTTTTGTCCCTCAGTCGCGTTACGCCACCCCCCGAAATCGCTGGCGCTGTGGGCCCCTTGCTCGGGCGGTATCTTTGCTGAGCTGGGGCCAGATTTTGTACTAGCGGTCCTTCCACCTCCTCCCCCACGTTCGTTTCTTGACGAGTCAAGCGGTCGTGTCTCCTTCCCCTTCTGCTCTTGGTCCCCTAATAGTAAAAATTTGACTCCCGTGCCGCCTTCCTCCCCCCCACAACATCGTTTACATTACTTTTTTGCCTTTTCCCCAAGGTCCCCCCCCTCCCAGTGGAGTTTTTAGTCTTGAAGTTCCCATAAGGCTTTTTCCTCTGACTCTTTTAAGCCCCCCAAGAGGGACGGTTATCCCGGTCATTTGAGGTCTTTCTCAGCGTCCAAGCAAAACCCAAACCTCGGACGGCGGGGAGTATTCCCTGTTAGTGAGGCGTTTTTTCTTATTTTTTTTTTTGTGTTTTTTGGTGTTGTTGTGTTTGTGTGTTTTTTTTTGGTTTTTTTTTTTTTGTGGTTTTTCCCGTCGGCCTCCCCCTCTCCCGCCCGCAACAGCGGCCCCTTCTTCTTTTCTGGTCCTTTTCCTTAGGCCACCTACGACACCCCCGTGTCGGGCAAGGCCTCCTATTCTTTCTCAGTCTCTCTTGGCCCTTGATGGCCTTCGACTTTTTGTTCCGTCCTCATAGGAAGAGGTTGCTTCCTACTGTCTGTTTTTCTTCACTTCTTCGTCCTCTTTTCCTGCCCCTCTCCCCCACAGAAGACAGCGCCTTTCTGTCTCGTCGTTCCCGGTACGGCGAATCCTGCCCTGAAACACTTCGGTGGAGGTCGGATTCCTTCTCCGCCCGCACGTTGCGTTGGCATAATCGATTTCCGTTCCTGGATCTTTTACCTCTCGTGGCGCTGTCCACCTCTAGCGGCTTGTGAGCTGTGACTCCTTCTTCCTTTCCAGCCTAAGTCGCCTGGACGCATTTTCACCCGAGGAGGTCGCGCTTGGTGCTCTTACTATCTACCTCCTGACGGTGCCTCTGGCTCCAGGTCTTTCCGTCTTTTTTGAGATGCGCCTATCCCTCCCCTCGCCCACTAGCCGCCTGACCCTTCTGAGCTTTTCCGCCTCTTTTCTTTTTTCCTTTTAGTGTCTCGGAGAACGTTGAGAACGATTGCTACGAACCGGGAGCACGCCTCTGAACTTTCTCATGAGGTACGTTAAGCCAGGCGTGCCCGTCCTAGTCGCGTAAGAAATGAGTGACGGCTACCACGCCCTCCTTTCCTTCCCACCTTTTCCTCTTTTCGCAGAAAAATTTGCTCCTATCCAGCGGCCTCTTCCTTCCTAGACACTGGTACTTTCAGACTTTTTCCCCCTCCCGACCCCTGCTCAGGCGTATTTTTTTGACAGTAAGAGGGGAAGCTACTAATCCTCCCACCCCACCATCCGACGGAACCGTTAGGGTACCAAGGTGTTCGGTTCCCCCCCGTGGCTTTGGAGAGCCGGATATCCATCGCTCGATTCCCCCCTCCCCCTCATATTTCCCTTCTTCGGATCCCCCCGACAGTTTCTTCCTTCATGACCCCCCTAGAAACTTGTACTCGTTTTTTTTTTCACTGTCCTACTACAATGAAGATCCTTCTTTTTTCTTCTTGAGTCGTCCCTCTTTGACTGTTGACTTTCGCCCCCCTTCAACGAAATCATCGCGCCGTCAACAGCTCTTTTTTTGGGGAGGTGGCGGCCGACTCACGCCTGTCTTCGATCTTTTCTAGAAGGTCTCCGCCATTGAAGAGTCGACAATTAACCTTGATCTGACCCCAGGGTTTCTAAGCCTAACCCCAACTTCACCCTTTCCTCCCCCACGCGAAGTTGACGACTTTCCTGGATCGTAGGAGTGTTGACATCAGGATCGGCAAGAACGCCTCTTTTTGCTCAGGCTTTCACCTCGGACCTTCAGGAGGAGCCATGTAGTCCAAAGTGTGCTGTCATCCCCCTCCTACCCTGTCCAAATCGTTGTTCCTTTCTTGGGTGCCATCTCGATCCATTTTCCCCCGCCGGAACGCCCTGAGACGTTCGCGTCTTGCCTCTCACCCCCCCCCACGTTGGGGTTTTTTGGAACCAGTTTCCCTCCTTTTCCTCCTCCTCGTTTTTTTCTCGATCTCTTCTTTCTTGGTATCTGAGCAGTCTCAGGCTTTCATGGCTTTGTCCAAATTGCTAGGCGTGCTAGATCACCTTGGGCGGGTCACCCTTCGTACCCCCCCCAAAACGAGTTTTCTTTCTGCTGGTCGTACCCCCCTCCCTAAAGTCTGGGGGCCCTTCCCCCTTATACGGCCGGTACGCATTGCGCCCAGTCGGCGTCTGTTTTCCCTGATCCCTTCTTACACGACTGAAGATCAGGAAGTTCGAGAAGCTTGCCTTTTTTGTCTATTCTGTCGTTTATCTTTGGGTGAGTGCTGACTTGTTCAGGGCGTTTATGGGTTAGCCCCCGATGCCGTCTGCGGTTCTCTCCCTAGAGTTTTTTAAGATCCTGAGTCTTCCTGCCACCATCCGACGACCAGAGCTCTGTGAGTTCTTGTGTGAGAGACCTCTCACCCCTCTCCTTTGTTGCTCCTTCTCAGGATCTTGCATTCGTATTGTAAGGTAGCCTTTCTGAGACCTCGTTTTTTGTTTTTCCCTGCGCCGCCCCCTGTCTTCAAATAGGCGAGCACTTGGTTTCCTCTTATCCGTGGCGACCGCTTTTCTCATTTGACTCTTACTTCCTTTTTTCGCCCAAATGGGCGTCAGAGACGGTTTCACCGTCGGCTGGTGGGGCTATCGTCGCTCTCTTACTTTTGCCCCTCATGACCGTCATATTCTTTTTGGTTCACCACTTCTGCCGTTAAGGGAGGCGACTGCTCGGCCTCTTCTATTTCATTGATTCTGCCGAAACTTCCCTGCCTGTCCCTTTTAAGGGTTTTCCTTTCCTTGTCCCCCCCTTTAGGGTTTGTCGCCGTCACTCCATGTTTCTCCCTTCCTCCCCTACTCACAGTTTTTCGTGCCACGACTGGATCCCTTTTTCCTCAGGCGCCTCTTCTTTTTCTATGTTTCTAGGCACATCTTCCTTCTCCCGCTCCCCTGAGACGAGAGATAAGACCAACTCGGAATCGGACAACTTCGGATCCAGCCTTCCCCTTTTGTAAGTGACGCTTCATCTTGGTCTCGGCTCCTTCCCTTACGGAGGAGAGCTACTGCCGTGAGGGCTTTACGTAGTCCTCCCTCTTGAAAATGTGCAGTCTTTCGTCTTTCCTCAATGCCTCCCTTTTATGTGACTCCCGTTAGACCTAAGGGTGACCTCGGCGGTCGTGAGTAACGGCACGTAGTCCTTTCGGTTTCATGAAGCTTTCCTCTGTATCGGATAGGGTTGACCCTCTCCCACTCTCTTTCGAATCCTCCCGGACGGGTCCCCACGTCACCGTGATTGAGGAGTCCCCAGCATCACTGTCCTCACTTACTTTGTTTTTCCATGAGTTCGCCGCTTTGGATGATCCCTACGAGACTTTTTCAGCCGAGCTCCTTGAGGTGTGGCTCCGCTCCTTCTAATTCCTTCCTCGAGCAACATTTAGAAAGGACTCCTCTCCGATTCAAAATAAGTCCCCCGTCAGCCATCACTTCCACGTCGTTCCGGCCATAGAAGCTGTCGACTTTTTTTTTTTTTACAAGAACTTTTTTATGTCCGTACGTGCTGCTTGGATTTTGCGCTTTTCCCCTTTCAAGACTTGTCCGACGTTGAGTTCTTTGCTAGAGAAGGCGGCCGTACTTCTTCTCTTCCTCCCCCCTCTTCTAGGTGATTTTGGGGCTTCGTCTCTTCCCGATCAATGCCTTACACTTTCCCTTGGTATCCCTTTTCCCTCTTTTCAAGGCGGACACCGTACTATCTTGAACGCTTTCCTTAACTTCAGTCCCTCCTCTGGGTGTGTCGACGGGGGCAACCGCTTTATTTCTCTTGTTTTCCTGCCTTCCCTTTTGTCGATATATGGTCTCCAGTATTTGGGTCTTCTCCCGTAGGTGTAGAGCTGACGAGACCCGGGGCTTCTTTTTGCGCGAACGTGGTCATGTTCAGTGTGTCCCGGAGGACGAAATTACGACTCGCGTTTTACTTCCTCCTCCCAAGAAACGTGACCGCAAGTATTTCTCCCCCCCGTGGCCGGCCACAGGGTGAGGACGCGACTTTTTCCCCCGTTCCTCTTCCTCCCTCCAGGGGGGGCTGGCAATCAGCCTCTTCTCTCTTCTTTTTTTTTTTTTTTTTGCCTCTCTTCTCTTTTCGCACCTTTTCCTTAGTTGAGGTGTAACTTCACGTCCGTTCCGCCCCCTTGTTTTCTCTCATGACTTCTATTTCGTTGATTTGATTGCGAGATGGTGACGGCCCTCTCCCCGCTGTCTCGCGGCATGTCCCTTCAAACATGACACGTTCTTTTGCGCCTACGTTTTCCCCCCCTCCTTCTTGCATTGCTACTCTCCCCTGAACACTATCCTTTCGGCCATGTCTCCTCCGTTGCATGGCCGCCTCTACATGAATAGGGTGAAAATTGCCCATTCACCCGCAGCGGTCCTTCTGGGGAGATGTTTTCAAGCGCCGGATTCGGCCCGATTTTTTCCCCTCTTGCCGTGAGCGGCCAGAGGGCCCCACGGTATCCGTTCCTGTGACAGTTCAGATCGCATCGATCCCTCCCAAAACTCAATTTCTCTCGCCGCTGAGGCTTTCTGCGGTCTCCGAGCGATTATCCCGTTTCCCGCCCCCCCTCCTTTTATTCGTACGGCGGTACTGTGTGATCCTATCGCCCTTCCCTCCCTGGCCCCTTAAACCCGTGCTGTTTGGTTTGAAAATCGGACATCTTCGAGGCGTATCCTCCCTCTGGCCAGATGGAGTAGAAGGGGTTTGAACGGAGTGTTTCCTCGGGACCTTTTGCGAGACGTGGTATTGTTTCTGAACTTCGACATTAGCCGGCGACGTGCTCCCCCCGCGACTCTCTTCTAGTTCGCAGATAATTCCCAGGCACGGCTAACCTATGTCCCACTTGGACTTCCCCTTTGGAGTGAAATCCGTGCAACTTTTCAGTTGCGTTTCCATTCCTTCTTTCTTTTCACCTTTCTCGACCGCGACGCTCGTTTTGTCTTTCCCCCAGTTATATCGAGGCTTAAACGCCTCCTCCTTTCCTGCACGTTCCTCGTTTTGCCCTCTATCACCGTTACTCAAGGGTAAACCGCCCTGATAGAGCTTTTGGTGCAGGCTGCCACGCTACCCGTCCTGACTTCCCGGTGCCTCTTTTTCGCCCAGCGAATTGTTAAGTCCGTTCCCCGGCATTCGCAGAGACCTTGACGGCACTTGACACCTTTCTTCTCCCCTTCTCAGCCTTCTTTTTATCTTTTCCTCTTTCGTGTATCTTGGCGTCTTCCGGTAAGCGTATGACGTTGTCTTCTTCCCGCCCGAAAGATCTTTATAGGTACCTGGAAGAAAGGCGTGCCCCTACTCCTGGGTCGAGGCCGGTACTCCCTGAGTGCCGGCGACAACGCCCCACTCTGTTCCTTTCCCTACCCTTTTTTCTTCCCCGGGCGTTTTTTTTCGGCTCCCATCAAGGATTACCCCATCTCCTCTTTCTTCCCAGGCGGCGCGCCGTGGTTCCCGAAGTAATGTTAAATTTCCGAGGTTACGGTCAGGGTCCGGACTCTAGGGAGTCTCCTATCTCCCCCCCCCACACCCCTCCGATTTGGGGTGACCGTTGGACTGATCTGACAATTCTTGAACCCGGCCTTAGGATTTCTTTGACGTCTCTTCTCCAGATGGCTAGGACCCGCTCTTCGCGTCCTCCAGTTTTCCTTCCTGGCAGGTTCCAAGAGAATAAACGAGGTCATCTTCAGGAGACATTTATTCTGAAATTCGATCATTTTACGGTTCTCTCTTTCCCACGGCCTCTTGGTTCGCGCTTTCGAGAAACCTTCGACCCGCCTCTCTTCCTGACACTATTTTCTTTTTTTTTTTCTTCAGACATCGGCTCTGTAACCGGCGAAGCCTTCAGTCTCATGTCGACCACCGCCCTGCCCAAGTTCTCAACTCTCCCCCCGCAAGAAATCCTCGACCCACCTCTCATTACTTCTCCTAGATCCTGATCGTCTTTTTCCGCGGATTCTAGCCCTACCCGGGCTTTTTAGGCTACTCCCTTTCTCTGCGCGACCGGTCGGACACTTTCTGATGGTTTCAACATCCCAGCCGACCGCAAACCTCCCTTTTTTTCCCCCCCCTCCAAGGGATTTCCTAAAGACGATCAAGTGCCCTCCTTAACCGCCTCTCTGGTCCGTCTGATGTCCCGATCCTCACAAAAGAACCAGA
>Ga0179593_1507109_pt1 | contig 10474 bp, 9 predicted proteins | sample CZODoug2_1_08_16_FD_185931 | JGI IMG/M metagenome (GOLD analysis project Ga0179593, IMG submission 185931) | Vadose zone soil fungal communities from Angelo Coast Range Reserve, California, USA - CZODoug2_1_08_16fungal (PacBio error correction) | ecosystem: Environmental > Terrestrial > Soil >... | reverse complement strand
TTTTTTTTTCGGGTGATCCCGCCAAACACGGGTTAGGACGCCCTGGACTCTTTTCGTTTCTAGGCCCTCTCTGATCAGATATGGCCCACTGTTCTTTTTCAACTTTATTTTTTTTCCAAGAGGTAGGTGCCCCCCCTCCTTCCGGTCAGAGATGACAACCCCTAAGGACTCACTTCCGTTTCCCGCCTACGATAAAAGAAAGCTTCTCAACTCTGGTCCTTTTTGCTACCCCCCAGCCTTGATAGTTGACCCCGGTTGTCCCTCCCTTGTTCCCGGTCGTTTTTTGATTCGTTGCTTTATGTTTTCGATGGAAAATGATCGACATTTTCTGCCCTTCCCCTCATTTCCGGACGCATTAGTCGCACCCACTAAACATGTTACTTCTTCCCACCCTATGGCGCCGCCGTCAAGTTTTTATTCTTTTCGCGAGTTATTTTTCCTCCCCAAAATTCTTCGTTCCGTGATATTCACTAGTCAGCAGTACAGTCAGGCCTCGTTCCCCCCTCCCGTGTGTGTGCATGACATCCCAGGGATTTACCGTTCACTCTTCCGTCCTTGTGCTGTTCTACCTTAATCCCCCCCCTTTCCACCGATGAGACCAGCTCCCCGGAAAAGTTTGGCCGTAAGCGTTAAGCTAAGCCGTCCCTCCCTCTCTTCTACTTATTTTGTGTCGATTCCTTACGGCCACTCTATCCCACTGTTCCCTGGGGTAGTAGCTTTCCTTTTTCGGGTGTTGATCCTAAATATAGTTCCCCCCTCACTCTGCTCTCCTGCTTTACGGTCATACCTTCGGGGAGTGGTTCCTCCCACGGTCGGTTTTCCCGTTCCTTTTCCCGTAGTGCCCTTGACAATCTTGCATACGCGAAGAATTTTTTTTTTAATCTCCCCCTCCCCCCCCCCCCTACACCTCTTCCAAGAAGGCAGCTAACCAGGTTCTTGGCCACAGGTGTTGCCGGATTTCAAGGCCCCTTCCCCCCTCCTTTCTGCCTACTAAGCGTCCGTTTTTCCAACAAGAACTTCTTTTCATGTGAAATCACTCCCGTCCCCTTTCTTCTTTTCGACGGGAAACCTTCGGTGTGCCCCAACCTCATACCTTTTCGCTTTCTCCCCGCTACAGTTTATGAAGTTTTTAGTCCGGCATTTAGTTAACCGCACATTTCCCTATCAAGGTTTCCACACTGTTATGCCAAGGAATTGACAATTACCTCTTTGACACTGCTTTTCCCCCCCCCCCCCTTCCACAATCACCCTCTCCCTTCAGCCACTCTCTATAATTAATCATCATAGGTCGATTTAGAGGAACATCCCTCCCCCGTCAGGCTCCCTCACAGCCCCCCCGGTACGGAACGACACTTAAACAAACAATTTTCTGCTCCCTCCAGCGCGATCAAAGTTCTCCCAGGCCCATCACAAACCTGTTGATTTTTACCGTAACTCCCCCCCGGCGTATGTCAAGTCTTTTTTGAGCACGGAGGTGGTTTTGATCTTCCCACTATTCTTTCGTTTTCCTCCTTTCCTGTGACGATGACTGGACCCCAGGACCCCAGTTCGGTTTTTGGTAAGTCACTTGAGAGCTGTTTCATGCACTGTCCTAGTATTTGATAAGAAGGAGGTGTTCCCATTCCCTCCCTCCCCTAGATTTATAACGACCCCCCTTCCAATCTATGTTGTATACTTACCTCCAACGGCAAACTCTTCTTCTTTCCCATTTCCCTTGACGGAACCTGTCTTTTCTTTCGTCACCTAAGGTCAACCTTTTAGGAAAGAAGACCCTGTTTCCCATTTTCCCCCCCTCATCACCGTTAATCCTTCACAATGAGAAAGGCCCCATGCTTTTGTGAACGCACATTTGTTTTTCCCCTTCCCCCCCTTGCCTTTCTTCTTTTCCAATCCCCCCACTGTTATTAACTGAGCCCCGCAGGTTATGGTCCACAATAATAACGGGAACCCTTGCAGTGTCTTTTTTTCTGGTTATTCGATTTTCCCATATACATCCCCATTCCCATTTGGGCTGCATTCCAACCCCCCCCATACGCTCTCGGCCGCTACTTGATAAAAGCTGTTGTCTGAAGAATCCTTTCGTTTTTTCGTCCGTTCCTGTTTTTTTCCCTGGCGACTAAATTCGAATTCAAAATCTCCCTCTCCCTTATCATCAAGGATGGAGATAACCTTTTCCCCTCCCCTTGGCCCCCCGATGGTCGCCTACGTGGCCTTCCGCGGTTCACAACCCCACCCTTCTTTCTCTGAAGCGATTTTCTTTTACGTCCCCCCCCCACAGCCGGTTTTCATGGGCGATGTGCTCGTTCATTTTTCTTTTCCGTTCATGCGATGTGCAAAGGTTTCACCCACGCCCTTTCCCCCAATCCCAACACGCCTTGTCCTTTAGTAATGGGCTTCTAACCTTTCATTTTCCCCAAACGCCTTTGTTCCCCCCCCCTGTTGTACATGGGACTTTTACCTGGTTTCCTCTCATTTCAAGCTCGGACTGCCGCTTTCCTGTATCATTCCAGTGGGAATGTCGACCCTTGCCCCGCTTCTTTTCCCCCTTTCTTCTTAATGCCCTTCCCTCTCCCTTTACAAGAGTATATTACAACGCCTAGAACTCGTTCTCTTTTACCCTTTTGTGTCTTGTGATCTATCTTTACCCCTCCGTTTTGGTTTTTGATCCTCTCCCAGCCCCCAAGTAAGGGAAAGTCGTTTCGTTTGCCCCCTTCCCCGGTAACCTTTATACGAGCGTTCAAGAATCTAATCCGTTACAGGGCGGGCCTTTGCAGTCGAACCAATTTTCAACTTGACAACTTCTTCCTCCAAAGAGTCGCCGGCTACTGTTCTAGCTTCTCTGCTTTTCCCCAGGTACCTTCCCCATGTAATTACTGTCCTTGCACTTCATCAGGGCATCACGGCGCCCCCTACAACCCAATTACTCATCTCCAAAGTTCGTGTTGATTTTCTTGGGTTGGCATTGCGTGCAGTTTTTATCTAGCTTGATTCGCCGTGTCCCCTTCATTACACCCTTCCTGAGCACACACTTTCATCCGTTGTGGTGTAGGACCCCTCCATTCGTGCTCATCTACAGACAGGGATGGTTAAACAAGCGAGCCCGTAAGGACCCACTCCGCCAGGTTCCTCTTCAGCTTTTCTGCGATTTCATTGCTGCCTGCCTTTGCCTTTTTCACACATTTTATGCTCCCCCTTACTTTTATCACTTATGAGCGGGCGTATTAACCCCCCCCTCCAGAGTCGTTTCCCTTGCTTAATCCGGATTCAGTCCTTTCCTACGCGGCTTCTGGAAGTCCAAACAAGGTTCAGCCTGCGTTTCCCGTCACATGTACCTTGTAAGGGATCTTGAGCAAACATAAATAACAAGCTCCCGAGCGACAATTTCCCCTTCTTGATTTGTCCCATTTCAATGCTTGTTATTTGAGCGCTAAGACCTGGCCCTTTCTGCACAAACCATTTTTGCGGTTCCCCCCCTCCTGAATGTGCGTTCATTGGTGGGAATGTTGGCCCTTTTCCCTTTCCTTTCCCTTGGCTAATACTAAAGCCCCTTCCCTTGTGAACGGCGGTTAGGAACCCCCAACTCCTTTCTCCTCCTTTCTCTTAATTCATAGGCCCTCTTCATATTAGTGCGGTGAGAGATACCCCCCCCTTTGCGGACTTGGCCGTCCTTTGTTAGTAAAGCTAGGTCCTAGCCACCAGCCCTAGGATAGGCCAGTTTTCCTTCCCCTCCCATGCGCACCTAGTAACCCGAATTTATGGAATGTGTGCTTCTTGGTTCAATTTCTCTTTTCCCCTCCCCCCTTTAGGACTTACCCTAAACTCCCTTGGTACAAAACTGTTGAGGAGAGCCCACCTTTCCCCTACGCCGCGCGGCGGCAACAATCCCCCAAGACAGTTGTGCTGGCATGAGGTTCTCCCCTCCCCGCGACGCTCCCTACTTGTTGTCCTTTTTTTTTGGCTAGCCAAAACGTTTTAAGCCGTTTAGACTATGAATCTTTGAGTTTCCGATCAGAATTGCATCGGATAGATTATTTGATGCTGAACTTAACGACTGGTTTCTGCAGGATGTTTGATTTGGAGTAGTTGCCCACCCCCACTCCTTTTCTTGTTCCGAGGAAGTACATTTTAATCTACCTTCCCCTTGTCCCCTGTCTTTACCAGACCCACGGACTCGTCCCGCAATCCTTTTCGGCTGTTCTTACTGTCGGGAGGACCGTTGCTTTGGCGTAACTCCCGATCGTTTGAGAACTTAATCCTTTCCCTTTTTCGAGTCCCTTTATTAAGGTATCTTTTCCCATTCATCTTTCCGTTCCTCTTTTCTTTCCACAGTGTGCTCACTTTGCGCACCCTCTTTTCTCCGCCTCTGTCCTTGTTTATAATTTTGGAGGGTGGATCCCCCTCACAAAAATTTCTTGCGTCAGTCACTATCACTCATGACCGAACTACTTCAAATGATCCGCCCCGTTGGCATGGATGACCCAAACTCCTCCTGCACGTTTAAATCATACCGAATAGGGGTAGTGTTTCGGAGTCCCCTTTCCTGGATGGGTCCCCCCCCCCCGGTATAACTCTATTCATGGTTTTTCCCCTTTTCGTAGTTTTCCTTCCCTCCGTCTAAATTTTTCATACCTATTTTTGTTGATCGTAGTCTGGACGGTTGCTTTTCCCCCCCCTCTCGTTCCACATGGTGCACGTGGGAGCGTTCTCGGTGGAAATGGTTTTTTCGCCATCCAGGAGTTATCCTTCTCCATCTCCCCACCTTCTTCGCCGATACCTTTCTTCCGCGTTGTCAATGAATAAAAAGTTCTTTCTTTCATGATCCCCTTTCTCGCTTACGAGTTCCGCTTCCCCTTCCCTCAGATTTGTTAATAACCTCCAGCCAAAAAAATCCTCCATTCCTCCCCCCTTGAGGGCTCCACGTTTGGTTTTACCCAGTGATCGCTTCCTACTGAGTTTCATCGAAGGGGCCTCCCCCCCGTCTGCTGAATTCATCGCAAAATCGAAACACGTCCTTCTCACGACCGTGTTACCTTCTGTCCCACGCACGTTCTTGATCAAATTGAGTGATCCGTTATGTTGGATTTATTCTTGTCACTCCCTGAAAATTTTTCACTTCAATTTTTGAAAAAATTATCGGAAAGCTTGTTTTCACCTACCTCTTTGACAAGGACCCCCATCACACACTCCCTCGGTTCCGTTCCAGCTCAAATATCCCTCACTTCAGGTTTGCGGCTGAGGCAAAATAACAAGATTCAGTCTTTCCCTACCCTCCGGTCCGTTTTGGCTATAACCACTGACCCCGAACATAGTGAAGCTCCGCGCTTCAACTCATTCTCCCGCCCCCCACTTTTTGTTCATGCCGGCGCGCTTCTGTACCGTATTTTTGTTTCTAATGACCTCCCGTGATTTTTTTTTCTTACTCCCGCTTATTTAGGTTATCAGTTTATTGTGCTTTTCATTCTGGACAAATGACCCCCTCCACAAGTTCTGGTCAGCTATTAGAGAATGAGGTTCACCGTTTTCCTTCTCTCTTCCGATTGATGCTGGCCATTACCGCATTTCACTAGATATTATACAGCCTTTTTCACCCCTTTCCGGGTGGCTACAGCCTTTACCCTCCGCCTCCTGTGCAAACTCTTATTTCCCCCTTTCTTCTACCTTCACGAATGGCTTATGCCCCCCTTAATTTTTCCCCTTGGCCTCTGTTCTGACTTTCACGATCAACCGGACCCCTAAGGTAAAATCTCCAACCTTCCCCACCTGTACGCCGAACAGGCATCTGCGGTTGTCCCGTTGCGTGCAACGAGGACTTCTTCCAATCTTCCCTTTACCTTTGAGCCTGTTCCGTTTTTTTCCTTGGGTCCCCCAACGGGAAAGTGGGAGATTTGGGAGCGGGCGTTATTCCCTATTTGTTTCCTTCCCACCCCCCACCCCTGTGAAGAACTTTTTCAGATATCTCTTCTTTTTTTTGCTCCTGATTTCCAAGCTGTCCGCCTGTACCGATTGTTTTTCGTCGCCGTCTCCTAGTCATAAATCGCCCACCTATGTTCATACTATCAAGCCCTTCCCTTGTCATGACCTTGTCTCTCCCCACTAAGTTTCCTAGCCCCCGTAAGGCGATGGTCGCAATGAAGTCTTTTCCTTATTTTCACCAACCCATCTTGTCCTGTGAATCTGGTTACCCAAAACCCCCAGTTTCTATGGCCTCCATTGTATGTTTGCTTCCTGAAAATTTTTTTAATTTCAGAAAATGAGGCTAGATCTCACGTGTTTTTTTTTTTTCCCTACCCATGCAATGCGCGCCACCAAATACCCTTTGGTCTAGTTTTTTAAGGTTGTATAATGTGCTTCCTACTTTTCCCCCCTTCCCTCGAAGTGCGTTTTTCCCCCACGCATGTACGTAAAGTTGACTTTTCCGGTTCAGAGCCTTTTTCCCCCCCCCTCTCTTCGCGTAGCGGCGACGTTGGTCCTTTTTTCACGTCATGTCCTTGCACACGAGCTTTATTCACTTCTTGTACGCTCGTACCTCAAACATTTAGTGATTTCGACCTCTTTCCCCCTTCCCGGACTTTTTCTGGCGTTCCTCCCTCCTCCCCGTGGTTTTGTTTCTAGATACCCCCTTAATTCCGGAGCCTGTGATTGGAACTTCCCCCTTTACTTTGCTCCTCTCTCCCTGCCCGACTAATGACATTCAGAGTTGGGTAAATTAAAGGTCGAAACAATTCTGCTCATGGGAATTGACCTCAGTGTCGTTCTCTACTTTTCCCCTCTTTCCCCCCCTTCTTCTTGCCCCAGGTAAGCACCTGGTTTTGTATCATGCGTTTATTTCCGAGTGAATTTCCTTTCCTTCTCCTTGATAACCATTCCAGAACTGAGCCCCCCCCCCAAGTTGTGTTTAGCTTGTTCGGAACCGTTGCGACTCTCTCTGTCCTCCTTGAATCCCAATTACGAGCACATTTGAGCCTACCTTTGTTTTTGTAGCCCCCCTCTTTCCCCCCTTCACACGAAAGGGTTGTTCCCCCCCCCCTAGAGAGCCCTACGTATGACATTCTCCTGCCAGGTCTTCTTCAGATTTCTTTTTCTCCATTTGGATTCATTTCATTTACCTTTCGCTGATCAAACCTCTTTGTAGCTTTTGGAAATTGATCATTTTTCTCCCGGGCGTTCCCTCCTCCCAAACCGACATAGTCTTCCCCTTCTGTCCAGACTTGGATCCGGCCTGCAGCCCGTCATTGAGGCTCTTGGAAAACCTGCGCAGGCTCAAATTGGATTTTTCTTATAGTGACACTCGAATAAAACCCTCGCACCTCTTTATCCGGTCTTTTTAAAACCTCCGGGGGCTCAACTTTATGTCCTTTTTGTCTTCCAGAACGGTTTTGAGAACACACTTCCCGGTACGTGTCGGCGTCATTTTTTCCGGTTGCGATTTACGTTCCTTTCACTGTTTGCACGGGTTCATTTATAACGGACCCACTGGACCTAGGTGCGCCGCCCCCACGCCAGTCCATCGTAGATACCTCCCCGAGTGACTAGGAGCGCGGGGTGGAGAGTCCCCCCTCTCCCCCCCTAGACTTTTCCTTCTTTAACCAGTCCCGTGATGTCCCTCCTCCCCCTTCTGGATAGCTTGAGTGATTCGTTCACTAGCCCCCCCCGTACTTTCTGGATTGTGCCTCAGGCCTTCATACAATGAATTTGAATCCACAACTTGCTGTCCCGCCACACTCCTTGTAGGTTCCGTCTTTGCCCACTACCTGTGGATAATTCGCGTTCGGTCCCAAAGCACACACATTTACTGTTGTGCCTCCTCCTGAGTGACATTCTCCAGCTCGTTGTGTCCTTGTTATAGATCTTACTTTTTTCTTCCGCGGACGAAGCTGTTCTTTTTCCCCTGACCGCAACGATCTTCTTAGAGCTTTGGCTATGAACGTTCCCGAATTGTTCTTTTTCCTTTCTTCTCTTTCAAAGTCTTTCGGAACAGTGTTCCTGAATTGTTCCCATTGACCCCCTTTTCCCCTTCCTGACCTGCTGCGAATTTCCAAAAAAGGACGACGTCAACAACGACCACAACCTTTTTTGGGATCCATTCTTTCGGAGTCTGGGAGGCTTATTTTTGAGCTCGGGTTCGAATTCCGTTTCTTTCCTTTTAGATGGCCACTTGAATTTTCCCTTTTTTTCTGCCCTGACGTCATGAACAATTTTGCGGATCATGATGATAGGATTATCCCCCGCCCCCCTCCTGGTTTCTTGGACCTTAATTTTTCGGTCTTGGTGATCTCAAATAGCTTAAGTGACCTTCGCAATCCCTTCCTCCCTCCCCGTGCTGTGAATCGGTCTAAGTGGTCTTGACAACTCCACGGAAGGTCTCGTCCTCCTTTCCTTTTCTCTTACTTGATAAACCGGATGTCGTTCCAACACATTGTCCAAAGGGCCCCGTTTGTAATCTTTTTTCCGCTACCCTTTTCTTAATCTCATTCCTAATAATGTTTTCTGAGTCTTATCTAACCGTTCACCCCAGGTCCAATTGGTCTCGGTGGTTTCCCCTTTTTGTTAAGAAATCCTTTGCGTTCAGTTTCCCCCCGGCCGGAGGTAAGACTCTCTTTGTTTCCCCCCCCCCTCCCCGGTTTTGGTCCCTCTCTCCCTTTCACCGGGTAGTGTTGTGAGGCCATAGTGCATGGACGTCGACCTAATTTTCTTCCCCCCTCCCCGAAAATTATCATAATAAAGTTCGGCGCGCCATGGTTGCCGTCCTTATTCCCCCTTTTTTGCCTTCCTCTGAAAGGTTTGTCGCTCCCAATGTAGATCACTTTGACCTTCGTTCCCACTCAACTGCAAACTCTTCTAACCTTGACATCCGACACTTCCCCTGCCCCTCGCTTTATCCCACGCTCCTAGCAGTGTTTTTAGTGTTGTGGTTTCTGTAATTCGCCAGTTCGTTACCGAAAATTTCGTCCCTCAGTTTGGACCCACTTCTCGGACGGACCTCTTGTTGACGACTTTTGACACGACTCAATAAACGACCCCCCCTTGTTACGTTCAGATCCCCCCCCCACCTTACTACAGGTTTTGCCCCTTTGCTTTTCTGGGTTGGAAACTTGTTCCTTCCTGAGGGAAAACGCGCGTCCCTTTTTTGGTCTATACCCCGAAACACCGAACAAAAATTCGATTTTTCAGCACGCGATCCCACTCTTCGCCGCACCTTCTGGGTGGCCGTTTTGAAGGACTGAACTTTTTTCCCCCCCCCTTCTTGGGCTTCCTGACCCTAACTTATGTGTTGGCGTTCCCCGACTTATTGTATAGTTGGAATTCTTTTCAGGTTTTCCTTTGCCATTCTGGACCAAGGCACAAATTCAATAAGTTTTTGGTTAGCTACTGAGTCATGTTTAAGGAAAATCTTCGAATCCCGTAATGAGTTGGGACATTCCCTGATTTTTACCCTCCTTATACAGTCTTATTATTGCCAGGGGTTTCTAGCAAGATCGCTCCCCCCTCTCTACTCTCTGCCACTCTTTACCTTAAGAAGTCCGTTGCAGTCCACATCCCGGCCCTTGGTTTTTCTTTGTAATTACGACCCCGTGCCCCCTGAATTTAACGGTAACCCTCGCCAACCTTCCACACACCCTCTTCCGCTCATTCCCTTCTCTTTTTGACAGCCACTGTTGTTAAGGAACTCCTGCTCATCTTCACACCAAACGCTCTAACTTACAATTTTTTTTTTTGCATTTGGGACCCCACTCCACCCCCGGTTCACTTTGCCCGGTTTGTCGATAGATGGGTATAGCCCTCCCCCCCCCCCCCTGACCGACGATTGCTGCACCTTTTTCCCAACTAGAAAAAATAAGAGCGGCAAGATCCTCCCCCATTTCTCCTTGCCCTCCTTCTTTTTTTAGCGCGAGATGTATTCCCAATTGCTCTTTTCACCACCCCTTTACCTTCTTTCTCCATATTACGTCATCAATTTTTTTTCCCCTCCATTACAATTTTACGCCTTGCAATTGCGTTCGATGTTCTCCTCCTTCTCTCCTCTGTGAGCACCAACCCCCTTCGGTAGATGAAGACCTTCTTTTTTTTTCGCCAAAAACCCCAGCCTTGTTTTGGAAATATTGTCCGTTATTTCCCTCTTTTTATTCAGTGATAAGCTAGACCCTCCAGAACATGCACACTGCTTAGCACCACCAAAATTCACCCAGCCTTTTTTTCTCCTTCGTGGAATTTTTTATCAAGTGCTCTCCCTCCCCAATAGAAGTGCCAGTCCAACCGCCTTCGCCACTTCCCTTCCAGGGACTTTCCTGGCCTAGCATGGATACAATCCTTGTAGCCGTCGCGGTACTTTCATTAAAGTTTGTTTTTTTTCGAATGGTTCCTTTCCCCCTCGGTCCTGTCGGATATAACGTCAGGGTACTTTATCTAATCCCCACGGTTCCTGTACGTTCCAACGCCGACTTTTTTTCTCCGGTCCCTTACGTTTTCTGCGTCT
>Ga0179593_1450357_pt1 | contig 10474 bp, 15 predicted proteins | sample CZODoug2_1_08_16_FD_185931 | JGI IMG/M metagenome (GOLD analysis project Ga0179593, IMG submission 185931) | Vadose zone soil fungal communities from Angelo Coast Range Reserve, California, USA - CZODoug2_1_08_16fungal (PacBio error correction) | ecosystem: Environmental > Terrestrial > Soil >... | reverse complement strand
CTCTTATATTTTCCTCATTCGATGTTAAGTATCGCTGACTCCGACTTTTTCCCACATTTCCCCTTGGCTTCACCGCGGTGTCGCGTGTTCGGACATTGTCATTGGTCGCAAACCTCCTGTTGATCTGGTTTTGTTTCCCCTCTTTGACCTGAAACCCTGGATATACATTTTTCTGACTCCGAGTCTCCTGTCTGCACTCCAGATGTTTCACGAAGCTTCCCTTTTTCCCCTGTATTCCTAATATCTTCTCCCCCCGCTCTCGCAAATCAAACTTCCGAACTGGCTTGGCAGAGGGTCACTTCCAGGGGTTGCTGGACACGGAGAAAAATCATCCCCCCGCGTCTTTCATTTAATTGAGCGGTACCTCTCGTGCTTGGGCTTCAACCCCTCGGCCGTGTTTCCACTCCTACGATTATGTGACACCTCGCTCCCCTATATTTGTCTTCCTTCCGTATATTGGCCCCCCCCATTTGTGATCCTGGCCTTCTTGTCGCCCAATTTTACTCTCCCCCCCAAGCATCCTTAACCATCGCTAGGTTCCGCCTCGGATTACCACGGACTTTCTTTTTTTAGTCCCCGAATTTGTCAATCGTCCCCAACCATAGCACGTTTTTTCGGGGAGACAGGTGTGACACGCCTCTTTACTCTTTTTTTGATTATTACCATGGTCCAACTTTTTAAAAACACGGTTTCAATAAGCCCGGGATCGTTGCGCTCTTTTATTTCCTCGACTTGTCCTCCTGTTTTTTACCCACAGATTTTTTTTTATCCCACGGCTTGAGAGCCAAATGAAAGCGGCAGTCTGGAGCGTCTCGTCTCTTGATGTCGATATATCCTGTTAACCTTGACGAGCCCTTTTTACAGAAAATGTGTGTCTCACCTAGGCACCTCTTTTTATTTCATGTTCGCCTGGGGCAGTATGTGTGCCGGCGGTTTTCCGATTCCGATTTCCGCATCAGTTTCTTTTTCTAGACGATAGGTAGATCGCTCGCCTGCTTTTTCTGCCTTGACCTCCCTCCCCCTGAATTGCAACTTTTCTTTTGTAGGTATTTGGTGATTTTGATGTGGCCTCGCTTGGTCCTCATTGTGCTGTGAGCACAGGCTTTTTTTGGATAGTTCCCCCCCCATTTTAACCTAGATTTCCCCATTCATTTTTTCTTGCCCACTTCCCCGGCAAATTTTTACGTCTTAGATTTTCGGATGGCTCTGTGCCATTTACCCTTTTGTTCTTTCAAGGCAGGTTGTCTTTCGTACTTCTCTGAAATAGTCAAGTACGGTCTCTCAAAAGTTGGTCTGGGCCCTTCCAGGGATTTCCTTTGAGGGTCTCGTTTCGTGTTTCACTTTGTCACCTTTGTCAAATGGTTGCAGCGCGTTTTTTCTTCCTTCGCTTTCACAGTCCCCAATTTTTTGAACCTGCGGAACGTAGACACTTGCAGACACCAGATTTTGCATTTGTTTCTGTCACCGGCGTAGACCAGTCCTTTTTTCCCTGCAATTGCAGCCTGATTCGCTTTTCCTTCCCGCGATCACCTTATTGCTTCCTAATTCCCCCCAAGGCCCCATTTCAGCTTCTTTTAGGGTCTTTATTTACGTTTTTTCTGCCTCTGACTTATTTTGGGCATCAATGCCCGCGACGTTTTCGTTTACTCTTTCCATCTATCCAGGCTATTTCCCCTCTCTTACCGTTCTTGCCTGTCAGTTGCAGAACCATCATTTCTTTCCCAACCATGGATGTTGATGCGCGCGCGTCGCCGTGTATCAACCAGGAGTTGAACCTTCCTTCTTGCATCCGTACCCCCACCCTCCATCGGCCCCCTTACGAGGCTTGGCTTTGCGACAACGGTTCTGTTTTACTATCTCACTACTCCATATCCCACTCTGATTGGCTGGTATCACCGTCCGCGCTATGTTTCTTTTCTGCTTATGAGTCCGTCTGACGTTTGTGCTCTTCAGTATCGCGATACTGGTTTTCCTCTTGTCCTCTCATAAGTTCTATGTAATGTGCGCTTTGTCTCGATGTGAGTTTCCACTATTTTCCCTTGTTGGAACAACCACCCTTCAACAAACGTTTTTCTCTTCCTTTTTAGAAAGTTGGCCATGTGCTTTTTGTGCTCGGTACTTCTTGTTCTCTTCCCGCTACACTGATCACTTCCTCTATTATGAATGCGGTCCTTTCCTCCGTGAAATGCCTGAAGGAATTTTTGCATTATGTCCTTCGTTCCAGTAACGAAGGTTGACTCCGCGTTGTGATTCCCAGGCTCGAGTGTTGGCTTTCCCCTGGTTCTTTCTGCTCTCCGTATTCTTGAACGTTTTTTTTTGCGTTTCTTCACCTCCCCCTTTCCCGCGTATCCGCTTGTGTTTTCTCGGCGTGGTCCTCGCCCTGGGCTTGCTAGCGGTGCTATCTCATTTCTTAATTTTCCCCCTGCGCTTTTTCTTTCTATGACCTTGCGCTGCGAGCCCTTTTCTTCCACTACGGTGTCGGTCCCCGTCATGCTTCGTACGCCCCAATACTATTATCGGTCCGACGCTATCTTTGTGTTCCCGCGTAGGTATCTGAAGTAGTTTCTTCTTCCCAAAAATAGACTCCTTTTACAACCTCCTTCTTTGTGTCTCGTTTTCTTGAGCCTGAACCTACTCACTTTTTACCCGCCCAAGAACAGATTTTTCGTTCCCCTCTCCTTATTGGATCGTTCTTTCCCCTTTTTCCTTCGACAAGTTAGTTTCTCTTCCTGCTTTTGCGGCCCGTTTCCCTTCGGATCGACCGTCCACTACGCTTTTTTTTTCCTGTACGCTCAGCCAATCCGATCCGTTTCTTACACAAGCCCAAAACCCCCCCCCCCCCCGCGGATCGCGGTCTTTGCTGATCCCCTTCCGCCCGACATTTCCGTACCGCCCCCAGCATGAGCTTTTTTTTCCCCATATCTACTCCCGTCGCCACCCCCTCTCTTCTTCCTGAATTGAGTCCCCCCCCCCCCTCTTATACTTTTCCCCTTTCCTGCGTCTCCGAGCTCCCTGCGAACTCCCACTATTAAGGAGCTTGCGATGTTCCCCCTCCCGAAATGCTGATCTCGGTGCACTCTCTTATTTATAGAGACATGTGGCTTCCCCCCTAGCATTTGCGGACCCGTGCGAAGGAACTAGAACGTTTTTTTTTACATTGTTCTCCCTTTCCCCCTTGTAAAGAGGTCTCCTTCTCTCGTTCATAGCCCACAGTACTTATTGATGCTGAAATTCTTGGTGGGCTGGCGCTCCTCCTCCCCCCCGCTTTACGATTATCGTTCCCCCCCTTCAGGTTGAACTTTACTCCGCCTGCACTTGGGATCCAAATAGCTTGCTGTCTCCCTCGTTCTCCTTCCTCTTGTTTTGATGCTATCTCCCAACCCCTTTACGTTTTCCCTACTTTTCTCTTTAAATATTTGACCCCTCTTTCTTGGATATGAGCCTCACCCCTCTTTGTCAACCCCCTCGGTGATCCCTTTTCCCCAGCTGCGGCGTTCCTCCTTTTTTCTTCATGTCTTTAATTTTTTTTCGGCCCGCAAGGCTTTTCGTTTCGTTGACACTTTAGCCGGGCTTTTGCTGCAATGTAACCCCTAATCGGCGTTTTGGATGAACTTCTTTCCGCCGTTCCCCCTTCCCCCCGAGCCCCCTTGTAACCGGCCGCTGTCCCCTTGTGGCGTTTTGTATCCAAAGATGAGGTCTCGGGATGCTCCCCTCCCTTCATCTATAATTTGCTTTGCCTTCGTTTTATTTTCGCCCTTTATCCAGCACATATGCCAAATCTTTTTATGCCTCGCTTTTTCCCTTTTCTTTTTCACCCAGACCTTTGCTGTTTTCGCCTCCTCTCTGCCCCGCTCCGGCACCTTGCCGCCGGAACAATTCAAATCTCGCAACTGCGCGTCAAAATCAATCTTCCTGGAATGTAACGCCGCCCCCCCCCATTTTGCATCTCCCACGCTCCGTGTCTCCGTTTTCTTCGTTCTCCGGTACTAGTACCTTCCTTAACTGGGACTGCGCCCCCAGGTCTCCCCGACCCCCCGAGCCCATCCTCCCCACTCTAATGCGTTAACACATTCTTTTTCTGGTATCTTTGTCCTGGCCCTCTTGGACCTTTCCTGGCCAACTGCTACATAGTCGCAAGCCCCGCTCCCTCTCGTCCGGACCCGCCCCCCACCACGCCCGACCCTCAGCTGTTTCGGGAGCGTCCGAGAACGCATGCCCTATCTCTCTTCTACCCCGCAGATCTTCCGTCAAAACTTCTCCCCCTGTTGTTAATCTACCTTCGCACCAAGCGGTCCCAACCCCAAACCGACTTCAGGTTGTTTCCTTTTCACCTCCTTCCCCTTAGGACTATTTTTTCTTAGAATCCCAGTTTCCCTTTCAGTCCGACGCCCTTTGGGCCAATATACTCTCCCTTCCCTCCTTTTTCCGCTCCACATCAATTTTCCCTTTGCTCGTATACTTGGTTCTCTCTTTTTCTTTGTTAGCCCTGGAAGCCCCCGTTGAGGCGTAAATGTCCTGCCCGACGGTCACGCCCTGTGTTTTGTGGCCCATTTTCCTCTTAAGACCACGTTTTCTTCTCCCGCGTGTCAGAACATTTTCCATCAACTTTTCTGTGTTGCGTGGCCCCAACTGACCCCGGATCAAACCTTCAAGGTCCCTTTCCCAATCCTCTTTGATTTTACCCCCTTACGATTTTTAATTCTTGCTTGTGGTTGATCTGGACCGTTGTGTTTCCCCACTCTCTTCAGGCTTCCTCCCTTCACAGGGGTGCCAATTATTCGTTTTTTGTTCCCACAATAAAGGGATCCTTCTTTTGTCCACCCTCTTTTCATCTAGCCTTTGACCCCACTGTCAAGCCAGAGAGGGTTTGAATTCCCTTTGCACGGCCCTCTTAGTTCCCCTCTCCCTTCATAAAAGCATGGACGGGTCCTCATTTTCTCCTTTGTTCCCTCCCGGGATGCTCTTTGAACGTGCCCATCATCATCGGAAGTTTTTACTTGCGCATTCGCATCTCGAGTCTCTTTCTACGACCCTGGTACGGGTACCTGTTTCAACGCTTTTGCCGCACGGCTCTCTGCTTTTCCCCCCCCTTTAGGGGTCACTTCCGAGACGTTAACAACCCCCCTCAACATGCGCTTTCCTCCCCTTGCCCCTTGCCGGTCCCGATACAGCTCCCCTCTGGGAATGCCGTTTCTTTCCGGGCCAATCATGTTCGGCTTTAAGCGCACGATCTTCCCAACCCTCCTGACATCGCCCCCACAAGATTTCCTTTTTTTTGCCGAAGCCTCCGTTGTGTTTTTTCGCTCTTCTTTGTCTTTAGTCTCTTTTCAGGATCTCTGCGCTTTCGCCGCTCATTTTGCCACCCCATCCTGGATTACCCCTCCCTTCCTCTGTTCTGGACCATGGCCATGGCCTGGTCCCCCCCGCTGTTGTCCCTTTTGGGGGTTGTGAACTTTTGGATCTCCCCGCCTCAATGTGCTTAGTGACGTTTTCCTGTCTGCCCCCCCTTTTTCCAAACTCCTTTCTCGTCCCCTCTTCGTTTCTTAAAACGAATTCCCTCTTCTCCCGATTCCCCCCTCCACTTCTCTGTATTGCAGCGTCCCCTTCGTTAATGCGGGGTTTTCAACCTTTTCATTCATGTCCCGATTTCTTTTCTTGTCCTTCTCGGGACCCCTCCTTCGACTTTTTGGGCTTTCCAACCCTCTTCTTTCCGTTTTTTCCACGCCCCCTCGCTTCTCTGTTGCGACAAACGCTCGCCCTATATTTTTCTGAATTATACGGGATCCTTTTTTCCCACCAATTTTCCTGCTTTATCCTGCTTCTTTGGACGCACCGTCATCTCCCCGCTCCTTTAACATTGTTAGGTTGTAGCCCCCGCCTTTTCTTTAGTCCTTTGCCTTTCGTGTTACGTTCCTTTTCTTTGTTCCCTGCTTACCAGGAGAATTTTTCTTGTCGAATGTTTCCCAAGTCTCTGTATGTTGTGTTCTTTTCAGACCCCCTGGGACCTGCACACCAGGCGGTGACTCCTTCACCTTCCGTGAAGATTTTCACACCGCTCTTTCGATCTGTCTCCCCCGCCTTCTAGAAAAAGTTGAATGAGCAAAGGCCCCTTTCTTTCTTTTTCCCTCGTCCCTGAGTCTGTAGGCTCTCCCTATATTTTCTGACAGTGAGAGAATTTCACTACCGACTGATCTCCCTCTGCATGCATTCATTGTTTGTCGAATAACTGGGTCCGGATTTTTCCCTCCCCGTGTGCCGCGGATCTGTTCCTCTACGTGCCTTTACGGCTCGCGTCGTCCGCTGGCCTCATGTCAGTTTCTTCGGCCCTCCCTAACTCCGACATTGCTGTCGTGTCTTTGGAGGGGTATGTTGACTCTTTGTCTTTGTGCTGTTGTTTCTTTGACTTTTGTGGCCCATCCTTTTCCTCACGTTTTCCAATTCTCCTCCCGGCAACAGGATCAAATGTTCCTAGCTGTCTTGCTGTGTTTCTTTGGCGTCGGTCCTAATTTTTTTGTTGCGTAACAGTTAAGGCAGGTTTTTTTTCTTCCTATTTCCACTCGGTCCAATCGTCAATCCTTCTCCGCGCTTCCTCCCTTTTTTTCGGCGGCTTCGGCCATTTTCCTTTCTTTGATGTCCTTCCGGGACTCGGGAGCTCTGTTGCCGTGTGGTTCACTTCCGGGTCGGACTCAGCTGTGGATTAATGTCTTTCTTTACACCGAAATTAGGTTGGCCCTCCTGTCCTTTCCACTTATCCTTTCATCTCTCTCTGCTGGATCTCGTTCGCCCCCCGTAAATCCAATGAACATTCGACATAGATGCATTGGTACCCTCATGCCGACTCCACCTTCTCTTTGGCCCCTTCTCAACCCCCTTACCAATTTTTCCGGGCCTTTGGTTACAAGGGGTCTTTTTCTCGTCTTTTCAACCGCGCACTGAGTTGGGCATACCCATTGCCAGCGCCGCTTTTTCCTTCCGCATATATGTCAGGTCCCTTTTTCCCCGCAGGTTCTCTTTTTCTTTAACGGGACATCCCCTACCATGTTTTTCCTGTATGCGCCGCCGCGTCGCCGGATACCCCTTCTGTTGCCCCTCGTTTTGTCTTGCTCTTATCCCAACGCCTTTTCAAATCTTCCGTTCGGCTGATTGGACCTAGTATCTGTGTTGGTCTTTTCTCTTAGGCAATTATACCCATCTTGACCCGTTCCGTCTATGTGTTTCTTTCCATGATTCCGTTCGGTTCACAGTAGAACTTTCCTTTGGTGGTGCAGTCGGCTTCTCCGGGCCATCTAATTGACCTCGTCTTTCAGAAGTCTTTGAGGGTCTCCGTGCATTTTGGCTTTTCCCTCGAGCCTGTGGTTTGTCCCCACACTGTACCAACGTCCTTTCTACGTTTGCCCGCCCTTTGTTTGATCCGTCACTTTTTTTGCGAGATGCCTCCGTTATTTCCCCCCGTTCATTTACCCCTGCAATTGAGGGTCTCGTCAGTCCCGCTGAAGGACTTTGGTCATTTCGCCATGGTCCCGTCCCTTTCGCGTAACAACGGGTGGGTTTTGTTCCTTTTTTCGGCAGCGTTGGTTGTGCGTATTAAGTCGCGCTTTATTTGCGTTAGGAGGGCTTATGTCTTTCTAGTCGGGGATGTCTGTCGTGTACCCCCCAAGAACTTGCGTCTATACCCCGTGTGTGGGTTGTTTTTCTCGCCCTGGCTTGCTATGGCGCTCTGATATAATGGGAGTACGTCCCATTCGCTTTGTCGAGTGCTCTACCTTCCCTGTTTCTCCATTTACCTTCCTATAATTTTACGGTCCTTCTTGCCTCGGCCCTCATCCCAATACTTTTTTTTTTTCTTCCGGAATCCCCTCTTTCTTTTTCTTCATCGCATGGATTGAAGATTCCCTTAAAAATCCTATTTTTTCATTTTGTACCTCCCTCTTTTTTCTTTCTAGAGAGATTTTGTACTCCGTCATTCGGCTTCTAACACGACAGATGACGTCTGATCGTCTCCTACCGTCTGCCTCCTCGCGTTCCATTTCACAGTGACGACACCGTTAGATTCGTCTCTTAGCGCAGCCCGGTAAAGGCTTTTCCTAAAGCAGCCGTGCAATTCATCTTCCCTTCATACTCTCGAGCAAGTCCCCTTTCCGTTTGACCACCCCCCGCCCCACACACCAGCGTCTTTTCGCGCGAGTTGCACGTCTCTACGACGGCTCCCGAATGGCCCAGCCTGACTCTTTTTTTCTTTCTCCCTTCACCGACGAGCCCAATGGAGCATCTTTTAATGCCTTTTACCACCGTCCTTCCATCAACCTATTACGATTTCTTTAGGGAAATGCTCTTCCCATCCGTCAGTTTTTTCTGAAGGCTCCACCCGCGCCCTAATAAGATGCTCATGGGGATCTCCGAACGCCTGCATGCCGTACGCCCCCACCCAGCGCCATTTGCGTTCGTGCGACGGCCACCTAGGAACGTTTACACTTTGTTCACGGTCTTGTAAGAGGAAGCTCCCTGCCCGAGACTCTCCCAGTACCTTCTGATTCGCTTTCCCCGCTGGACCGATAGCATCCAACTCCCCCACGTTTTATGTTTGAATTGCTCTGACGCCTCCTGGGAAGCCCCATCGAGGTGCTGTGGTTTTATTCTCTATATTTGCTCTTCGTCCCTATACCCCCCCACCTGGGGATACGTGTTCCATCCTTTTCAAAGTCGTCCGGAGTTGGTTCACGTGCTCCCGCAAAACACCCCCCCTTATGGCCCCCTGTTTTAACGGATGACGCCGGATTGCTCTTTTTTCGTCATGCTTCCCCGTTTTAGTCGGAAGCACTGCTTTCCCGGATGTTGTGAAATAGACTTGGAGAGACTGTGACTTCCACCCTGCCAGAGGAGACTGGCTTTTTTTCTCTTTAGCAGTTCTCTCCGACCCCCGACCACCCTTGTAACCGGCTTCCCCTTTTTTCTGTCCTGTGTGAGCCTTCAAGAGCTTTCCCTTGGAATGCTTTCCCAGCCCTCTTATCATGTCCTTCTTCTGTTTTTCGGTATCCCGCCTCTTCTGTTTGTTGAATTATTCGTTACGCCGTTTCAAAACTGAATTTCTGTTTTGTAGCGAACTCCTTATTCCCACGAGCGGCCACCCCTTTTTCTTTAATTTCAACCAAACGGCAACTTTTTGCCCCTTGTCTTCGCCACCATCAAGAGTCCCTGTCTTCCCCGCCGTCCAAAAGTTGACTCGTTCCGTCTTCTTTCATAGGGACTTCTTTACATCCCCTCCTTCGGGCACTCACCTGAGTCCAATCTTATGATCCCCTCATCAAATCGCTACTTGAGGTAACCCCATTTGCGTTCCCCCCCCGTGGTTTGACGTTTTTATATGATTTTTCCCATCTGGAAAATTGTCCTTCTTCAGTCCGAGCAACCCGCACCCCACTTTTTGTCCGGCGTCCGACAGCACTCCCGACCGGACCTGCCGCATGTCTTTAGGAGTTCTCCCTCGTGCATGCGTACATTGATTCCTGCGACGCAGTAACCCCGTGGTAACTCTCCCGCTCTGGCCGCTGGCAAACATTGATCCCCCTCACCTTCCGGCCAGAGCTGCGCTTTAGCATAAGTTGCGGGCCAGGAATCTTCCACGCGGTGCCACTTCCATCGGCCATCTAAGAATCGTATTTAAGCACGTGTCCTGCCGTCTTTGTGAACGTCTTTTGGGAGCCAGGTCTAAGCCCCCTCGGTTTGATACTTGCATTCTTCCTGTCCTTCCGTTTTTTTCTTCTCTTTTTCCCCCATTTTCCTATGCAGGAGTCTACGAATGTGTTTTCATGCCTCTGTAATAAAGCCCCACTTCCCGCGACGACGTGTTCAGCATTCTTCCCCTCCCAATTTATCCTGGTTTTTGACTCAATGACCACCCCCTTTTACATCGTTACCACCCAACACACTATAAGCCATGCAAATCCGCGGGGCAGCACTATGTTGTCAAGGTATGCTTGTTGCTTGCATTTTGCTACCACTACGCATTTCCCTTTTCACTTTGTGTTCAATATCCGTAGTGGAGCCCCCGTTAGCGCTGTGTCGCACTTTTAGTTTGAAAACAGGCTAGAGATTTTTGTCCCCCACTGACGTCGAAGTCTTCCCGCTCCCCTGATAAATCTCCGGGGATGAATTTCTATGGTGTCGCCTGAGAGCCGTTGACCGCTGCCCATACCTTCTCTGTTTTTGTTGATTCAGATCTCTCAGATCTACCTTCGGCATTACTCCCTGCTTAAGGAGGAATCTTAGTTTCACACGTTGGACTTCACCAGGCCTCTCGGCGTCCGGCCTTCGCGGGTGCATTCATACTGAGCGTTCACCAACCCCAATGACACCGTTTCTTTCTACACATTCCTTTGTTAAGGGTCAGTCCCCCTCTATTTGTGACTCCCCGGGATTTGTTTAACCCGTGATGCCGAATGACGCACCTCCTCCCAGCCTATCGGGGGGTGGGGAG
>Ga0179593_1432451_pt1 | contig 10474 bp, 8 predicted proteins | sample CZODoug2_1_08_16_FD_185931 | JGI IMG/M metagenome (GOLD analysis project Ga0179593, IMG submission 185931) | Vadose zone soil fungal communities from Angelo Coast Range Reserve, California, USA - CZODoug2_1_08_16fungal (PacBio error correction) | ecosystem: Environmental > Terrestrial > Soil >... | reverse complement strand
AAACGTTGTCGAAGGACTTGTTTTGGTATATATGGATTGCAATCCCTCCCTCCGATCAGTATCCACTAGCAACGTCAATGTCTCCCCCCCCCCGGTGGCCGTCCGGGTTGTTTAGGCCCAATCCGGATAACATGCCCCCGGCGCCGCCCGTCGTTAGGGATTTTTTCCAGTGGACTGATTGCTGGTGTGCAATGCACCTACAATCCGTTGATCTTGTATCCACTCGAAATGTCTTTTGTAGGATGATCTTTCTCGCCCCCGTGCTGCGCGAGTCAAGTCTTCACACTCCCACGTTGGGGCATGTAGGTTGATCAATTTGCCTTCAAGGCGCCTATTCCGATAAGGCCCCCTCTGTCCACAGCGCCCAGGGCACCAATTCGAGCTCACCCCATATTAGGATTGCCAGTCCATCGTACAATCACGGAAACTGAGCACCACAAGACCATGCTGGATGGAAGAGTTTTGCTGAAACAGTATTTTAGTTAACAGAAACGACAATTATGTTCTGCCGGCAATTTACTTATTTCTTTACGTTTAAAATGCCGGTGATTTCGAGGCTTCCAGAATACGATTCGCAAGTCCGATTCCTGCAACAGTAACCACTCCTTCACCAATGTATGATTTTGGATTACCCCAAATCGGGGATGCCGGCAATCACGTCACCTATAAGGCCCAGCGCTACATCAAAACAATCCACAAATACTTTCCACGTCCAACGGCCTTTCATTATTAGTCTCGGGAGGCCAACGCTACCCGCAGTCCCAACGTGGCGTTCAGCCCCGGCAACCAATTTGGGGCCCTCTTTAGAAGGACCCGGTCACCAATTTATCGGGTCATCAACGGCGGACCCCCAAACGCCCCCTTAGAGTGGGGACACCTCTTTTAAATCTGGCGGCCTCCCATGTGCTGCACAGTCCTTTTCTCTGGTGTCCCCTTGGCCCCGTTCCCAATCGTCCGGTCAGGCAGAATTGGCTCCCTACCACCATTTAACAGCACTTATATCCGCAATCCGTCAACTTGCGGATACCAGAGTCCTATTTACTATTTATGGAAATGATATGTCGCCACAAAAACGTTCAACGAGTTAATATTGCTCTTCCGGATACGGGTGGTGTTTTCCGTCCACCACTACCTTCTTTCTCTTGCCCCCAGCCATACATCGGGGCTTTCTCAATTTTTAGTTCACAACTCCTTGAAATCCGTTTCCGCTGGTGGCGCTGCTGACCTCTCAAATGACCAAACAATCAGACGGCTCAACACTCCCTCCCCATGTTGACGATGGACAGTCAACAACTTCTTGTCGTTTAGGCCTGTTTTGCATCCTTGACAAACACCTGGGGAAAGAACAACGTGGTATGTTCGCCACCGTGAGGATAGTGTTTTACGCTGGTGATCTTCTTAATTAACCGATCCCAGGTTAGTTGGAAGACAGTTTGTTCCATTGTCCTCCCGCGGCCAGGTTGATTCCTTGCCGATTTACTGTTTCCCGAAAGAAGGTGATTATGTGCACCAGGAAATAATTATCCCGACGCCAAGGAGTACCAATCCATAGTTTCCCACCCCTTCATTCCCCGGCCATCCTTGACCATCGGGGATCCATTGCCGGTAGTAATGGCACTCTACCCGGCCTCAGTTATGTTCGTATATGGGAAATCTACGGGGACAGCGCCGGTTTTGGCCCTTTCCTTAGCAGGCGACCCCTCTTTCTGTCTTGCTTATCAGGCTTTAATGACCCTGGTGCAGGTATCACTTTTTTCTGCTCTCGGCAAAAGATTAGACCCGAATCAGCGCTTTTAACAACGCCTCTGGTGGCGGAGTGATTTTGTAGGGCGAGGAGGCTTCTCGGCGACTCTCTTTTCTTCACAACTTAAATGTTCAGTCTTTCCCTGCCATGGGAACAATAGACCCACACAATTTTTAATGAGCCTTGAATTTTCCACGACCAACGGCCGGCTGCGGTGTCCCATTTTTCTTTGCTTCTTCCGCAGAGCGGAAAGCCGTGTGTGTGTGTGTGTGTGGGGCTGTCTTTTTTCCTTGACCCGGGGACAGAGCCCCCAATCCTCATATGTGATTGGGCTTCCAGGTTGAACATTTCACCTCACCTGCTTTTCAGTACACATCCTCTTGTAGCCCTTGGTGCAATTCGTTTCCGCGAGGCACAAGCTATTGCAACAACATATTACCTAGCTTTTTTCATCTATTGACATTCGTAAGCAACGCGTGTCATTTCCAAGACCCGCCAGTTATAATACTTGTGGAGGCGAAAAGAACACTTCCCCTCCTTTTTTCTCCACAACTCAATAGGTGGTCGTGTGCCGCCTTCCGAGCTGCCGGGATTTTATTCGCCTTTCCATGCCCCCAAAAAACAGTTTCCCCCAATCCCTAGAAGAATTTTTCCGTTGGGTTTCGTTGCAGGAAATCATCTTCTTTCCTCCTCCTCGGGGTTTCTAATAAGTCCCCGATAGACCGCAGGACGAACGGTGGGTGATAGTATAGAGAGAAATGTTTGTTGCTTGTAATCCATCCCAACTCCCCCGTTTTCCAGGAATGGAGGAAAAGCCCTATTTTTTTGCGTTGTTGTCCCGACAAGGGAAGGTGTCAGTGTCTTGTCGCCGCCAAAAGAGTTCCTGCTGAGTCGGCACTGACCACGGACCATGCGATCCCCCTCCTTTTTGTGTTGCCCTCGTTTTGCCGTCCTGATCCCTTCGCCAAGATGCGGGGCCCCACTCTGAGCCCGTAATGACCCCTGTGGTTGATAAGTCCCCCTTACTTGCCCTCCCCCATAAAAAGATGAGGATGGGTTCGCCAGAAGAGTCCGCAAACTTTCCCGTCCACAGATTCCATTTTCCCCGGCTCTGGACACTATAGACGGAAACTAATAACCAATGCCTCGTCCCGTGTGGGGAAAATTTCAAGGCGCTCAGTCCCACACAATTTTTGATCTATGTTTCCTGCCCGTCCATGCACGTCGCCATCCGTCATCAAGTATCAGTAGGAGTTCTGCCGAGAAGCCTCTCTCCGCCACAAAAGCCTCGAGGCCCATTCGGGTTGTTCAATTTCTTCGTTTGAAGTTTCAGTAAATTGCGGTACCAGCCGTGATACGGCCAGGTTATGCGTCGGCCAGCTGAATAAAACAAAAACCCGTGCCAATCCCCCGAATCCTGTACGTCAGCGGCTCTTGCCACGAACGGCGTTCCCGTCCCGATGGTCCCTCGACTCATTGGCCTTGTAGATGTCTGCAACGCCCGCCTTCTGTTCGTTGGGCTGTTCCAATGGACTTGGTGTGCCGAGGATTGCCTTCCCGTCTTGGCTCGTATATCTTTCCGGTTGGACAAGCATCAATACCCGCGTGCTGGTAATACCGACTGGGCCACACATCGGCCATATGGTTTGCCCCCTTCGATGTGACCCTTGCCAAAGTATTGGCGGTTCCGGAATCTCGCATCAAAAGCTTCCCCAATCGTCTGGTGTCTTGACTATCCACGTGTGTGCTCCCGGCTGGCTTTTTGGGTTCTTGCTCACCGTCTGAGAAGTTTAGTCACGTACAGCATAAGAATAACGCCAAAAGATGGTTTTGACATTTGCCTTTCAACGGTTTCATTTGTGTTACGCCCGTCGAGTTTTGTATTTTTTTATAATTCATTGCATGAAACGGGCGCTCTTTTGTGGAACGACTTGATGGAGAGCACAAGAAACTACTTTGGATTCTAATAAAGTTTTTGGTTTGGAGGATCTCCTGCACACTGAAACCGTTTCCGGAAAGAGAGCAGATTAACGCCGTTTGCCCAGTTGGTCCGACCCATTAGGCCTTTTTCCCTTCCGTCACCTTTTGGTAAAGCCAACTTGCAGCACCGTGCTTCGTTGATATCGAGGAGGTATTTTCTTGGCACAATGCTGCCTCCACCGCAAACTATTTGGGGGTTGCTCCAACCCCAGATATCACCGTTCTTCTCCTTCCCCTACGTTGAGGGAGAACTTGCTACAATTTCCTCCGCTCCCTTCTTGAATCAACCAGCTGTTTCCTTCCGGTGGCGGTTTCTTGTCCCCCTTAATAAATTTCCGCGGGAACTGAGATGAGCAAATCCACACAATGGGCCGATGTGGCCGGTAACGCCCATTGATGGGACATTGTTCACTCGACCAGGGGGTTTTAGCGGGCCCGCCGCTTTGAATCCCGTCCGGCCGGTTTTGACGTATTCCCTCGTTTGTGTCTTTTTTGTTTTGAGATACGTGGTGGCCTAATTTAATGTTCTTTGCACGCCCCTTTTCCTGGTGAAGCACACTAAGCGTCATGAATTGTTTACGCTGTGGCAGAGCCGTTAGTGTTTCCCATCGATGTTTGAAGGTTGGGACATAGGCCTCAACTGCTCTTTTCACGTAAGCACAAATTATAAGTGCTTGCCATTGGTAAATTTTTCTTTCCCGAGATATTGTAACAAGGCGCTTCACTCCATTGGTTGCCTTGTTTGCGCCTTATCTTTCCTGAAAGGACTGGATGAATAATTAATGGGGCGACAGTTGCTTCCACCTGACTTGGTTCCTGCCACTTGTTGGGCTTTGCCTACAAATCGGCTCCTATTCTTGCCTTGAAAGAGGAAAGGACCACCTGAAACACCCCCTTTCCTGTTCCCCAGCCGCGTGTCCAATTTTCCGCATTTTGAGATCGGTTAATTGGTTGGCCTCGCCCCGGCAGCCTCAGTCCAAACTTTTGCTCCCAATAAATTATACATAGTTTTGATTGCCACTTGCCCGCCATCCCCCTCACCTGACCCCCGCAAAGAAACTCTTAGAACGGACTGGCGAGCTGTCTTCAATTTATTTTTCTTTTATTAACCTTCGCTGATGTTTTCCCTCGCCGGAGGTGCTTTCGCTGGTTTTCTGATCGGTTTGATTTGCCTGCCAAAGTTCCTATATACCCAAACCAAGGTATCCATTTTGGCAACGTTTGGATCATTCCTACTCAATCCGTTGTTGTGGTTGCTTCTGTATCTCCCCCCCACTTGCCGGCATGGTTTTTGGTGCACTCTCTCCCTCAGGACCCCCCTCCCTATCTGCACCAATGGAAAGACGACTTCTTCTCAAACGGGGTGGAATCTTGAATGGTTTCGCGGCAACCCCATTCCCTAATAACCACTTCAGAAAGCGCCGCATGTTCAAGATGGATTCTTCTCTTGGTCTTTGCAATTGGCACCATCGTCTCCCTGTATTCTCTGGATCCGTGTCTCCCCCTGGCAATTTTGATGTGTCGGAGTGCGTCGCATTTCGACGCGAGCTCACCCGTCTCAAAGTCAACGCGGAGGGTGGCGGTGGTGTGGTTTATTCAGCCTTTCCTTCCCTGCTCCCCATCTTGCTGGGGGTTGTAAACTACGTTGTATTCAAAGGCACAACACTTGCCAGGCACCCATTTTACGGAGCAAATGGAAGCCCCACCCTTACGGATCCCACTCGTCCCCAGATTCAAGCGCACCTGCCCCTTTTGTGGAAGCAGCATGGCTTGAAAACCATTGCGCCCACGACTCAATAATGTCTTCTTCAATTTTCTAATTTGTTTCGTGAAAAAATGATAAAGCAGGTTTCTGTCCCTTCGTGCCACCCCCCACGTGGATCTCTTTCGTTACTGCTTCTGATTAACTGAAAAATTAACATGGTTTAATGATTTGATCACCAAAGTAGGCGTTGGGGTGGGGCGGCCCATCACGTTCCCCTCCCACTGCTACGCCCCCCCCACTCCACCCCAAAGAATTTCTTCACGATAAAATGTAGTGTTCGGCGTTAAGCCCCTTTCGACATTGTTCCCTTCCCATACAAAGAACTGGCGTTCCGCCACATCGGCAACCTGTGTTCTGTGCTTCGTCGTTGGTTTGCCGCCGTTCCCACCTTTTCTTCCCGTCCCTTCAGAAAAGAAGCGAGTTTACAAAAGAGGGTAATGGATTATTTTTGCGGCGGCTTTCTTCAAATGGTAATCCCTTTTTTTTTTTGGATTGCAACAGTATTTTTTATTCAGGTTGTACCCGCTTTTTCGTCCCACAGTTTCAGGGAATTCTTGGAGAACCCCCCATCCCTGCCTTCCTTATCACGTCCCACCCGTCTTTTATGAAATTTTTTCCCTTTTTGCAGTTTCCACCCGTTCTTCTTTATAGGCCCCCACCATTTGCATCATGTCCCCTTTTTCCGTTTTCATATTGAGATATTTCGTTTTCTACCGGAGTTGTTACGTCTCTCAAAAAACTATTATACTGCTCGGTCCATCCATAATTTTTTTTCGTTTCTTCCCCCCAGTGCCTTGTTTCCCCGCGCCCGTTTCCCCAGCTTGGTGGTTTTTCTCCCCCCTTTCCCACACTAAGGGGAAGCAACACGATCCCATTGACGCTGGCATGCAAAACACTTTTGCAACATTATTTTCGCTTCTTTATCTTCTCCTTTGCAGAGATCATGTACCATGTAACCCCTCCCCTCCGTTGACCCAAGAAAAAACGCCGTAGACAACCGATCACTTGTTCTACGCTTTGTATTTTCTTCCTCTGGACAAAATTCAATTTGGCCTTTAGTGGTCCCGCTGAGACGGGTTCACCCAGTTCCTCCTTAACGATTTTTGACCAACCCTTACGCCTGTGATTGATGCTTCCCCACTAAAAACTATTAGGGCGAAGAGAACCCCTAGTCCCCCCCCAATTGCATTCCCCTCTTTGGACATCGTCTTTTTTTCTGCTTCTACAGTATAATTGGATACAATCACCCGTCTAATTTATTTTTTTCCTTGTCTCTGTTCCCCTATGTGAAGGGGAAGGCGGTGTGGAGGTGTAGCACTTTTCACCCCTCCCTCTGAGTATCCGGGCTTTTGCTTGGTTTTCCCCTTTTTTTCTATCTCTGGAAGTCAGGAGACCTTGCCGTATCACGGCTGGAGTCCGGTAGATAAGACAAAAATTACCAGCAACTTTTTTACCTCCTCCCTTCTTGCCTCGGAGGATTTGGGAGGGATGTTGCTTCTCTCCTCCCCTCTCTGTTGAATATAATTGTGATGCAGTTTTTGCCCATCCCACTGCAGTTTCCAAATGAGAGCCCACCCCATTTCCAATTTTTATCTCTCAAAAGGTTCTTGGCGCGTTGCATTGTTTCTATTTTTTTCCCCAGTGAGAGAGTTTTTCCATTCCCAACGACTTGGACTTTGGGGGTGAATGTGTTTGACGACTCGGAGGGCAGATTTCCCACCCCCCCTGCACTTTTTTTTTCCCCATTTCCCCTCTTGTTTGAAAGGTCCACCGGTAATTTACAATGCGGCCAATTTAGTCATCTGTCCCCAATATGTTGGCTTCCCCTGATTCCCTCGCCCTTGAACTCCGCCCCTCCCCAACACATTTTTGATTGAAGAATACGGTATGGCCCCGAAGCAAGGTCACAATTCAAAGGGGACTCTTTCACTCATTTCTAATAACTTTTGCGGCAGACCCGAACACTTCACGTCCCTTTCTCTTTTCCCTCCCTGAACCCAGAAATAGTAGCCAGGTTTTTTGCGCTTCCTGAGCAGAGTTTTTTTTTTTCTTCATTTTCCTCCTATTTACAAGCCCCCCCTTTATCCAAGAACCGTGACTGGTTCAGTAGCGGGATCTTTTTTCCCTTCCTTTTTCATCCTGTAATTCAGCCTTGTTGTTGCTAGTCTTTCTTTTCCTGCCCGATCCGCGCCTTCACCTGCTCTATTCTTAGTTCTGAGAAATTTTGGTAGTTTCGAATCAAACCTTTTTCCCCGCTTCTCCCCTTCCAGGCGTACACAGCCATAGCAGACTAGTCGTTTTCTGCTTTACTCCTCCCGGGCCCGGTTTGAATTGTTTGTCGCTCACCTCTGTTGTAACTGCGTGAGGATTGGAATCCCTCGTTGATTAAGGTGCGTTCAAGTTCCTTTCCACCCTCTTTTCAATTTTCCCTCTTCCCTGAACGTTTGGTTATTGAGCCCCAGCTATGGACAATCTTATTCCCCCCAATTGGCCGAAGTCCAACCGGTTTTTCCAGCTTTATAACTTCCCCTATTGCCTCCCTTCATCTTTTTTTTTCTCTTTCCGAGTCCTCCCCAACTACAGTACTGGAACCCCAAGTACCTTTTTTTCGCTCGCGGAAGACTGCTGCACCCCCCCCCCCCCTTCCCCCTGAAGGAAAGTGGTCTGGAAATTTACCTTTTGTCTCATGGAAAACTTGGTGATCTAATTTGTTTGGCATTGCTCTTCCATTGCTCCTCCACCTTTCCTCTTCTCCTGAAGCGAAGCCTCCCCAGAAAATCTCGATGCCCACCATTCGGTCCGTTCCTTTTAACTCGCTGATTCAGATTGCCCCCCCTGGGAGTCCTCCTATCACCGCCGTTACCCTGCCCCTGTCTTCCTCCCCTTCAAGCCATTTCACCCAACACCGGACCCCTACACAACCCATCCGTTTCCATTCTTGACGCAGCGCTTACACTTCCCCTTCCCTCCACCCTCCTTTCGCCTTCCCCGCTTTCCCGATCCTCAACACGGGAGAAGGCTTGTATGCATTTACTCCCGGCGCCAAATTTTCTTCTCCTGGAAGATGTTGCAGCGGTGAATCAATTGTGTTTGCCCTCTTCCCTCTGCCGGTTTTTTTTGGCTTGACTAAATCTTTCCCCCGCCGAAGAATTGCGTGTGTCCATTACCGACATTAGGTCCCCCCATCTCTTCCCGCCCCTTTATATTCCACCCTTTTTCCCGCTTTCTTTTCTCCTTTTACCCCCCCCCCCCCCAATGGTATGATGACAGTTGGCATTTTCGACGGGACTTCCCCTTTTCCTCACACCCTCCTTAACACCTTTTGCCCCTCCCCCCCAGTTTAGTGATTGGAACGGTTCCCTTTCCTTGACACGGATCCTCCCTAGAGGAGAAGTCTAAAATATGAAAAATAACTTTTCCCCCCCACTTACCTGGCCTTTTTCGTTCGTCAACATTTTTCTCGTTGGAAGAAAAGTAGTAGTGTTGTCATTTTAACTCCTCACGCCACCCTATTTTGAAGTGTTTGAAGCGAGTTTTTTGACCTCACCCATGATTTTTTTATTCACTCCCATAGATTGCTGTTTCTCAGTATTAATAGTTCTCTGTGTTTTAGGATAGAATGCCTTCCCCCTATACCTTCCTGGCCTCCCTCCCACTTTAAGCCGTTTCCCTTTCTCCCCCTATGCCGTCCCCCCCCCTGTTCCCCCTCCCCAGTGTCATTTCAATGCTGCCCACCCCCCCCCTTTTTCAAGCCAATCCTGAGGTTGCTGTGATCCGAGTTTCTTTTTTTTTAAATTGTTTTCTTTCTCCCCCCTGCGGAAGCAACCTTTCCCCCCTCTTTTCCTTTCAGAACTTGGACAGCATTATTCAGCTTCCCCCGCTTAAAACGTTCCCTTAATACCTTTGCAGTTGAGTTAAGCTTGCTTTTCCCTGTCCCCCTCGCAGATCTTGACCCTTCCCCCCCCTCTGTTTCCCCTCCCCCTTGCTTGTGTGAAGGTTGCTCCCCCTTTGCTGAGTGAATTGATTGATCACCGTTCCGCCTCACCCTCCCCCCCCCCCTTTGACGATTTTGCCTCCCCCTGCTTTTCATTCGTAAAGTGTAGAAAGGTAGATTTGCCCTCCCCGAGATAAGACGTTGTTCCCAGGCCGTTTCATTCTCCTTTTTTTGTTCTTTTTTGCGAGCAGTTGTCCTCTTTTTTTTTCTCTTTTACCTTTCTGTTTCCTAAATAAAACCATTGGAATCCCCCCTCATTACCCTGGGTGTTTTAGGAAGTGGGATTGTTTTTTCAGTTCCTTCTGCGTGCCTTTTTCCTGACCTTTTCTAATCTATGCGTGTTTCTTTTCCTCCCTTTTCCCTTCCCCATGATTTTTTCCAGTAAAAGAAACAAATCCAGTTCCTTCCATTCCCTTAGAGCGTTTTCTGTTCCTCAGTATTGTGTTAATAAAACAACCCCTTTTCTATTCCCCTTCCCTGCAATTTTTTGCTTTTGACTTTTCTGTCATTTTCCCTTTCCTTTACCTTTCCTTCCTGTCCTTTCCCTGGGTATGAAAGTAAATAGGATTGTTCACCGTTTCCTTTTGACCACAACGGATATAATATGACTGGATAGGATAGCTTTTCCCCCCGGAATCCTTGACTCCCCCCCCCCCCCCCATCCTGGCTCCTTTTCCGTTTTCCTGATTTTCTTTTAGTTCTTATTATAAAACTCCGACCCCCCCTCCAATGGGTGCGTCTCCCTGCCCACCAAGATTTGATCCCGGTCTCACTTCTTCAATGTTGACAATTTCCTCCCATCCATTCCCTCTCCCCTCCTTTTTTCGATTAGCTGGGTTTTTTTTGACCTTATTTTTTCCCCCCCTAGTCCATCACCGGACGGCCCCCTTTAGACGAAGTAGGAAATTTGCTTTTTTCTCTTTCGCGTTTTCCATGACTTTTTCTTTTTTCCCCCCTCCTCCCACAAACCCTTCTCCCCATTACGGCCTTT
>Ga0179593_1422166_pt1 | contig 10474 bp, 14 predicted proteins | sample CZODoug2_1_08_16_FD_185931 | JGI IMG/M metagenome (GOLD analysis project Ga0179593, IMG submission 185931) | Vadose zone soil fungal communities from Angelo Coast Range Reserve, California, USA - CZODoug2_1_08_16fungal (PacBio error correction) | ecosystem: Environmental > Terrestrial > Soil >... | reverse complement strand
CTCTTTTTGCCTTTCCCCTTTCTTGGAAGCCTCACCTTTTCCTTTTCACCTTTTTCCATTTATGTTGGAGGAGTTTCTCTGGTCCTTTTTATGGGCGGTGGTCCTTGTCAGTTGGCACCAATGCCGCCGCTTTGGTTTTGGCCTCCTCGCGCCGGTTCCTTTTTTATTACGGGCTTCCCCATTATTTGGTTTCCCTAGTTTGAAATGTTGCCAACTCCCTTGCCTTGTGTTTTCCCTTCCTTTTTGATTTTTTATTTTTTCATTTTCCCCCCAAACCGTTTCTTTGCCAAAAAACACCAGCAGGTTCCGGGGGCAATTTGGTGCCGCGTTTTATTTTTCTGGTGCTCCGTATCGGAAATGTAACCTCCTTTTTTTTTTGGACTGTTTTCTTCTCCTAACTTTCATTGCATTTTTGCCCCCCCCTTGGTTTTTGTTTTTTTTTTACTCAGTTCCGTGTTCAAGAATTTGTTGCCGAATTCAGGGCTCCCTGTTTTGGCTGCCCATTGGAGCCCTGGTACTGTCCCCCCTCCCCCCCCCCTGGAGGTTGGGGTTTTTCGTCAACTTTTCCGCTCTCAATCCCGGTCTTTCCCTTCAGAATCGTACCCCCCTGCCCTTGTTGGTTTTTCTCCCCCCACTTGGCCCATCTTGGGGCCGCGTCCGGTTTTGGCAGGCGACCTAATGTGCCTGCCGTTGGTTTTCCCCCTCTTTCAGACGGTTTTTCTCTGGTTGGGTTTGGCAAATTTTTCCCCTTATCTTTTTTGACCCGTACCCGTGCAATCGCGTTTGTCGATTTTCCCCGAGTCGTTTGGGTTGCGGGGTGGGTTTTTAAGATTCATTTTTCCTAACCCCCTCCTGGATTTTGGTCAAAGGGATGTTTTTTTTGTGCTTCGGGTCTGCCTCGTCCCCCCCGGCCCTCGGTCCGGACGCAAGTTGAAACCCCAAACCTGATGTGCATGGGGCTGTTTTTTTTGTTTTTTTTTCCCCAAATTTTCATCCACCCCCCCCCCCGTTTTCACCAAAATTTCCTGCTTGTTGGGGTTTTTCTTCAATCGACTGGTGGAACTTCTTGTGCTCTGTTTAAAGCGGGGCGGTTTCCTTTTGGTTTTTCAGGGGGTCCCTCGCCCACCACTTACTTCTCCCCCCTTTTTTTTGGATTTTTCTTTTTCCCCACCTTGTTTTTTTTTGGATTATGTTCGACCTTGCTTACTCCTTCGATCTTGCACGAAGGTCGTTTCAATCCGATCCATCCCTTCGCAGTTTTGCTGGTGTTCACCCTTTTCCCTTTACCCGGACCCTGGCCTCTTTTGTTCATCGAGTTTTTATTTCTCCAAGATAAGCACGGCTGTACCCCCATTCGTGGCCATTATTTGGAGCCACGTTGCGTGTGTTGTGGGGGGGGAAAACGGTATCTTTTTTTTCTCCCCTGTCTATACCTCCTGTTCTGCGTTCCTCTTCACGATTGCCGTATCTGTCATGAATAGCGCTTATCTTGGCTTAAACCCATTTGTGTAGGTTCCGTTGCGGCAGTAAAGTTGGCACCCCCCCATGTTTATTTTACCCCTTCATAAGGCTTGTTTAAACCTTTGAGGCTGTTTCCGCGCCTGGTGCCCTTTTTTCATCGGGTGAGTTTTTCGGTCTTTACTCTTTAAAAGTTTTTCTGCGGCCCCCTGGTTTTTGTTTTTTTTTTGAGTTTGAAGCGTGACGGTTGTAGGCTCCCGGGCTTTTTTTTTTCAGAAACGCCCTTCTCCCCCCCTCTTTTTGTTGGCGTTTCCCTTTTTTCCTTTATGAAAATTTGCGACCGTTTGTCCCAAGCCATCAACCCCTACAATTAACATTCTCTTTGGGGGGGTCCCGTCCCCCCCTTCTAGAGTCACCCCCCCCCCGCCTTTACCGAATTGTTGTTGTTGTTTTGCCGGTTGTTTTCCGCAGGATGCGGGTACATATGGCCTGGCTTCAGCTGCCCCCCGGTCCCCCCACGTGGTGTTTTAATCTGTGTTTTTAGTGCCTGGATTGCTAAAAGCTTTGTTTAGAGCCAGCCAAATTTTCCAGTTTCTGCCATCTTTTTGCTTTTTTTTTTACTCAGCTTCAAGTGGTTTTGTTTTTCGGAATGGGCCCCTCATTGCGTTTTTTTTTCTTTGGAAGTTTTCGATGGAAGTTCCTCGGCTTTGGACAATTGTTGTCCCAAGGTTTTGGCCGGGTCCCCTTCGGGTTTGCTTTTTTCCCCAGTCCCATGTGGATTTTTTTTGGTGCTACGTGGTTCGGGCCTTAACTTGTCTTGAGTGGGCATATGGCTTCGGAGTCTTTTCCGGAAATCCACACTGGGGGTTGGGTCTTTTTCTTTTTGGGCCTTTTTTAATCGTTCTGAACCCTGCGAAACGGGGAATGTGCGGCTCCCGTTTTACGTTTTTCCCGCAAGGGTTCCCCTGATTTTTCACCATCCTCTTCTTCCTTGCGCTTTTCCCTCATTACGTGCAATTTGGTCGCGACTCGATGGTGGGAGGAATTTTTAATACCACCCTTTATCATTAACTTTGACATTGGACACGTGTTTCTCCTTCCGTCTTTCTCCCGTGTTGTTTCTTCGTTTTGTTTGTATTCCCCAACACTTTTTTACCCCGGTTCCTCGGTCTTTCGCCCCCCAAGCTCTGTGTTATTTGTTTGGTGAACAAGCGTTTTTTGCGGCCCATGATCCCCTTTTTCCGCTTGGTACAATTGGCGCCTTTTCAACATTTTATAGATTTTTTTTGTTAGGGGGTAAGGGCGTTGCCCACTTTTCTGGTACGCTGACCCATCACCCCCAACTTTCCCCTTATTTTTCTTTGTCCAACCCCCCTCGTGCCCCTTGGCAGAGTTTTTTATTTTTTTTTTTTTGGGTCCCTCCACATACCAGCCACTGTTTTTTTTTGCCGATCGGGAAATCGTGTTTTTTCAAACAAAACCAACTAGCCCCCTTTTGATACTTTACTTTTTTTGTATTCCGTTGAAGGGGGATGTTTCCAAAACCCTGGTCCCAATCATGTTTTTTGCACTTCGTTTCTGTTTTTTTTTCAGTTTGGCACTCTACCTAGGGTAAAACCCCGCCCCCCCAACCCCCCCCTTTTCAATCCCACATTAAATTTTTTTTTCGGTTTGCACGCTGCGGTATTTCATCTTGTTTTTTATTACTGGTTGCGGCGTTTGTGACATTGCACAATTTTTCCCCCCCCACCCCCGCCCCAATTTGATTGTTACTGTTGATCAGTTCTTGAAGTTTTTTTAAATGGCCGGCCCCGAACTTCTTTGTCCCCCCCCCCAAACCCACCGTTCTTCCTTTTTCGTCCCCACAAATTCTACCCCAGAAGCCGTATTCAGTAACAACCACTTAGAATTTTCACTGTCACGTTCAATTTGTGACCTGATACAAAACAAGTGAGGTTCCTTTTGCGTTTCTCAATTGGCATGGCCATTACGTTGGCCCAAGCAAGCCTTATCCTGGGGGATAGCTTCCCCGGTCTCTCAAAATCTTTTTTTTTTCTTTCCGCAATATCCCCCTTCTTTTTTCATCCTTCCGTGGGTGTTGTGATGAGGGAGTTTTTTTTGTAACGCCCAACACTTCCTTTTTTGGGCGGTCCCCCGGGTCCTGTTGCCTCCCTCCTAACCCCCGCGCAACTCCTTCTTTGCATTCGGGCCCCGGTCAGGTTTTAAGGCGGACTCCCCCAGTGTTCTCCCGTTGGTCAGGCAACCCCCATCCTTCAAAAAAAACTTTTCTCCGTGTTCTTGCATTCGTGGGATTCCTCGGGGCTTGCTTATTTTTGGGTTTGGAGACCGGTCTTCAATCTGGGGTTTTGTTATGAGGTTTTTCCCCCTTACTTTTTCCTTTCTCACTTTGCTACGTATCACGGGCTTTTAGGAAGTTGTGCTGGGTTTCAAAGGCTTTTTCACCCGCCGGTCCAAAACAAAAACCAGGCTTTTACCCTCTTCTTCCTCCTCCCGCCACCTCTTCTCACACCCAAGTCTTCTTTTTGAGGGTGCCAGGTGATTGTGTTGCGTGTTCTGGGCTTTTGCCTTTTGTCCCCCCTTTTGTAGGAAAATGTTGTCCTTTTCTTTGGTGTCATTTTCCTCCCCCTTTTGAATCCCCGGTTATTGGGCGGACGCATTTTTTCCCAACTACTTTTTTCATTTTGCATGTGTGTTGCCCCGTTCTATCGCAAAAATTTCCCTTTCTTGGTGACAAATTTTTGTCCAAAGGAACACCCACCCAACCCCACCCCGAATTCCCTTCCTTGCCCGCTGTTGTCCATTAAAACCGATTGTGCGTATACCCTGTGGCCCCGTCCCCTTGGGCCTGTCATCCCTCTCTCCCGTGGTCGTTTGTGTCGTCAGGGTAATGTGCGGAATTTGGATTCTTTGCAACCGTTTCACCTGACCATTTTAAAGCCAATCCGCTGGTTTTGGACAAACCTCTTCATGTTTATTGTCCCTTTCTCCCGGTCCACGCACAGTGGAAATCGTTGAAGTACAAACAGCCTTCCTTGTCCTTGTTTGTTGGCTAGGCTTGGGTCCCTCCTCCCATCGACCTTCTTTTGTTGGGTTGGTGAAAATTTTTGTCTACAATGTTGCGGTGACCACTCGGCAGTTTTTATTCGTCGGATTTTTTTTTTTTTTTTTAACGGGGGGACCGTTTGTTCCCGTGATTTGTTTGGGAGCTCCACCATTTTCCAAGGGTCGTTTTCGCCTCTCCCAACAAAAACCCAGGGGTGAGATCCCCCTTCCCCCCCCAGTTTTATCGGGCTCCGAATCCCTCTGACCGTTTTTGGACTTCCGTCAGTGTTGCACCACCAAGTTAATGCCCCCCCAACCATTCTTTTTTGTTCAATTTTAAGTCCCCATGAAGCCTTCTTGCACAAAGTTGTAGGCCCGAAAAAAACGTCCGGGGCTTGCAGGGGACCGCTCCAATTCGTCTTTGGGTTCCCCTTCCCCTGCCAACCCTTTTTCCTTTTCCGAAGAATTGTTAAAAACCTTCCGCGCGGAATTGTTTTTTTTGGTATACCCGGGCTATTTTGGCCTTTTTTCCCTCGTTGTTGACCGCAAAAAAAACCAAACAACCCCCCAACCCGGCCTTTTCCCTTTTAGGTTCCTCTGGAGAGTTTTCCCTCGTTTCCTTTGAGACTCTTGTGACCACACCACAATTACGCCCCCCTGTCATAATGCGGTGTTTGTGGTTTGGGCTTGCTCTCATTCGGGATGTTCCTTGGGTGGGGGACACTTTTTCTGTTCCTTTTTGATTGGCTTTTTGTCACTTTCGTTCCTCACCCTAAAGACACCCCCTTTTTTTCCTTGTGAGTTCTTGACGCCGTTTTGGGCAATTTTCAAACCCGCCCTCCAGTTTTACCTCTTCTGCCTTTCTTCTTACTATTTTGTCGGCCCGGCCCCAAACAACGTCCCTTTTCCAGGCCCCCCCCCCCCTTCCCCCCCTACCAAAACCCACCAGCATCCCTTTACACTTCGGGGGCGGGTACTTTTTTTGCCCCATGTGGGTCTGGGCCCGTCGCAGGTCCCTCCTGCCATCCTCCCCCAGCATTTTCCGTAAGAATAGGGGGCGCTTTTTTTTTTCGGTCCACTTAGGGACACCGTTTTTAGCCTGCGTTTTGCCCCCCCTTTCGGGTCTTATTGGGGTAAGGGTGGACTGCAACTATTTTCCCCCCCCGAACTTCCTTTGGCGTCGGCCTCCCACATTAGGCACGTTACATGGCGATTTCTCTTCGAAAGCCCGCACCGAGTTCCCCCTTTTCGTTTTCTTTTGGCCGTTGCCCTTTTAGTCCTCCCCAAAGCACAACGGGCGTCTTTGCTTACTCAACCCCTTTTTTGGTGGGTTTAAATATGGGGTACTCGTTCCGGCATTCGCCCTTTGCACCCCCTTTTAGGAACACCTGGTGTTCTTTACTGTCTTTTCGCGTCCCTTCCCCCCCCCACCTCTTTTTTTTTCTTTGCCTCGCTTAACTGCCTACGGTTGTAGGGGTGCATTCAGTTGTTTTCCCGTCGAGCCGGTTTCCACGTTATTGTGCCTTTTGGGTGACATACCTCCCTTTTCCGTTCGGGTTTTCTCGGCCGGGGCGATTTTTTTTTTTTCCCTTTCGAGGGGACAAAATGTTGCCCTTTTTCCCCGAGGACGTGGCTCTCCTCCCATTGGCGTTCTTTGGACCATTTCCCCGCATCTGCAACTGCGAAGATAGTTCTCTGTTGGTGGCGTTTTTCCCCTCGGAGTTTGAAATGTTCCCTCCTTCTCCTGTGTTTTGGGTTTTTTTTGCCAATCGCCGATCTTCGTAAAGCGGTTTTTCAACCGGCGGGCGGCTATTTTTTGTCGCCGTTTCTGGTTTTCCTTTCTCTCCAATTTGCCATTGGAACTTTTGGTCGTTGACACACCCGGCCCCCGGAGTTTGGTTCCCTCTTCTTTTTCTTTTTCTGTGCACCCCCTTTCCGTCTTTTTTGGCGTCAGTCATGAAACCCGGCCCCCCGTGGCGTGTCACATTTTGGGCCTTCGTCGCCCATGGGGCCGCCAGGTTTTTTTTTGCATCTTGATTGGTCTGCCCGCAGCTCTTGAAAGCAGTGGAACAAAACCAACGGTCTTTGTTCTGGTCAAGGGTTTCCCTTGCCCACAGTGGAAGCTTTGCTGGCGGTATTTTCAGACCTTTCCCCAGGTGTTCCATGCGGCTTGATCGCCTTTTCATTGTCCCCTGGGTTCCCCACAAAAACAGGATGGTTTTGCTCCCAAAAAACAAAACGGGTTGGGAATTAGTTGGAGCTAGTCCCCCCTAGTTTCCACAACAGGGGCGTGGTGGGTGCCCACTTTTTTCTGCCTGTTGAAAACACCCTATGTCCCAAGTAGCGTAGACAAACCCTGAAGGCGGACTAGCTCTCGTCCCGCGCGCGGTTTTTCCCTCAGTTTTTTAGGGAACCCACGCCCACGCACGTTGGACCCGGGGGAACCACCGTTTTACCGCCCAAGGCCTGGGTTTAGCGTTTTGCTTGAGGCCCGTGCAAGAAAAAAAATTCCAGCCACCCATCTCTTCCCCCCCCGGCTCCGGTGTGGGTTTTGGCGCTCTTGTTTTTGGAAAGTACTTGCTCGTTTGCAACCTTGTACGGTCCTCCACTTTCTTGGGTTGACGGTGACTTTTTCGGGGTTTTTTTGTGTGGGCGTTGGTCCTGCAGGGTCCTTTTGTTTTCCGTAGCGTTGCTGGCCCCACGCTCGACGCCGGTTTGTTTGGGGTTTCTGAGTGTTTATTGGTACTCTTTTGTGGGCCCCACCCCCCCTAATTTTCTCGGCGGCACCGGGTCGCCCCCCTGGTGTTTCGAATTGGTCCCTATGCCAAAAAACCACGTTTTCGTTTTTACACACCCAAAAGCTTTTTTCCCGTTTTTGCCCTGACCGGACGAAACTTTTTTTCTGTCCTCTATGAATGTCCCCTGTCCTGTGTCTGGAGTGGCGCCTCCCTGCTTTCTTGGCCCAAACCAAGTTTTGCCCCGCGCCTACTTTCAGTTTTCCGTTTTGCGTCGATTCAGTGCTTTCCATGGCGGGCCCTGGGGACCCGTTTCTTTTCTGTTTGGTTTCCATTTTCCTTCGGTGGGTTGGATGCCTTCTTTTCTCGTTGCTTCTCATAATCGCCCCCCGTCACAATCTGGGGGCCCGGTTTGCGTGAAGGGGTGCAAACTTTCAAGGGACGTTAATGGCGGACGGGCGGTTGGGAAAAGAGTCCCTTTTTCACTGGTTGCCCGTCTTTTCCTCCTCCGGGCGGTCCTTTTTCCTTTGCACAACCTTCCTGTATTTTTTCCCTTGTTTGGTAGCCCATTGTACCGCCTTCCGGGGTTCGCTCCCTGAGTTCGTTTTGGAGTTTTCGTGGGAATGTCCCTAATCACCCCCCCCCTGGATTTTAAAATTCTTTGTCCTTTTTTCTTCGTTTTTGGGGGGCTTCCTTGGTTTCTAGAAACGGTTGTTGGCACCTGTCCGGCCGCCCGCCCAAAACCGGTGTAACGGGAAGGCGGGGTCCCCCAATATTCCAACCACTGCCCCCTTTTCCCTCTTTGAACCCCCCCCCTCCTTCCCCCTCTGATGCGTCTTAGGCTTCCTCCGAGGGCGGAGGTTCCGGGGACCACGCGAAAAACCAAAACAAGTTAAAGCACCTTTGCTTTTTTTCCCTGAAAAACCACTGTTCCCTTGAGTCCCTATCCCTGCTCCGTACCTTCGTCGCTGATTTGCCCCACACGCAATGATTCGGTAATCCGAAGTTGGACGCGCGGTGTTGTTTGTTTTTTGCGCTCCTTGTCCCCCCCTCGTTGGGGGGGACTTCTTCCTTCTTCTTGCTTTTTTTCTTTTGAACCCTTCTAGCATTTCGGCTGTTCACCGAGTGGCTTATTTGAGATTCAGTTTTTCTGGCTTGGGACTTTTCTTGATATTGCGGTTCTCACCGTATCATCTGCATGTTTGACATTTTTTCTACCCCCGTCATTTGGCCTCTTATTGCATTGATAGCTGATAGGGCTAAAAACTGTTTTTTGTGCTTTGGTCCTGTCCCATTTTGACCCAACATGGGTTGCCTTTTTTTCCCCCGTCCCCGTCCCTCCCTTTTTCCCGGTTTGAGGCTTGTTTCTCGTCTTGTGAGGGGGCAGTTTTCTTTGCCGTCGTCCCCGAGGTGTCGCGTGGGTGTGACTGTGTTCCGTTCGTTACGCGCTTTTCTGTCCGGGCTTCCATGACAAAAAAGCACATTCGTGTTGGTGTGGGGGCTGTGACGGAAGCGGACGCTGCACAATCTTTCAAAATTTCAGCCCCCTCCCCCTTTTCTTTTTCTTTCCTGTGTCTCTCCTGTGCACCCAACCCCCTCCAGTGAACTTGTACATTGGGGGGGAAGGTGGGACCGTCCTTGCGTCTTGTTACCCCTTCCCGGCTGGACCGTTTTGTTGTTTTTTATAAACGGACACCTGCCCCCTGTGGTTTTTTTCTCCTTTGGTCTTTCCTGGGATTAACTGCCCGGTTAGAGAGACTTCCCAAACAATCGATCCGTTTTCCAGTATTATTAACGTGATTCTACAAGGTGTGTCGCCCCCTTTTCCTTGGCCTCCTTTTTTAAAAGTTTGGGGCCGCCGCCCCCTGACGATGGGAAGTCCCGCTGCTTTTTTCCCTTGTTTTTTGTTTTTTCACCCACATTTTGTGCAGGTTTGTGGGGACGTCCCTTATTGGGGACTTCCTTCCCCGTCAAATGGTTCTGTTTTGCCTAAGGGTGGTTTTTCCTTTCGGTCCCTTTAGGACGAGGGTTTGCCAGCGTTTTTGCTCGGAACTATCACTGGTGGTATGTTCCTTTTGTTTCGCCTCCCCCTTTTCCCCCTCGGCTCGACCCTCTGACCCTTTTTCCTTGGCGTTTTGGCGGGGACCAACGGGTAAGACTGGGTTGATCCCCCCCTCCCGGCGTTTCTCCCCTTTTAAGAGTGGGCCCTCCCCCCCATTATACGAGAGCTTTGTTTCGACATCTTGATTGGAAGGGTTTTTTATTTTTGATAGTCCCCCCCCTCATGTCTCTCTTTTTTCCCCCTCACATGTCTCCTTCTCTTGGTTCTCGGTTTCCGTTTCCGTTGGAAAACCCATAACCCCCTTTGGTTCATCCGTGGTGACGGTCCAGCCGATGGGCTTTATGGTAGTGTTTTTTTCCCCCTTCCTTTTCGTCCCACTCTTGCCCACCCACTTCTCCCCCTATCTGGTTGCCCGTATTTTTTTCCCCATTCTCCCATGATATCAGTATTTGCCACTGGCGTCACCCCCCCCAACGTTTCGTTTTATTTTCCTGGGCCCCCTTTCCCTATTTCTTTTCCTTGGTACAATTGCTCTTTTCTGGTTGTTTTTTTTTCCCCCTCCCATTTCCCCCTCTTTTTTTCGTTGAGGGGAATCGGCTTTTCCCCCCAAAACCCCAGCGGACAAATGAACCCTTTCTTTTTCTCGGATTTAGGTTCTTCCCCCCCACTTTGGCCCCCCTTCAATTCGTCCCTTCGGGTTTTTTTTCCTTCCACTTTATCGTCCCCCGCCCCCCAACACATTTAAACCTGTTCCCTCCCACTTCACTCGTGGTTGCCCCTGGGCTTTGCCGTTATTTCATCCGCGTCTTCCTTTTTGTTCTGCGTTTTTTTTTGTGAACCTGTCCCACCCATTTTTTTTACCCCTCCCCCCTGACCCGTTATTTACTTTTAGACGGGGGGTCGTTTTCCTTCCTTCTTTTATTTTTTTTTCCCCCCCACCCCAGTTCTTTCTTAACCCTTTTTTTTTTTCGTTCAACCTTGTCTCCCCCGCGCGATGCCAACGCCTGAACTCCCCATTTACGTTCATTGTGTTTTTTACGATCCCCTTTTCTAGATTTATGAACTTGGTACGCACTTTCTTTCCACCAGCTCTTTTCCTTTTTTGCGCTATCCCCCCCTGGATTCTTACCCCATGAGTGTTTCTCTACGATCATCC
>Ga0179593_1386619_pt1 | contig 10474 bp, 14 predicted proteins | sample CZODoug2_1_08_16_FD_185931 | JGI IMG/M metagenome (GOLD analysis project Ga0179593, IMG submission 185931) | Vadose zone soil fungal communities from Angelo Coast Range Reserve, California, USA - CZODoug2_1_08_16fungal (PacBio error correction) | ecosystem: Environmental > Terrestrial > Soil >... | reverse complement strand
TTCCGCGTTGCATAACCCCTCTTTGCTTCTTCTTCGTTGGTGAACCGATTCGTACGCCGCCCCGGGGCACTCGTTTTCATCAATATTCGTCTTGTTTCACTTTAGTACCCAGACAGATCGTTCTGCGGCTTTACCATGGTTGTAACCGCTTCCACTCTCCTCGATCCTGATCTTTCTCTATGCTTTGTCCTTTTTTTTACTACCTCCCCATGCCCCTCCAATTTTCCACCTTTTTGTTTACCTCTTTTTCACTCACGCCGATTCTAGTGAAGGTATGCAAACATTGACCTCCAATGCCTTTTGTTTGGGTTTAGCCACGTTTTCTCAGCTTCCGTGTTTCCCATAGCCGCCTTGGAAGTGTGACATCCCCTTCTTTCTACTACCGTCGAAACATCTGATGCCTGACTCACTGCCTCCGTCTCCCAGTTGAACGATTTCCGCTACCTCCATCCTAGTGATCCCGCCTTTTTTTCCCCCCCTGGGTCAGCGGGGATCTCAATCCCCCCATTTTGTTTGTGCATCTTACAGTGACAGTGTAAATTTCGTCCCCCGTCTGCGCCTGCTGTTTATTTGCCCCGATCTTTTGAATTTTTATCCCGGTTTTCTTGCTGTCGTTCCTAAGGTTACGCTACGGATATGATGTTACTTTCGATTTTTCTTACCCCCCCCACCCCCCCCTCTCCGGTCTTTTTTAAACAGGATTCTTCTTCGGGAACTTTCTCCAGGGGGTGTCTATCATGGAAAATATTCTTCCGTGCTGAATTCGACGAGTGAAGTCCACGCTGCGCTGTGAATATCTCTGACTGGATTTGCGCTTGCAATTTTTATCCGGTATTTTTGTTATGCCTTTGGTCGACTGTTTCTGCAGTGGTTTTTCCCTTATTTTGGTTACCTATTTTCGCTGACCCACGTTCAGAATGACTTCCAACCAGGTCTCGGTTTTCCATCATCCAGCCTCCCGAATCTTCACCCCCCCACCCCCCCCCAGTGACTAATCTCCTTATAGTTTACTTTCTCCCCGGGGTGCCCGTCCGGTTCGGCTTCTTAATGCCCCCAATTCGTCGACGTAACATCGCCCGCGTCTAAGTCCATGGTTGACCCGGATCAATTCTGCGTTGATTGGTTTTTGACGTTTAGCGTCACTTGCTTCTTTCGAGTTTTGGACAGATCTTACTTCTTGTCCATCGGCTTCTCCCTTCGTTTCAACCTCAGGCAAACGGTCGCTTTTGGACCTGGCCGATGGCCCCCTCTTGCTACCATGGAAGCTCCGCCAAATGGTGAATTACCCCCCCCCACGCGCTTGTGCAAGCCCCCCCCAGAGCTCATTTTTATCTGTTTTTCCTCCACTTGGTTTCCCCTTTCTTTTTTTTTTTCTTTCCCCGTGCATGTGATATCGTCGTTCAGATCGTGGATTTTTCCGATTTTCATCTTTTGGTGGGAAAGAAGTTGAGACAGTTTTCCGTGCAACCCGTCCATCTCTATTCTCTATTACGAGTTTAGTCCAGCTACCCTTTTGATCCCTTCAATACTATCCTATTTCCATGCCTTTACCTGTATCTTTCTGGAATCAGGCCTTCGCACGCCACCGATACATCGACGCCCCTCATCACCTTTTAAATAGAAGGCCTAGTAGAGATCTCCCGCTCCGATCCGTGTGATGAATTTGCGAGCGCTTTAGCAAGTAAGGGCTTTTTCGTTCTCCCCTTCAGTTTAGGGAATTTCCACCTTATTGACACTTTTTCCTTCAACCCTCGGTGGGTAAGATTTTCTGGTGAATAGTTGACCGTCGCCCCCAAACTGGCCCTTCTGGCCCCCGGACGCGGTACCCAACCCTTTTCCCAGTACCGATGATCTAGGCTCCTTTTTCGAGATACTTTTCCTTTGTTACCCGTTTTTCTCGTACCTCACAGTTTAGTCCTTTTTCTGTGCTGGGTGGCGAGCTCCTTCCGGTCCTTTCAAACGGTCGTTTCTCAGATGTTCTAACCATCAGGTTCCCCTGTTTCCCGTGAATTTTCAAGCCCTTTTTGCCCCCTCTCGATTTTTTTTGCTCGTATTCCCTTTTCCCTATCGTGTTTGTTGAGATAGCGACTACGCTGTGCCCGTGAGCATCTTTTCGCACCGGACCGGAACAGGCCCACTGATTTTCGTCCTTTCTCTCTTCTGCGTTGCAGGATCGCTCCTTGTCCCAGCACGTGCGAAAGTCGGACCCTTTGACTTAGTTTGAAGAAAAATTGGTTTTTGCCCATACATTCCTGCCATCTTTCGCCTATATTCCTTTTTTTTGATGCTTTGTCCCATGCGTCCATGGTATTTCCCTGCATTGTTTTTCCACTTACGTTCCTAGCACGCCTTACTCTTAAAGTGGACAGTGAAAGGTCCTTCAGCCTTATGCCAGGCCAACTACGGTTCTCCCCGCCCTTTCCTGCGCTCCCCTTACCCAGAAATTTTAGAATCAGTCCACGGATGTAACTCTCGTTCTCTTTTAGTTTGCTCCCCCTTTTCCTTCCCATGTTTATTTTTGTGTGGGTTGTGGTGTTCCCCTTGCTGAATTCCCGCCTATCTTATTTCTACTTCGATTTCAAGTATCTCCTTTTATTGGGTGGCTAGTCCCGTAATAATCAATCCTTCTGCTTTTTCAGGTCCGCGCCCCCCCCCCATCGCTTCCCACCGCTGCATCTTCCCCTCGCCGCGTCTTTGAATAACATAGTTGAGTCGTAGCGACACCAACCCGCAAATTCCACTTCTTTTGTCCAACGTTCTTAAGTTCGTCTGTCCGGATAGTGGGCTTCTTTTTCACCCCCCCCGCTTTGTTGCGTTCCCCTCCTTGGCTTGTTCTCTTCCACGCTCGGCAGGACCACCCCCGGCGACTTGGCCTGGTTGCCAAGTCGGTAGAGGTGATCGTATCTTCTGGCATTCCTCCAGCAATTTAAGTTGCCCTGCCATGATTCCCCAATCACCCCTTTCCCTCCCAGTCTTTTCTTTGTTATTTTTCGCTCTTTTCCGTTTTTCAGACGTTGTTTTGGTTACGCGCCCCCGGAGGTATCCCCCCTTTGAAAAGTGCAAGTAAACTGATCCTTATTCTCCTCCGCATTGACCTTTTCCCAGAGTTTTCTTGTATGATGAGTGAAGGCGACGCTGGTTGGAAGCCTTTTGACGTACATTCGGGTCCTAGCTTTCTGGAGCGGGGAAAACCCTCTTCTCGATGCTCGCAGTTACCACGTGCCGTCTGAAAATTTGCTCCGCCCACCCGCTCGTTTGTCTTCCTTCTGTTGTACCGTCCCCTCCTTCCAACGCTTGGCCTAGGATGGGCATGTTCATCTCTGTTTTTTCTGCTTTTTTGGATCGACAAGAACCCTTTGTGATTTTCAAACTGTACTTGCCGGAGTTGGCCCGGACTCGTTCGCAGAACATCGAATTTCCATCCTCCCCTCTCCCTTCCCGCTCGTAACCTCACGCGGGGCTCCCCGCTGCCATCCCTTTTTAGCATTCATCCTCTTTCTCTTTGCTCCCCAGGCGGCGCGACGCGTTCCTTTTCTGCAAGGGGGTAGTTCTTGGAGAGGAAACTAGACTTTCCCTTTGGTAAGAAGCGATCCCTCGACACAACGACATGCGTTTTCTCCCTCGGGAGGCCGCGTTCGCGAGTTTGCGATCTCTTTTATGTATTCTTCTTGACCCCGATTTTCATTCCGTCTTGCATAATTTTCCCCTCCCTTCGGCTATTTTCCTTCAACGTTTGAATGTCTGCCCTTACCGCTTTTTTCCCCGTTCCACCCCACCCCCGATGTGCTCATGTGGGCCATCGCTTTTCGACCTCTTTCTTCGGCGAAGAAACGCAATTTGTGGAACCTTTTATGGGAGTTATTCCGCCATGTGGCCAAAACGCTTCGACGAAATCTTTTCTCGTCTCTTTTTGAGAACGGATCGCCCCCATGGTCTGAACTCAGCCATTCCCACCTCCGAGTGAATAAGATAGTTCCCTAAAACTTGTATTTTCCGACGAATTCTCATGCGTCCCCCCGGTGCCCCGCCGGTGTGCGTGGCGTGACTACTTCTCTTTTCTCTGGAATGACAAGAGAAAGTTAGTTTTCCAAACTGCTGGAAGTCAACTCTCTCTTTTATCCCTCCGTTTTGTTTTGTTCCCTAAGTCTTTGCGTTTCCCGCCCCACCTTTCTTTGCGTCTTAGGTAACGAGGTTCGTTCCCAGCGCCTGGTGTTTTGTACGTGCGGCCGTCCAGTCCTTATTCGTCCTCGTTTCAAGGGAGTCCCCATTCGTCCTCTCGTCGTTGATCTTTTCCCTTGTTTTCCCTTTCCATGGGTGAATTTGTGCCAAAGCGTTCCCCATTTCTCCCTCCTAGTGGGCCCCCTGGACTGGCTACCATCCCCCAATCCGCCGACCACATCCCCTTCCCTTTTGCCGCGGTCCAGAACAGTCTCCTGAGAGGCAGCCAGCGTATGCCCATGCCGCCGATGCCTTGTTTCTTTTTTTTTCCTCAACTCGGTGCTCCAGCAGTTCCTCTTTTTTTCCTCTCTTGGAATTCCCCCCCAGAGTCTCAAGTATCCGAATTTCCCCTAGGTAAAGAATGGGAAAGGTCCCCCGCTACCGTCCTACGTGTCCTTGACATTTTTCACCAGTAGTCGACTTTTCTCCCTAATTCCCACTTTCTTTCTGCACTCTTTCCTCTTCCCGCAAATAAAGCCCCGCGTACAGAATATTTTTCCTCCGCCCCTATTGGCCCCCTCACCTTCTCCTTGTGCCTTATCCTCGGTTTGTCTGAGTTCCCCCTGTTAAGCTGAAGAGTGTACGTAAGTGTAGGTCTATGGTTGATGCCCCCCACTCGAATGGTCTGTTAGTCCCTTGGAAGCGTTCCCAGGTTGACCCTCAATTTTACCTCAGTAGAAAGATCTCGAGGGGCTATTCCTTCCTCTCCTAGGACTTTGTCTCTGAGGTTAAAATGAGTGGTTATATCCTTTCGTGTCTTCTAAGTCACCTTTTTTTTTTCTCTGACTTCCATGATGCGCTTTGGAAGGTTTGAGCTTTGCCAGTGGTTTTACTGTTTCCCTACGACTGCTCCTACCTGCGCAAAATCAAGACAACCCATTCCTGCGTCTCCGGCCTTCCATCCTGACCTCTCCCCCCCATTTGATTCCGCTTCCTTCGACTTCTCTCTATCTTTACTCAAGTTTGGTCAATCGGTTCGGCTTCCCTGTCCCAATCCCTCCCCCTTTCTCGATCGCAATGAAGGGAAACGATGTTGTTCTTGGGCCACATGGCGAGTTTTGATTTTTGCTTTGCATCCCGTTCACTTTGCTTCCGGTTCTTGCTCTGCTTACTTCTGGGAAGCCATATACTTGACGTGCCCCCATCCCAAGGGCGGGTTTGGCCCTTGACTATAAGTTCCTTTGGAGACAGGCCCCCGATTGTACAAACGACGCTTCGGCCTCCCCCATATCCTTTGAGCGACTATGGTCCCATTTTTTGAGACTTTCCACTCATGTTTCAACATTTTTCTTTGGGTTGGGATTTATCAAGTCATGACGACGCGCGCGTTGTCCAATTTTTGGTTTCCGTGTTTGCCGAAGTTTTCTACCCTCCTCCCCCTCGTTTTCCTTACCAGAGTCCCTCGGGGGTTTTTTTTTTGGGGGGGGGGGTTTGGTGTTGTGGGGGGATCCAAAACTTGGATAGCCTCCATCTCCTGTAAAGATTTGTCCTCTGTCTTTCTTTTCGGCTGATTTTTTCATCATTTTCCTCCTCCATTTTGGATTGCGTCAGCTTTAGGATCTGTTTTGATTCTGCGCTCTTCCCTGTGTTATTTCTGGAATTTTTTTTTTAGCCCCCCGCAGTAGCGAGCTTACGAGGTCCGTGTTTCGCCTCATCCTGCGGGAAACACCTTTCCCGTTGCCACTTTTGGCGATATTTCTTTTGCATGCGTTCTGCCGTTCGACCAACTGCCTTGACTGATCCCCAATTCTCCATCCCCTTTCCTCATGAATCTATTACACTAGTGCCATAGCATATTTTTTCTTTCCAAATCTCCTTTGGCCCGTAACCTCCCGACTTCTTTTTGTTTCAGAGCTCAATTTTGGGCGGTTGGTCCAGATCTCCGGCCCCCCTTTTTTGGGTTTTTGTTTTTGCTCTAGGAGTTTTCACAAAATGTGTCTTCTTCTCTACTCTTTTTAGCACGCTTACTTTTGGCAACGACGGTTCTTGCTTATCCTCTTTCTTCCGTGTTTTGACGAGAAGAGGGTGCACCCATCGCCGGTTCTCTCGTTGAGAAGGGCGCACCAGGAAGTACTGTCCCTCCCCCCACTGAGTTTTTAGTCCCCGTTTCCTTTGCGATGACGGCCCGGTCATGAGCCCAGCTGATCTACGTTTGCCGGTTGAAAATATTTAGCACACAGGAGAGTTGGCATACGTCTACTTAATGCCATCTTTCTTCCTATTCCTTGGTAGGAATTTGAGGTTCTGTTTCTTCTTGGTCCGTTTTGGCTGGAACGTTTCAGAACCATAACTCACAGCGTAAGATCCCCCATTTTTTCTCTTTTTCCCAGGTGTTCCCTGAAGGAATGATGAGCTGATTTCAGCACTCCGAAAACTTCCCCTTGAGTCACCGCTTTCTTTCATGCCTCGACCCCGACTTTTTCTGCCATTAGCCGGAATTATCGGCTGTATATTCCGTCTCGTTCTAGGTGCCTTTGCCATGTTGATTCTTGGCGTACGCCCCCCCCCCGCTCTGTGGGACTCAACTCCTCCCCCCCGACTAGTATTAAAGGCCCCTTCATAATTTCCGTGTATCCCGTAGATCCTTTTGATTCACCTCTCTTCTGAGCTTTCGCGTCGTTCCCCGTCCTGTAGTTGCACTCGCGTTTTCCTTGATCCGGAGTAGATCGACACACAATCAACCCCATTCCCCAGAGTTCCGGTCCCCGGCCGAGCGTCCTTTCCGTGATTTTTTTTGCACGACTTTTTTTGTCAATTAACGGGGTTGTCCTTGATAGGATCTCCCTCGGACTGCCCTCCACCTTCCTGTTGGCTTTCGTTTTGCATAGGCTTGTGCCCTATGTAGCTCTCTGTACTCCGCCCAGGTTCCGTTCTAATGAACGTCCCGTCCCCCCATCAGCATTAATAACAGCCATTATCCCAAACCCCTCATTTTCGTGTCCCTTTTTTTCTCTTTTGCTCGCTCTTGTTCCCCGGTTTCTCGTGGTCCTCCCCTTGGCATCAGAGAGCGCCGCCCGGAGTCTTCCTAAGTCACCCGTCCGTAGCAAGCGACCCGGCCCAGCGGTGTGGTCTCGGGTTGGAGAGAAGGCTTGATATGAGTCGAATGGTTTTTTTTTCTTTTTTTGGACCAAGACATTGGATGCTCTTTCTTTGCAGGCACTGATTACCGTAGGAGTTCCATGTCCGTTTTCTCTAGCGAGACCACCTGTGCCCACACGCGCATTTCTCCTTCTCCCCCCCCGCCATGTCTCTCTCCCCCCCCTTCAGAATTATTCTGTTCGTTCACTCTTCCTCCAATGAGGGGACTAGGATTTGGCATGGATATCGCACTCTCGTAGCCTGCCCCGTATGGATCGACCGAAATCCCGTGTGATTTTCACTGACGCGGCTGGCAACTGCCTAGAGCCTTTAATTCGAAAGTTTCTTCCCCCCCGGTCGCTCGCAGGAAACGTGGTGGGTCTTCAGACACCTCACCCCTGTATATAGCCCCCCATTTCGGGCGCAACAGTCCCCTCTGCGCGAACCTTTTTACAGCGTGACGGTCTTATTGCTGAGTCTCATCGGCCCTTTTCAGAATGCTTTTCCCTTTTCACCCTCTGCCACATGCGTATCACTAGGGGTATCTTCAAGTTTCGGCATCCTTCTGTCATCTTTCCCCCTCCGTTCAATTTTGGACCCGCTTCGAGTTGTTTGTCAACCCTCTTTCTCCACGGCCGGAACCCAAGCGGATTCTTTCTTGCCACGTCCTCTTCCCGCGTTTTTTCTCGACCCAAGACCCAGTCATTGGGCTCCCTTTGGTCAATGACGTGAGTATCTCCTTCCCTTTGTCCTTTTTGAGAAGCTTAACCTGTACCTTTTCTGCGCTGTTGATGGTACGCCGCCAGTGGCCAGCTATTAGTGACATCTCCGTTCTCATTTCTCTTTGGCACCCTGCTGGCGTCCCTGGCCTCCGACACGCCTTACATACCGATGAGGAATTTGTTTCCCTCTGACCCCTCCTCCGAACGAATATTCTGTCAAAGGTCCCCGAAGGGCGCTGGGGTCCTACTGCCCGACGGATTCTCAGCCTTTTCTTTCTGAACTGTTCGCCCCGCTTCCGAGTTTCATCAATCCTTTCCATCGTTGTTGTTTGAGAGATCTGACTACTCGGTAGTTTCTAAAAAAATGTTATAAGTAGTTCCTCAGCGCATGCGGGGGCCGCGTCGGGTAGTCGTACGTCTTCTCCTCTTTCAAGGCAGCCCCCCCCCGGTAAACTCGTTCGTCGTTTCAGCTTTTAGGTGTTATTTCCTTTTCCCGTTTTGCATCCGCAAGAGAATTCGTTTTCGATTCTCTCCAGAAGCTGTCGGGTCCTAAAGACGTCCCCCACTTCCACATGCATATTGGGACCCTCCCCAGACAATTCGCCCGTTTGGGAAGATTCTCCCCTCATTCCTTGTCCCCTTCCTAACATGTTGGTGGGTTTTGATTTTCCCCACGCCGGTTCCTTCCGGCACTCCCGCGGCTGATTTCCCATCTCCGTCTTTTACGGTACCCATCAGGTAAATTCTACGTCCTTGAAACTTTGAGATGATGTTCCTAAGAGCATGGATCCGACCCCCGTTTTCGCTCTTCCTCGTCTTCAGCCGTTTTTCCAGCAGAGGATAATTCCCGGGGCCTTCGATCATTACTCTCGCCATCTGCGTTTTTGCCTTTCCCGGCGCTTCCTTCGGTTTTCTCACCCCTCTTTGATGACCATTCACCGGTTGATTGACGTCGCCAACTTTTTTACTTGTTACGTCATCGATCATGGCATTCGTAAACTTCTCTGTCTGTATCTCTTTCCCCCCCTCGCGAGGTGACCATACGTGATTCTTCCTCAGCGTCTTCTCCCTCTGACAGGTCGTTTTGCTAACCTCGTTGGCCGATCCCTTGCACTGTCATTGGGTGTGATAGCTCCTTGATGGGAAGCACCTGTTACCTTGAGTGCTTGAAGCGCCTTTTCCTTTTTTTAGCTTCCATTTTTTCCCGACTCCGGTCCGCGGCGACGCCCCTCTGGAAGTTCTTTTTTATGTGACAACTCAGAAATACACCGCTCCGTCCCCTTCCATCCTGATCCTTCCCTTTAACCCACCTACTCTCCCTCTTCATGCGACTTTCTATCTTCTTCCCCCCCCCTATTGGCACAGTGCGTCCACTATCCGTTTTCTTTTTTTTGTAACGGCACTGTCCACGATGCACGTTTTTCCCAGAGTTTCCTCCAATCCCAAGGGCCGTTTGGTCTGGTTGATTGTGCACTTTTCGGGGCCCTTTTCACCTTCGAGTAATGGTTGACTGATTTCTCTTCGTCCCCCGCCGCCTACCCCTGTCCGTTGACGTGCCCCCCCCCTTTCGCTGGATTTTTCGATGCCCTCCTTGGATACAGCCCAAATCTGTGTCATTCCCCGAGCTTTGCAGACCCCCCTCTGGATTGCGACTCCCGGTTTTCCCATTTTTTGTTTTTTTTTTGACTGCCCCTCATTTCTTTGTGTCCCTCACTGAATGTTATCTCAAGGAGACTCCTTGTTGCGGTTGTTCCGCTTGCCTTTTTCGATCGCCGTTTGCTCCTTTTCCTGAAAACCTATAAATCTCTCTTTATCCCATTCCGCTTCTCGAACTCCCCCCTTGTGGCGACCTTGAAATCGATACGAGTACCTGAGCCCCGTTTGGTCCCGTTTTTAGACCACCCTGCCACCCGCTCTTTTTTTGACGAACACATCACTATTTGCTCCTGTTGGAGTAATAACGAATCTCTATTATCGCGCCTTCTCCGAGGTGTATGAATTTTCGGCTTTATTCTTCGCAGGAAGGGTGGGACCGAGCCCCGTCAGTTTTTTCCTAGGGTAATTCATGAAGGGTCCCACCATTCAAGTGCCAATCGTTTGAGTTAGTTGACGTTCGACACTACTGGCTCTGCTTTGTGCGGGATGGTGTTGTGGTGTTTGGTTGTTTTGGTGGTTTTTGGTTGTTTTTGGTTGGGGGTTTTGTATGGGGGTGTTGTTTGGGGAACGTGATCGGCCCCCCAGCAGCCTCCATCATACGAATTAGGAGCACTCTTTCAAGAAAGGTCTTTTGCCCCTCTCCTGTTTCTAATATTGAACACAAGACTTTCGCGTCTGGCTGGGCCATCGCCTCCAATGCTTTGCCATTTAGGCGATCGCCTGCGCTTGTCACCCCACCCCCGGTTCTTTTCAGCTATCCTTGCGCCCGCTTTCCTCGTATTCCGAACTCGATTATGCTT
>Ga0179593_1587392_pt1 | contig 10475 bp, 13 predicted proteins | sample CZODoug2_1_08_16_FD_185931 | JGI IMG/M metagenome (GOLD analysis project Ga0179593, IMG submission 185931) | Vadose zone soil fungal communities from Angelo Coast Range Reserve, California, USA - CZODoug2_1_08_16fungal (PacBio error correction) | ecosystem: Environmental > Terrestrial > Soil >... | reverse complement strand
TTTTTGCTGCCTGAAGCAAGTTCGCGTCTTGCCTACTCTTTTTTCCATAGACTCTTCCTTTCAGAATTCTCTCTCTCGTGCGTCGTTTCTGGCCAATCAGTTTGCAGCTTTGGCCTTGATGAGTTCGATGGTCCCTTGCTGCTTGCCCTGAAACCCTTTCTTGTTTGTCAACCGCCCCTTTTTTTTCTTCGTTCCCCCAAAGAATTTCTTGCTCCTCTTTTTCTTTTTTTGGTCAGCCGCTTGTCGGTCTCCCTTTTCTTTCTAGTTTTTTTTCGGCAAAAACGCACTCGTTGCAAGATTTCCTTTTTTCTCTCCTCAGGATCGAAATGGTCTTCCCCCACCTGTGTTTTTTTCCCCCCTTCTGCCTTCTTTTTTTCGTTCCCAATTTTTTTCCCCCTTTTTCTTTCTCGTTGTTTTGACTGTCGTCTCTGCCAAACTTTATTCTTCTCCCTCCCTTCCTTCTCAAAAAGATCCTCTGGGCCTTTTCACTCCCCTTCAGCTTCCCCCCCCTTCGCAGCCTCCACTGGCTTGTAAATAATCTCGTACATCCCCCCTCTTCCTTTTTTTTCGCTTTTTCGTCATCGAGCTTTTTACCTTCTGTTCTTTTTCTTGATTTCCTCTCCCAGTGAATTCTTTTTTTCTCGTTAGGTTTCTCCTAGCCCGGACATCCCCGTTTTTCTTTTCCGGATGCTTTGTCAAACCTTCGCTTCTAGACCTCCGATCCCCCGAAGCCTGTTCCCTTTTCTGCGTGTCCTTGAATGGGTCGTAAATAGACCATCCTCGTTTCTTCCTCTCCCGTACGGATCCTCTAATGTATTTTTTTGACAGAGGTGGTCCACAGATGCGACTTCATCAATCCTTTTTGAAATTTGACAGCACGAGAGTAAAGGTCTTTGTTCCGCCCCCCCCCCCCCTTTTCTTCTCCCAACATCGGTACCCGTTTAGTTATAGGGTTATTCCTTTTTTCTTCCATTGGGTGAATTTCTTGAACCCCCCCAGTCTCAGCATTCTTAAGTCTTGATATTTTCTTTTTGAGACAATCCTAGTGGTTCTCGCCTGCTATCCTTCCTTGAGAGTCTCTTTCGCGAACGGTTACGTCCCTTCCATTTGTTTCCAAGTGTCGTTGACTCTTCGTAAGTTACCTCTATTTTAGATCCCTCATGTTATGTTTTTCCCCTCCCTTTGGACTTCTTCCTTTCTTTTCAAGTCAACCATCCCCGTCCCCTGGAGCTCCAGCGCAGAACCAGAGCGTCATCTTCCCCCGAGACGCTTCCTTTTCTTTTCACGATTTCTTTTGCCGGCTGATCGCGCGATTTTTTCCATTCATGAACCTTTTTTTCAGTTCGCAAAGTAAGACCATAACAGGACTGTTTCTACTAGAGAAGAGACTTTCCCTGCCCGGGGGTGTCGTCTACCCCCCGGGTCCCCCCTTTCGTGAACGTTTTTCAACAGCAAGGTGATCCGGGAGAGCCTCCGCGGAGACCAAACTCTTTTTTTTTCGCGCTCTATTCTACTTTTTCCTGTTATGAACATGTTCTCCGCGCCTCTTCTTTCGAGCACTCGCGGTCTCCCCGGAGTTCTTCTTTTGCGCCCCCATCCTCCAGTCTTTGCCTATCAGAGCTCCAGCGGACCCTCTTCGCATTTCTTCATTTTTTTTTCCTTCTCTAGTTAATTCCCTTCCCCCCCTCCAAATCTTTTGCAAAATTCCCACTGCTCTTTCCCCCCCCCCCCTTTGCCTCGTTCAAATTTCCCCGTGGTTGATGTGGGCGTACATCTATGCTCTGACGGCTTTTTTTCCACGCGCTGTTTCTTATTGCGAATGCAGTCGAGTCCTCGTTCAGGCGCCCCATTCCCCGAGGAGCCCCTTTTTCAGTTGCGAGCCGCTTTCCTTTTCCCCCTTTTCGCCACGCCTTCTTTCGTCACTTCTTCTTTCAATTTGCTTTTGCCATTCCCCCTCCCCCCCTTTCCCCTGGGACCCGTTTTGACAGTAATTTTTTTTCGAAGGCATGTTGCTTAACACCTTTTCGTATCCTCCTTTGCGGTGAGACTCCCCACCCTCTTCCTTTCTCAGGATTCTTCCCTCAGCGGCTCCTTCTGGATTGACCGTCTTCCTTCCCCCCCCTGGCATCTCCTTGTCTATTAATGCAATCTGAATCGAATCGTCCCCTTTTCTTCCTCTCATTTGGACCGAGTTTTTTTTTTCTCTCTGGGCTCTTGGGCTCTTATGACTCAGATAGGTTTCCTAATTAAAGCAGCCCCTGTATCATTAGCGAGTCAACAACCCCCCTGCCAGCAATGTTTCCCGTTGCCCTCGATCACATTCCCCTTCACTTTTCGGTTCTTTTTTTTTCAAGCTATTTCTTTGGAGTAAACTGTTCCCCTTTATCGACCCCATAGCGCTTCCTACGCGGACGCTTTGGACTTTTCTCTCGCTCTGCAAAGCTCACTTTTTCCGTTTAGAGTTAAGAAAGCCTTTCGTGCGTTTCTTATTTCCTGATACTGTAAGTTCCTTGGCCGATCTGCATCCCGCGCTTCTTCAGGTTGTTTGGAACCATCGCAATTTTTTGGCACGGACTTCCTATCGGATCTTCCCGGAGAAATTTCAAGATCCTTTTCAATCCTTTGTTTTTCGTTAGTTCATCCCCAATTTCTGCGTGCCCTTGCCCAGTAATTCCTTTTCATTTTCCAGGTTTGCATGCCCGTGAACTCCTCCGGATCCCTGAATGGTCGGTCTCTGGTCCCAACTTTTCCGCGAATCATCCCCTGGTTACGGGCGTGCCACAGTCCTCTGATCTCCTCCTATCCAAAACCCATCCCCCTACGGTTCTCTTTTTCCGAGGGGTTTTTCCTGACTTTCCAGTTACTCACACTCGCGATGGAGGCCGCCTTTTTTTCGCCCCGTCCACCTTCTGTCAAGCCCGGCCTTCTCACGGTCCTTTATTTTAGCTGGCTTTGATTGCTCTGTTTGTTGAATTTCCATGAGTCCCTTGGGCTTGCCTTTGCTCTCCGTTCTTAACTCCCCATGCGAGTAGCCCCCCTCGAGCCGCTTTCCCTCGAAAATGTTCCCGCCTTTCGATTCTTTCTTCCTCCTTTTCCTACTCTTTTTCATACTTTTTCCTTTTGTTAAAATCTTCCCTCCCGGGAAGGGTCTTACGATTTCAAGTTTTTCCTCTACTTCTGTGACTCTTTCGCACCTTTTTCACCGACTTATGATACGAAAAGTCCCGTCCTTTGTACGTTTAGACAAGTCTCCAGAATCTTCGTTTTCCCCAGGAAAGGATTTTTCTTTAGCAAAAGTTGGCCGGCGCGAGCCTTTTGGACCCTTTTACGGCCTCCTCCGAAACCCTCCCCCCCCCCCCCCCCCCCCCTTTTTTTAACGACCCCCCTTGCTTAGCGTGTCCCCGGTCCTTCCTCGCCCGGCTCTCAACGTTGTTCTTTCCCCCCTCACCCCAGTTGGTCCGGCTCGAGGGCCTACTGCGCGTAGTTTCCCGAGAGACGTTTTTTCCCAACTTTCGAGCCTCCCTTTTTTTCTTTCTTTCCTTTTTGCCCTTTTGTAACGCCGTGGAAGAGTGTTTGAGTTCTGCGGCCATTTGAACTTCCTACAAGAATTTCCCCGACCTTTTCCAGTGACCCCCGCCCTTCCATCGGAGTGCGTGTTCGCGCCTGTTTCGCGGTTCCTTCAACGGAGAGTTTTTCACCATTGCTCTTGCTTTCGATCCCCTTTTTTGTTTTTTTTTTTTTTTTTTTTTTGGGTGCCTCTCCGCGGAAGCACTGAAATCCGAGAAACCATGGACGCCGTTCCCCCTCCACTTGATTTCCCGGCTTCTTTGGGGGAACCCCCTTTCAAAAAAACTTAACTCCCCATTTTTCGAGTTGAGGAAAACTTCCCCCCCCAAGGATTCCTACGATTTTCCGTTGGCGACGCGGCGTACGCTAGAACCCGTATTGAGAAAGTTTTTCTCACCAGCATACGGTTTTTGAAATCATTCCCCCCGAAGCGCTCGTTTTTTTTTCCATGAGCTTGGAGCGTTTTGATTTGGCGGATCGCGGCCTTGTTCCCCTTTCAGCGGCCCTTGCGCACGGCTTGACGTGAAAGCGGCTTCCCCTCACGCGACTCTTTCCTTCGAAGTCTATCATCTTCTCCCGGTCCATAGGATTTCCTTTTGGACAACAAGCAAGGAAACGCTCTTCACGAGATGCCAAAAACACTGTTTTTGCAGACGAACCCCTGACGTTGACCTAGACCTTCCGTGACACCCGAGCTCCACCCTTTCCATTCACCCCTCAATTCGGATCCCTTCGGCTTGCCAAACCTTACCGAGCGGGGTTGGCTCGACCAGCCACGTGCGTCGGACGATTCCTTCCTCCTATTTTTTATTTTGACGCCGCTGGCTTTCTTATCTTTGGCGACGGTCCCGTCTAGCGCGTTCTGTCCAAATTGGAACTCTGCTCCCTATGCAAAACCCATCAAAAAACAATCCCCGTTTCCCAAAGAACCCAAATTTGAACATTTCGCCGGGAGGCTCGCCCCCTCCTGGATTTGGATGTACCCCTCACTTTCGCCCTTTTTGAGTCGTACCCTTTAGCTTTTTCTTTCTACCCTGTGGCGAGGCGCCTCCCCCCCCCTGTTTTGACACCCTGCTTTCTTTGGAGGTCCTTTCTTTCCTTTCAGGCCACTTCCCTTCAACTGGCTAACAGAGATGCTGCCATGGTTCTCCCCCCAATAAGTTTTCCGCGGGCCTCTTACCGATTTTTCGATTCCCCTCCCTCCCAAGATAAAGGACTTTCCGTTTTACCACCGTTAGCATTTCGCCGTCCTTCTGCTTTGCATTTTTTTTTTGTTGCGAGTAACCCCTCGACTTTTTTCGCTAGAATATTTACCCCCCAGCGGAGCTCCCCTTTCCATACCAGGCAAAAATTACCCAGAATCTTTTTACCTGTTGCCCATAGACTGCTTTCTTCCCTATACCCGAGGCGTACATCGTTGGTTGCCGAAGCTCGTTTCTGTCCGAACAGGAGCGTCTTCCTCCTCCTTTGGCTAAGTCCCTTCCCCTCGGCCCAGACTCCCCTGTCCGGCCACCCCCATACAATTCTTTTACTGTCCCCCTCCTCATTGGTCACATAGACCTATGTCCCTAAGGGCACGCAGACGCTCTCGCGATCTTTTGTAACGTTCTCCTTCATCTTTCAAGCCCCCAGAAGTTTTCGGGGTCGGCGCAAGACGTGCCCTCCTTTTCGTGCAGGCAAGCAAAAATCTCTATATTTTCCTCCTCTTTTGAGAGAGATTTTTCCCTTTCCGCTGCCTGCAGCAGCTTCCTATCCTTTTCTTCTTTTAGTTTTCCTCTCGATAGAGAAACGTACATCCTCTAGAGGCGGTAGAGTTTCTTTCCGTGTTTCTTTCCCCTCTAATATTTGTACTTTCTTCTTTTTTCACCGGATGTTGTTTCCCCGGTTGTTCTGTTTGTAAACCGCCCTCCCTTTTCCCTTGAGGTATTTTCCCTCAGATTGATTTCGTGGACCTTATCGTAGTCCCCTCATCTCTTTCCAACGAAAACTACACTCTTTTGAATATTTCCGCGTACGTAGAGTCATCAGATTCCTCTGGTCCCCCCCTCTCCTCAGAGGCTCGTTCGTGGTTTACCCCCCAAAGTTATCTGTCTCCTGGGTGATTTGAAGGGAGCCCACCTATTCCTAGTAAGGACCCCCAGATGTCCTTCCTTTTTTCCCGCCCCCCCCCCCCACTTCAAGCCCTCACAACATTTCGAGCCGCGAAACTCCTTTCTTGTAACCTCCCTTCCAATCCCTTGTTCGAGTTCGACGGATTCCTTTTTCTGCGGGTCAACATTCTGTCCCCCTCAAGTTGATCGTCATGCGCAGCGTCTTTGCAGACGATCCCTGCATCCTTGTCCCCTTTTCGGATTTCGGAAGGCCACTTTACGCCCGTATCAGAAAACGCCGCCCATCCTAAGACTCCTTCGCCAAGTCTGTTAACGATTATCTCCCACCCTCCCGGTGATCGAGCCGCCCCTCCTCTGAGCTTTACATGTCGTTTTCGGTGTCCCCAGAAAGAGCCCATTTTCTTCCTTCTTTCAATCCTGATCTCTTCCTTTTAGTAAATTCCTCCGCCCCCCTCCCTGCTGGTCTGCTCCACCCCCCCGGTTAACCTTTTTTTCTTTCGTAATTTTGCTAATGTGTTTTTTGCTTTGGAGGAGTGGGCCTTCCTGCATCGCTCCGTGTTATGCCCCCTCTTTTGTCGCTCGAAGCTCTTCTATCGAAGGTTCCTTTTTCGCGCTTACTTCCCGATTGCCCCATGTCTGGCATATGCTCCGTTCAAGTTACGGTACCCTTCTCGATGCGCTTTAAAGTCATTTTTCTCCTTGCTCCTCCAGAAACGTTTCCCTCCCAAGTTCCACACGTCCCGCCGGCTGGGCTTCGCCAACCGATCAGTCCTTCACCATTTGATGATCAACGAGTCTTTTTCCGTGGAATTATCTTGATGTTCGGATTTTTCTCCTTTTGTGATCGCGCTTTCCTTTTCCCCCCCCTCATTGAACTTTTTTCTTCACTTTTTTCACTTAGTGTAATAATCTTCGCGAAATCGTTTTTTCCAAGGACTCACTATGAACTAGTGATCCTTTCGTGGAGGCTCTGTCTTGATATCCCCCCCCCCCCACCCCCCACCTCAAAATTTTGTGATTTCTTTTTTCATTTAAACTTTTTTCCTCCCGTTGTTTATTAAGCGATGGTGAGCTATAGTCTTTGAAATTTCTTTAGACCAATCCTGATTGCAATTGGGATATTGAATCGCTAGCTCTCAGTAGAGGTCCCCCCCCCTGCTCTCTCCCGAGAGTATTGGTCACGTCTTTTTTTCCGTGCATTTACCAACGCCCAATTATTGTAGTCCCCTCCATTCCGGAACCCAACCTCGACGTCCCCCGTTCCCCCCTCTCAAGTCATCCTAGCCGACCGGCGTCATTTTGTCCCTTTCTTGGAGCCCCAATCTAATAGCCCCTTTATCTTCCCTCCTTTTTCTATCAGCTCACCATGTCTCTGGACTCAAGTGCACTTCGAAGCCTCGTCCCCTCCTCGATCCTTCCTTATTACGTCCCTCCTTTCTCCCCTCTGACTCTCATTCCAAAATCATTGAACTTCATTGACGGTGATGGTATAGACGGCATGCTTGTGCGGACAAAAAACCCCCTAGAAGAGGTCAAACCCCGCCCCCTTTCCCCGGATCCTTTCTTCAATTAGCGTACAGCCTCCTATTTGAAAGGTTCCAATCGGAATGCACGTGCGTATCCCCTCCTTTCTGGAACTCCTGCATCCTTGCGGATTAATTCTGGTTTTTTTTTTTTTTCGCCTCCTCGGGCTCTTGTCGAACCATTTGTCCTCAGTAATGCGCAGCTTGAATTTTACCCCTCCAGCAGACCCTCAGAGAATCACCCTCCGCCATTACTCCTCCTTACCGTTTCACTTCGTTTCTCCCCCGCCCCATCTTTCCCAGTTTTTCTTTGAAGGACATTTATGACCTCTCTTTTGTGGTGAACCCTTTTCCCCCCCCTTGGAATTAAACGGCTGAGTCCCTCTCTCCGGCGGATTCCTTTTGGAACTTTCTTCCTTATTCCAAGCTGTACGGCACTCCTTCGAGCAGATTTCCCCTCCTCTTTTGATGATAGCTCCTCTTGAATTGAACCGGCCGATTTTTTTTTGCAAGCCTCGCTGCTTTCCGGTCCCATGTGAAGAGCGTTTTTTCCTGCATTCTTGATCTTTCCGTGCTCAAGAGCCTCCTCACTTGGATTACTTTTCCCTTTCCGTTTTTATTCCGTTACTCCCCTTTTCTTTTTTTTTTGCTCGTCTACGCTCAGAATGACGTGAACTCTCTGGGTACTCATGAATTTCTCCCCCAGAATTCCCCACTTCGCCGCCTACGTTTCGACTACTTTCTCGTCCGTGCATTTTCTTAACCTAAAGATGCTGGTCCCCCCTTCAGCCGGGAGGGCCCCCTCCCTAGTTCCCCCCCGCGATTCCTCCTTTGCCGATGGTTTTTTCTTCCCGCCCTGTGCCCAATCCCACATCCTTTTTTCTGAAGCGGTAGGTCCCCCGGTGATTTTTTCGATTCCCTCTCTCCCTCGCAAGGTCGCTCCCCCTAGCATGGCTGGCATCATTGTAGCTTAGTTTCTTGCCGACCCTGAAACTTTCCCTTTATGAGGAGTATGATTCTTCCCGTACATGGTCTTAAGCGTTTCTCAACCGCGCTTCTCCGGAGAGTCGAGTCCCCGTCTGGAATCGTTTCATTCCTTGCATTTTCCCCCATACGCCGGTTGATCACTCCAGTCTTTTCCGAATGGATTTTTCCCTTTGCGCGATTCTTTTGTTGGAGTTTTCCTCCGTTCCAATTTCTCAGACGGGGTGTGCGTCGGGACCAGCACACCTTAGAATTCCCCAGGAATGCTCATGGATGCGCCAACGTGCCGCTTCCTTTTTCCTTCCCTTCCCGTTCCCCAAAGATTTGGCGACTCCTTTCTTGATTTTTCTCCCCCTCTTTTATTGCCGCGCACCCGTTCGTGCCCCGTCGAAATTCGCCGAGGACCCTTTCGCCGAAGGGTCTTTCTTGCTTTCCCGATGAGCGTTTTTTTTTGACGATCGCTCGGTATCGCCGCCTCCACATTTGTTTCTCCCGAAGGGCCTTTCTTTCAGTTTAGAGACCTTTTCGTCTCCCCTTTTTCGACTACCAGAATTTTTTTTCCTAATGCCCAGCGCTTGACACCTTTGGATTCCCCGACGGCTCGAAGACATGGCTTCTTTTCCGCGACGTTCGAGCCCCTTCTTCCTCTTTCTCTTTCAAGACCGGAGATTTTCTTCTAATCCTCAGTTTCGGAGGCGATCCGGCTGCAACGCCAGATTCCTTTTTTCAGTCCTTCAACACTCCTTTTTCTTAAGCCGGCGCTCCCCCTACTGGGACTTTTTAGGTTTGGTGTGTCTTCCCGTCTCCGGAAAATTTTTTCCCCACGACTATCACCAATTCGTTGAATTGAATTGAATGGCCTCCTCGCGAATTCCTCCCCGTCGGACTTTCCGCACTGAAAGAACCCAGTTCATTTTGAAGGATTCCCCCCCCCACTTCCCCCCGATCCTTTGCCCACGGCCAGGTTTAATGTTCCCCTGTCCTGCTTCGGCCCAGCTCTGTTTTTTTGAGCATCAAATGACGTGCGGTTGTCTTTTTTTTTCCTTGGCGCCCAATTTTTTGAAGTCTCCTTTTTCCAGGCGGCAAGATTCCCACCGGATGAAGTGCCCTCGGACCCATCGAACACTCGATCTGAAAATATCGACGTCAACGGTCCTTTCCCCTCGGTCTCGCACGAACTGTTCCTTCCTATGTGGACTCTGAGCTTTCTTTACGATCTCCTTCTCTGGCTCTTCCGCTCTACAAACCCCCTCTCACTTCTAAACCGCCCCCGGTTTCCAGACCGTTGCTCTTTCCTTCGCGACGGATTCCCCCACTCAGGTCACCCTTCACCCACCCATTCCCCCTTACGGAACACACACTTTATTTTTGTGCCTCCCCTCAGCGGCGAGCTTTTTCCCCCTGCGGCTCCGCCTTCTCCTTTGCAAGCCGCCTTCCACATCTGAGTTCTTTTTGTCAAGGCGGTCATCCGGAAACATTTAGGATGACCCCCAAGAGATTTTTCCATCTGTCGTTCCCCTTTTCTCTTTCTGCTTTGGACTTTTTTAAGACAACAGCCAATCCACGCCGCTAGTGTACTTGCGTATTTTTTCTTCGATTTCCTCGTCTGCTCGCTGGCGTTTTTGAAAAAAAAATTGTCCCCTTTCCCTGAGCTCACTTTTCTCTGGCTTTCAGTGCAATCGATCTGAATGCTCTTATATTTTCGATCAATATCTTTAATCCCAGCGGACAGTTTTTTCCCTCGAAAGATTGCGATTTCCCCTTCTTTCCACCCCCCCTCTCTGAATAAAACCGGGGGATTCATTGCTTTTCGTACGGCCGTGACTCGAGTGAGAGGAAGTTCTTTTTGCCCCTTCTTTTATGAAGTGTTTGGTGTTGGTGCGATATAGTTATAACCCATCTAATTTATCTTTGGCTCAGGCGGCATATTCTTTCCTTTTTTCGGATCCCCCTTCCGTCTCGATTACCTTTTTTCCCTAACAATCTCTTTTCCCCCCCTTTGCATAAAAACAGGGCAGGTCTTTTTTTCTCCCGATTCTCCTTTTAGCTTTTCCTATACAAGCGCGCTTCGGTGTTTCCGAGCCCTTTTTTCCCTTTTCCGCCCCCCCGCGTTTGGAGAATCAAGGTTTGGTCTCGCAGGTGATTTTTTTCCTGAAGTGAAACTGTTCCCCCACTAAACCCCTTCTTTTCCTTTTTTTTAGCAGTTTTCCCTTTTCCGCCCGTCAATATTTGATTTCCCCCCTTCACCAAGCCTTTTGTTTGCCAGACGGCCTCGTTTTTCCCTGTAAAG
>Ga0179593_1391997_pt1 | contig 10475 bp, 7 predicted proteins | sample CZODoug2_1_08_16_FD_185931 | JGI IMG/M metagenome (GOLD analysis project Ga0179593, IMG submission 185931) | Vadose zone soil fungal communities from Angelo Coast Range Reserve, California, USA - CZODoug2_1_08_16fungal (PacBio error correction) | ecosystem: Environmental > Terrestrial > Soil >... | reverse complement strand
CTAAATTGATACCGCCTATAAAATAATCCTAGTCCCCCTCGCCCCCTTATGCCCAAAGCCTCGGAGCCACGAGAAGCACCCTCTTCCTTTCTCGAACCCTTTCTCCCATCGGACGCCCTTTTTCACTTTCAGGGACGTAACGGAGCAGAAGGCATGCAGGCCCCCTGAACGGTAGTCAAGTTTCTTCAACCTCACTCTCCCTTTTCTTCGGCGTCCGAGATTGAACCGTTAGTTCTCGTCCAGCCCCAGGTTCTTAAGGCGTTCTATTCTAGTATGACTACCTGCCCACCGCTGGGTCGTGCCATCCCCTTCATCTTGACGTACCTTTGGCCGACGTTGCAACCCTTGACGGTGCTGGTTTTAATTTCCATTTTCCTTGTACTTTTGACCTCAAGGTCTGGGCTTTCTGTTGTGTCCGGATGTTAACAGTCTTGGTTCACGGTTTTTTCGTCTCCTCCTTCCTCCTTCCCCGGCGTTTTTTTTTCTAATAGTAATCCGAAAACCAGGTGACGATTGGTCGTAAAAGTCTTAGGTCTCGTTTAAGGTGCCTTGGCGGCGATTTTTTTTGTATACGTTGTGCTTTTCTGTCCCCCCGGGAAACCGCCGGCGACTTACTGTTCTGTAAGAGGTTTTGTAATCTTTGCATACCTGAGAGACCCTGAGTTGCTTGCCTTGACAACCTTAAACCCACACGTTCCGCCCTGGCCCTGGACGGTTCCCCACACGAATGTTGTACGTAGCCAGTGCACACGATGTAACCGTAGTTTCCCACTATTTTGTCCCGTTTGTTCCCCCACCCCCCCCGATGTTGTTTCCCACGTTTTCCCCCATGTAGTCATGACCTTGTTTCTCATAATAGCTTTCGCGTCGATTCCCGTCCCAACGCTGTTTTCGCCTTCGCTGGCCCCTTGTTCCCATCCTGATTTTCTCTGACGTCGCCGCTGCCCCCCCAGATGTTTGACATCCCTTGAACAGACCGATTGTTAGAACTGTTAACGTGTTGTCCTTTCTCGGTTGCCCCCCGCCTCGTCGTTGTCCCCCCACGATTGTTGTTCCGTCACCCCCAGCAACGTGAAACAGTGAACTCTGGGATTGGAGTACCCGACAATGGAAGGACCTGTACCGCGTTCGTTTCTTTTTTGTTTTGATCGAGCGTGCAATTTCCGAGGACTGTTCTCCACGATAGCTCATTATTCTTACGGAAACGTATCTGTGTTTAGATAGAATGTCGTCTGTCTCCTCGACAGAACAACTCTGTTTCCTTCCTCCCGCGCCTGACTTCAAGGTGAGAGGATACTGCTGGAGTAATGAATCCTAGTTCCTGACGCCGTTCCTCTTCAGAGGGTTAGCCTTTTTTTTAACATACTTCTGACTGTTTCGTTACTTTTTCGGTGAAGCATTTGATTACTGGTCGTATAAGTTGGCTGACCGAGGCGGACCACTGAGTATCGCTTCGTTTTGACGCGTCTAACTCAACGCTATTCGAAAAAGTGTTACTCTGAAGTTGTCTTCCTTAAGTAGGGTTTTGCTCTTAAGACGGGCTCTTCGCTGTATCTTCCATAAGTCGTCTTAGCCCCCGTTTACTCCTGAGTAGAACACGGTCGTCCGGGGCGCTGATTCTCCGACCCGACTTCGCCATTTTGACCGACCTCGGTCGCTTTTTTTCCAGAATATTGAGTCTAAGTACTTGGGCTGCTCTTTTCTTTCGTCCCTGGCCTATCTTTGACTCCTCCTCTCCCCCTCCACTTCCTCCTTCCCGTTGTTGTTTTTTGCCTTTTTTCTTATTTCTGCCCCTGTCCCCTTTCACGCCTATTTTGACCCCGACCGCGACCGTTCTCCTACCCTTGCTCGTCTCGTCTTTAGTTTGAGATTCCGGAAAACTAGGAGGGCCTGGCTCAGTCCTCTTTATCCTCGCGCCGGAAAAGGCTACTTGGTGCTTTTCCTCGGCCGCTGTACTGGAAGCTGACAGAGAAAATTCAGCATGGACGCTGCTACAGACTTTTTTCCCAGTCTTCCCTCTACTTTAAAGAGAATCCCGACTAGGTCGGCCCCCTTTTTCTATTTACGAAGGATAACTTTTTTTTATTTCCTCTTCCTTCCGATAATTCGTTGTTTCCCTTCGGTCAGGCGGTATGATATGAGCAGTCCGCCCCAGTTTTTTTTTACTTCCCAGGTCATGCTAAACCTTTTCCGCGCGATTTTCTCTAAACCTCCTCTGACGCCGAACGTACCGTCAAGTTCCTTTAACAGTACCTGATTCAGTAATCAGGGATACGGTTTCCGAGCCCAAAAACCCCCCCAACCCCCCCCCCCCCCACCACCCCCCCACTTTGCTGGCTTCATCCCAAATCCTGTAGGTTTGCCTCTATAGAGAGTTTCTATGCGACCCCCCCTGGGATCGACGGTTCCGGTCCCCAGATCTTTTGAGCCCTCCCTGTAGCATTCCGGCCCTCTTCCTGAAGCGAATCGTCATCGTTCTTCCTAAACTGGGGCGTCGCACTATGGCGACCCCCCCCAATCTGGGAACTTTTTTATAGCCATTGGAAAATAGGTGGGGTACCCCTCCGACTGCGAAACACGTTGTGTTGGGCACGACGTGATACAAAACATTTGCCCGACGGTCTGTCAAACATGTCTGTCCTGACTTTCTGGTGTCCCCTCTACCCATCGTGTGGGGCGCTGAGGTGAAGCCGTTATTATGGTCCCCGCGCACTTCCCCCTCCAACCTTTCTCGTGTGGGCCCTCCCCGCTCTTATTCCACCGTGGGACCCTTTCCTCTTTGCACTCTGGGGGCATGCGCTGTAACCTAGTTGTTTGGCTTCCCCCCGACCCGCGAAACATCGTTTGGTTCACCTGATTTCTACCCTTTTTTTCAATTACTTCCGGTCCAAACATGTCTGCCCTCCGAAGAAGTCTACAAAATCTGTTTGTTCCCAGGACCATGTCTGCACCTTCGTGGGTGAGTTCTCCCGTGCCGGATGGCACATCAAAGCTTGAGCCGCCTGTATGTCACCGCTTACCCAAAGACGATCTTGTTATTACTCGCCGCAGGTTTCCTCGTACTCCTCTCCCTATTATTCCCGCCCCGCCGCGGATACCCCCCTCTTCTATCGTACTACCTCAGCACCGAAATTGCTCCAGACTTAACTGGATCTTTCGTCACGACGGTACACCAATAAGTACCTTGGACCCGGACGTGTCACCCGTGACCCATGTCCCCGGAGAATTAAACAAGCCTCCCCCCATTTTTTCATCAGGTCCCTAGTACTCTAGTACAGTTCACTTACATCCAACCTTCATTTTTCTTCAGACGTCTTCCTTACACGGTCGTCAATCTTATTTTTTAACCCCCTTTTGGTTTACGATCCCACGCGGGGTTAGTGATTGACCGCGAACTTCTCGCCTCTCCATCGCTTCACTGCTTCAGACCTCCTGATTGTCTATTCTTCCCGCCCTAGACCAATGGTTTGAGGACAGTTTTTAAGTAATATAGTCCTGTTTGCGCGCGGCCCTGACCCCCCCCTATTCTCCGTGACAGTCCTCGTCTACTCCCAGTTCTCTCTTAATGTTACTGGAGCTTGAGCCAGTTTCTTAGTTGGTGGTTGCTCGACGTTCTGTCGAGGGCTCTTTTCCCACTTGCGTTCGACACCATCTTCCCTCTCTCTTTTCCTACGTTTGTTGTTCGGATCTCTGCCGATCCAAGATCGTGAGAAACAGTTTTGTTTCCCTTGGCCGTTTGAACTAACGTCTTTTCTTTTTTCGGAGCCATCAGTTTTCCCACTCGGGTAAAGTTTGGCTCTCCCCTGCCCAGATTTTTCGAGCCTTGTTTTTCTCCGGCGACAGTCACTGCGCATCAGTCCCCCGGTTCTGGTTCAAGGTAACGTCCTTGATTTAACTAGAAGCCTCAACTGTTCGGCGATTCGTTTCAGAACGTCGTCCGTCCACTTAGAAGGATATTGCCAGCCGCCATCTCTTGCTCTAGTTCTTTTCCCCCCCCAGCCTTTCGTCCCCAGCAGTATGTCGGCAGGAAGTTGCTACGGACATGTTCCGGCTGAACAATGTTTTCCATGTTGCCATAAGGCCTCTTTCCATTCCACATCGGACGTAAACGTCTTTTTTTCTCTATGTTCCTGATGGTCCAGTGGTGCTTTTTGTAGTCGTCAAGCCTACTGCATCGGTCGTCGTTGTACCATAGTTTCCCCTTCCCCCCGTGCACTTTTTATCTTTTTGGCGAAGTCCTAAGGTTTTTTGCCTTTGATGGCTGTGGATTAAGCTGCGGCGGCCTTTCAGCGACCACCTCCCCCCTGAGTTACCTTTTCCTTCCCGGTAGAGATATAATTAATGCTGTTGATGAGATCTAAGCCTTTTAAATACCCTGAGACAGAAAAACACCCGGTTTGTGGAGGTTGAACCATTTCTCGAGGCCTGACCCCTTTACGATGTTGTCAACTCTTCAGTGCACCCCCTTTTTTGTCTCACCTGCCACCAAACCCGATGTTGTCGACTTAGTCCCTTTTCCCCCAATTGTCGTAGTAGTCCCCAAGATGTTGTAGACCCCATCGCTCTGGTTTCCCCAGTTGACGATGTTGTAGACTTTCTCACTTTTTCCACCCGATTTGTACATTTCGGTTCACCCAGGAAGATCCGTGAGTCATAGCGGTTCAAACCCCAGTGTGTTCCTTTTCCGAGCCCAATAGGTTTTCCAAGACGATTTTTTCGCCAATCGTCGGTTGCCCACGATGTTTCCTCCTTTCGCCTCGAGGTGCCCCACCCGATGTGTTCGGCCGTGTCCGTGCCTTCAACTCAAGTCCAGTGTTCTCTGTTTCCCACAGAAGACTTGTCAGAAATTTAGTAGTCCTTTTTGGTTGGGCCGACTCCCCATTTGAGGAACTCTAACGCGTTGATCCTTTAGTCTTCGGTCGTGCCTTTCCTAGGCGTGACCCTCCCGATTCTTATGTGCTGCTACAAACATCTTCGCCCGGTCCACAAGAAGCCTGTGTTCGCGGTAGCCCTATACTTCGCGTATCTCATCGCGACCCTTTTAAGAAGCCCGCGCTGACAAGTCCTCGAAGTTTATAACCCCGCCTCCCGGTACTTTAATATTCTGCCTGACTCATCTTCTTCTTTTCCTCTCTCTGAACCCTTGACTCCGGTGCTGATCAGAACGTTCCCTATGTGCTTTCATCCCTACGGGAGCTGACTTACCGACCCTGTTCTAGTTTCTTTTTATTTCGCAGAAAGTGTTGGCTGCAGAAAGTCGGTCTCGACCCGTCTTTTTTTTGCGTTTTCCAGCGAGGGTACGGATTTTACTCTTAGTCTTGTAGTGACGACTTCTACGAGCCTTCCTGCCTGATCCCGCGTTTGAGCACCCCCAAACCTTTCGTGCCGGGCCTTCTTATGTTCATCTTCGGGCAGGGTCCAAGCTTTTTTTTTCCTGAGATTTCCCGCCCCAAGACCCCCAGCAGGTTCGCGAAGACGCGATTTTTCGGGCGACGGTTTAAGTCTTTTCAGTTAAAGCATATCTTTCATTCCCCCCCTCAATTTCATCCGTTGTTGTTGTGGCTCTTTCTCTTTATTCCTGCCGATTTAACCATGACGCCCGTTCCCGTTCCTACGCCAAGCGTCCTTTAGCGACTCCCGTGGCCCCCTTCGTTCGTCGTCTTATTTTTTCCCTAGTAAGAACTAGGTGGCCTTTGACTGCACGGCGGAGCTCTCACCCGGCAAAGAGTATTTTTTATGAAAGTCGGGCATGCTAGATTCCCAAAGGTCAAGGTCCAAACGACGTCCTTCTTTATTCGTGTTTTCCTTTAAAGTCCCGCTTCCCGTCTACAAACCCCATTCCTTGTTCCCGCCGCGCCAGACCTTCTCGCCCTGAACATGGTTATAGCTGTAGCGAAGGCCAGTTTCTTTATGTCATGTAAGAAGAGAATCTGTCCGCTCGTTCTGCTGCTTATCTTAGCAGGCCCGGCACCCGCATGTGCTCCCACGGTTTCGCCATTTCTTACAACGTATTAGTCTGATTTGGCCTCTTCCTTACGCCCGAAAAGTCGTCTTTCCTGCCTCCCCCGTGAAGCAGTTAAGTGATAAGAATATCTTACGGCTCCCCTTCCCCTCGATCTTACTATTCGCCTCGCAGTCGCTCTCATGCTACCGTCTACACGTGGCAAGTTTTTTTTCTAGATGTGGCTCCCCCAAACTTTATTTGCACACCTCTTTCAAGGTGACAAGTCCGACTGCCCTTAACTTTCCTTTCCCCCCTGCCTTTTTTCCTTTTTTTTTTTTCAGGCGCAATCCTTCTCTGGAATTTGTCTTTTGGTTGGACAGATGCCTGAGGATTTGGTTCCCCGAGACTTGATCCCACATTTTCTGTCCTCTCCTATGCCAGACCCCCGGGTTTTGGTAGACACCTTAGGGCAACTTCAATAAGAATGAACCCAGACACATCGGTGGTGTTACCTGAGAGATCCGTTCTACCCCATCGCCTTTCGCCCTTACCGGCGACAACATTTTGGTTCACTAGAAACGACCCCCTAGTGGAAACATGTCTCCCGATTTCCGACAAAATTCTGTGTTTCCCTTACTACTTCTCCAACTTGTTGAACCTCAGACGCGACACCTTTTGTGTTGGCAGAATATTCCTCCCATTTTTTTCATTCCCCCGGGACAACATCCCTTTTTTTCTTTTTTTTCTGGCAAATCTCCTTCGACAACATTTTTTGTGGCAATTCTTCCCACTTTTTGTTTTTCATCTATAAGGATTGTCCCAGGATGTTCTCGGATCAGCAGACACGATGCCCCAGACCCGATCCTGACTTGCCTCAGTCCTCCTCAAGTTTGTCCCTGCCCCCCCCGTCCCTCCGTTCTTAAAACCCCCCATCGGCCATTGTCCACCGGATCTCCCCCCTCCCTTCGTCCAAACGAGAACTTCCCTCTGTTCGCAAAGACGGACGATTGAAACCACGACGCCTTCTGAGGACTGCTCGTCAGTTTAAGACCCCCCCGTGACCACTAACGACTTTCCCATTTCGCAACAACTTCCCCCCCACAAGATGGCACATGTTAGTCTCATGTACCTCTTACAACTCCCATGGACACATTCGGTTTCAGCCTTCCTAAATTGGGGACATTGCAGACCTGCTTTCCCCCAGTTTTGACAGACGTTTAGGCCCTCCCGGGAATTCTTCTCTACCACTTCGCGCAATTCAAGCTTCACCGTCTTCCCTCCAATTTCCTGCCTTTCCTTGTTCATAATCCATGAATACAAGCCCCCCCCCCATTCCTAGGGGTATCCCCCTGACTTACCTTTCATCTCTAGGGGCATTCTCTTCCTTTTTTTAGCTTCTTTAATAAGGCTTTACCAAAAGTGACTCTAGAACTCTGTTGGGCGGATGAAATGTTCCCTCTTGGGTTCTCTATTAATCAAGCTTTCATGTTTCCCTCTATTGTTCCCACTTGACGCGCGGAGTTTTTCTCTCTATCACTCTCCTCCCACTCCCCCCCAATAGACTCTCTCTTTTCAATATCACATTGACTCATGCTGAGGTGTAGAAAGTTCCTAGAACCAGCGAATCCCCCCCCCCCTCAGTCCTTTCACCCTCCCTTTGCCCCCGAAGTCCTTTCACCTTCTCTCTCCCAAAGTAGTCCCCCTCCCGGGAAACGTTTCACCCAGATTGAGCTCGCATGTCGTCTCGGCGGACATTCACTGCGAGCCTTCAAAGGTGCCCCCTTATCTCCCTCGACTTTCTCCTGAGAACTTTTCAGACGTTAATTTTCCCCGGCTTTGAGTTAAAATGGTACATATTAGGTTTAAGCATTGAGCCTCAGTTGTCTTTCTCGAATTAGCTCCCTCACGACTTCCCCCTCTTTCTCTTCCGGCTTTTTTTCCTTAAGCTCCCCCCCAGTTTCCGTCCTCTTCTTTACCAAATTAAATGGCTCACTGATATAATTTTTTGATCTACTTAAATATTTCCCTTTTTCGTCCCTTTCCGTTTTTTTTTTTTTTTTCCCTGATAAGTGAGTTAAACCATTTAGGGTTTGGTGTCCGTCATCCAGGCCTCCTCATGTTTTGTCAATCGGAACCGTCGTTCGTCCCCCTGTTCCCTCCGTCGGTCTTTTTTTACTTGGCGATGTTAGTCGATAAGTTTTTTAGGGATATTGATATAGCCGGCCAGCCCCAAAACCTGCTTATCCTTATTCCTTCATCATCCTTCCTTCGCGTTTTCCTTCATGCTTTCGAATCCTTCCAGATGATAAGTTTTCAGTCCATCCGGAGTGAACCCACTCCTTCCATGTTCCTTGGTGCCCCAAAGGTCTTTTCGCAGTCGGCAGTTCCCAGACGATGTTGTTCACCGTCTTTTTCCATTCCACCCCCTTTCCTGTTTTCGACTCGTCTTGTGCAACAAACGTGGGTAGCCCTTTAGGACCGTGGAAGTCGTAGTCCCAAGAGGTTTTAGCCATCGTATACATTTTTGAAAAAGAAGTCTTTTTTCTCCTTCGCTTTTTCCCCCCTAGTTGTCGCCGGCCTCTCTTCAGAAATTGTGTACCTTTTCTGCCAACCACACTATGTGAGAAACATCTTCTGTGAAAAATACTCAGTTTTCAATTTTTCTTCTTTTGACCCCCCACACTCCTTTTTCCCCCTGCTATTTCACCAACAAGATTTTTGTATAGTAGTCCACCCACTTTTTGTCACCCAGTGATGACAGTCGGTGAAAAGCCCTTGTCTGGAGCCCATAGTAGGTACCTCTATGATATCCCCCAAGTTAGGAAGCACTCCCTATTGTAGTTCCTGATGAGAGTGCCAGAGGCGGCGCAGATTGATGTTCTTGGACTCAACCTATCTTTCCTTCACCTTAGATCCCCCGTTTTTTCGCAGGCGCACGACCGAGGAGCGTTCTTCTCTTCAGCCCGCGTAAGGAAGCCCCGCTACCTCTCGGGTTTTCTGGATAATGCCTCGAGTTACTGACTTCCTTCCTTGACCTTCCTTTCGGGGGCTCCAGATTCGTGGTTACCTAATGTGACAAATAAGCTGTTTTTCGGAAGCCCCCCTCCTTCTTTAAATCCATGGCTTTCCCCCATTTTAATTTATACTCGTCGCAGATCGTATTAGAGCCCCGTACTAGTACCCTAAATCCCCTTGGCACTTCCTGCCGCTCAGATCCATTGTCTCCTGCTCCAGGGTAGCTCGGCTAGAGTTCCAACTCGAGGTACTACTTGTCCGCTCTTCTTTCAGCTTCATATCCTCTTCTTGCCGCTTCTATTGTGAATGCCTAGTAGCAGAGACGTCCCAGCAAAACCTAGTTTTCCTTGGAGAGATGAGGAAGAATTACCTTCTTCATTCCCGAAGACCTTCTCCTTTTTTGAACCCTTCCTTCATAAGACGACGCCTTCTTTTCTCGACCGCTTTCCGCTGTCAGACTGTCTCAGTTGCAGATAGTTAATCTCCGCTCACCACAGTACCTCTTACTCCTCTCCGTTTGTGTTCAGCTCATTCTGTGGTGCCGATTCCCGTCATGTACCTAACGCTAGCCTGAACGCGCTCAGTACTTTTCACCCCGGAATCTTTCCTTCTTTTCGTCCCTCATATCCCTTGTCCCCCTTTTTACGGGAGAAACCAGTGAGGTTTCTGTACGGATCAAGAGACGCCAATTCCACCTTAGTGGGTGATGTCCTCTTTCCGGCTCCCCCTTCACCTCGACCGAGAAACTCAGTCTACTTGTCAATTATATTGAAAGATTAGAGGCCAAATCGTTAAAACTATCCTGAGAGGAAGACGGTCTTCCAAAACCCCCCCCCCCCTTTTGTTCCCTTGACCAGGTGTTCTAGAGTCTTCCGTCAATCCTGCACTTTTCTGAATCTTTTTTTTCCCCTAACGTTTCGGGGCCCCAGACTCTTCTTCTCTCCCCTTCTTAGAAACCATTTCATGTCGGACAGGTAGTTCGAACGCGAGAGTTCATTTCCCCGTCTACCCTCATTTTAATTCCCGAACGGTCGTTCCTTCGATCCTTAAGTCCCGGCATCATAATTGATATCACAAAGAGATGACTCAGGTATGGCTTTTCATCTCCCCTCTTCCCTTTTTCTATTAGTCCTCTCCTAGATTTCTATTCGAAAGAGTGACAGGTCTCCCGGGTCCCAGTTCAATGAAGATGGGTGCCAATCGGTTCCTCAAAGACCTTCTTCAGTTCCGCTCGATTTTTTCCGCGAAGTGTTAATTCGTCACTTCGCCCCTTTCCCCCTTCCCCCTGAACGCGATGGCCCTGCCCAACTCGTGGACGCACACTGATGATTTCTTGTTTTTTTTCCCTCCCTGCGGGACCCCCTCTTTTTTGCACCTCTTCTTCCCTTCTACACCCTTCGTGTTTTTACCGTGCGACACCACATCGTCCTCTGTCCAGATGAGGTGGCTCCCTGATGCTACACCTTTTTTTTGACCCCCTCTGTACTCTCCTTTCGCCCCGTCGTGTCCCTCTAGC
>Ga0179593_1390329_pt1 | contig 10475 bp, 7 predicted proteins | sample CZODoug2_1_08_16_FD_185931 | JGI IMG/M metagenome (GOLD analysis project Ga0179593, IMG submission 185931) | Vadose zone soil fungal communities from Angelo Coast Range Reserve, California, USA - CZODoug2_1_08_16fungal (PacBio error correction) | ecosystem: Environmental > Terrestrial > Soil >... | reverse complement strand
TCTCTTTTCGTTCCCGAGGGCGAATTCCCTCCACATGTCACTTCGCCCGACTTGTTGCCGAGATTTTTAGCAAGACCCCAGAACTATTAGCAGGGAACCTCGTTTCCGAGAGATGATTCATGATCCACCAGTTGTTTTAGAGGCCCTAGTTCCCCCCATAAAGCCTTTCTTGATTTTGAGAGGCAGGTTGTTTGCTTGTTGCGTGATCGCATCAGATGGTCATTGGACCTCAAGATCCCGTTTTTTTTTTCTCACCACTCGCGACGGACTCGCGGTATGAACACGGTTCTTTCGCGCACCTCCAACTTCTTTCTGCTTCCGTGTCGATTTCATATCCTTCCTTCCAATTTTTCCCTGTGGTGCCCTCTTCGAAATCACCCGATGACCCGGTCCAGAGACACAGCTTTAACTATTACATTCGTTTTCAAGTTTCTTCCCTCTGAGCGCTTGCGACTGCACAAGGTTTCCTGTTCTTTTTTCGAGTTCCCAGCTTGACTCGAATCACATATCCGCGCGAACGTCTGGCTCTGACAGCACACGTCCGTACAAATTCTCCTTCTTCCCATCGAGACCCGCTTCCGCATGCAGTCCGACACTTCTTTTTTCTTAGTTCTCTCTTCACACAGTTCAGTCCAAGCCTTCAAGATCTCAGTCCCCCGGATGCGATTCCTCCCTCTTCTTTGCGGCGCGCCATGCCCTTTCCCCAAGCAGTTTGCCGAGCGCTGTTTTCCCCCTTTCACAGCCTTGAGGGCTGAACTATGAAGCATTCGCCCCGCTGCGGCTGGAAGTTTCAACCCCCTCGATTTCCTCGGATATGCCCTGTTAGTCAGATACCGCGCATCCCTGCACGTTCTGTCCTCCCTTTTTCTTGACCGCAGAATGCCGGTAACCACGCTCGATTCCCACCCTCGCATCTCGACCCAATTTCCATTATGAGTTTTCCGCCCTTAACAGTTTACCCGATTAGCTTAATATTTCTTCCTATTTGGCCCCGTACGTGCTCATTTCCCCCCCCCAAATCCGGAGGCTCACTGTCACGAGCAGCCGCCTTTGTCCTCCCTGCTTCTTATACTCAGCATTTCCCCCCCCCCCATTTTTCCGCCTGCCGCCCCACAAGGGTTGCCTATGATTTCCTTTTGAATTGCATGCTTTTTTTTTTTGCCGATATCCGAACTGCATTGTCCCCCCCCCAGGGTTCTTCCATTACTCGGAATGTTGTCCACACCTATTGAAGATTTCAGGTCTTTCAATTCTTCTTTATCTGCCTTTTCGACTACTTCACGGAATAGGGTGACCCATTGAGATCATCTCTTTCTCCGGGCCGGACGTCGTATGCCTTGAGACCTTTTCTTTTTCAGAGGCACCCCCGATTGCCCCCACCTTGTCATCTCTGTGCTTCTGCCCGCACCCTGATGACTTTTTTTTAACTAACGGTCCATATTGTCGTCCCTTTCCCTCGAAACCACAAACCTTGGTGCCCGGCTCTTATCCGGGTCCAACTCCTCTTCTTTGTTAGGTCGATTCTGGAATTATCTTCCTTAAGCCAATCGCCGCTTTCTCTTTCCATTTCTTGAAGGTCACATGGTGGTAACGTCTACGCCGACCCATGCGCCCGCTTTTATAGGCGGTATTCTGGTCTCCAATGAATTGGGTTTTCCCCCTGATTCTGGTTTCGCTGGTACGTCTCTACGAACCTTCTTCTTGTTAATTTGTTGGCGCAGGCGTTGTTTTTTTTACAAACTGTCCATAATCTCCTCGCTGTTCCGGTAAGACCACTCAGAAGGTTGCCCCCTTTTTCTCGCGCGAGATGAATAACTTTGTCCCCCTTCAAAACCCGCACCGAGTAAACCCTTTCCTTCTCTAAGATCGGCCGCGATGTTCTGTGTTGTTACGCCCCCCTCGCTTTGAACCCGGCTTTTCTTTTCCTTTTCTTGTTTCATGAAGGAATGCTGCCGGAATTCCTATCTTATATAGACTGATATGAATTCCCAGAGCCGAGTCCCCCTATTCCTTGACCTTTTTACCTCCAAGGACATACTCTGGGCGAGGGACGAGAAGATTCGGTCACTTCTGGAGAAGTTCGGCTTATCCAGAGACGTCCCCCCTAATTCCTCCTCTTTTTTTTGTTGAGACTTTCTTATTCTCGCTCTCGCCGCCGTTATTTAATTTTGTCTCATTTCGTTCCGAGGATCCTCCCTTCTTTGCAGTCAGTGTTATGACGCATGTCTTCGCTTAAGGCTCGGCCAGTGAATATAGGTATAATTTTCCCTCCTTCGTTAATTCATGCCTGCATCCCCCTACTCACTCTCTAAATTTTCATTTTCAAGAGCCATCTTTGGAGAACCCCCCGTCCTCCTGACGTTCGGAGTAGGCCCTCTTACGCGATCTTGTAGCCTTCCTTTCGCTACCTCCTGCCCTCTGTATCTGAATGTCTCCCAGGCGTAGTTGAGTTCCCTTCGTGCAGGCTTAGCACTTCCGTGGTAGTCCTACCTCCTCTTCATGCCTCACGACCTCTCCATTCAAGGGTTCTACCCCCCCCCCCCTGATCGTCCCTTAGACCGAGCCTCAAACCAACCAAGATTTCCCCCCCGCACCCAGTTTTCTTGGTTAAAATTTTACTCAATTTTCCGTTGTTCCTCCAAACTCCGGCCCGTCATCCCCGGTGTCGCGGATACTATTTCTTGCTTTGAGGGGCTGCGGCCCTTTAGCCTGCATTACCACCGAGCGTGTCTCCCTTTTTAACTGCGCGGGGCCAAGTTTGCGGTGGGTTCGATTTTTACACTCTCTTTTTTCGATCTTCCAACAACTCCCCTTGGATCTACACTCTACAGTCCTTTACCCGTAAATGAATTAGTCTTTTTCCCCCCTTTTTCGTTCGAGAAGCCTCGCGCCCACAATAAGTTACCGCGTCCTTCTCCTCTTAGGTAGCGAGCCGGTCAGTTTCCCTCCTTCCGTTGGTGAGTAGTCAGCACATTCTCTCGAGCCGAACTTAATCCCTGCCCCCCCTTGAACCCCAGGTGGTACACCTCCCTTACAAAATCAAGACTCTTACATTCAGGTCCTATAGACAACTGCCACAGTTCTCCTCCTTCTTACCATATCATACTCCCACATAATTGCTGTTTCCCAGGATGTGGCCCATTTTGAAAATGCCGTATTCCAGAATCGGCCGTGCGCCACCCATCCGGAGGAGGCCTTCTTTTTACCCTAGCAATATCGTTGTGGTCCCATTTCAGAAACTCGCTATGCCCTAACTGTTAAGATCCTTTATGGTAGAAATACATCTTGACCCCTCCCCTTAGGTTTTTCGTCTGTAATCTTGGGGCATTTTGATGACTTCAGTACCCAGTTGCTAAATACCTGCTTGCGTGTCTTTCTCGTTTCCAGTCCCTTGCAATCATTTTTTCTTTGTCCGATTGTTTGAAGCCCTAATTTCTGTCACATGCGCCTACTATTGATGCCCTGTTCTTTCCCGCCATTCTTTCCCTGCCAACAAGCTTCAGGATTGATTTTCATTTTATTTTCTGCTCCCCTAATCGGGTCTGATAGTCATCCTGACTCGATGATGGAAATATTCCTGCACAGTTTAGTATCATACACTTTTGCCCTTTTCGGCCGTAGATCCCCTGCGTCTTTGTCTTGGGCATGCGTCATGGTGACCTCTACGTCCTCTTGCTCTCCGAATCCCGTTAGAGGAGCTTGCTTTAGATCCCTCGTTGTCCTCCCCAAACGACACTTTTGGCCCTTGAGGTCATGGTTCCCCCCCATCTTCTTGATTCTCCTCATGTATATAGACTTTCTAATCGTTGTCACTTTGTTCGTGTTAATCGTGGTCTGTCCTTTGCCGGCCATGCTTGAATTGCGTGTAGACATAGACCTCGTCCCTTCCTTCTCGGATGTACATATTTTTTTTTAGGTCCCTCCGGATTTCAGCCCTTCTATGTCGGGCGTCTTTCAGACTCGATTTGCTGTTTACAATGTACCGCTGCTTCCTCAGCAACAGAGCTCACACCCTTTCCTCAAAGGCCATATGTAGTTCTTGTCCCCGTTACTGATTCTCCCCCCCTAGCGTGCCTCTACTCATGTCCTGGCTTCTTTGGCCACTTCTCCCTCCCCGTTCTGTTAACAGGCGACGTCGAGACAACGGATTCCGCCTTCCTTCTTTATCCCCGGCAATTATATCTCTCTTTTCCTCATCCCTAAGTTTGTTCCTTCTGATTTTCTTAGGCTTTGTATGATATCAAGACCCTTCCTGTTCGTTGACCGCCTTGTTGCTTTCCCTTTCTGATGCCCATCCCGAGGAGGAAGTGAAAATAGTGACCTAGATCCTTATCTCTAACCATCCTAGTGTACCTCCGTCTCCGACTTACAGGCTCCCGATATGAAAGAATGGCTGCTGAGCTGCCTTATTTTTGTGACGGTTTCTTTAGTTATTTCCTTACATACGCGGTAATGCAGCACCTCCTTTCTGTCTGTGCCAGAAGATCTGTCCGGTAGGCCGTTTGAAATCCGGTTCCTTCTCCCCTACCCCGCCTAATTTCCGCTCCGCCTGAGCTCTTTTAGACTTCTGTCATAGAACCTATTAACCTTTTTTTTTCGCGTACAGCACGTTTTCCCCCCAGGTAATCCAAGAGACACCTTCGCATAGACTAATATGATTGGATATTTTTTTTTAATAATCCCCCTCCGATTTCTGAGCAAAGCACCTGGCCACCATTTCTATGTACCCAGCTATGAGGTAACATAAATCAGCCGCTAGGCTATGCGATCATAATCCCCTGTACCCTTGTTCCTACTCCTTCCCCCCTTTACGAGCCAGTCTCTGCGCTCCTGTCTCTTAACCTTACCCCGGTTAGGATAGTGATTCGTTTCCTCCCTTTTGGAAACTTTGTTTCCAAGCTGCGCGGCGCGTGATCCCTCATCCCCCTAGGCGGTTTCATCCGCTTGATTTCCTTTTTTCAATTTCATCAGGTGGTCCGAGCGCTGTTTTTTCTCCCCTGGTTCAGGAAGGTCGCTCCCTTCTCCTCCTTGCCGAAATATGAGGGATTAACTATTGACCTTATGTAATGCCAGCTGCCTGCTTGATTCGTGCCGACTGAAAATCCTAAAAGGCTCTTTACCCGTGGTCTCATCCCCATTCTCACGCCCCACAGATTCTTACAATCTCGCACCTCCTACTACCCGTGTCCGTCTCAAGCTGGCTCCCGACGATCCCTGCTTTCAAATCGCCCGCCGAGCCTAGTATTGGTCGCCTGCTACTGCAACACAGCCATGTCAGGAGCCCAGAACCGATTTAGCCGGCTCTTATTTCCTAGCCACGTTCATTTCAATTGCTAGAAAGTCCCATTTGTTGTTTTCAACTCTTTTGTCAGACCTTCTTTCGAAGGGAATCTTGACCTTTTTCTTTTCTCCCAGTCTCTAGTAATTTACATAAGTTCTCCATTTTCCTTGATTTTTGCCCCACCGATTTGTCGGCGGTCTTCAGTTTCCTTTCTCATCTTCACTAGATTGTCGGCCCCCTCCCTTAGAAATTGGATGACCTTTCTTGCCCACTGCGCGCCTACACTTTATAAAAGTTGCCCTTAGAGGCCCTTGAGCGTGGTTCTCTCCCTCTGCAAAAGCGCTGTCACACTTTTTGTCCTTCTGATCGTGGTCGGCCGCACCATGCTTTGCTGGTGCAGAACGTCCACGATATAGGTCCTCTGAAATTCCACCTTTCGCCCTGCGGACTCCTCGTACAAGTGTTTTACGGTCTGGACGATATATTCATTGAACGTCTAGCCCCCCCCCCACTGTACCGGGTTCTTTGACAGATTTTTGTACGATGAAGTACCTCCCGCTATTTCTCTGTCTTCTCCGTATGGCGACGCTCTTTATTTGTGTTCGGCGGGCCGTCTTTGGTGACCTCTCTTGGATGCTTGAATTGTCTCGGGCCAGTGATTCTTGCGCCCCTGTATTATGTTGAGCCACACCTCCCCCCCCCCCTGCCTCCCCCTTGCATACCCGTCCCGACCCAGAAGTAAGACCACTTCTCCGAGAGGCTTCTTTCTCAAGGTGGCATCCCCTTTCTCCAGTCAAAGAGGACCCCTTCTTCCTAGTCTGTTACTCTCTTGGTGTCGCGCCCGCGCCCTCTCACTGAATTGTCGAGGCCGTTCTTCTTGCAAGTTTCATGCCGCTGCCACTTAGAGCTTTCTATATCCGAGGATTATGCACGCCTCGCTTCCTGCGACACAGTCTCAGGCCCGGCCCGCAAAAGGACTCCGTTTTTTTAGCAGATCCCGATGAGGTGTTTGAAACTTCACGGGCTTTTTCTTCCGGACTTTCCCCTCGAGAAGCCTCTCCCCTCTCTTTTATTTCCGTGTGTGCTTTTCTATCCTCCTGACCCCCTTTATTAGAACAGCCTCCGTCTGATTGAAATTTTTCGCCCTCTCTCCCCCCCCTTATATGCCCTCTTCTTCCTTTGCGGGTATTGAAGACTTTTTCTTTCTAGAGTATTAATAGGATCTCCCCCCAATATCCCTTTTACTAATGCCTGCCTCCCCTTCCAAGAATCCCCCGGCCTCGACATTTTGCAGTAATCCCTCCCGAGGGCGGAGGTACCCACCAGAACCATTTCTCGCGTTCTCGTCTTTACGGAAAGCTTTTGGTATGCTTAAAACCAATTTCCGATCTCTCCTCTCTGAGAATGCGGCCCCGCGTGGGGTAGGGAACTTAGTGCTCCTTTGTGGCTCTTTTTCATGGTTGTACGTAAGCCTGATTCAGCCAGGTAACTGTGTCCCCCTTAGACCCCTTAAAAGGTTTCTAACATATAGTCACTACCGCCCTAGCCCCCCCCCTTACATCGTATCCACTGCTCCTCCCTCCCCGGGGTCCTACCGGTCTTGCTTCGAAGCACAATTCTTTGCCGTCAATAATTTTCCCTATCTTCGTTCGCGCGGCGGGGTCAGGTGTCCCCCATCCCCATAACATCGATACCAGCCGAGCTTGGCTCGGCCGAATCTCCGGGCTAATTGGTTTTTTCCCCTTCTTTCTAGACCTATATCTGACCTTTTTTTCCTACAAAAAAGCATCATGGTGCTTCCTTCACCCTCTACAGAACGTGACCGTGATCAGCGCGAGTTTTCCTCTCGCTGAAGCCTCAGTCTCCCCTAACCCCAGGCTTGTCCTTCTCCAATCTTACGCTCCTTCTTTTCCCCTCTTCCGGTCCTCCGTCCCCCGCCCCCTTCTCGCGTCCAGAATGAACCATACCTTATCCCGGCGCCCTCGTTGGGTTCCCCCCAATCCCCTACCAATGGACCGCTATGTCCCTCATTCCATATATGTCCAATCCTTTAGATCAGCCTTCCCTCGTCCAATCCCTTCCCTACCCACTCCTTTGGGCAAGCGTTTAGTTTGAAATGACCCTGGGTATAGCCCTAACACAAAAAAGTGATGGCAGCACCATCTGCTTTGGTAGCTTGTCGAGCCTTGTGTGTTCTTAGTAGAACGATCCTATGGTCCCTAGTTCCGATGTCCCCTTGCTCTCTTGGAACTACTGACTCATTGCGCTTTTTATGATGCTTCTTCTTTATTGGGGAGCCGTCCGGCTGAGGAACTCCACGTTGCCCTCAATTAGATGTTTCGTATTGATCGTGGCCCCCTACACCCGGCATATAATCTTTAACGGCTCCCCCCTCATTTGCTCGGACTCCTCCAGAATTCTTCTCCCTGGACCCTTTTTTTGAAGGATCTCTGCTGCCCTGGCCACCTCCTGATATTACAAAAAGATGATTTGGATTCCCCCATCTCACGCATATTATTTCTCGCCGATGCTGGATCGTCATGCCTCTCTCTCTGAACCCCCCCCCCCAAGCTTGGACGAAAGTTTTTCCTTCAGTACTCTCTCTAATTCCCCGGCCGGACTTTTTCCCCCCCTAGTCTCTGCCTCTTACGCGGGTTTGTGTAACGGCGATTTCCCTTTGATGCTCGAAGTATCCTGTTAGATGTTGCGGGATTTACAGAGAAGATGTTTGATAGGAGGTCCCACCCGGGGGAACCCTTGGGATGTTCTTTTTGCCTAGCTCCTTTTATGCTTCCCTCCTTGATATCTAGGAGCTGTGAGCTGGACTTACCTTTTCATTTGATATCTCCTCTTAAAACGAGAGTGATCACGTATATAAATCATACACTCTTCTTCGCTAGTTCTTGACATGATGGCGTGTCGCTACTCCTGACTCAGCCGCTATTCGTGATCCATATTTGCCTACCTAGACTTTCGTTTCCACTTTACCCTTTTATGTTGTTTCCCCGCTGACCCTCCCACCCTCTTTCTCCCGACGCAAGGTGTCTCTTGAGCCCCTTATTAGCGAGACCCCTCCAGATGGTTGACTTTTCTCCGACTCTCGCGTAGTTTAAACTTTGAGTTTGGTACATTCTACGTCGTAACGGAGTTCGCTTCATTTAGGATCCATCAATCCCCTGTTCAATTTATTTTCTCTTACTTTTTTTCCTAATAATCCCTCTTTTTTTTTTTGAGAGAGATACCGCGAGGGAGAGGACGCCCCCTACTGCCCCCTAACACTTAATTCCTAAACTCTGTCTTTCGCCGTCATCCGTTTACAAGACAGAGCTACTGGACAGATGCAAGCTTTCTTAGTTCTCTTAGAACGCTTCTTTTATCATCATAAGCAGTTCCTCTCCTAAGGTCCCTTTCTTTCGACTAGGAAGGAGTTTGTTCCAGGTCTGCTTCGTATTCGAAATCTTTTCAGGACAACGGCACGCTCTTTTAGGAACTAATGTCGCAGTTCAATATCAGGCCTTGTTTCTTTCTTCGAGAAACCCTCCCCCCCTTTTCCTTTTCCCCTCATCCGCCGCGCTCTAGTCCCTAAAAGACCTTCACCGCTTTTTGGACCCTCATTCAGCCAAGGTCCCGATGACCCAGGTTCTGCTCGACCCGCTCTCGATATAATGTCTTTATAAGCATACTAGCTCGCTGAACGCCCGCACCAGGTCCCCCCCAGGGTTTCCCGTTCCTCAGATCAAAAAGATTGCTCTTGAAATCCCTAGCTCTTTCCCGGTTAGCTCTAGCATCAGCACCTCCCTTCTTCGTTTCCCCAGAGCAGCTCCCTTCGAGACAAGCTCTTTTCCTAATTACGACGACCCGGAGCGTGTGTAGTGATCTGCGCACGGTACGGACAAGTGTGTCCCTAACCTACGCTTGGACTCCAGGTCCCTTCCCTTAAAGCATGAAGGGAGTTCGACGAATCGGGGAACTTGCCCTCAAGCATGCGTGTTGCCTTTTGGACTGACCTGTGCTGGCCACTTTGCCCGAAGGGAACCGCTGTACGCATTTTAGACCCTACATTTCCTTGATTGAAGTCCATCACCTCGTCCAGCAAGAGGCTCTTCCGTATCTTTAACTATCCATCGACAGAGTTCTTAGCAACTTTGTCTTTTCAAGCCGGCACTTCCCCAAAGTGCTGACAATTTTTCTCTCTAACTGTAAGGATTATTTCCCTGACACATACGTTCCCCAGATATGAACTTTTCTTCTAGTTTTCCTTTTCTCGAACACAAGGTAAGTTCTCCTTTCCATCTCCCGCTGCCCGTGTCGCCCGCTTGATGATCTAACTCGTAATTTAAAACCTTGTCTTCTCCTGGTAAGAACACCGCGTTTTATCGCCTTCAGAATGCCTTCTTCCCCTTTTCTTTTCGAGAAGATAGACAAGACTGTGACCTTCTCTTTATTACATTGTCGGGTTGGTTGAAAACCTTCTTGGAATTGATACTTACAATTCTCGTCTCATTGTCGAAGACTCTCCCTTTCCGTAAGTTGCAAACACTCATTGATTCGCTCAATACCTGTTCTTATTTTTCCGACTCCCCTGTCTCATCTAGGTATTGCTCTCGTGATTCCCCTAACTAGTTTCTCCCCCCCCAGTCAATGAACACATTTCCCCGTTTCAACCTTATGGATAGTTTTTCCAGGCAGTTACAATTTTTCTCCTTTTTTCGCAGAACCGTTTTAGTCCCCTTTAGAGTTGCCAACCCGAAAACCAACCTTGGCGACCCTGCGATCGCCGCCATTCCCACACGTCGCTTTCTGGCTTCGTATAGCTGCCTGCCCCTCCAGCACTTCCGTCAAGCATCCTCTGTGTACCTTTTCGCCCTTTCCCTCTTTGTTTCGTTCCTACTCCTCCATTCCGCCTTTTCGTCCTGAGGTTGCGACTCATTTGGTGGTAGGTTTTTGGCGTAGGTTGTAAGCGTAGCAACCCCCATTTCAGTCTGACGTGCCGTTATAGTGCTTTTATCCTTATTTTATCATCCCGAAATCGAATTTCAGCCGCTGCACGCCCAGGTCCTGACCACTCAAGTTACGAAATTATAGAGAACTCTTCCATTCGACATTGTTTGGCCCCCCCCTCATAGCCAATCGTCCTTTCAATGCGATGTCACCCTTGCCCCGCATTTCTCTGGGTCTCTCAATCCTGTGGGTC
>Ga0179593_1348966_pt1 | contig 10475 bp, 10 predicted proteins | sample CZODoug2_1_08_16_FD_185931 | JGI IMG/M metagenome (GOLD analysis project Ga0179593, IMG submission 185931) | Vadose zone soil fungal communities from Angelo Coast Range Reserve, California, USA - CZODoug2_1_08_16fungal (PacBio error correction) | ecosystem: Environmental > Terrestrial > Soil >... | reverse complement strand
AGACCGGTTTGTCATATTGAGCCCCAAATGTTTCTTTTCGTTCTGATGGCGAATGACTTTGGTTTCGATTCGCCTAACATATGTACCTCTGGCCCCCCCCCGCTCGGGTCCCTTTTTTTTGACGGCCAAACGAAGTAACGTTTCCCCCTAGGTTTCCGAGAGGCGCATCGATCTTGCCGGTCCCAAAAGCCCTGCTTTTTTCCATTACCCTCCTCATTTCTCCTCCCCCCGTCTGCTTCCTCCTTGAATCGTGGCTCTTTCATTTCCCAAATGCTGCGTGTGACCTGCATCTCTTGTGTTAAACCGTCCTCGCCCCTCTGTATTTGGCCCGGCGGCATTTGATCCTCGGCTATTGAGAAGGAATGCTTCCCTGACTTTTGTTTGGGCTGATGTCCTCAGTTCTCCTGGGAATGACGGCCATTGTTTTTCCTTCCCACGTAAGACGTCCTGTTTTGTAATTGTGGAACCGCCCCTTCTGCGGAAACGGAGGTTGTTTTCGCGCAGTAATGCCCCTCCTACTGCCCAGCCACCTCAGGAGCCGAGCGTTAATGTAAATATAATGCGTCGTTCTTCTTTCAGGACTTTTTTCGTGAATGGTTTGTGGGTCTTTCCCCACCAAAAATCCCCTCCTCAACGATGACCGCAGGGCCTGGCTCGTGGCGCGCGATAGGCTCGCCAGGAGACGCCCGTTTTTGGCAGTTGACAACTGAGAACTTAGAGCAACCCCTCAAAGTTGACTGACCAGTCGGATGGCCGCCGTGCCCCCCCCTGCTGAATTCCCATCACCAAAAACTTTCCCCCGCGGATGGACCCTGCCAGGAATACGCACGAGAACCTGACTTTCCTGAATCCGCCCCCAGGAGTCTTCCCGTTCGCCTGCCCGATCCCCCTGATGTTGCGGACCCCCGCTGCTCTAATTCCTTGTCTGACCTTCCTGTAAGGGGTAGGCCCAACATTCTTCTTGCTGGCGGCAGGTCTTTTTCTGCATTAGCCCTTGTTTCGAACCCTTCCCCTACTAGCTTTATTTCCCGCGGAGAACCAGAGGCACCTGAGATAACTAAGCTTGTTTCGTTTTTCCGGGCTCATATGGTTCGGTTTTGATGACGGAGCTTAACCCCGGACTTTTTTTTTTCGTTTTACGTTTCCGATCTGTTGGGAGTATTTCTTCTGTATTCCGTGACGCCTTGCCGTCCTTTTCCTCAACCGCAACTGAATAGCCAAACCGCCTGAGTCGGTACATTTTTTTCGCCACATCCTCTCTATGATTTTGAGACCTGGTCAGCCGTCTCGCACCTAACTGCCCAGATTTTGGGAGTGGTCATTTTTTCCGCGATTCCCGGAACTTTTTCAGGTGATGGTTTCCTGCCTTGCGTGGGGTACCCGGTCCTCGGTTTTTTCCTCCCTGAGCGCGTAAACATTTACCTGCATGGGCACTTTTTCACGGTAATGTTCGCCTCCTGTTCCAGTCCCAGGAACAACGGGGGCGTTGCCTTTCCTGGAAGTCCAGAACCTTTCCCAGCTCGAAGCTCGGAAACCACCAACAACACGATTGCTTTCGGGATTAGCATCTTTCCCCTCTTTTCCGGCGGTGTTCCGCCGTGGACTCTTTCCTCCTTAAAGGACAGCTGTTTTTCGTGTTTTTGTTTCCAAGTTCCGGCGGCAAAAGGTTCGAGTTTGAATCAGTCATATGTCTTGCATGACGTTGCCTTACTTTTTTTTTTTCTGACAAGTGTCAAAAGACGGTTTAAAAATGTGACATTCCCCCGGCTTCCCCCCCCGTGAAATGGCAGTCTCTCCCTTAAGTGGGTGTTGTCTTAGATCTACTACCCAGATTTGGGATAACTGGTAATTTAAGTTTGGAAAAAGTTCCTTTTCGCCCTTGTTTCCTACAAACTTTCATTGCCTCCACAATTCTTTTCCTTTCGTATCTACAGAGGTTTGAGCCCGAGTACGTTGTACCTGGACAAACAGCCGAAGATTGAAGGAAGGAGTCGTTTTCCCAATACTTAGTTCAAAAGAGGGGAACTCTGCTAAATAAGAGCCCAAGATTCCAAAGACGGTTTTTTTTTTGTTTGGTTATTTTTCAGCCCCCATATTCGAAAGGCTTGTTCCGGTTTGGTAGGAGTCCTTCTGCCGGCCTCCCCTCCAAGAATTCCGCCTGGATCCCCACACTCTGAGGGCCCCCCCCATCCACTGGATGTTTGACCTCACTTCCCTTTTCCCGGCCTGAAGCCTCCCCCTGCTGACTTAACCTTTCCAACCCAACTACTTTGCAAGCCTTTCAGCCTGTGAGTTAAGCCTTGGGACTCGTCCGGTTTTTCTCCAATGACAGATGGTGCCAACTCGCGTCTTTTCCCCCCATGGGTTCAATTGGCCAGCTGAAGCTTTCTCCAATAGCGGGAGGACGGCAAAACGGAAAGGATTGTGGTCTTCTTGTGGAAAAGTCGGGTCAATTTTCTTGACCGTGCGACGAGCCGGGGCCCCCCCCCCCACACGTTTTCCTTAAAGCTCTACTTTTCCACCACGAAGTTCCTGTAAGTCGGGCCCTTGCCGTTCGTCAAGTCCAAAAGACCCTTCGTTTCCCTCGTTTTCTTCTTGCGTTCCAAGTTTGACGATGGGCTACCCACCCCCCCACGACCACGAGGACCCCCCCCGGACCCCCCTGTCCCCCTCCCCCCTCCTGAGGACCCCACGCCCCCCGTCATCCCCAGCCGCCCCAGAACCCCCCCTTCCCCCTCCGTGGTTCCCCCCTTTTTATCCCATTTCCCCGTAGGCAAGGCGCCCCTTCTGTTGGGTTGGACCAACCCCTTCCTTCCCCCCCCCCCTTCCCCCCCAAATCCTTGGAACCTTTTTCAAGGAAGCGGATTAGACCGGATGAGCGGTCTTTCTAAGCTTCGGTGATCTGAGGTCGGGAGATCGCCCGTTCACCACTCCGAGTCCCCCCCCCGCCGCACCAGACAATTCGCTGGACCATCCCCCCGCGGGTGCCTTTTTTCCGGGGGGGTTTTTCACCCTTCTTCAGCCGTTTCTTCAGCACCGGCCTTTGAAGGATTCGATTTTCTGTTCCCCGCTACTGAGGGTCAAGTTTTCCCCAACCTCACTTTGTAGACCTTCTGGTCGCCTATGATTAAGGCGCGTCCGGCCCTGCTTTACATGGCCCTTTTTTTTTTTCCCTGGTTTTTTTTCAGCACACCGGTCTCCCAGGAATTACCAGCAGTTACCGGGACACTGACGCGAGTTTTCTCCTTAATCTCTTGCTTCTCTGAATTATGGCTTTCTGTCTTTCTTTTTCGGCCTCCAATACGAAGTGTGGGACCATCCCTGCGGTTTCCCACGGTCCCCCCCCCGACGTTAGTTGGCACCTTCGGTGCAAGCAGAACAAGTGTGCCGACAGTCAAAACTTCCCAGTTGTGACCCAGCAGCTTTCCCTCGCAGCGTCTTGATTCGTAAAATATGCTCTTCCCCCTGTTTTCCCCATACACGGTTTTCGTCGAAGCCATCTTTCCCCCTTTCCCCCCCCCCCCTCGCCTTGCCCCGGGAAACCTCGCATTTTGATGTCCCCTTTCCACGATTCAACCAAGCCTTTCTTCCTTTGCATTTTTTAGCTTGCAGGTGTGATGCGTTCCCCTTTGTCTCGGCCGTTTCCTGAGGAAAGAGATGCCCCTTTTCTTTCGGATATCTGTCAAGTTTTTCGAACGTTACTGACGGGTTGTGCATTCTTCTTCCTTTCCCTCGGTTGGGCCAGATTTACCCCTTTGTTCCCCCCTTTTCTTTTGCACCCCACCAGTCGTAGTCTTTTTTTCGCCTCCATCAACTTACTCAATTCGGATAATATCACAATCGGGCTATATCTTCTCTTCCCTCATTTTGTTGTTGAGAGACCGGCTTTTCTCTTTTTTAGCGAAAATTATGATGATTCGATCCTTTCCTCCCGGTCCCCTTTTTTTCAGTGCGCCATTTCAAACATCCAAAATGCCCCCGCTAGGGCCCGGACAGGCCCCACGCAGCCAGTCGCCCCCCCCACTCCCCTCCACCGTCTGACTTTCTAGAGTCGCAACCCTCGTCTTCGGTCACCACGATTGTCTGTCGGGTCCACCACCCCTTTCTCATTGCCGACGCAATGTCTTTTATAGTGATGCCTCTCCCTTCCCATCGTTTGCTTCGTATCCGAAGGCGGTGAAGGTGCCCCCTCTTTTCTTCGGACCGTCTTGTCTGGCCCTGCTCCAAGGGGAGGTTTATTTTTGGACTCCTCTCCTTGGCTGGTTTTCGGATGCTTCGCCTTAAGAAGGGTTAACCTTGTCTGAGACTTGCCCACGTAATTTCCCCTTTCTTTGATAAATTTTACCCCCCTCAGATTTTTTTTCCCCCTTCGTGGCTGACCTTCCCCCAATGAAACTCCAGGACGAAGTCCATTCATTGAGCACTTCTTCCCGGGTTTAAACCGTTCCCTTTTAAAGGATTGTTTCCCTTCCTTTCTTTTTTTCTACTTTTCTTGGCTGACACACCACCCGTCTACTGCTAGGGGGCCCCCACGATGAAGAACTCATTTCCCCTTGGCTTTTTCCGCTGTCGCTTGTTTAAGATCGGTACCCTGTGATCCCTGATGGCCCCCGTTGCGCCGTGTTTTTGACCATTTGCCCTAAAAAACTCCCATGTTCTTTTTCTGAGTTCCCCAGTCACCTGATTTTCTCACCTTTGTCCATCCAGTCCCCCATTCCCCCGGAAACCCCGACTGGATGGCTTGACGGTCCTGTCCCGTTCACGCTCCGTGACCGCCTCCCTCTCCCCACACCCTGTCCGGCCGCTTCCACGTCCCCGTCTGGCTCCGATGCTCCTTGTTTCTATCTTTAAGTAGGTTTAATTTTTCCTTCTTTCTGGGGCATCGGTTTTTCCCCCGTTTTTTGTCTTCCTTCGCGGTCTGGTGTTGTGTCCCTCCCTTGCTACACCCTGCATCTTTAGCACACATCGGCACTTGACCCTGCCCCACGAATCCGTCCCCTTATCTGCTGCTTTGCGAATGATAGACCTCCCCCCTCCCCCCGCAGGCGCCACAGGTTGGTCCCGAGGACGTTCCATCTTTCAAGATTCCCGTGCCCGGTTCTTTTCGTAACTGTTTCGGAAGAAGTCTCCCACGCGCCCTCCCCAGCTTTTTATGCACTTCACCGTCTTTTCGCAATGTCTCAATGCCCTCACCCCCGCATTTTCCTCATTATATTGGATTGGATTCCCCCCCCTGCTCTATCCCCTTATTGACATCTTCAGGTTAAAGTTGATGGCAGCCTTTCGCCCCAGTCCGATGCGAATGTTGCTTCCGTTACCCGGGGGTCCCCCCCCGAAGAATTTTTTTTCCCCGTTATCATCGTTTTTACATGTCCACCAGGCATTCAACCGGATTAAGGGTTGCTGCCCCAGTATTGCAGACAACCTCCTCTTTTTCTGCGGACCCACCCCCAAAACCCCCGCTGCGTACTCTTAGTTACTTTCTTCCCTGCGGGGTTACGCAGAGGATAAACTCCCCCAGCTGTGTGTTCGGATGGGTCTCTCGTTTATCTGCCACCGATTAGCTTTTTTCTCTCGAATTTTTCAGTTTCCCCTTTCGAACCCTTTACGGTCCCTGTTCCCGAAATTGCCAACAAGAAACATTGTTTTCCCCCTGTATCCCTATCCCACGAATTTTAGGATCTATCTTCTCCTTCCTTTTTTTTTTGTGAGATCTGAAAAAGATTTTTCTGAAAGGGGTCTCCCCTTTTCCGGGGGTGGAATTTGTTTTTCGCCCTTTCCCCCCCCCAAGTCCATCATCACCCCCCTCTTTCTCTTCCCCCTTCCGTGAAGTTTAAGGCCTGATGCGACTACCAACCACCTTTTGAACCTTCGTTCCTTTCCTCCCGATTTGCAAAGAGTTTCCCCTGGTCCCCCCCTTAGAGTTGGGAAAGATGTCAATACTTTGAGGGGCACCTTTTTTTTTTTGGTTCCTATTTCGGCACGTATTTTTTCTTTTTCTGCTTGCGCAAGGACCCCCACGCCCCCCCCCCCCCCCCCCGTCCCCCCTTTCAGGCGGTTCCCGGGGACTTTTCCCCCCCGCTGAGCCACCCAACATTACTGATCCTCCCTCCCCCTTGTGGCTTTCTCACTCTCTCCCCCCTCGAAACAGAGGCACAACGATCGCCGTTTTCTCCGCGGACTTTCGCCGTTCTTTCATTGGCCCGTCGGTTTTTTCCCTTTCCTCTTGCAATAGGGTTTTTTCAGCTGAACATGCTGGGTTCCGGGCGCTGGACTTCGCCCCTCCTTCTATTGTGAAAATGCAGACACCCGTACGAGGGCGGTCGGGCGGTGGATATTCTGCGGGCCCCCCCCCTTTCCCTTTCTCGGGATTCCGTAAGATCCACGATCAGTTTTCCCGCTTGAGCATGTAAGCTCCTGTTCCGGTATCGATCATTCCTTTTTCCACACCTCGGCCCATAAAGAGATCCCCCTATGGCCCGTTTGAAGATGTTCTGACTCTGAGCAGGAGTCTTTGGGCCACTTCTTCAATCTTAATGTTACTTTTCCATCCTTTCCTCGACTTGAATCAAACTCACCCTTTCCGCCCCACCCTGATTTTGTTCACCATTAATTCCAGCCGCCTTCCTCTGAACAATCCCTTAGCGCATTGGATTCCTAAGGATGAGATTTTTCGGCTGAGCTTTCCGTTGGTTTCGTCTTGCTCTTCGGTAGGCCGGGAACGGTTCGTGGATGTCCAGGACCTTCAGCTTCTTACCCTCCCTCTTGTGGCGGTGGTGGGTTGCCTTCTTTTTTTTCCTTCATTGTCCCGTTGTACATACGGGACTGTTGATGGCGCTCAGTTTCCAACTGTTGTGTTCCGCTACTTTTTTCAAATCCTTTTCCTCCTTCTTCACGGTCTTGCAGGTGGAGCCTATGCTTCAGGTTAGTACCCCCTCGTTTATTTTTTCCCCGTGGTACTTCCTTTTCGTGGTCCCGTGTGTTTGTTGAAGCCCCCCAGTTAGGCCGTTCCCCGGCCACCGCCCGTCAATAACTCCAGAATTTCGAGGAGAATTGTCCTTGATCCTCTCCTTGGTTTCTTTTTTTAATTTTTGTGGTCCATGACCATAACCCCTTCCCAGACCTCTTAGGGGTACCCCTATACTACGTTTTCCCATTTCGTGGGAATTACCCCCTACCATCCGGGGCCTTTCCCCATGCTTTGCGGTTCCTAAGAAGCCCTGATCCCGGCCCAAGTTAGGATGCCCCCATCTCTCCTGTCTCGGTCACCATTAAGGTTTTCTTTCTTTCACGGGATCCCCCCCCACCTCGCCTTTTGACATACTTTTTAACGAACATTTTGAATGTCTCTCTTTTCCCCAGACAAAACGTGCATTCTTCAAGGTTGCAGGGTACTTCCCTCATCTTCAAGTGTTGGCCCCCTTACATCCTTTTCGCCTCATTATGAACGGCACCTTCCCTCCCCTTTCGCCTTCGTACCCGAGACTTTCGTTTTCGAACGACCTGGCCGGCTTTTTACTAAGGGCCAGCGAGGGGGCCAAGACACATTTTTCCCCTTTTTTAGCCCACCCCAAGTGTCCCCCCCCTGCCCCTCATTCACCTAACTTTTCGTTTGCCGAAGTTTTCACCCTCGCTAGATTTTTTCCTCCGCCGCCGTTGTTTTTCTCTCTAGCCCTTCCTTGAGCTCCAAAATGGATCTTTTTGCTTTTTTCGCGTCTTCTTCTGTGGCCCACTTTTTGCCCGAACGTTAACCCCCCCCTGTAAATCCTTTTCCCCGATCGGGCGCCGGACCTTCGCCGTCAGTTTTTTTTACCCCCCTTTCTGATAGTCCGAGCGCTATTCCTTCCCGCTCACCCAATTCTTCTGATGTCTTGGGTCACCCCCCCCCTTTTTCATCTGTGACTTCTGGCTCCCGTTTGCAGAGTGAGCCGATCCCTTTCACCCCCAACCTTGCGTTCCCTTCGCATATGCGAAGGCGATTTTCAGGTGGTTCGACCGATAACTTGTTTTCCTTCTTCTTCGATATTTATTTCGGTCAATCAGACGTGCTTCCGGTATTCTTAAACCTTCCCCGGAATCGAAGCCCGACTCGGGTTTTCCCTGCAATTTCCGTTCCCCCGTCGTTGTTTACGGGACCCTCCTCTGTGTTTTGCCACTGCCGAGACTTTACCCCCCACCTCCATCCCCTTCCCCCCCGCCACCCCTTTCAGAGAGCTGGACTTCTCTCCATGGTCCTTAAATGAGTCACAGTTTGTAGTCCTTTTAAGGCATGGTTTTACTTTTGGCCCCCCCCCCCAACGCCATTCTACCAATGAAGACCTCCTGGCCTTATTCCTTTTCCCCCGCCGAAGAGGCTAAACTCCGGTCTGGCAGTTGCTTCCACTTCTTTACCCCTTTTACAACCCCAACCCGTGCCTTTATGAAGATCCCCCCTTCCGACGGACTGTGCGTGAGTTCTAACCACCTTTTTTTACCAATCAGGCCCCCCCCCCCCCCCAACTAGTCCCCCCCTTTACACCGGATATCTCCGGAATGTCCCTTATCCATAGCATTCCTTTTCAGGCTTTCACGCCTCCAGGACTCCCTCTCAGTCTTTTTTTTGCTTCGTCCACTACGCTCAGCGGCTTCCACCCCCTGCGATACGTGTTCGGTTGTACCTTAGCTTTAAGGGTCTTTTTCCCCCCCACACGTTGCTTCTTGCTGGCTGTATCCCGTTGTGAGGTCGCGTCCACGCGTTATGCACGATCAGGAGTTTCCCTCTTCCTTTTCTCCTCTGTCTGTCTCCATCGGCACCCCTTTTGGACTCTCGCAGAAGTTTTTTATCGCGTTCTTATCTTGTGGATTTCCTTTGATCGAAATACGTCTCGTTTACCTTTTCCCCACGATCTTTTTCCGTGAATAGGCTTCCCCGATATGAGAAGGCACCTCCGGTATTTCCCTCCCCCAACCTCCAACCTCTTGGAACAGCCCTCCCGGTCCCCGTTTTTATGCAGTCCCCTCAAGATTTCTTTTTCATGTTTTTCTGTCAGTCATTGATCTTCCCCCTTCGATGTCTGCAGTTGCCATCGGTTGGTCTCCAGCGGGCCATGCACTTTCTCCATCAGTATTAGAGGGGTTTTTGGGTGGTTTTCCGGCGCCGTTTTTTGTCAATCTATTCGGCGCCTTTTTTTCTCCTACACTACCACTGAGGAACAGCCCCCCTTACCCGTTCATTTGTGGTGCCTAACTTTCCCCAGGACCGTAAAAGGCTTCTTCGGTTGTTCCCTCTGCGCGTTTAGCAGCAAACCGGCACTCCTTTACTCACTCGTTGCCCCAGCAACCCAAACAAACAACAAACTCGCTCTTACTTCTCTTATTACCTTTTCCCTCCTAATCTGGGGACGCCGCTCTTGGTCACCTTCAGGACTGCAAGATGGTTGTTTTTTTGTTTTTGGCTGTTTGGTCGTCTGCACCTCACGGTTTCTTATAGACGACCCGGTCAGCTCATATGGGTTCTCCCAACGTTCCATCAAGGGCGAACCATCTTGTTTTTTCAAAAACCCAATTTCTCTTCCCCCCCCCCCTTCATCACCACGACATCTGTGTCGTTCTCTTTCTTGAATCCTTTTTTTTTGAGAGCTACCCCATATTTGCGGTTTGTGTTTGGGCCTTGTCCCTGCCAGGGTTTGGAAAACCCTTTTTCCCTTTTCTTGAGATGAAACGTCACCTTGTCGCACCAATCTTCGCTTTTTTCTTACAGCCGAAGCGGTCTTGCTTTCTTCCCCGATTTTGAGACCAACAGCGTTTTCCCCCCCTCCTCCGTTCCGAGTTAACTTTTTTTACCCCCCGCTTAACGAGGTGGAAAGATGATAAACTACTTCTTTTCCTTTTAAGGTCCCCCTTTTTTGTTTTTTTGTTTTTTCTGGTTCCCCCCTTTCTTCTCCTTAGTGGGTTTTGTTTTCTCTTCGTTCTTCATGCAGCCCGTGTTTTTAAGTTTACGTTTTCGGGGACTGTAACCCCCTCTGATTCAAATCCCCCCCTCCTCACCACATGCTTCGGCATCCATGCCGGTATGTGGCTGAGACCCCGAGAGACTTTCCACCGGGACAAACCCCTCTCGATTCCCCGCCTTTGGACTCCATTTCCCAGGGGGCTTTAAGCGTGCAGCCTAACTTGCACAATCGCTTCTCCCGTTTCCGATCAAAGGGTTTTCCACCCCTGATATGAGCCCCTTCCCCGGACTGGCATTCCCCTACGGAGGGAGGGTAAAGCCGTTTGACCCGTATTCGCTTTGACCCTTTCTCCTGCGCTCCTCCGCGTCCTCTACCTCTTAACGTGCCCCTCGCGCCGGTACTGCTTTTTTCGTCATAGATTTTCCCACAAAGCACCCTCGTCCCGCCTCGATCCGTCGAGTCCTCCGGAGTTCTCCCCCCTCCCCCCTTTAAGTGTTTTGCAGATTGTTTTCCGTGGGACTTCATCTTAGCATGGGCGTACAA
>Ga0179593_1319717_pt1 | contig 10475 bp, 7 predicted proteins | sample CZODoug2_1_08_16_FD_185931 | JGI IMG/M metagenome (GOLD analysis project Ga0179593, IMG submission 185931) | Vadose zone soil fungal communities from Angelo Coast Range Reserve, California, USA - CZODoug2_1_08_16fungal (PacBio error correction) | ecosystem: Environmental > Terrestrial > Soil >... | reverse complement strand
TTTCCCCCATGGGCACCCCCTGATTTTTACACTCACATTATCCGTTCTCAAGAAGAAGTAGTCTTAGAAGCATTGAGTACGGTCAAGGGCCGCTTTATCCCAGTTCTGGGCGTCCGGGATTTCCGGTTTGCCGCCCGGTGTGTCTAGGTCACGGCCTCCCTCCCTCTTTCCATGCCTGATTATCAACCTCTTCGGCACTGCTTTGGGGTGGGTGCCGAGGCCGTCTCACACATTTCTGCTACACGGAAGGATTCCCTGGTCCTTGGGAAATTTGTACGTGTCCGCTTTCCTTTGGAAGGGGAAAGGTTATCCCACCCCCCCATTGCAACCCGGGGTCCCTTCCCCACCAGGTTCCCCCTGTGACTCAATTCCCCCGGTCATCTACCAAAGTTGCAGCAAAGTTTTAAAAGCTGCTTCAAAGAATAAATACCTTCCCAGTACTGAGGGTTGGAGAAGCCGGAATCAGCGATCCATAAAAGAAAAAAACCCACTTCTGATAAGTACGGTTTGTGGCCGCGCACAAAATGACAGGGCTAGTCGGTCCTGAGATACTCTAATGTTACCCAAGGCCCCCCTTGTCTAAGTTCCCCTTGTTTGCTACCCCAACCACCCTTTTAGGTTCACAAAAAATCACAAACCAATGTTGTCACTGCTCTGTCGTGCGGGGGACGGATCGCTATTTTTCTCCCTACCGATGATGAAAAAACCAAATGTTTGGCGGGTTCTTTTGGCTAATTCGGTGGATGATTGAGGTTTGTGCAGAAACATCCCTTTTTTGGACTTTATTGGGCTACGGAGAAGAGGGTGGGTTGTTGGAAACCTTGACCGTCTTTGAGGAAGGTGTGGTTCTATATAGGTTTTTGTACTATCGATTGCGGTTTTAAGAAAGCAGGGCGGGAATCTTTTTTTTTGTTTGGGCCGAGGGCTATTTTCCGAGATAATTTCACCAAGCGACTAGGTTTAGGCCTTATTTGGCGGACCCTTTTGTGTTTCGTTAGCCCATGTCGATTCGCCAGTGTTCTCCGGGGCAATGTTGGAGGTGAATTGACCGTTTCATGAGAGTTTCTCTTTGTTTATAAGAAAGAGTGGTAGGTCCTACTACGAGCGGGGACCCAGGGGTGTGGACTCCCATTGAAATTGACACAACCGCAAATAGAACCTTTTGTGTGTACCGGAGTCAATTTCAGACGTGAACGTAGCTAGTTGCCCACATGGGGGGTCTGGGGTTCTTCATGTTGTGAGAGGGAGGAGAATGAGGAGCTCCCTTGAGTACCCCCGGTGGGCAAACGAGGGGGCCAATGGGGGCCGGAAGGTTTACCAGAAAAAATTTTTTCTTAACTTTTTGGTTACTTAAGCGATGGAGGCAATCGGGGGGGGTTCAGGTAGTGTTGGGCTCTGATGGGTAAGGCAGGTAAAGTGGTCACAAGAGTGTTAGGTTATTTTTTTTTTTTTTATTTTTTTTTTTTTTTTTTTTTTTTTAATCCTATGTGTACTTATCATTGGAGGACCCCCCCTTAATTGGCACCCCCGGTTCTCGGGTTTGGGATTTTTCACGTTTTTTAAGGGTTCTTTGTGAACCTCCATTTGCCGCTTCCCCCAACCCACTTGGGGACCCTCCTCCAATGGATAATACGCGCTTTCTTGACTCCCCTTTAAACTACAGGCCCTTTTGTTGGTGCAATTGGCGAAAAAAAGAGGGTTATAGAGTCCCAAGGACGCACCGACCCCAACAGCCTGAATACTACAAGTTGTGAGGAGGTGGAGTTCCATCGGGAGGTCTCCCCATTCAGTGTGCACCTAATGGGGGTGAAGTTATCAGTTTATTTCCGTTGTCGAGGGACTGGTTGAATGTTTCTATCTTATAATGCTATTGGATAGTGTTGAAAACCACTCCTTAGAAACCTCGATCAAGGGACTTCTTAGCCTCACTACAGTGAAAGTTCCTGTTCCTCCCTAGTCCTTGGTTTTGGAGTGAATGGCATCCATTTAATAAAGATGATAAAGGCCCGGATATTTAGAGTTTCTTACTTATAAGAAACCCAGTAGTGTATTTTGGGGTAGGTGGTGCTTGGTTTATTTTTACCCTTTAGTTCGAGTTTTTATTACACGTAAGGAACCTCTAAAGAGAAAAAACCAACTTGACAAAACACACTTATCAAAGAGTGGATTGAAGGACTGTTTCTGTTCCAAGTTTTGATCCCCGCTAGATCGGCGGTGAAGACCTTTTTCCAAGCTGAGGGTGTTCTTCCAAGGGGTGGGTTTGCGACGGAAGAACGGGTACGGGTCCTTCTTCGGGCAAAAAATGGGCACAAGTGGCCGTACATAAAAGGTGTTTTCTAATGGCTACTAGGCATTTTCGGTCTAACCGTTTGTACCCCCAATTAGTGGTTTTCTTCTCTGGGCGTTGAATTCCCCACATAGGCGTTTTAGATTTTGGTGGCCAGTTTTTTTTACGGAGCCAGGGCCCGCAAGGCCCCTTGATGCTTCTGTCCCCCCGTTACGTGTGTTTTCCCACGACCTGGGGCCCTGAACTAGACAGGTCAGAGGGGCCGCCCTGTTTACTTAGTCTTGTTAAAGTTATTCAGTGGGACCTTCCAGGTCCTCCGTGATAAGTCCCCGGAGTCACAGTGGAGGAAGCCAACCTTCTGGTTAGTTCAAAAGAGATTCTTATTACAGGGGGGAAATAACTTCTCCCTGACGACCACAAGGGGACCCCATATCCCCCCGTTATCCCCCTTCTGCCAGAGAAGGTACGGGTCTTAGCCGTTCTTGTGAAATACGTCACTTTTCATGTTTACCCAAGTCTTGCTCCTCCCGGACGGTTACTCGGTCCTGGGTAAAAGGTTAAAGGTTTCATTGGCGCTTTTCTTTCCGCCCCCCAGCCATCACTCTAGACGGGGAAGGCAGGATGGTGACTCAGTTTTTTTTAATGCAGAGGGAAATATGGTTTTTTTAAAATTACCGAAACGGGTGTGTTATCAAGACTTCCCATTTTAGGAGTCCCAGGGCTTGGGCTTACGTCAACTTGCATCTTTCGCGGAGTAACACCCCCAAAACCGGCGCAGTTCCTTGTTACCACATGTATTGTTCCTTCATTGGCGTTCCCTCCGCCCCTTCCCCCACTTCTGATCACCAGTGCTAGCCCAGACCTTACCCTTCTGGGGTGTACCCGCCTTCGTAACGGTTTTTTTGAGCAAAGTTCTAAGTTCCCAACAGTTCACCGCGATCTCAGGGGATGTTTCAGGTTACCGCATTTTATTTACGTTTTTCCCACACGTTGTGTTGGTTATCTCCGGATTGCTGACGTTCCCCTTTAATGACGAATAAGATTAGGGGAAGTGGTTCTTTCTGGAAACAAGGTCTCCGCTCAGGTCAGGACCTCGTCAATTTGAGATGCTCCATCACACCACTTAGGGTGGGGGGGTGGTCGTCTCGGGGGCTCGTGGGTACGGGTCTAACATTGTCGGGTGTGTGTGCGAAGCTGATGACCTTTTTCAATAAAAAGCGTGTCATTTGCCTAGGATAGCAGAGTCTTGTATGTCGACCCACCTCCTGCTCTCCGTGAGCGTCGCCGGCGTGACACGAACGCTCCGACAAAGGGGAGGGTGCGAGACTGTGTTGGGGGCAGTCGTCGTGGCGGGGTGGGTTACAAGATTTAGGCAGAGCTAGGAAGTAAGCCTAATTTTTCCTGCAGCTACCTACGGTTGAAGTTGCGCTAGAACATCCGGTCTAAGCTAGGCTAGTCAACAAATGCTCTTAGAGGAAAAGACCCAATGCAATCCGCTCTTTAGTGAGGACCAGTGGGGTTTTTTCGGGGGTCATGTTTTCTTGGGTGGGGAAAGTTATGAGGAATGTTTTTGTAGCGCAGGTTTGGAAACAAGGGTCTGAACGGACTTGACTTTTTAGTGAATCAGTCAGCTTTGTGATTTTTGTCGTTTCCTTTGTTTGTTGTAGTTGCTTTTGATCCCCAGTTCCTAAACCCCCCTCAACTGAAGTTTCCACCCAAAGTAGATGTATGTCGTAATAGCCCTTCACTTTGGAATTAATTGGTACGTTCTTTGTGCATTACATTTTGCAATGTACTCCCGGGTACGTAATTTTTCAGTTGCTTAAGCTTTGGTGACGTTTGGTTGGTCCCTCTAGTCAACCTGTGAAGTGTTTAGATGCAGGTTTTTCTGAATTTGCGTTTAGTAGGGGGATTTAAGTACCCATATGTGTGGTTCGACGCCGAGATTTTTGTTTCCTGGCCGCCGAATTTTAGTAAACTGGTTGGAAAACAAAAGGGTTTCCCCCCCTCGGTCACCAGTTGGTGTGTGGCCCCTGCCTAATAACACCTTTGGAATCTAAACACATTTAGGGACATTTCGCCACCTGATCTTGGGCGACGGCCCTCGTTTGTGCGGTCTCGCTTGCTGAATTCCACGTTCGAGAGGAAGGGGAAATTTTCGGGCTAGTCCCGGTCGCCGTTATCTTGGCACCTAATTAGTCACCCGCAAGAATTTGGCCCGTCCCTCCCCATTCACGACCACATTTGGGTCCCGTGTTTCCGTTAACCACTGTTCCAGTTGTTCGCACGGAGTAGATGCAGAAAACAACCACTTTGTTGTTCCGGATTTAGGGGTCTCACGGGCTTCACAAGGGTTGCAAAGGGTGCATCGGCGCAACACTTTCCCGCATGGGGACACCGGATGTAGCTCCTACTGAATGGACGGACACACTAGAAATGACAAGACCTCTAGGACAGGCGGGAGGAGAGGCCTAAAGAGGGATTTGTCGGCACCAGTATCTTTCAACGAGGTTCGGGACTCATCGGAAGGGGTAACGGTCCTCGCGGGTTGTGATCTAGATCCCTTCCCCCCGGCCCAGCTTGAGGTCTCAACCCCCGCATACCGACGGGGGAGGTGCCGTCACACTACAGTCCTGAGAGTTTCATCGGAAGGGGTACCGGGGAGACAAGGTGCGGAAAAGGTTAACGGTAAAAAAATAATAATTAGGGGGAATTTTTTTCTTTGCCCCCCTTACCATTTTGTTTTTCTGGTTGCCAGTGCTTTTCTTCTTTTGAGGGAGCGTTTGGACGTTTGTGGTTTCTCACAACCAAGCCGACTGTGTACATAGGGTGGTTTCCGTGGGTCCCCTCTGTTCCAAAGCCCAAAGACTCGGTTTCGCGAGGATCACACAGGTGGGACAATCTGGTTCCAAAAAATAAAATGGGGACCCCCCCAAGTTGGGGTGTGTTTTTTTTTTTTTTGTGGTTTAACTTCGAGGAACTTTTCACAAGTCCTAAAAACTCAATCGTTTCTGGGGGGGTACCGGCACTGAAAAGAGATGTATTTAACAACGTCCACGGCCCATCGGTGGACTCGGGCGCTCCAAAAAACAATTTACGACAGGCTTGACCCTACCATGGAGACGCTCAAGAAAACCCCCTCGGGCAAAAGGTCATGTGATATGAACTAGGGCGTAGGGACAAGAATGCCATTATGTATGGTGGTGTTACCCGACGGACCATTTCTTTGCGGCTTCCTGATTGGGTGAAATTTTTAAAGACGCGAAACGTACAACAAGACATAGACTCGGACCAGCCTATGTATCTGACCACTCGCCCCATGCCAAGACCCTTCACTTGGACTTCGGAGCTCCATGAACCTGTCCTGATCGTTGGAAGGAAGGGAAGCGTGACGAGGTTGTTACTGCAGGGGTTTGAGAGTAGGACAAAAAATGTGTCCCAAATAACTTTAAGGGCACATTCCTGCCGTTGCTCCAAAGATCATTTTTCACCGCCGGTTTCCCCGGGCCCCGACCACCGCCCTTCTGTGGCCCCCTTAGTTTCAGGGTGATTTGAAGTGTTTGATACTATCAGACACTTGTTGTTTGGTTTTCCATTGCCCAAGTGTCTCCCCAGGTGTTGTAGGCTACCGTGAGGCACTCCTGGAACACCAATGCCCTCTTTGGTATAGGAAGTTTTTGACAAGGTCGCCAGTCTAATACTCACACAAAAACCATTCCATAAGTGAATAGGAACCCGAGCGTCCCATGCCCCATGTACATCTCGTCCTCTTCCAGACGCTATGTTAAAACACACGCTCATCCCAACGCCGGTCAAGAACGCTTTGGGGTGTTGGTGTAGGTGCTGCTTGGGGGTCCCCATGTACCCAGAATCAGTATCAGGAGACATGAGGCGACGTAACACCGATTTTCTTTCTGACGGCCATCGTTTAGGAAAACGGCTGTTATATTGGAAAAGGAGAGAATGCAGGCCGTGGAGGTAAATACTTAAAGTGGCGGAAAAGAATCTTCTTTTTTCATCAAAGCGTCCTGAACCAAGATGTTGCGAAACCAACCCCCCAGCTGGAAAAGCCACAAAGGCGGTCCCAAGTTTTTTTTTTTGAAAGTGGTCTCTAACTTTCTTTTACGTGCCAACCCAGTAGTTTTCAGAACCGTACGTTAACCGAGCCCTATCTAATTAATTTCTCCGCTTTGTTGCCCGCACTTTTTCAAACATAAACGTCATCACAAGAGTTCATTTCCACGTCCACAATACACATCGTTTCAGAGCTCCCAAGGTAAATAAACAAGAGTTTTTTTTCCAGTGCCGCACCCCGCAGCACCAAAGAAGCACACCGTAAGGTTAGGGGAGTGTCGTGGTCCCCCTTGAGTCCATTATCCTTTTGCGTGGCTTTCGTGGTACCCATTCTGTTCTGGACCTCAAGGGGGCCTTTGCCCCGGGCTTCCGACCATTTCAGTTTACTGCCGTAAGTGCTCGTCCGGGAAAACCCCGTTGCCAGTTACCGATTGTATTTGCTCTCCCCACAGGTTCCTGCCGTAGTGACGGGAACTTCTTCTTTACTGGGGGAGGTTTTGTGAGGGAGTTCTCATACGTAGGGGTTGGGTAGGAAATGGTTTTAGAGGCCAAGGTTCAGAGGTTGATTGGTGACTGCCTGTGCCGTTTCACGGCAAGCCGGTGGTCCCGTTGGAACAGGTGGGGTTTCGACCCCGTTGTTAACACCCCCTTGTGGGTGTCGGGAGCAGAATTTTTCCGGTCCCCAACCAAGCTTGGCCTATTCTGCTAATACCCGGGCATGTAAGCTTCCTGATCGATTTTTTTGATTTCAAAACGGGCTTGCTCCCCCAACGCCGGTTTCATGCGGTGGAGGTAAACACTCCCAGTCATCATGTCTTTATGGGCCTGTTTTGCCCTCAATCCTTCACGCCGCGAACATCTTTCACCCATTTTTCCTTGTCCGATGAGCGTGTTTTTGAGCCTTCCTGTTGGCTATTATTTATTTTCCGCCCACATGGGCCACCCCCGTCTGAGTGTTATCTTGCCTCATGGTGTCACCTGTGCTACAAAGGTAGTACCTTTGTGGCAGGGCTTTCTGGTTATTTGCGAAACCCCACTATATTCTTCTCGAAAAATTTCCCCGGTTCTGTCCCGTTCGGGTGGGTGTTCACGCCTCCCACGGGACCGAATTCCTCTTCTAGGTGGACGCCCCGCAATAGAAAAGTCCCCCCTCTTTTGGGGGTTCAAAAGAAGGGAGGGGTTTTTCCTCTTTCAGTCACTTTTTCTTCTCCTGTTTACTTTCCCTCACCTTTTATTTTGTTTCTCTTCCTTTCCTCCTTATGTCGGTTTCACCGCCATGTAGTCTTTCCCTTTAATCATTGTTTTGTTTTCAAAAACCCCCCAAAAAACCCGGCGGTGTGGTGGTTGGTTTCCCCATTTTTTTTTTTTTTTTTTTTTCCCCCCCCAAACACCCCCCCGGGTTGTTTGCCCACTTGTCGAACAGCCCCCAAGGGTTTTTTTTTTTCCCACGAGCTTTTTGTTAAAAGGGTTGGGTGTTTGGTTTGCGATTATTTCTGGCACCGTGCCGTCTCTCTTAACCTCTTCAAGTTGGTCCTCCGACCCCGTCCGACTAAAACGACCGACCCCCGTTCGGCATTTCCGGTATACACCCTTTGGTTACTTTTTTCCCAACTGCTTTTTTTCCCATCTTATGACTCTATTTTCAAGCAGAATAATAAGTGTTCGGTTGAAGGAAATCCCGTGTGTCTGCGTTCTGCGTCAGTTTTTTTACCCTGTCTCACTCCCGTGCTACTTTCCTGTGGATTTATTAACAAACAATCCCAGTAAACCGCGGGTCTGGTTGATTGTTCCTGTTTACTGTTTTTCTAATTCTACCAAGAGGAGGCTAACAGGTGTGGAGAAAGAGCGGTTGCACTCCGTTCTTCTACGACCGTGTTATCCCCGGTGTTCTTTTCCCACCCCCCTTTAAATTCACCAGGGAGCTTGGTTTTCACAGAAGTGTAGGGTTTCGGTTCCTCTTTTTTTTTTCCCCCTGGGTCCTCTCTCCCCATTGTTTTTTTTTTTTCTTCCACAACACTCCCCTTCTCTGCCCACGAGTGGATCCCCAAAGGGGAAAGGATTCTTGCTGTCTCCGGCTGTTTGCCCTCCTTTTCCCGCAAAGAACACAGCGGACTGCCTTTTACTTGTTTGGCGTCCCCTTTTTTCAGACTTTCTGGTTTGGGGAATCCGTGTCTGTACAACTACCGTTTCTTAACCTGGTGAATTCGGACACTTTACCAATTTTCTCGAAACCCCCCTCCCTTTCCTGGTCTGTGTGTGCTGCGGCTGGCGGCTTTTTGATCTTGGGTGCAACCCCAATTGGACGACAACCGTGCGTGGTTTTTGGGAGATTTTCGAGGGTGCTTATAGTTCCTTTTTAACGGTGTTTCTCCTAGCCCGTCACCCCCCCTCTGGTGCTTCTGGTTAAGAGTTGTTTTCGTCTTATCTTTACCCATTGCCTTGTTTCCTGTGTTCTTATCCTCATTCCCCTTTGGACAGTTTGGACGTGTTTTGTCAAGAATAGGTTTGACGAACAACTTTTGAGATTAGTTTTTTCCGGGCCCTCCTATTTACCTAGGAATGGGTGGCAAGGGAAGATTCAGCAGGATAGGAAAGCTTCCTTTCTTGCGTTCTCGAAATTGTTCCTGAAACGTTCCCCAGCTAGATCTGACTATTTCGTGTTGGCGAAGCCCCATTTTTCTTGGAAGTAAGTAGGGATGTGTAGTATCTCTTTGCTTGCTATCCTAGTTCCGGGTAGACCTCCCTTCCCTTTCAAAAAAGCCCACCTCTTCAAACATTGTGGTGGTCGGTCTATTTCCATTTATAAGGGCCTCCTTCTGGAAAAGTAAAGGTGATTAGGTTTTGCCTGGGCCTAGTGGTCTTATGCCCCTTCTAGATGGGTTTTTAAGTGATAATCGGTTACTCCGCCTAACATAGGATTTTAAGCTCTGGTAATTCCAACCCTGCGCGTTCATTTTCCGGATGTAAAGAAACCCTTTACACTGGATACCTGGCTCCACAATAGTTATAGTTTACCTTCGAGGTTCGGGTCTTCTACATTAGGCCTCCAATTATACCTTCCAACCGGTCTTCGGGTTCAACCGCGAGTGATCAAGGTTGTCTCACAGCTCTAGGTAATCCTAACCCAGGTGACAGAGGTATTTGGAGCGGAGAAAAATGCAGAATTTGTGTTGTGAAACCCTCTGGCCGACGTCGCTTCCTGACAACCCCCACGGTCCCCCCCCCCTTTTAGGAGTTCTCCTTCGTTGTCCCCCTAGACCTCCTTCTTCTGGTAAGTCTTCTACGACCTGTTGCTTTATAGGGTGGGGGGGTGGTTTTTCTGAATTCCTTCTTCTTCCTTGTCTGGAAGAACGGACTCTCCGTGAATCTTAGAAGTCTTAGGACCCTCAGACTTTCCCCAAACGCCTTCTCGAGGGCAACGTTTTTTCCTGTTGTGATAGTGAGAGTTTTTGCATAGCCTTGATTTAAGCTCAGAATCCCAAAAATTTTCTCTAAAAAGGTATGTACGCGACGTCCTCTTGAATGATATTGATCGTTGAAGCGGCTTTTCTGTAGGGTTTCTATCAAAAGTTTTTAAGAGGGGTTGTTTTTGAGAGGGATAGAGAAAACCGTATATTCGACAAGTAAACACACCTAGAAAGACCAACATTGGTCTTTAGACGGGAAGGGACCCTCCGACCTTGGGCAGTGCCTACTATGCGTGGGATAGTACACAAGTTATGTAGATTTTTTATTTGTTTTCTCCCAAGCACTTCCTAGAAGCTTCCCCGTATAGTGACCAAAACCGGTGGACATCATTTCCGGACCTAACCCCCCTGCAAGGTGATTCCAAGGATTTTGAAACCCTTTTCTGCCATCCGACCGAGTAGTTTTACCCTTTTTCCCACATGGAATTGCCTATGGCTTGTTTTGTCATGTGGATTGTGGTGTTGTGTTCCAATTATTTTTTTTTTCCCACCCAACTAGGGAGTTAAGTTCTTAGTGGACCCTTTTATAGGAAAGAAGGTAGACAGAGAATGGCCTAATTTACTTGGCCCCTGTTTGTGCGTGTCAAATCAAAGAAGATGAGAACTCTTGCACCCCGATCGCCCATAAACTCTAACCGGAGCATGCA
>Ga0179593_1309486_pt1 | contig 10475 bp, 13 predicted proteins | sample CZODoug2_1_08_16_FD_185931 | JGI IMG/M metagenome (GOLD analysis project Ga0179593, IMG submission 185931) | Vadose zone soil fungal communities from Angelo Coast Range Reserve, California, USA - CZODoug2_1_08_16fungal (PacBio error correction) | ecosystem: Environmental > Terrestrial > Soil >... | reverse complement strand
GGGCCTTCCTCCCTTCAGTGGTCCGAATAGAATTTGAGTCTGAATTTTTCCCTTGGCTTGTTGCCTTTTTCATTCCTTGTTCCTCTCCCCCCCCCCACCCTTCGTTTGATCACATTTCGGTACAAACGTCCGGGCAATATCTTTTGTTTTCCTGTTTTGACTCCCCGCTTTGGCTCCCCCTTGGTCCCCTGGCAATGTGACCCCCTTTCTTTTAGTGTTTTTATGTTTCAGAATTTTTTTTATTTTTTTCACCCCGCGTTGCAATGTGCCGTTTTTCGGAAGTATTTCTCCCCCTGTTTGGCCTAGGCCCTTGGTCCGGAAACCCTTTAGACCGGGGTTCCGCCTCTGCTTGGCCTCTCCAGCCAGAATTAATGTTTTTTTCCGGTGGGGGTGGTGTCGCTTTCTTAGTTTGATTTGCGTTTGAGCGCCTACCTGTTTTTGGTCAAATCCCTTCATGAAGGAAACTTTTTTTGAACATTTTCTCGGCGGGTTTCATGGCGGATTCGGGCACGGCCTTTCACTTGCTTGCCTTGCGTTTCTTTGTTTCCCGGGTTTGCCTTGACCCCCTGAGAATTAAACTCTGTTACTCCACGTCTTCCTGCGGTTTTTCGCCTTTTATTGTGCATCGTAGTTCCGAACATTGTTCTTCTTCTTTATCTAACTGCCTGGTCCCCTTGTTTGTGCTTTGGTTGGAAGTGGTGCCGTTTTACACATTGCCCTTGTGGCCTTAGAAAGGGCCGTAATTCAAAAGGACTTGGTTCCCTTCTTTCTTTTCGTTGAGCCCCCCCCCACGAATTTCTTCGTGGAATTGGCTATAGAAAGCGGGGTTTTTTTTTGATTTCCCCTTTGTTCCTTGCGTTTGAGTCTCCCTTTCAACTTTTTTCCCTGGAGTTGCGAAGACGACCAGTTTTCTTGTTTACCCACCGCGGCCCTCTCTTCTTTCTTTCCCTGCTTGAAGTCGGGCGAACTTGCAGCCGTTGGTCCGCGTTTTTTTGGCTTGTCGGCCCAGGGTTTTGCCCCAAATTCTGCTTGCTTTCTGCCTTTTCTCACGGTACCCGGAGGTGACCGGGCAGCACACATGAAGCCCTACCTTTGCCCGAAGTCTTCTCCGCCATCTTTTCTTTTAAGGCCTTTTCTGGGTGCTTGGTCCGGGAACCGAGGTTTACTCCTCTTGCTTCAACCTTTTGGGTTTTAGACTTGGTTTTTTGTGGAGTTCCGTTCGGCGTTTCCCCCCCCCACCATTCTCCAAGGGGGCTCCTTTCTCAGTACGGAAAGCCCGGATGATTTTCCCCTCCTTCGGTTTTTTTTCCTGTTGTCCAACTCTGGCCCCACCGAACCAGGTTTTTGCAGTTTCTGCCAATTCCCTTTCCGACTTTGGGTCTGTCGCTTTCGATTCATAATGGCCTGTTTGGGTGAGGAGTTTATTTGCTGTTTTTTTTCCTCCTGTCCTCTGACCTCTGTGCTAGGTGCCCGACCCAATGTGCCCGTCCCCCGTTTTCCCCTGTCTTGTCTCGGGTCTCCTCACTCGTCTTTGAACGGGGACTCCTCAGTTTTTGTTTTTTCGGGTCGTTTCCCCTCCTGAGGGGGCCCTCTCGGGGGGGCTGTCGACTCGGGTGAGCCCGCTGGCGGTCGGGTGGGGGGGTCCTCGGGTGGCGGATCTTGGCTCTCTCTCTTTGGGCCATGCGTTTGTTGGTTTGGTGTGAGTGGGGGTGGGTGCGTAAGCGCGGGCTGTCACGGCTGCGCTATGGGGGGTTGGGGGGTGGGTGGTCGTGGGGGGGGCGGTGGGGGGGGGGGTGGGCGCTCGCGTTTGGGTGGGTTGGTTGTCTTGAGGGGTTTGGGGGGGGGGGGGTCGGGCGGGGAGGGTGTTGGCTGGGGGCCCCGGGGGTGGGGGGTGCGGTGGGTGGTGGGTTGGGTGGGGTTGGGGTGGGGGGGGGGGGTGTTGGGGGTGTTTTGGGGGCGGTTGTGGGGTTGTGGGTTTTGGGGGTTGGGGTGTGGGGGGGTGTTGGTGTTTTGTTGTGGGGGTTTGGGTGCCAGGTTCGTTTTTCTGTTACGGAACAGGCTGTGACTAGTTGTTTCTTTTCTCTGTTCCTCGGGCTGTTTTGCCGTTTTCTTTTTTTGCGAAAGGCACTTCTCTTAAATGGTTTCTACCTGGTGAGGGTCTTTGCCCGTGTATTTGGAGGAGGCGTCTTTTACTTTTGGCCCTCCACTTGCCTTCTTTGGGCACGTCTTCCGTCTCGTACCTCTGAAGTCCCCCTCGGGCCTGCCCCTCCTGGATTTCTGGTATTTAGACGTTTATTCCACGCCTTTTGGGAGTTCCCCTCTCCTCTCCCCCCCCCCTTCCAAGACTGATTTTTTTTGACCGGCTACCGCTGTCAGTTTTTTTGGGTGATTGAGTTGCCCCCCGTACCCCGAGCTTGCTCCTGTGAGTTCTTGCCTTGGGCTTGTGTCGGTCCACATGGGTTCAAGGGTATTTTGTTCCCATTTTGCCAAGGCTGTTGTCCCCCCCCAACTTGGGTTGTTTACTGGTCTGTTGCTTTTTGTGCGGGCCTGGGGGCCTTTTTCCCCCTTTTATCACGCTTTTTTTTTTTTCATGTCTCGTTCTTGCTTTGCCGCTCCGCCATTTACCGGATCACCCTTGTGCACGAATCTGTTTGGTTGAAAGTGTCGGGACGGCATCTTGCTCTTGTGTTTGTAATGAGACTAACCGTGGCCCCCTAGATTTTTTCTTTTGCTTTGAAGGTTGAGTTCCCGTCTTCCCCGGGCCCAGCTTTCTTTTTGCTTTTTTACCCCACAGTCTCATGCAAGGTTTTTTCCCGCTTCTTAAACAATCCGATTTTTTTAGTCCGTTGTTATTCTCTTTTTCTTTTCCCCCATGACTTTTTTGTGTTGAGTTGATTTCCTCCTATTTTTAAAACCCGTTCCTCGATTGTTCTTTTTTTTTCAGTGGCTGCTGACCCCCCAGGGCCTGGGCCTTTTTAGGATTTTTACTCTCCCCTGGTAGGTTTTTTTTTGACGGGTTTCGCCTGTTCAGGCCCTGCTGCGGACTGTGAACCATTTTTGTTTTTTTTCCATGTTTTTGGACTAAATCTCCTTGCCCCCCAGTCATGCTGCCCCCATGTTTTTTGCCCACAACACTTCGGATTTTGCCGGTATGGGGAATTTCGTGCTTGCTTTTGCCTTTCTTTAAGACGATTTTTGGGTTTGTCTGTTTCTCCCCCGGGGTCTTTTGTGGACCTTTTTTCGGCCCCGACAAAGACCCATGTCCAAATTGTTTTTTGCTGGTGTTTCCCCCCTTTCTCTCCACCCCCCCACCCTCCTTTTCACGTGGACCCGGACCAAGCCACTCCCCGTGGGGCTTCAGGTATGTCTCGTCTTTTTCTTTGCTTTTCCCCTTCCTTTTTTTGGATTGGGATCCGTGTGCAAAACCCCCTGCGAGTGTTCTTTGACCCTTTGGTCTGAGTTGTGAAACAGCTTGGTCCCTCCCCGCACCTTGCGTTTCCCTGTGGGACGTTCTTTCTCCCCTCCGGTCTTTCCTTTGTCCCTCGGCCTTTGGCCTTGCACCTTCTGTCAGAACACGGTTTGAAGTGTTCACCCCCCCCCACAACCCCCAAGGTGGTGTGCGACCCATTTATGAAGCCCTGAATCATCATTCTTTTGGGCCTGCTAATACCCCGTCAGCACCCCCAGTTCTTCTCAGTTTTAACCCCAGAATCCATCTTGATTGACACCGCCCCCAAACCACCCAAACCCCTGGCCCTGCCCGGCTTTTTTTCTCCCAGGCCGTTGAATTTTGTTGAACAATTGAGTTGGAGTATCCTTCCCTATGTCCCGGACAACCCCAGCACCGCAATTTATCTCACACTTGCAAGAGTGCCCACTCCCCCTTCGCTCCCCGTATTAGAAATTTCGGTCAATCAACTTGCCCCTCCCCTTTTGTTTTAGAGTTTGCGGGCCCACTGTTTCCCCCTCCGATCGACGCTTAATCTCAGTAGAACAGGGGCACCTGGAATTTTCCTCACTCCCGTTCGGATTGCACACGACCAGCGTCCCCTAACCCTTGGTTTCCCCCCTGGGTTACATTGTGTCTTCCCCTTCGGTTCCCCGGGTTGGCGTGCCAACCTTCAGTGACTCCCCCCTTTGAGCGTCAGCGTTTTTCTTTTTCCCCTTCCGCCCCCTTGTTTGTGTAGTAGAGGGTTGTGTTTATGTCGGGGGAAAGTTTGCTTCCTTTCCCCCCCTCCCACCCCCCCCCCCTCTCCCCCACCGGTGCTATTCTCGTGTGAAGTTGTTCACGCCCGGTTTTTTTTTTGTCCCCCTTCCTTTTACATTTTCTAACAGGGTCCCCTGGACGTGGCCGTTTTTTCGGTGAGGTCGTTAATTACGGGCCCCCTGGTGCTCTTCCCTGGTTCTGGACCACTGTACACGGTTTACCCCCCGTGTAAGATTGCTACACACCATTTCCTCGGGCAGCAGTTTTAAGCGCCTGAATTGACCGCCCAAGCCGCCCCCCCCCCCCTCGTGCTGTTTCTTCCCGTGCGCTTTCTGTCCAAATGCATGTTCTTGAAAACTGTCAGTTCGGCTGTATAGTGGCGTTTTTTTTCCCCCCTGCTTTTTCAGGTGCTAGAGCTTCACCCAGTTTTTTTGGGCCTTTCGTCGCCTCTTTCCACAGACCTAATGTTTTTTTTCCCCGTCCCCTTGCAGAGATGAACTTGGTTCAAGGGGAAATGGCTTCGTTGTCTCACTTTCAAAGTTCCCTGGGAGACCTCTGTTGCTGGGGCAATTTTTTTAGTCACCGCAGTCAAGTGCCTTTTTTCCGTCCTTCCCTTCCTGATTAAAGTCCGACCCATTGGTGTAACGCCCTCGTTTTTTTTCTCTCAAGGCGTCGTATTGGGTTGTTCCGAACCACCCTCTCCTCCAGAACGGCGTGAAACGTATGCCTCCACTTCCTAATGGGGTTTCCCAGGTGTTTCGCTCGCTTTCCCCTTCCACCCATGGTGACCAGGTCTCCTCATGGCCCGGCCACCAGCCCTTTATGGTTCAGGCCACGTCTTTCCTCCAGTTTTGCTAGGGGTTCTTTTCCAAGGCCACTTTTTTGGACCGGTATATGAGATGTTTTTCCCCCCTCGGTTATTCTTTCCCACCCTCCTACTTGCTTGTCAGGAAATTTTGCTTAGTCTCCTGTGCCCATTCGGTGGCTCCAGGTCGAAGTATGTCCAGTCCTCCCGTTTTTCCCTAATTCCATTCTTTCCCCCAGCCTCGCCCGGGTCCCTTTTTTTTTTTCGGATTTTTTCGCCCCTCCGAAGGGCCTTGTTGTTTTTCCAGGGCCCAGTTTTTTTTTTTTTTTCTCCTCCCTGATGGGCCATTACGACGCCTTTTTTGTTCCTTCTTTGTTTGGAGGTGCCGCCAGGGCTTGCCGGTTGACAGTGCAGGGCGTCCCAAGCCGCCACAGGCCCCCTATGCAGCACCCTCTTTTCCTGATCGGCCCAAGGGTGCGTTTTTTTTCTTTCCCCTCTCCCTTTTTTGGCCTTTTCTTCTGTTCTCACGACCAGTTTTTTGGTACCACCCCTCCCAGTTTCATCGTTCCCCTATTCTTTTTTCTTTCATCGGCTTGGTTGTCCCAGGACAAAGCTTTCGTTTTTCTCCCCTGGGCTTTGGATTCTATGGTTTCCGGGCCCCCCCCTTCCCGTGCTTGCGATCAGTCCCCCGTTTTTGAGTGCGCGCCACCCTTTTGGCCGATGTCTTTGCCTTCTTCGTAGTAAGTCCTTTCGGTTCATTGCATGGTTTGCCGAGGGCGGAAAACCGCCCTTGAAGCCTTCTCCCGGTTTCCCAGCCCGCTCCCTTGGTTTTTGATGGCGGACTACCTCCCCCTGTTGTCGCAAGGAGCACGTCGAACACCCCCCCCCCCCCCCCGCCTTTTACAGAACACAGGCACCAACCAACGAATGTGTGCTCTTCCACTTTCTTCAGGAGGCTCGGCCCCCCCAAGCCAGTGGTTTTTTGGCCCTTTTCCCCCCCCTTCCTCCCGTAAGGTGTTAAGGTCACTCGTGTTTGTCCCCGTTTCCTCGGTTCCCCTCCTTCCCACTCTCCCCTGGAAGGTTTCTCATGCCTGTCCTTCTTGGTCTTGTTCCCCATGAGGAGCGGTTTATTTTTTTTCAGTGGGTTCGTGTGTTCGGGCGGACGCCCGATTTTAACCTCTCATGTTTCCCCTACTGATTCCGATTCCCGGGCTTGGTTTCAGTCATTGCACTTACTGCCCTTTCCCCTGCTTGCGCCCAAACCAATTCACCCCATGTCTTTGTAGCCCCGCGGACCCCCCCCCCTCCCCGCACCCCCTCATTTTTAGGCCGCTTGGTTTTGAGGGCCCACTTGTGAACGCTGATGGGCTGGTGTGTGCTACTCTTTTTTCTGCGTTTCCGCATGCGTTTCCCGAATCTTTCTGGAAGTGTGCGCATTTTCCCTCGGTTCCTCCCTACTTTTCCCTGGTAAACGTCTTTTTTGGGTTTTTTCGGTCTGGCTTCCATCCTTTCCGTGCTAGATTATAGTTTTTTATTCCCCTTTGTCCGGTACAGCCTGTTTAGTTTTTGCTTGAGCGGACCTGGACCGTGGTTTTTTCCGAACAACTTGCCATCCGGCCTCGTCTACCGCATCGGATTTGATGTGTAATTCCGGTTTGCTCTCTTTTCTTTTTTCCCCTTTTTGCTTTTTTTTTTGTTAGAGGAGAACTGAGTCCCCTTTTTTACCACGCCCAAATTGTCCCATCTTTGATGTTCTCCTCTTAGAGGTTTTGGGCCGTTTTATGCTGGACCTGATGGTAAAGGCCCATTGAGAACAGTCCTCCCCCAGAGCTGAATGAAGTCAAAGGCGATGGACCACAATTTGATCACTGCCCACGGACCTCCCTGTTTTTTTTTTTGTTTTTTTTTTTTTTCCCTACCACTCTCCAGGGCACTTTCCAAGTTTTTCCGTTTGGAGGTTCTTTAAAGATGTTAGATTCTGTACATCAGACACTTTGCTCCAATGACGTCATATTGACCGCTGCGTGCCCGTTTGAGACCCCCCTCGTTTGCGTCCCCCTCCCCCATCCCCTGCGCGTTCATGTGACCCATGTTTGGCAGTTCACGCCCAACACCAAACACGCCTGCTTCAGCGCTCGAGGTCTTTGGTTTGACTTCGGGTTTTCTTAACTCTTTTTCGCTTGTGCTTTGGGTCTTTCTCAACGCTTTTACCCTTTTTACACAGGGGCGCCTGTGAGGCAGGGCACCCTTTCATGGTCGAGGGTTCCCCCCCCACGGCCGTGCTTGTGCCGTATTTGAAGCCCTGTTTTTTCGGCCGGCCCTACTCTGCCCTGGCTTTTGTGTGCGTTTCCCCACTTGACCCCAAACACGATCGCCTGACATTTTTTGCAAGCGCAAGGGATTTGCTTTCTGCTCGGAACAACCCTTTGACAGTACGTTGACAGAACGTGTTGTACAGGGATGGCCCTTTGGAGGAGTAACCAGTTGTTTTAATGTTTTTTAACCCCTGTCCTCGTTGGGAGTTTTTTTTTCTCTTTCTGCGCCTCTTCTGAAGAGCATCCCAACCCCCTTCTCTTTTGTTTTCTTGGTTTTTGAGTTCTTGTCGTTTTTATTTTGGACGGGTCAGCCTTTTTGGGCTTTTGCCAAAGTTACGCGGTCCTTTTGCTCGGCCCTTTTGATGCGTTCCTTGTTTCGCTTTCCCCTGGTTTCCTGAGTCCCTGACGGGTATTTTTTTTGACCCCCTCGGCGCGCCCTGGAACGTTTGTTCCGCTTCTCTTTCCTCTTACTTTGCCGCTACCGTCAGCGGTCCCGAGGGTTTGATTTTTCTTCGTTGATATTTTTGATTCGTTTTTTTAGCTCTCTTTACAGTGCGTTTTTTTCACCTCAATTTGTCTGGTTCCCCCTTTCGAACAATGGAATTTTGTCCAGTTTTTCTGCCACCCGTATCGTTTTCCTCCACCCCTGCTCCTTAACGAGGCTTGTTTTAGAGTTCCGAGACTTACTTTTAGTGGCTGCCCTCGTTTTTTAAGGATTTAAGACCCTTTTGAGCTCCCAGTTGACCTACCCGCCCTGGCCTTTAGTTTTGGGAAGTCTTCCTTTTTGGGGTTTATGAATTCGGGCTGTGGTCCTTTTCCTTCGGCTGTGGGTACTTACACCAGGACCTCGGCCCACTCGACCCCTACTGGACTTGTGGGTCTTCGAGGATTTGACAATCCGGTGATAACCCACAAGGGTTAATGGCCCTTGACATGTTTCGTGTCTGCTTGCATTCAACACCCGCACTGTCCTCGGGGCTGGCTTTCGGTTTTGATTGGGGAGTTTCTCTTAGGGCATTGACCGAGTGTTTTTTTTTGTGACCCTCCTTCGGAACCCGAGGCGTTCTAGTGTTTGTACGTCCTTTTTTACCGACCCTTGCCAGTCCGTTAGCTTCGTGTCGCTGGTCTAGCCGTAGTTCTGCCTCCTCTTTGCGTTCCCCAAGTGTACTTAGTGTTTCGCCTTTTTACTGTCTTTTACCGGGACGGCATACCCGTCCCAGGAGTAGTCGCCGCCGTCTTTCCTGGGTCCATTGGTTTTTGCCCGTGACCCGGTACGGCCCGGCGGTTTTAGGCCCGTTAGTCCTCTCGTACCCTCCCCCCGTTGTCTTGTTCCGTTTCGCCCGTCAGAAAGGTCACCCCTCCGTAGTTGCTCTCCCCACTGGCTGCGGTGTTTTTTGATGGAGGTTCGCAGGGACTTTTTGTTTGCAACCCTTCCCTTTTGCGGCCTCGACCTTGACACACCCCAGGGAATATTCCGTCATTCGTGGGCCCACCCGGCCGCTTCCTGTTGCGTTCTGCTTCCCGTTTTTTTTCTTTTGGCCTGGGGTGTCGTGAAGTTTTTTCTTTTTTGGTGTCTCTTTCGACAATACCACGGGTTGACTTTTCTCGATAGACCCCACTCGTCTTTTGCAGTTTGGGTGTATGCCGGCGCCCGGCTTTTCATTGTCCTCCGGCTGGCATACTTTTGCGCTAGTAAGCAGGCCGGGTGAAGGCACCCGCGTCTTTGTGCGGGTCGGACCATTTTTTTTTTTTTTTGCCTGCCCCTGTTTTTTCGAGGCCTTTTCTGCACGTTCTTCCCGCTTGGGAACTTGCCGCCCCCGTTTTTGTTTGTTTTCCTCCCCGCCATTTCTTTTGGTTTCCGATGCCTGCGCCTCCCCAAATCCCTTGTAAAAAGTACTTTATTGGCTACGGGACCCTGTATTTTTTTCCCACCCGCTTTCTTTCTCCCCTCGCCTTGGTGGTTTTCGGAGGGGTGGTGGGTTCTTGGGGTTTCCCTTTCCTGTTTCTCCTTCTCACCCCACAACCTCTCCCCCAAGTTTGGTTTTCGTTTTACTTTTGATTTTTCCCATGACCCCCCTCTTACCATTATTAATCTTTTTCTTTCTTTTCCTTGATGGCGTACTTTTTGCGCCAACCGTGAACATCCCTTTTCTGGACAACCTCACCTTTACCTACGGTGTCTGGGCCCCGGGCTCCTTCCGCGGGTGGAGTTGGCGTTCCCTTATCCTGCATGACGCTTTCTCTCGTTGCTTCGACCCCAGTGGGAGTTTCCCCAGAGTCACCACACCTTTCGGCGTTCGTTTTCTTTTCCCGGCCTTTCAGGGAGGCCAGTCCCTTCTGTTCGTTGCGTTATTAACCATTTTAGGTTTCCTCTCCCTTCGTTTGTTTTTGTGAAATGAGGGCTATCCTTTTCTTTTTGCTTTTTTTTGGTCCCGATCCGGGACGGGGTTTTCGTGTGGAGAATTTTTTTTTCTCCCGATTTCCCCCCTGGAGCCATTGGCGTGTTTTCTGTCACAGGCTGTTTTTCTGTAGTGCTTTTTCACCCGTGAAGTGGTCTTGCAGGTTTGTGCCCCGCCCTTTCCCTTGATTTATCCGCCTGCTCAGCTCGACTCTCCCCTTGGATTCTTGAGCCCTCCTTCCCATTTTTTTTCGCCGGTTCTTGGGGCTTGCCTTTTGCTTCTCTCACCACTCACGCCGGTTCTGATCCTTGATTTTTTATCCACTCACCCTGCTGAGACATTCCCTGGACCTTTTTTGAATTTTTTTTTTGCTGCTGTTTCTTCCCTTCCCCTGGCGTTTTCGCCCTGTTTGAACGCACGTTCCACCCCCCGGTTTTTTCTGTCGTGGAGATTTTTTCCCGGCTCTTTTTGACCCCGGCCGACCTTTGAGTCAGGTCTTTTCCGGAATTCTAGTCCGTTTCCCCTCCATCTCTCCCCTTCGGGCCTTTTCTGTGTTTCCCCCTTCTTTGTTTGGTTTTGCTTCTGGGAGCCTCGCTTTTCCCCCCCTTGTCCCCCAAACCTTCTTTGTATTGACGGAAGTTTTTTTTTCGTGCTACACTTTCCCCGGACGAGTTCTGGTTTTTCGTTTTTGACCCTTTTCAGGCCGGTGGCTCGCTCTGAACCCTTTTTCGCTCTCTTTCTCCCTTTTT
>Ga0179593_1298186_pt1 | contig 10475 bp, 8 predicted proteins | sample CZODoug2_1_08_16_FD_185931 | JGI IMG/M metagenome (GOLD analysis project Ga0179593, IMG submission 185931) | Vadose zone soil fungal communities from Angelo Coast Range Reserve, California, USA - CZODoug2_1_08_16fungal (PacBio error correction) | ecosystem: Environmental > Terrestrial > Soil >... | reverse complement strand
GAGTTTTCTTTCCCTCATGGAACCCTTTTTAGGCTTTGCGTGTGTTCGCAGTGGACTCTCCTTTACAGGATCGCTGTTCAAATTCGTTGCCCCCCCGGCGGTGTTCCGGTTTAATTTCTTCACTTCCGAAGGTTCGGGAGGGTTGAACCGCTCTGAGAAACCGCCCAGCGAGAAGTCAGACCATTTTCCGAAATGCGCGAAGGCAACGTTCTCTTATGTCCCCTTCCCCTGATCGCGTCCTCGACTGTGTTACTCTTCCTTTTCTTGCAAGTCCATCTTGACCCAAGACTCTATTGGTAGAAGATGAAGATTTGATGCCTGCGATGAGTAGCTGTACCGTCCCCTCGAGCCCTCTCCGTTAGGTTTGTTTAAGGGAAAATGGTCCACCACCCGCTGCGCTCTACGACCCCAGGCTATACCAATTTTTCTCCCATGGATCGTCCGGGTGGTCTCATTCTGGCATGACTGGGTCTGGTTCCTGGCTGGTCTCCTCTCCTTTCAGGAATTAACTGAACGCCCGTTCTTTTGGCCCTGGTTTTGCCAAAACCAGCGACGACCTAATGTATGTTTTCTTAAAAATCTAGTCCCTAGTTCTTTTTTTCTGCTTCTCTCACTCCAGGCTGTGATTCGTTTCTGGGGCTTCCCCTTGCTTGACGTGCGGTGCAACAGTCCTGGATCTTGGTCATTTCATCTCTTGTAGTTCAATGTTCATCGAAACAGCGGTGGGCGGGGTGTATTCCTGTTAGACATCTCTGTTATCTCCCAGACCAGATAGGAAGGGCCAACTTTGATCGACCTTGATTTTTCTGTTCTCAGACGCTCAGTGTTCTCTCCGAGCGGCATTGAGGGCTTCCCAAGACGATTTTCGCAACGAGGGAGTAGAAATTTTCCCCCCTCCTAACCCATACCCTTCTCTTACTTTCGGCCGAGATGTTGCTATAGTTACCAGCCGTTGAAATGATGGCTGGAGTAAGCCCTTCCCGGTTCGGAATCTGAACCCCCCCTTCTTCTCAGGCTCCTTTGTGATCAGAAGTACTGGTGTTCCTCCGGGAGACCGCTCACTGATCCTCTCAGGCAGGGGTGGTAATCGACAGCATTGTTTTCCATAAAAGTCGCTTCACCCAGTGTGTTTGTGCCTCTCCGACCTTCTCGTCCTAAGCGAAAGTTCGGCCGTTAATCTTTCTTCTCCTCTGCTGTGGAGACTGGTCGCCTTCGAAAGAGACACCCTCCGGGAGGGGATCGTAGGCAATTTTCCCCCTTCGCCATCGGCTCGAGTTATGTTAGAACCCCCATTGGAGGCCATCGAGACATCCTGGACTGGTTCCCCCTCTGTTACTTGTGGTTGATTAAGATTTGACTCGTGTCGACAGTGTTCTTTTTGAACCTATCTTTCCCGGGTGGCATCCCCGCCATTTCAGATCAGCACGGCCTTTTTATGCATTTTTTTTTGACCCCACAGAGCCTCTGAGACATTTGACTCCCTTCAAGTAAGAGGGAGACGCTAGCAGGAATAGAGTTCCAGAGCGTGTTTTTCTTTTCGTAAGGGAAATTCTTCAGCCCCTCGTACGGCCACTCAGCTTCCTCCTTACGACTCACCGTCAATTTTTTTCTTCCTAAAAGGAAGCGAACGATTTCTTTCCGACAAGTCGATCGATTTCTTTATGTGCTGTTATCTTTTTCCGCTTGATTCTTTTAGGCCATTTTTAGTAGTACACCCGAATGCTTTGCCTCTTGTCAAGTATTCCTGGCACACCCCTAGTGCACCTCAGTTCGATTCACCATTGGCAACGTGGATAAAATGCGGCGACGTTCAATAGCATTGTTCAGACAGATTTTCTGAAATTGCAATGCACACTCACTCGACGGGTATTATCCAGTACCTTGTTTCTCTGCGTCGTGAAGATGCTTTTCCCCTTTGTTTCCATTTAGGGTAGGTTATCTCTCTCATTTGATCGTGCCGGCCCTCTTGACACACCAGCCCCCCCTGCTGAACGCCGAGTTCGATTGTTTTCCGAATGCCAAAATAGGTTTGTTCCCTTCTTGAAACTTCGTTTAGGCCCCTCCTCTATGTTGTAAGACAAGAGTGGGAGTCACAAGGTGCGAAACCATTATTTCGCAGTTTTCTCATGGCCGCTTGTTCGATTTCTTCGCTTGCTGTTCCAGGCTCAAACCATTCCATTATGCCGTCCTTTTTGTATCGGTTCCGCGGGATGATTACCCCCGGACCCGAATGTCCGGATACCTTTCTAGCTTTCGTTATGCCGGGAACCCGCCAACTTCGACGTCTCCGTATTTCCAGGAAGGGTTGTGTTGTGCGTCTAGTTTGCTTCTTTTTCGTGATCTGTTGATACCTCCCCCGAAGAAACGTCTCTGAACTTTATTTCCGATGCAGATTTCTTTAGAGAATCGATGACCAGGTCTCCCGCGAACTTATCTGTAGCTATACTGAGTAGCTGAGGAATGCCTGAACAACCTTCGCTTTTTTCCTCTCAAAGGCGTCCCGAGTCGTATCGAGTTCTCTCCGAGCCCATACTCCATTCCTTCCTTGAATCGTCGCGCGCCTGTGAGGTCGTTGCTGACTCACTGGACGCACCCCATATTCCCTTTCGGAGAGCTCCTTTCCGCGATCGCATTCGCCCTCTCTTGGCCTCTTCCAATTGTTGAATCGTTTTTCTCGGCAAGGTCGATCAAGCTCTTCTCTATGTTTCCCCTGTTTTTTGTTTTATGGCTGAAATTTGGATCAGGGCAGGCGCATCATGCGACATTTTTCCCCGCCCAAGATCGCCCGTTTTAGTACTTCGTGAAGCCTGCCCCTAAAGGTTGAGTGTGCGAAAGGGGGGGTGAGGCCCTTATTTCCCTCCCTGTGCATAACTTTTTTATAAGATCGTGTCTTTCCCGTTTTTTACTCTCGTGGATTCAACTCTATAAGACTCTGGTTGTCTCAGCTTTCAAGGCGTTTAACCTCCGATGTTCGCCGAGCCGTCCCTTTTCAGATCCGCCGGAGTATCTGACCGTCCTAGCGTCGTGCTACCCTGTCCCCCGCGCTCCCGAACCAGGGAATTGCTCAAAGCCTTTCTTAGCTTTTCTTGATCTACGGCTACAATATGGAGCCCCCCTCCTAAATCAGAGAAGTAAAAAACGCACCCTCCTGCCCCTCTCTTAATGTTGTCTGGGTTCCGTGAATCTTTCCTTCTAGTTTGAGACCCCTCGGACCATTGCTTGTCTTCCATCCTTCAAACCAAAACACTTGGACTTTCATTGATGTATTCCCCATTGGCTGTGCGCACTGTACCTCGTGCCGATTTCACCAGCTGCTGACAGATTTTTTCCAATATTGTTAGAGACCCTTGGACCCTTGTTACAAAAGAGATTTTTTTGCGTTGTTCCCGGCCTTAGTCGCCCCGATCCACGAAGGGCAACCCGTTTTTTGTCATCTCCCCCCCACGTTCGGCCCTAGAGTCACCTTCTCACAAGGCGCCTACTCATGCGTTCACCCCCAGTCACCCCAATGCCAAAGGTTTCAAACACTTCCTATTACTAAAAGCACGAGAGCTTAATTTCCCCGTTTCGAGTGGCGACATGTTACATGGCAGTCCCCCCCTTGAGACCTTCTCATGTCGATTTACACATGATGAAGTAAGGCCATAACCCGCCACCTCTATATGCGGCACTCAGGTTGGACTCATTTGTTACGGTAAGCGCGCAACTTAGTTGGATAAGAATGTACTCGCCCCAACATGGCAGCCCGGCGTGAACCCCACTATCTTCAGCGCACCGCCAGAACCTCTTTCTTTCTTTTTCGACTAGTGATGAGTCCCCTGTGTTATTGGCTCCGCGTCTCGCGCATAGCTGGCTTTAAGGTATCCGCTTTGATAGGGTGCGACGTTCCCGACACCGCGTAGGGATCGAGCGCGACGATTGCCCCCCCCTTTATGGACTGAATCGCTCCCCGCTTTTTTATTTCCAAATATAACTATGAATTAATCAACACTTGCATGGATGATTCCGCGTTTCGATGAAAGCACCGGCCTAGGCATTTTTTCACTCTTTTTTCTTTTTCTCCGACGTTCCTCTTTCAAACCCCGTCCCCCCTCCCTTTTCACTGATTGACCTTCCATGCAGTCTCACCCCCCTAGTTTTTTGTGAGAACTAAATACGAGACGATGTCCCTATGAATTTTCCTATTGATCCACATCCGGCAGTTCGCGTTCGACTTCCCTGTACCCCCCTGCATGATGATCAACTCTTTTTATGACTTTAGCCTTTTGTCGCGAGAACTACCCAGATTCGTGTTAAGCACAAACACCAAGAGCCCGCACCCCTTATGAAGAGGACTGCCCGCGTCGCGTTCCCCCGACAGCCGAGTTATTCGGTCCCTCTGGCGCCCAGTTTAATTTTCGTCATCACCGGTGCTAATGTCTCTTTATGGGGCCTGAGTTTCAAGGTCGGCGAACGCCTGCGTACAGCCGCTTCGTTTTCACAAAGAATATAGATCACCTCTTCGCAGCGGTCCCTCCTTTTGTTTGCCTTGTCTCTCCGCCCATGGTGAAATAGTCAAATGTGTTTTTGCACCCCCTTTCGCTGCGAATGCACCACTAGACCTTTTCTGACGCGCGGCCACGTCGCCTTACAGGTCTTTTCCTTCGATCTGGTATTTGTGACTCTACCCTATACGATTCCTTTATACCAAAAGCCCAAACGCTGGTTCTTACGTACCCTCCTTCCCACCGGACTCAAGCCTATCTGATTTAAATGATTAAGATTTTTTTTCCTTCCTGTAAAGCCACTCCCGGCCTTTTTAAGAACAGACCCCCCTCCGCAGAGGCGCTGGCTAAGATTTGAACTGATGCCTTGACGTATAGACCCAATAAGCTGTCTTCTTCTCCACACAACGGAACCTCCCCGACTTCTCGGTTGGGGGACAGTATAAAGGAGAGTGGATTAGAAATCGCCCTAAATGACCATGGACCCTGCAGCCACATGTGCCACCCCCCGGACCGACCCCCTTTTTTTTCCGTATAAAAGTCTTTCCTGCGGATCTTACCTGCATCGGTGGCCCCGTGGTCTCATGACACCCCCATCACGCGGTTTAGTACGACTAGTCATAAGGTCCTACTCCGTCCCTTCCACCCGTCGTCATATTCGAACAAACACTGCTTTTGTAGCTGCCCATACCAATTTAATGCGTTGCCTCCGGCGATCGGTTCATCTCTTTGGCTAGTCGACCCCTTTTCTGATTCTCTTTCCCTTTTTTTAGTCGCTGTCCTTGATCTCTCACGAAATCGTCCGCCAGATAGTTTCGGAACCGGGAACCGATCCTTTACAGCGCTTTCGTTTCTATCAGGTTTCCCCCTCTCAAGTTTACGCTGCCCGAACACATCATCCGAAGAATTGTCCCTCATTCTAGCTTTCCTCCTTCCTTTTTTCGAGAGATGACAAGTTCTCCTATCAGTCGGATGCTTGTGTTCGGCAGCGCTCTCTCCCAGGCGCCCGCAATTTCATTTCCAAAGCTTAGCCACTAAACGGGTTGTCCGGTCCGGCGGTTCCTATATTGCGGACGTTCTGCTGTTTTCTCCTATCACTACTTCCGCTCCTCAACCCCGAACCAGTCCTCGAAAATGGTCGACATGCCAAGGTCTTATTTCCCGCTGACGTCCCGCAATTGTATTTCCTCCTTTTCCGGGTCCTGGCCCCTCCCGAGCCCCACAAGAAGCAGATTGTCGGATGCGAATCGGTTGGCTGCCAGGCCCCGTTTTCGAGGTTGTCCCCTCTCCTAGCCACCTCCCCCTTTAGTGTTGTGAGTCCTGACGAGGCACTCTGACGTCCTAGATCACGATTATTTATACAATCCTGTTCACCTGCTTCCGTCCAGTTTTTTTTCATTCTGTCCTCATGTTTCATGCCATTTCTCTGTTTTTAGTTGTGTAAGCACTCAAGGGAGGACGTTGTCTACGATCGTTCGGTGCCCTTTGTGATGTGTCCCCCTTTTTCAACTACTTCATGGGGTATCTTTTTTTTGGACCACTAGTCCTACGGTAGCTTGCTTTCGCGCTCATGTCATCGGGATGGACTTTTTTTTTTGGTCGGTCTTAAAAGTATGGACTGGGCGGTCACCGTGCCTTATTCAGGGGACCAATCGTAGCTTGACGATCGCTTCGTCCGGGGCATTGTGTCGTAGAACCCTCGGTTGCTGGTTTGTGTAGCTTTTCCTCGGTCTCTCGTCCTATCACCTCCCAGCCATTTACGGACAAAATCCGTGAATTTTTCGTTGCCCAGACGGCCGCGTTTTGAGTGCCCCTCGCCGCGTTCTCCTTTCCTAGTTGACACACCCTCCCCCTGACACCGCTGCGATCAACTTACTTACGACTCCACCCTCCTACGCGGACAGCGTTGTAGTTTGATTTTGATTTCATCGTCGTTTAACCTCCCGGCCTTTTTTTATGTTTTACTGCCGCCCGTGAAGCCTGCCATAAGGCTACGTGGCGTACCTTTGTGATCGAATAACTAGTTTTTTCTAACTGAGTTACCCCCCCCCCCTTCTCAAGTGCCAGCGATGCTTTCGTGGTGTCTAGACGCCCTGCCTAAGTATTCCCCCCCCCCCCCTCAAAAGTTTCGAGTCACCGACATTTTTTTGTTACCCCCAGCTTGAGAAATTGAGCGGTAGAGAGAACCCCACAGCCGGGCATGCTATATTCTTTTGTGCTCTGTGACTGACTGAACGCGTCCCAAACTCCGGATTTTCTCTCTTTCCCACTAATGGGATATTACTCCCTTCGCTGGCCGTGAGAAAACCCCCCACATAGTAGGCTCCCTATGACCGAATTAATCTTTTTTCCATTCTGGTTTACGTTCCCCCCTGATGAGCGAAACTTTCATGGTGAAATTATAGGCGGTTCTGCATCCCATTACTCCCAGCCACGGCAGTTGGTTGATTTCTTCATCGTATGTACATTCCCCCGCTGCCCCGCTTTTTTTTTTTTCTCGCCATCCAGGAAGAGTTCGAAGCTTCCTTCTTCCCCAGTTTCCTCGGTCGGGGGACGTGTCGCTTTGACTGACAGAGAAAATGCGCCCTACCTGCCCCCCGATTTCTCTCAGACTGGCATGGAAAAATCCTTCCATCCCAGCAGAACAGTCTTTTTAGAACGCCAATCGACGTGGCTGTCGCGCTGAAGAAGGTTTAAGCTATGCGTTTCTAGATTGTGGTCTTCTAACCTGTCCGTACCTCTCTAGTCGTTGTACCGTTCCGCCCAACACCCCGATGCTGCATTAGCAGGAGACATTTACAACGTGGATCCATCGGCATCCCCATCGCACTTCTATGGCGACCCCTATGTATGAAAGGCAATGGCACGAAACTCTCGGACTCCCTTATTCTTCCTTGGCGTTCGATTCCTTTCCCTTTTACCGTTTTGCAAGGTCTGTTTTCGCTCATGCTCGGGAGTAATCTTGACACCAGTACTAGCTGACGCCGAATTTCCGAAGGATGCCAACACCCTCATGTTGTCCCTTCTCCTTGAGAGAACTGAAGGGTAACCAGCAATGTTTGTGAACCTACACGTGTGGGAGTACCCTGTCTCGAACCCCCTTCTATGGAAAGAATAGTAAAGGCTTCTGGTTCGCTCGCTCGACACTCGTACCAGTCTAAAGCCTGTCCCCCCCTACTGACCTCCCCTTTTGACGGTGTTGCTGCCGACAATGCCTGCTTGCAGTCCCCCACCACCTGGCTGTCTCCTCTTTCTTTAAGGGACAAATCCCCTCGTAAGTCCTCTTTCGCCGTTTTTCTTGTGTATTCTTCTGATTGAGTCATGTTTAGTGATACCCCTGTCGCCGGACACACCAGAGAAGTAGAAACCGCTATTAGTCCAGCTCTCTCCTCTGTGCCAGGGTTAGCCAGTGTCAGGGTCATCTCCCCAGTTCGAGCCAGAGCCCTTCCCCGAACCCAATCCGTTTCTGTCGCGGATAACCGAGCGTTATTTTCTTTTCTTCCGTTCAACGCCCTTTCCATCCGGTAAGAATCTCTCCCCGCACCGGGTCTTTTCTCAAATACTTTAAATCCCCTTAACCCTCATTCGGAGAGCTGATACAGAGATGAGCACTCCCAAAACGCGATTCCCCAGCGTACATCAATTGCGCATCGCTAGTCCCTCCCCTCTGAAGGATACAGGTATCCCCTTTCTTTTTTTCTAATAGCCGTGTTTTGTTGCTCTCATTTCACGGCCATTTGCGATGTCTTTCCTCCTGAGAAATTGTTCTTCGGCCTCTTTTGGTCGAAGTGCTGATCGCTGAAGCAGATCTCCGAAAGGGCCTACAATTGGTGTGATTCAGCGTCTGTTAAATCCCCTCCTTCATACCCCTCTTCCTTCCCGTCACTTTCTTTTCTCTGTGTGTCCACTAGATTACGCCGGTGCAGCCTTCAAGGCGAGTCCCCCGCTTTTTCGATTAGCCGAGCTATCCCAGCGATGCCTTCTCCATACCGCTAAGTCGCGTAGGTGCCCTGTTCAGCGCCTCTCCCGAAAGCTGTCATTTGGCCTACGCCTGTCTTTCTTTCCTTTTGTTCTCTCGGCGACATATTGAGCCCCTTTTGGCACATTTACAATGTTTGTTCACAACACGCACCCGTCCGTCCCGATTGCAGCGGGGGCTTGTTTGCGATAAAGGCAGTCAGACGAAAGCAGGGCCAGACAGTTTGGTTGACGCAAAGTTCCTCTTATTTTATTGTTTCGCTTTCTAGAAAGAAATTTTGCCCCCCTACCACAACGTGATGTGGGGGTGCTCAAGCTTTGCTTTTCTATTTATCGGAAAATGGATTCGTCCTCGGGAGAGCGAGCGCCAAAGCACTGTCTTGACTGTTTCATGTACCCTACTTTCTTCTCACTTGGGAATAACTGATTTCTTGCCCCCCCAGCTTTGAGGATTCAAGGACCCTTCTTCAATTCTGATTACAGAAGCCACACTCTTTTTTCATTCACACGTTCGGACCTCTTCTTAATCTTTCTTTTTCTTTTGCAAGCAATCCGCATGCTGTACACAATGCACTTTCCCACAACCTTCACCCCAAATCATATCCTGCTCCTTTGTCCAGCAGATTAAGGTCAACCTCTCGTGGCCTGCCAATGGCATTGTAATGTCCCCAGTCGGTTTTCTCCCAATGAGCTTGATTATTTCCATGCGACCGAGGTTCTCCCCTTTTCCCCCTGTCCAGATAGAGTACACACGGTTTGGGGTTTTTTTTGACTCCCCGGTTTTTTTCCCGGTAAAACCCCCGCTTAAGTCGGTGGGTTTCAGCACTACAAACTGGTCTCTCCTCCTCCTCTCGGACCATATTCTTTCCCCCTCTGCATGAAAGAAGAGATGTACTTTTGTTCGAAATCTTTCTTGCGTCGTGCTGCTCCCCTTGGATTTTCCCAGACGCCAGGACTTAGGATCTCTGTAGTTGGAGAAGCTATCTTTGCGCCCCTGCAGAAAGGGTCCGAAATTAGGAATAGCTCCCGGTTCTCCTTCGACAAGATTACCCGAATTGCTGCATCTCGACCAAGATTTTTTATGATCCCCCCCTACTCTTCCTAATCCCCACTGAAGTTTTTTTTGATCTGTAACTCGATGTCGGCATGCCAGAACTATTTCTTTAACACCTCCCTTTTTTCCGCGTTACTTCCCCTTTTCCCTAACCCAACGCCCCAAAGCCTTCCTCTTTACCCACTACAATGATGGTCATAGATTCCTCCCTGTGAGGGTTCTGTACAAAAAATCAGTTCCTTCTGAAATTGAGGATTGGAATACTACACCCCCCCTCGTTTTTTGCTCACCTTCTCTTTCTACCCTCTGGATGATATAAGTGCCCCCTTCGTTAGTATCCTTTTCGACTCGACATTTTCCCCAGCGTTTCCTAAAAAACACGCTTTTCCCTCTCCCTGTCCTCGGTACGAAATGCTTCGCGTCATATTACCCTCCTCGTCTTCTCGTCGAAGCAGCTCCGGCCTGCCCCCCTATCTTTTCCCCCCCCCGACACTTTTCTCTTATGTGATTTCTGTTTTTCCCGTTTCGGTCTGGTCCCGCGCGCCAGCATTCCCGTCACAAAGGACTATTCACCGTTCACTCCTTTTTCAACGCTCTCCTATCTCTTTGTTTAGGATTTCTTTTGCCACTCTTGATCGAATACGGTTCGAACTCTTTCCTTGCGCCCTATCTCGGTGCCGCTCTGGATGACCCCCACTTTTGCTGAACCTCTTTTTCCCTTTTTTTCTGCCTACTGGATTTTTCCTTTCCCTTTTCTTCTGTATAGAACCGGCGGTCTCTTTAACCCTCAAACCCCGGTATTTAAAAAGCTTTCTCCTCTTACTTGGCCCTTATAATCCCTATCATAGGGGACTCCCCCCTGTATCAGGCACTACCTCCTGACCTCCCTATCGGCCCCGAAGTTCTCCCATGGATATGCTTGGCAACCAGTCCCTAAAGTCACGTACACTTCTGAAGAC
>Ga0179593_1782657_pt1 | contig 10476 bp, 10 predicted proteins | sample CZODoug2_1_08_16_FD_185931 | JGI IMG/M metagenome (GOLD analysis project Ga0179593, IMG submission 185931) | Vadose zone soil fungal communities from Angelo Coast Range Reserve, California, USA - CZODoug2_1_08_16fungal (PacBio error correction) | ecosystem: Environmental > Terrestrial > Soil >... | reverse complement strand
TGTTCGACTCCCACTATACAGATCGCTCCCTTTCCCTCCTCCAAGTTCAGTTGCCCCCCTATCTTTCCTTGCTGGAAAGATTGATGGCCCGTGCTGTACGGAGCCTCACATATGGGTCCCCCTTAGGCGTTGCAATGGATAGACCTTCCTTTTTCCCCCCAATCTTCCCAATCGGTGCAAATCGTTATCCTCGTCCTTATGAGAAAAGACCGACTTCTTTGTATGTAGGATTGGCTCGGAGCAACTTTTCCTTTCTTAGGTACTGATTCCCTTTCCTCCTTACTATTCATGAATTTCCGGGAACAAAGACGGAATTTTTCGAGCACTTTCGCCATTCTTCCCCCCCCTATTGATGCCAATTAACAAACCTCGGAATCGCATCCGACGCTGGGAGGATCACCCGTTAGACAGGGGGCTGCGCCTTATCAACGGTTCTTGTTTGCGTCGTGGGGTACTCAAAGTCTCTGTCAGTTTGATCGACATCGGTCTCTTCTCGTGGGTTGAAATCTTTTCCCCCCCTTTCAATCCACCCCGGTTTTTTTCCTTTTTCTGCCCCCCGGGTATCCGATCACCTCGGTTTATTATTTCAGCCATCGTACCGTTTTCTCTCAAAGAGGGACCAAACGAGATTCTTCTTCCTCCCTATGCGATTGGGATCTCATGATATTCGCGCATTATCGGAGCCCCAGGCGAAACCTTTCCTTCTTCCTTGTGAGGGCCATGTGCCACGTTTCCGGTTTTTCGAGGCGAAAAAGGCGAACTCCCCTTTCCTCTCAATGGTAAGCCCTTGTGTAATCGGGTTTTCCCCCGGATCCCCCCCCCGCATTTCTCCCCGTCCCGCCGGGAGAGTTCCTTTTCTGTTTTTGATGAGCGGATGTCATGGAGATATGTCCCCCTTTTTCCCGGGATTTGACGACATATGAAAGTCGACAGACCAGGTAAGATGGTTTACCTTCTTTTTTCGGGGCTGCGTATGGTTTTGGGAGAAGAGCCGGCACGGCAGAGAAACTAAGCGTGAAAAGGCTTTTTTTTTCCGTCTTGAGGATAAGTTTTCTTTTCTCTTGACCCCCTTTTTGTAGGGCTAAAGTTTCTTCCTCCGCGACTTCAAACGGGTGAGATTCTCCCTTGAGGGAAATTGTTTTTCCCCCTTCGTCATCCGTGGTCCTTCCTCTGCCCCCTCTACCATGGTCGTCCTCTCTGTAGTTTCTTCTTCTTCCCATGGTTGACACGACTCTGGATTGCTAGCGGGCGAGTAATTGTTCTCTGGATTCCACAACGACAATATCCATGCACCCTCTTTCCTTTTTCGAAGCAGCGGAAATATCGGTGCCCTAGGACCAACTTCGTGTGGAATTCTTGTTAGCTTCCCTCCTGCCTGCGGGTTTTTGCCGCGAACAGTTTCAAGAGAGCCAGTCGTATCGTCAGTTTTCTTCCTTCCCTTGAGTCCCCCTTCGAAAAGGCTCCCTGATCAAAGACCCCACGTAAATGTACGAGTCGCTGGGACAAGTGTCGTTCTCGCCCCCCGATTTCATCACTCGATCATCAATTTCAAACTCATCAAATTCATTTACGACCTTCTCCCTGTTCCGGAGAGGTCCTGGTTTCATTGTTTTTCCATAAAGACTTACGATCCTTCGCTTCCGCTATAAAGCTGGTTTTTTTTTTCTTGCCTATTTGCAAGACCCCCTTCTGCGATTTCGTACAAGGCGTTGGCCACGGTCTTGGCAGTAGTTTCGAACGGTTGAACTCAAACTGTGGGCCTTCTTCCCTTTTTTATCTTTGCACTCTCTAAACTCAGCCGATTGAAGCTGCGCTTTCCTATTCGTGATATATGGAACTTGAAGTCACCGGCCTCTTCTTACGGCTCTTTTTGCGTTCCGTCAAATGTTTCTCGCCCGTGGCTACTTTTAGTTTCCCTTCCGGCGCGACGAAATCGAATTCTCTTCCGCTCCGGCCACCTGCTGATTTGCGACATTCGGTCCAATTTCCCCATCCTAAAGACAAAACACACCAAAAAAAAAAAACCCAAATTGCAGAACTAGCGATCCACTTTGGATCAGAGCTGAAGTTTCACCGGATCTCTTAGTGAAGTTCCCGGTGTCCCCCGCAGACGAATTTTCTCTCTGTCCCGACCCCCCTTCTCTTTCTTCCCCTCGCACATTTGCAGTTACACAGATGCTCCTTAAGAGCGGAGGCAATGGCCCTTATAGCGCAGCGTCTTGCCCAATCCGAGTTCAGGCGTACCTGTTCCTTTTTCCCCATGATCACGAACGGTTTTCTTAATGCCGTAACTCCCGCTTTGGCATGGAATCCGTACCCCCTTATTCGATTCACGATTCGACAGGCAAGTCGACACCGCTTCCCGTGCCTTTCGGAATAGTCCGCTTTTGTCAACATGTCGACCCACTTAGATTGCGACGGTGGAGGCACTCCAGCGGGTTATTTATTCGCTCGCCACATTACCGTGCTCTTCTCTTATCGTTTCGCACTGGAATGTCCCCGTCACGCACGACAGCGGAGAAGCCAGTTTAAACAATCTCTGGATACAGTTCCTTCCCCTCCTTGGAACAGTTAGGCACGTTCGTGGAATGCCCTTGCAGATTTTCACCTGATTTTCCCTTGCTGTCTTCCAACTCTTTCTCCTTTCTAAGTTGTTTTGATGTCGGCGCCTCTCCTCGGGAAGCGGGGCGCAAAGCCTACCTCGCGGCACTCAATTTTCTCGCGGTTTCTCGAATACCCCCTTTTTCTAGCTCCTTCCCTTTGGCCGCCTCGTTTCTCGGCGTCTCGGTATGCCCTGGAGAGTTTCGCTCTCCAACACGTGAAAGTCTGTCTTTCCGCTTCGGAGTTATTAGACTGTTTTCTTAAAAGCTTCAAAGTCCTTGCCTCTTTCTTTTTCTTTCGCAGCCCACTCGTCTGCGTCGAAACTGACCATTTTGAGGTGGTTTTGACGAGGTTACACCCCCCCCAATAGCTTTTTCCTTTGTGATGTACATCCCTTCAACTTCCCCAAGGCCGGTGTGTAACACCGACTTTTTTTCCTCGCACACAAATCTTTCTGTGTCTTTAAACCTTTTATCATCTTCTGGGCCCGAAAAACCTAATGTTTTTTTCCTTTCTTTGTCCACCAGCGTTCCTCTGTCTGCTGATCTAGGAAGACCTCGGCCGGACGTCAATTTCAATAATATATTCCGGAGATTCAGATGGGTAAGTTTTTTTCTTTTTTTTGGCCATGTTCCATTTCAACTGTCGGGCGGGTTCCAGCGCGATTCTTCACTGTCCGCACCAGATATAAAAACGCACCTCAGTAGGCCATGCTCGAGTACTTTCCTTCCCTCCCGCAGCCTTCGTCGCAGATGGACAATTTCCTTGAGCGTAACCCTGTAAACAAAACAAAAAAATGCCTTTGTTCCTCTTGGAACGACCTGTGGAGACTTCATCCCGTTAGGGAGCTGATAATCAGATCTCGTTTGCTCATATCCGATATATATCTTTTTTTATAATAGTGGTGGTTGTGGCTACTCTTCATTCGCAACAGCTTTCACTCTTCTCAGATTCCCTTCCGAGACACAGCGCGTTCCAAACTCTCCCCCCCCTCTTTACAACCTTGTGGGCTCAGTCGTACCCATGTTTCTTGAGCGACGATTCCCTCTTCCTCCCCCTGCAATGGAGTAATCTTTCCCCCCTTCATGAGTGCTTTACCTTCCTGGCTAATCTCAGTTGAAGAATTTTCACCCGCCCTCCCCCCCTTTTTCCCTGGAACTCCCAAGACCTCCCTGAGTTACAAATCTGCGAGCGTACTATATATCTTATAGAACTTCACCTGCAGTCGAACGCGGTTCTTCTTTTTTCGAGCCTTAGGCAATAAATGACAAACGCTGCTTGACAATCTTCCCCCCCCCATCGTTTTTTTCGGGACTCTGATAAAGAGGTAAGCCATCCCAATATGTGTCTTGCTTCTTTCCCCTTCTGGGGTTACCCTCTATTGGGTTTCCCCCCCCCCCTTTCTTGGTTAACAATTGAAGAGTGAGTCCTTCTTCCCCCAAGACACCAACCTCGATTTTTTTATCCCCTTCCTGTAAGTTACCTCCCAAATTCTTTCCCCTTTCGCCTGCCCACCTGATTGGAAGGATTGAGATAAATAACGATCGGCAAGACTTTCTTTTCCCCTCGAAACGTTTCATACTACGAAGAGGTTCAGTCGACTTTCATCGGCAATCTCACTGACTTTTCCCTGAGACTCAGAGACACGATTCTCGTCATTTTATCGAGAGATCCCCCTCGCGCGCGACCTCGAGGACATATTTTCCCCGCTAGGTTTTGCTTTTGCGGCACCGCTTTCCTCTGCTTCTGACGCGACACGCACCAAGTCGCAGCGAGCTTTGGTGGGAAGAACCCCAGAGTGTATGAAAAAGCGGTTGCATTCCGCACGTTTCTACTTTACGGGAAGAACTTCTTGCGTGCCGGTTTTTCTTTTTTTCTGGATCCCGAGTTTCAATTTGTGCTAAGCTGGTCGATGCTGTGACTTTAACCTCCAAGGTGCGGAACCTCCTCCTCCTTTCCTCAATCTCCCTTTTAAGTGGCGAGCTCAATAACTGAGCGCTTTTCCTTTCCCTCCACCGTAGTCAATCCCGGAACATTGGCGAAAAGGGTTCCTTTTTTCTCTTCCTTTTCCGGCGTTAGAGGTTTTTCGACGGTTGCCGTGAGTGGGAACGTCTTTTTTTATTGCAATCGAGCTTGGTGCGGGCCTGCAGAACCTTTTTTTACCTGCGGAAGTCAATCTTGACGGAAGGACATACGGATTGCTTCCATCGCTGCGCTAATACTGACTCTGCCGCCGTCTTCTGAGCCCCCTTGTTTAACTGCCCTTCCTCTTGTAATGTAAAGTCCCGTCCCCATACTTCCTTGAGTCGATCTCTCCAGTCGTCTCGCGGTTGTGTCCCCCGTGAACGGGCTTTCCCCTAGAAGATGCTTCTTTCCTTTTCCTACGGCATTCATTCGAGACCTTTTTTCCCGCTAGTTAGGCAAAACTTTCTGACTGATTTTTCAATTGAAATATGTACGCAGTAGCTCTTCCATGTGGAAGGACATCAAGACTTACTTAGATTCTTTCGCTCCTGCGCGGTCCTTCCAAATCTTACCCTTTCCTTCAAGCTTTGGACACAGTCCGAGAGAACATTGAGAGGCCCGCCCGATAACGGTCTTCCGATTAATTTCCCTTCCATCCCATTCTGCAAAGCTCCCCTCTCAATAGCTGAGTGCTGAGCGTGCTCCGATCATTAAGCAACCTTTCCTTTTCCCCCAGTGTGTTTGCGTTCAATCCACCCGTTTCGAAAACCTATTGCCCCTTTTCCGTTTGGAGATACAACTGCCTTGGAGGAAAATAGACTACCCATGGCTTGCCCCTCGCATAAAGCATTCTCTCATCTTTTATCAGGCCCGAACGTTTATTTTCCAGTCCCCCCCCCCTTACCTTTCGGGCACAGTTTGTTCAGGTTCTCAGGTCGTTAAATGAATCTCCAACTTCTTGCTGACCTGTATGCTCGCTAGAACATGCCCTTGTCCCCTCCCCCCCCTTATTTTACATTTCCTGATTTTGTTCTTTCGGATGCAGTTTAGAATTGGTATCAAGGCCTTACGAACACACCTTAGCTAAGTACCCTGGCTCTCTTGTCCCCCTTTTCGGCTTCATCTCATCTGTTGCTCTGGCTTCCCCCCCTCTTCCTATTCAACGAATTTTTTCCCGCACGAGATTATGCGGCGCGAAAGACCTTCGAGGGTCATGCTGGAGTCATTCTTCGTTGGGAATACACTTCGAACCTTTCTGCCCCTTTCTCTCTTTCCTCTAGGCTTAGTGTCCATGTAAAAAACTCAATGGGTCCCCAGAATAGGCCGCCCAATTTTCCTATGTACGATGACTTAATTCCCAATTTCTGAAGAGCCCCATTTCCTCAAGGTTTTTTCTTCTTCCTCAAGTGGAAGTTAGAGTTCTCCACTTTTTTCCTCCCGAAAAAAACGATTTTCCACCCAGAAAAATTACTCATCCCATTCGTTCCCTCTCCCTTTCTTTTCGATTGATTTTTTTTTTTTGCCTTGCGGAGATTGCACAAACCAATTCTTCTCCCAAATTCCTTCCTTTCCCTTACGGGTCTTAATAAAGGTCTTCATGAGCGTCATATGTTCAAACAGGATATACATGCGAAATAGTCCCACAAACGCTGGCACAACCTCTCCCCCCGGTTTTCTCCCCTGCGTCGGTGGATGGTGAACCAGAAGGATTTCTTTTCCGCCCTTGCTTTCCCTCTTTTTCTAGTTTAGAAACGAACTTGTCTCGTGGCCCAATGGAACGCCCCTATTCAGGACTTCAAACTTGGTGGTTCGCGGACTTGTCTGCTAATTGCTCGCATATATTTTCCCAATCGCACCGCCTGGGTGCGTAACGCGCCCCTTTTCCCTCTTCGACGCCTCCGTACGCTGGCTTCTTTACTGGCTCGGGTGATGGCGGGCTCTTTCAAGCAGCGCCGTACAATCTCTTGCTGCGCGATTTCACCCCCATCTCCAGCCTGATGCGATTTCTCTTTCTTTTTGGCGCACGCCCCCCAACCCCGAATCCCATTGACCACTGTATGTCAAGCTTGTGATCCCCATGATCCTTTTCCATGGCCTTTTCCTACCTTTTTGTTCCTGGGCCCCCCCGACTTTGGATAAAGTCTTTCTCCAAGGCCGGCGTTCCCCCTTCAGTGGTATTCTTTCAATTACCCATGCCTGCCACGGCTCTTCGCGTAACAATGATTTCGGAGCCAGGTCAACACAAAGCCGTCTTCGCTTTTCTCCCTTCCTCTAAGCACCCTAACGATTTGCACGATTTTTCTTTCACCCCCCCTTAATTCTCTATTTCAGTGGCCTATCCGGGGTTGTTTGCACCCAGATTGTTTCTCATTTTTTTCCCGACATCAAGTTCGCCCTTCATGCTCGCGGCCAACTTCAAGTGGTTCGATGTTATCAATCGATCGGTATGTCTCCAATCGATCCCTTATAGCTTTTTTTTTTGTTTTTGTTCTGCGCTATCCGGGCGATTGTGCTTGAGAAATCCTATCGCTTGATCTCTTTTTCATTTAGGTGCTTTTTTTTCTTTCAAGATGACCGGGACGTGAAAGACACGACAGAGGTCCAACCCCGTTCGTACGGCCCCACTGAATTATCGAAGAGTTAAGGGGCACCACAACAACGCGCGACCCACGCTAGCGCTAGCGCAGAGACACACCCGTCCCCTTATTCGAGAACCCCAGAAGAGTCTTTTTGTTTGTCGGCCTTTTCTCCCATTGTGCCGGGTCTTTTTTCCCCTTGCCCGGCATGACGTTTGCTCTGTGGGAACGACGGCCTTGTTTTGGATCTTTATCCAATTATTCTTTGGTCCCAGTAACAACTTTCCCCGTCCATCGCTTCCCTATTCTCATTGGGAGGACCCCTCCCTTTCACCTATCACAGTGGTCTGCCGCTTTTCCCGCTGGTGGGGTTTTTTTCGTGGTGTTCAAAAAATCCTTAGTCCTTCGAATAAGTTCTGAGATTTCGCCTGTTTTTGAAATCGATCAGCCAGTTCCCATCAAACACGTTGTCCCCTTCCTCTTCCCCTTTTCGCCTCACCTGTTATTTAAACGTCAGACCCGTCCCCGCTGGCGACAAATCTGTCGAGCTTCTTCCACAATTCTCCTCTTTCCTCTTTTTATAGAACATGCTTTTCTTTCGCGGAATAGCCCCGCGTAACCACAAGGTAGTCCTGCCTTCTGGGCGTTCCCCTTGGGACATACTCAACGCTTCGATCGAAACGGATCCTCTTTCAGCGCAATGGAAGCCCTTCCTCCTTTCTTGTTTTCCCCCAGGTCATCCCATCCCGCCGTGTATCTAAACACGACCGCCGGTTTCACGCTGTTTTTGATAATTTCCTTCTTCTATGGTCCTCCCCTTGCGTATTTCTCCCCTTCTTTCATTTCTTGGGACATGTCAGTAAGCGCCCTTGAACCTTGGCGTATTGTTTGTGCGGGTCAGCTCCACGGCAAGAAACAGCATCCTCTCCCCTGCAAGGGATGTCTTTTTCGAATGGGAGGATTAAGTTTTCTTTTTTTTACAAATCGTTTGGGCTTTGGAACAGTTCTAACTCTACTTCTTTTGATGATTACACACCTTGAGGTCCCCTGGCCATCGTCAAGCACTTGGCATTCTTTCCCCCGTCAGAAGTATTTCCCCCCTTTCCCTCGCTTTGCTTTTACATTATTTGCGGCCATGGACACGAAGCCTAGAGATCGCTACGCTTTTCTCTGACATGTTCGCGTCCCCCCTCCTCCATTAAATATCCATTCACCTTGCTGTTCCGCCGCAGCAGACATATCGTTTTTGAAAAATTCTGTGAAATGACGATGTTGCTCTCAAGCTCAGCAGGGCGGTTTCTTCCGCGCCAAGGGGATCACGCTATCAGTGTAAGTTGTTTGTCGGACTTTCCCTCTTCCCCTGCGAAACGTCGAATGATCCCTTTTTTCAAAATCCATTTGTACAAGAATGGCCTTCCCCCGTTAATGGTTTCTCAGCGCGAGCATACGTAACCCTCTAAGCATTTGTCTATTAATTTCGCGCGAACTCCCCCTATTTCCTGGGGGATGGACCTAACCCACCTTTTTATGCCGGATAATAAGAACCTATCCAAGCTGTTGATGCGAGTGGAAAGTCCCCTTTTATTCTATTCCCCTCCAAGCGTTGGATCCCTCCCCCTCCGTGGCAGAGTTTCGACCCTTGAAACTCCACAATGTGGGCCCCGAAGTTTTGGTTACGGAGCACCTCAGACCCCAGCGAATTTGTCGTTGGTCAGAAGATTTTTCCCCCTAGGAAGCCCTTGAATCGTGACGGGAGCCTCTCCCGGTATCGGCTTTGTTTTCTCTTCCAACAGCCGTTCTCCTCGCTGGCTCTCTCGTAGGAAACGCGGAGCTGCCCTCATCGACGGAGCATTTCAGCTTCCGCCACCTTTATCGACTGCGACCATAGGTCACTTTTTTCCCCTCCCCCCTAAAGTGCATCAAACTCTTCTCAAAAATTTCGGCTCGCTTTATGCCGTCGTCTCGCGATCTTCCCTCTTCTTTAGTGAATCCTTCCCTCTACCACAGAATACCTACTTTCGCGATTTCCCGACAACCTCGCAGGTTTAATTTACTTCAGCTTGCAGTTAAAAAGATCTCTTTTAAGACGCGTGGAGGCATGAATTCTTAGCGCCCTCTTTTCTCCATCCGATTGCCGTCCCCAGCTTCCCTCCTCTCCTTTTCCTTGGTCTGATGCCTTCCAAATTTTCCCCCCCTATGAATCAGCGAACAGAAAACATATGCGTTTCAACGCCTTCGATCACCCTTGACACCCGCCTCCTACTGGAATCTACTTCCCCCCCCCTTCTCCCAATTTTTCTTTCCTGCACGCGCGGTTCCTCTTTACCAGAAGCTCGCCACATCCGGAGGGTGCTTCACGGAGATGGCGTTTTTTTTTGGTCCCAAATTGGCAAGTCACAGCATCGAAATTTCGCATCATTTTCCCACAACTCGTCTTTCTCCGCTGCCTTTTTCCTTCCTTGAAGCCGTGCGACAGGCCCCTTTCTCTTAACCGGGCTGACTTAACACATCCCGCCGCGCTGCGAAATTTCCGTGTGGTGCAATCTCTATTGGAAGCTTTCTCAAGCCAGTCCCCCTCGAGGACACTCTCTCGCGGTCTGAGCGAACACCCCATTTGGGATCGATTCCCTTTTCTTGACGCGAATCGTCTCGGAGTTCTCGGTATCACTTCTTTCGCTGTTCGCGTCCCCCTCCTCTCTCCTGATGCCTCCTCCCTTCTTTCTTAGAAGGTTTTCGGCACTGCTAAAAGTCCTTGTGTCTGTGGCGTCGCACCTTTCCCTTCGGTGCGCCGGAACTGTGAAATTCTTTTTCTTTCAGGTCTCACAACTATGTTTTGGTTTTTCTTGGTGTGATATCAATTCAATTCCCCCCCCCGTAAAGGCCTCTCTGTAAACACCCCTCTCCTCGGCCCCCAGATTGGCTGGGCCTTCCATCTTTTTACGAGCGGCGGCCCGAAAGAACCCCCCCCAAAACATAATGGCTTTCCCAACATTTGTCCTCTGGAGGCTTCTTCTCTTCCTTAAGAAGACCCGCGGATGCCTTTCTTTCTATAATATATTCGGAGCTTCCTAGATGTGTAAGGCGCCGTCTTTTTGGACATGTTCTTCCCCTTGTTCGGGCGCTCTCCTTCGTTCATTCTTCCTCCTCTCTTAGCATCTTTTCCGCATCAGTGGAAATGCGCGACCAGGGTTGAAAAGAAATTTCCGGCGTCGCAGATTGGAACCCTTTCTGAGTTCGTAAAAACCCGTCCGAAGGCTTGTCCGATTGGCTCTCTTTTCTCCTTTAAAGTCGGACTTCTTTTTCTTCCTCTGCGAATCCCCTTGCGAATATTCCG
>Ga0179593_1628220_pt1 | contig 10476 bp, 10 predicted proteins | sample CZODoug2_1_08_16_FD_185931 | JGI IMG/M metagenome (GOLD analysis project Ga0179593, IMG submission 185931) | Vadose zone soil fungal communities from Angelo Coast Range Reserve, California, USA - CZODoug2_1_08_16fungal (PacBio error correction) | ecosystem: Environmental > Terrestrial > Soil >... | reverse complement strand
CGCCCAGTCTTCGTCTTTTGCAGCGCAACGCACGTTTTTCTGACCGTGGCTGGGCTTTTTCTTGTAGACGCCACCTTTGGTGGGTCCGCGCATTGGGCGCAACTCAGGGATCATGGCTTTCTTCCATCTGGCGTTCTCCCCGGCTGGCCAGGGACCTTATCCCCTTTCCGAAACAGTCACGCCCCTCCTTGAGCGGATCCTCCCCCTGCTTCGGAAAACACTCTTGTGAGCATCGGGGATGTTTCGCGGCGTGTTACTTTGCGCTTTCGACAACACCATAGCCCCCCCCCTTGCAACTTTTTTCCGCCAGGCCTGATCTTCTCCCCAGGGACGAGCTTTTTTTTTTTGGGCCGACTCCCGCGGCAGGAAGGTTATCCAATCGGTACCCTCTTTAACAAGCCCCGGCCTTTTTCGTTCCCCTGTCTCATTTCCCGGAACACTCCCGGACCCCCGAGACCATCTCGCCGCTCGGAGTTAACCCGCTCACCCTTTCCTTCCATTCGGCCCCCCAGCCCATTCTTACTAGGCAGTGCGGGGCGAGGACTCTTCAGCAATGTGTTCCCCCCACTTCGATCAGCGTTTTTTTTTCCTCGCCGGGCGCGGCTTTGCCGGGGGTCGCGTTTCCGGCGGACCCGTCGGCCCCCCCACCAGCACGGTATATTTTGACTTTCAGCCCCTGCCCCCTGCAGCCTTTGGTGGACGGGCCCCACGGCACGCATTATGTTTGGCAGACCACGGTCATGCTCCTGCCAACGTCCCACGGGCGCTACCTTCCCTCCGCGTTTTCCCCCTTTTTGCCAGCTTTCGGTTGGGCTGGCTGGCTTTAACAGATTTTGCCCGGCACACGTTGAGGCAGTTCTTCGGGCCTTCTTACTCGAAGGGTTCCTCTTCGACGGAGAATTTGGTGCCCTTTTCCCCCACGGTGGGGCGTTCCCGGGCGCCCGATTTGACGACAGCCCCTTTTGCAATGACCCGCCACCCTTTCTATCAGTGGTAAAACCCTGCAATGCTGGAGTCTTCCGTTTCTGTTGAAATCGACCTTGATTTTTTCTGATTCGGTGCTCTTCTGTTCCCCCGCCGGCCCTGGTGTCAACTTCGCTTTGAAAAAAAGCTTGTGAGCTGCGGGAACCCCCCCGCGACGCCTTCCGGTTTTTTCTTGCCAGTTGACGTCGTCTTTCCCCCCCGGGGCGCGTCCGCGCTATTCCCCCCAGCGGCCACGTCCCTTTTTTTTTTTTTTTTTTTTTTTGCCCGGCCACCCCCAAAAATCGATCGACTGGGGCGTTTTCGATTTGCGAGATTGACCCTCAATTTTTCCGCGAGACCGTTCTTTTTTAGTTTGATGGCCGCGGAAGTCTTTTTCGCGGATCCGATTTTCCCCGGGAGTCGATTGTTTGTCACCTGAAACCTGCTTTTCAAGACCACAGACCCTATTTCTCTCTTCCAACCAAGCCGCGGTTCTGCACCGTCCCTTGAGCTTGGCCCGAAGTTTTTTTTTCCCTTTCGCCCGCAGGCGATTTTTCCCCGACGAGGCAGGCCTCCAGGCACCTTTCAGGAATCTCGATTTTTTCGAAAAGCCCCCCTTCTGTATCAGCGGTTTTCTCCAATGGTCTGGTTTCCAATGCCGCCTTTCCCAGTCGGAGGCCTTTAATATGTCTTTCAAGGGCGGCCTCTTGCTTCGGCCCACGGCGTCTTGCCGTCTCTTTACCCCCTTTTTTCCCCCCCTGCCACCACGCCGTCTTCTTATAAGGTCCGTTTTTCCCTCTGGGGCGAGTTGTTGTTTCAGGCCTTTGGCAACATTGTGTTGGTCTTCTTCCGATTTCCGAGGATATACTGCTTTTTTGGAGAGCAATTGGCACCAAGCTTTTCGCCTCCTTTCGCAAGCCTTTTTTGGCTTGGACTCGCTCATAAGCGGATCCCGAGGTACTTACTATTTTTGATCAATTTTCCCCTATTTCTGGATCCACCACCTTCCTAACCAGCGTGACCCTGCACCTGCCGGCAGGTATCCTCCCCGAACTTCTGTGCTTGCATCCTTCAAAAGGTTTTTCTTTCCTCAGTCGTCTCTCGGTAACTGCTCACGCCTCCTGGCCCTTTGGATCTGGGTGGCTGAACACGGTTCAGCGCCGTTCATGACTCTCCTCTGCCCGATATCTTTCAGTCTTCACCCGCCGGCCCGGCCCTCCCTTACCCCCCCAAGCGGTCGAGCGTTTTTTCTTATTTGCCTCTTTTATTATCCGGCGGACCCCTTCCCCCGCCAGCATCGTCTTTTTGCCGGGTTTAATCCGCCCACTCCCCCCTCAACGCCATCGCTGTTCCCCCGAATTGGTATTCTGCCTCCTCCGACAGTTTTTTTTTTCCCTGCCTGGGAGGACCACGACTGGAATCCGTCCATCTTTGGACCGTACTGAGTTTCCTCTTTGGTCGACCCCAGACCCCCAAAGTCTTCTCCTGATTTTACTCCTCCTCCTTCGGCAAAAAAACGAAGGTTAACGGAATGGTTTTCCAGCGAGGTTTCCTAAGCCGTCCTCCTTTTTTTTCTCTCCCGCTTACGCACCCCTTGTTCGCGCTTTTTTTTCCCGTCTTGCGGAACTCCCCGGTGCTCTTAAGCAGCCCAGGCCCTTTTTTTATCCCCTTGTTGCGACGTCTCTCTGAACCCTCTTTCATTGCTGCGCAGTCAGAAAAAAGGTCTCTTTTTTCTTTTTCCAAAAATTCACGTCCCCGCTGAGACTTGCTTTCTTCGACCTTGGGCGCCGACCTTTTGTTTCCCTCACGTGAGGAAATTTGCCCCCTTTTTTCCTCGAAATGTTCCCCCCCCCCTAAGTTCCGCAGGCACACTTTTCGGAAGCCACCGTCTTTTTTTGCACGACAGTCTTTGGAATGGGTTTGAGCTGCTCTCCCCCGCCTCGGTGGCTTCTTTCTAGTTCGGCCCCCCTTTCCCCTCCAGCAAGGTCCAGTGATTCCCTCGCCTCGCGCCCCTTTGATCAAAGCGACTTACTCTTCAACCAGGGCTCGTGCCCGTCCCCTGCCCGGCGAAGGCTTTCCCTCGGCCCATGCGAACTTCTATTTTTTTGAACCACCGGCCGCCCGCCGAAAATCTTTTTCCCCCCCCGCGGCTCTCAGTTCCAGGCCGTCATTGTTTCATTTGTGGGTGGGGTGTTCCCCAACTCCCCTTTCCCTCGGTGGGGGTTGGAAAAATTCGTGACGTACCTCTTCCCCGGTTTTTTTGAAGTCCGGACGGTCGCGCGCCCCCCGTCCCCACAATCCTCCCCAACGTCTCACGTTGTCGAACCCCCCTTTTCAGAGGCCGAACAGCTCGATTCTTTAAGAGACGTAGTCCCCTGTTTTCTCATGCCGCCGCGACCACATCTCTGTTCCTTTTGGTGTTGTTTGTTGAGTTGATATGGTCGGCCGCGTCTCCGGGCGACGTCGCTTTTTTCCCCGGATCGAGATGTTCGGCCTCGTGCTTTGGACAACTCTTGAATTGGTTTCCGGTTTTCTGTTCGCGCGCCGTGCATCTTCAACACACCCCCGGAACTTGAGGACGTCACTTCCCGGATGCGCTGTTTGCTGCTTTTTTGGGGCGTTTTTGATCAATGACGGCTTTTTTTTTAAAAAACTGGTTTCCCGCCGCCGAACCCTGATTTAGGCCGGTGCGGGTCTTCGTATTTCCTTTCTCTTTGTCCGCTTCTTCCAGCTCGCACGTTTCATTTGGCGCGTTGTTTTTTTCGAGGCTTCTCGGGCAATGTTTTATGGTAGAGTTGCTCCTGGTCGTTCCTTATTCACCTTATGCTGGAGTTTTTTTTGCTGGGCCGACTCGCGAACAAAATTCTCCTCGCCCGGACCTTCTTTGTCTTTGAAGCGCCGGCTCCTTTTGACGCCCCATCATCAGATGTTCCTTGAATAGTGATGTTTTGCTGTGTGATTGTACACTTTCGGCTGGCCGCCACTTCGCCCATCCTTCTGACAGGATTTCTTTGCGCCCAAATCGATTCCGACCTTCCCAGCTTTCTGAATTTCTCTCCCCTTTTCTGCTGTACACGGAAGCGGTTTCTCGTCCTACGACAACGAATTTGCCGTTTTTTCAGCTGGCTGCTGAGCCAGCCGGGGTGGTTCTTTTCCTCCCCCCGGCAATTCTCTAACCCCCGTTCTGGTTCGGATGCCGGCGTTAGGAAGGTGTCTTTCCCCTTATCGGACCTCGTGCTGTTTTTTTTTAACCTCGGGTGTTTTCGTGGTCCCACTCCTTTCGTAAATCTTGACGTCCTACGTTGAGGATCTTTTCGAAAATTCTCTACCCGTCCCCCGGTTCCGTTTCCGACTTTGGGACGCTGCCCCCCTGATCGTGTCGCCTGGCAGCAACCCCTGTTCGGAGGGCGCTTCTGATACCAAAGGCGTTTGCCGGGCGATGGTTTTTTGTTTCTGTTTCATGCTGCGGCATTTCCTTGGTCCCGATGAAAAAACCCTGACGTGTTTTTCTTTCTTTTTCCGCCCTTCCCTTTTTTTCCCCTGTCATCCAAAGCTGCACCCGCACCGTGTGCCCGCGTTGGTTCGCTTTGCCGGGCCGGATTTTAATCTGATCAGTCTTCTTGCTCGCGGTGATTCGTATCGGTTCTTCCGCTGGATGTCCCCAGCCAGACCTTGGCTTCGTCTTGGGCGTTTCGAGGAAAGCCTCTTTCTTGGGGGCCGCCCCCTTTTTTTTGTCAGGCAGACACACACCTGTGGCTTTTCTTGACCTACCCTTTCTTCTGGTTTCCCCACGTCTTAGAAAGTAGAATAAGCCCCCAAATTGTTTGGTGATCCATCCCCTCGGATTGACTCAGGCCGCCTTTTCTTCCTTCTTGTTGGCTCTTCTCGGCGGTTGTCAAACTTTCTGCTGCGCTCAAATCCCCGTGCCCAAAAGGGATTTCCAGTGCTCCTCCCTTCTTTGGTACTTCCTTCTCGGTTCTCTTTTCCCAACAACCAATGCAGTTTCTGCAGCTTAAACAGGCGCCTCCCAAAACGCTGCCCTTTTCAAAAGGACTTACTGCGCTCCTTTTTTTGTCCCTCGATCCCTGGGGTACCCCCCGTCTATCTTTCGCCGTTGGGATTGTCAGCGCGCCCTTGAACCTATTCCGGCTTGGCTCCGACCCTGAAGGCGCTTTGCGAATGTCCAAACTGCTACATTCCAGTGGCCCCGATGAGAACGCTGCTCCGAGGCGGGGCTTCTTTGCTTTTGCGGCTGATTTTTGGTGCCTTTGCCTGGCAATTCATTTTCCTTGCGGCCCCCCCCTTTCATCTGACAGGGCGATACCGCGAACCACCCCCGGGGCCCAAACGCTCGGGAGATTTGCGGTTTTTTTTTTGCATCACCTTTTTTTGGGCGCTGTTGTCAAGTGGATTGTGATCGACTGCGCTTGCGGGGCAGGTTCAAGGTGACCCCCGAATCCAGGGCCCGCCCCGCTTCATACGATTTCCCCGGGAATAAACCCTTCCCGAGTCCATTTTTCCTGGCCAGCGACGTCTCTTTGGACGCGATGCTTATTGGTCCGGTGGCGCCCGGATTCTACCTGCAGGCAGGTTGATTCGATTTTTTTTTTTTTTTGTGGAATGTTCTTCGGGAAGGGCTTGATGTGCACTTCTTTGTTTCTATGCAGGTTTCGCTTTCCCCCCTGGCTGACCGGAGGCTCTATTGTCCCGGCACAAATCTCTACCGCGTTTTCAAGTCGGCATTAGCTTCCCAGGCCCAAACTTCTCCCCGCCTCGAATCAAGCCCCTAGGCCACGTGTCGATTTAATCGAAATTTTGTTTTTCTTTCCCAAAGGGTTTCTCAGGGGGTGCCATTTTTTCCCTTTTACCCCCCCTGATCGAAGCTTTGGATGGTTGGTCCCGTTTGGCGATCATTTTTTAGGTTGTTTTTCTCTTCTGGCGCGTCATAGCCACACCCGGTGGAAGGGCCCCCGGCTCGATTTGGAACCAATCTTTCCTCACCATCGCTTTTTTGGACGGCGGCCTTTTCCTGGATTTTTTGACGGGCTCCGGCTGGCGTCAAGTCAAGGCCCGGCCGCCGACCGGGCGAAACTGGGCAAGGCCCTGGCGCATCGATCTCGCCGTTGAAACCTTTCGGCGGAGGGACTTTCTGACAAACCATTTCCCTTCCCGGCCGTCAACTTTTGGGTCTTGCGGCTTTTGGTGCGGCCCAGCCATCCAGTTTTTCCTCGTTGCGGCTGGCGCCGGAAGGTCGCAGAATCTTTGACCCGCGACCGTTGCCCCCCTTTCCGGCGAAAGTCTTTTTTGCTCACGCTGATTTTTTTTCCTCATTGTTTTGCTTGATTTGGAGGCTACTTCCCCTGCACACTGGCGACAGTGACCCCCCTCCCAATGGCTGCCGACCCTTTTTCCCCGGGGGAAAATGTGCGCGGGTCATTTCCGTTGCTGCTGGGAGAGGGTCTCCTCGAATGTCGCGGATTTTTCGGTCGCCAAGATGATGCCCTCTCCCCCCCGGTGACGCCCAACCTCGGCAGTGTTTCGTTTTAACGAAAATTTCCTTCCCCCCTTTCCTCGCCCCCAGGAGGGCCCAACCGCCGGGGCTCGATCATAAGGCTGGTTCGATTTCGGCCGAACTCCCCCTTGGGCCATTGCGATGGTTTTTTCGCGGGGTTTTCGTTTTGGGGCGGCGCAACCCTTTAAGGCCGCGCCAACTTTCTGAGATGCAGTTTCCCCCCTTTTCTCTTCAAGGGTCGTGCTGCTTTGCTTCGCTAGCACGGCGTTGACGTCTTTGCTCAGGGCCGGGCCCCTTTTCTTGCTAGCCGGCTTTTTGGCCAGATGGTCCTCACGGCCATGATCATTCCTTTCGAATGGCGGCGGGACCGGGCAGCGTTCGGCGTCTCCCGCCCGTCCGCCACGTCCCCCCCCGTCAAACGCACGGTCCCTTTGTTGGGCGTTGTCTCCCAGCTCCGGGACGGACCTTTTTTTTGACTGCGAGGCTAGCCCTCCCTTCCTCCTCCATTTTTTTTCTTGAGAGAAGATTAAGCCCCCCCCCTGCAGTTCAGGCAGGTTCGTTTTCCCTTATTTGAGGCGCACGCCCGGTGCGTTGACGTGGCCCGTGGCGGCTTTTCCTTCGAGCACTGCCCGGGTCGCTGCGCACCGTGACACGGATCCTCCCAGGAAGCTCCATCCTTTTTATTTGCCAATCCGGCTGCCCCCCCCCTCATGATCCGGCACCTGAATACAAAAACGTTTTCCCGGCGCCAGTAGGAGCCCTTCTCAGCACGACCTTTTTGCAAAACCCCTGATTGCGCATCGATTGTTTTTTCAGCGCGTGAGTTTGCGAGGTTTCCTGGCACAATTCGCAACTTCCTGGGCGTCGGCCTTCTTTACCCACAAGGGCCTGATTCTCTCGAGCCACGGGCGTTTTTTTGTCTGGACCGCGGTTCGCAGGACTTGTGACGGGGCCGGTACCCCTCGAACCCCTGGAGGAGGCTTTTTGGCGTCACCGTGGATCTCAATCATCTTGGCTGAACGAATCCGCGACAATTTCTTTTTGGAAACCACGCCAAGATTCGGAGCTCTGAACTTTTCGCATTAACCGGTTCCAGTTTCTGCCATTGGCGATGTCCCTTCTCCCCAGGCGGGCGAGGGCTTTCTTTTCGTCCATCAGCAATGTGCCCTCAACACTCTCAGCGTTCAAGCCGGGCCTTTCCGGGCGCCGGCCACTTTTTGGGTCGCGCTTCATCTTTGACCTTTCGGCACCAGTCCCTGGTAGTGAGGCGATGGGGTTCCCGCCTGGCCGCCCTGCGCCGGCAACAGTTGACCAACGGAACCTTGTCCTGGGACTGGTTTTTTTTTGCAGAATTACTGGCGGCGCCTTTCAACCGTTCGCGACGTCGATGCTTCCGCGGATGGGGCCCTGCCCATTCGCCGGTCTGTGGCCGGGCTTAACCCCCCGCTGCGAGCTTGCCTCGGGAGCTCTGGTCTTCGGCCCTTTTCACAGCAGGCAAAGCGAGTTTGCTGGTCGATCCGAGCGTTCCCTTCACCGTGTGTGGCGATGAAGGCGGCCGACCCCGACCGACGCCGCAATGAACTTTCCTTCTCCACCAGGCGCTTTCCCTTTTCCCACCTTGGTGCAATCACTGGAGCCTTTTTCCGTTTCGTCCATCTGGAAAAGGGGCTCTGGATTCTTCGGCGCGTTTTATTGCCTTAAACGGTGTTAAACTCTTTCAACCGCTAGGATCCTTCTTTTGTCGGGACACCCGACGCATAATTCCGCCGTGGAACGCGTCCCTTCTTTTTTCCCCCCCCCCCCCCCCCCCCCGTGTTCGAGCCAGGCGTTGATCACCGCCCGCACGACATTCCTCCTTGACAAAAAATCCTTTTCCTCCCTCCGGATTCGATCGGCGCAAACCCGCCCAGCATTTCGCGTCCATTTTGCGACGTCGCTGGGGCAAAGCGTGAATCACGGCCGCAGGTTTATTGCCGGAAGCCTTCTCGTATCTCCTTTTTTTTCGGGTTGTCGCTATGCGGTTTTCTGAAAACCTTCCGACCGGGCACAAGCTCCCCCGCATTAGACAGCTTCCCAACAGGGCGCCGCGGCGCATAGGCTCTTCGAGACTTGGTCTCTTTTTTCTGCGGGATCGCCGCTTTTGCTGTCGTTATCAGGCCGATGATGGACCCTGCACGCACAGAATCTTCAGCGCCAAGCCCCGCTCGCCGGCTCAGCGTGGCCAGCGAGTGCCACCCAATGTTCGGCTGCCGTTCCCCTTCCCCCCGCCTTACTGTCCCCTCTTCTGCCATTTTCTTTATGATTTCAAAAGTTTGCCGCGGCGCTCGCCGTTACTATAGACGTATCTGTGTCCCCCCCCGATTCGTTCGGCACACGCCAGCCCTGCGCACTGATAAGGGTCCGTTCCAGTTTCCTTTTCTGCTTTTTTTTTTCTGCGTGTCGCGCGGCCAGGCCCTTGGTGTTGGGCGAGACCGAGATAGATCTCTACAGATCGAGGCGCACCTGGGGCAAAAAATTTCTCTTCTGGATTTTCTTCTTTTCCCTGGACTCGCCCGTCTTTCTCAGTTTTTTGTTCCCTGTCCTTACCAGCTCTTGATCAATCCGATGATCCTTCTATCACCACCAGGATTTCTCCCCCCTCGTGAAACAGCTGGCCGGCCTTTCGCGCCCGCCGCTTTGTTTCTTTCTTTTCCAGTCAAAAACGTTCTCCCCCCCCTCCAGTTTCTCTTTTCCCCGCTCACGCCTCAGAAGGATCCGGAAATCAGGCGGCTTCCACCTCTTACTATCAAATCCTCCCACGATACTGATTTCCCTGATCCGCCGGGCCGGGCTTTCCCCTTCCGAACACTTTCCTCGAGGCGTGCGTGGCTCTTTCCTCGTGTACAGTTCGACCCGGCACCCGCCCTTCGGCAATTGCCCCCCCCTGTTTCCCATCCCTGCCAAAAGCGCCTCATTAAGCACACGCCACCGGCAACGCCTTGGTATCAGTTTTTTTTTCTCTCCCTCCGACAGTTTTGTCTTCTTCGGTCAAAACGAATCCCTCTGAATCGGTGTTCCCAGTTACGGACGGACCCTTGGTCGACCCTTCAGTCGCCCAGAATTTTCCCCCCCAACGTCGTCGTCATCTCTGCTTCACAGTGCATTGTCAACCCAACCCCGAGTTCCGCACTAACCTAGGTCGATAAAGCCGTCTTTTCCTGATACGCCCCCTTCGCGGAACCAGCGTGTTTCGATGCGCGGGACGTTCCGGCTTTTTTGGAGACCGTTCCTTCCCCCCCGCTTCCGGTCCCATCACCGTCCGCGATTCGCTAGGAAAACCGGCCAGGTTCTTGCTTGCCAGACCCGTTTCGAAGCATTTTCAGCAAAGATGAGAAAGACCTTGGTCCTTCCCTTCCTGCAGCCCCCCGCTGTGCGTGAATTGCTTGCCTCCCGAATGTCAGATACTTTTTTTTCCCCATCGCACAAAGGCCTTGAGCCTCACCCCCGCGGCTAACGTTATTTGCCCGCCGAGCCCGCGTTCAGGCGCCTCTTGTGAGGACTTCGTTGTCTTCCATCACATACAATCCCCTGGTACAGTTCCCCTTCCTACCCTTACTTCCTGCCCGTTTCACCTCGAAATCCACCCCTTCCCCCCAGCGCCTTTTTTGCTTCCCAAAAGCTCGCGACCCTTCTTTCTCCCTTCCTCCACATGTTTTTTCTCCCCTGATATCGGACAGCCACCGTTACGCACGGAACGACCTTTGGTAGCGGTCGCACAGTTTACAAGTCCCCTTTGATTCCCGCGCTTCCTGTCAGTCCCCTCGAGCGGTTAGGAGTTTTGTGACAATAGTTTGACTGTTTCCTTTCCCTGCTTAGGTTTGAACTGATGCCTGAAAGACTTGGATGCGCCGACACCCTCCACCATAATCCTGCTTTTTACCGGGTCCCTTTTTCCGTAAGGAAGAGTTTGGCCGGCTCTCCTTGAGTCCGCGGAAGTCCTGCCCCTTGTGCTCCCCAGGCGG
>Ga0179593_1570917_pt1 | contig 10476 bp, 16 predicted proteins | sample CZODoug2_1_08_16_FD_185931 | JGI IMG/M metagenome (GOLD analysis project Ga0179593, IMG submission 185931) | Vadose zone soil fungal communities from Angelo Coast Range Reserve, California, USA - CZODoug2_1_08_16fungal (PacBio error correction) | ecosystem: Environmental > Terrestrial > Soil >... | reverse complement strand
CTCTTCCCCTTCTATTGAGAGACCTGATTTTTTTCCGAAACAGACCCTGATTCTAATTTTTTGGAGAGTTTGAGATGTGTTCTTGAGCCCGAAACTAGTCTTATTTGGTCTATCTAAACGTTTTTATATGTTTGATCTCTTTTCTTAGTTATTTTTCTCCCCTTATTTTTATTAAGTTTTTCTTTTGCCCAAACTATCTTGTCCTATACGGCCTGTCCTCTTGCGACGTCCTCTGTTTTGAGAAAGAGAATTTCCTCTTATGGCATTCCTCTTCTTCCTTCTTATGCCCCCTTTCCCATGAAGGTACGATTAGGACGGATCCAGCCTTTTGAGTTCCGGAAGAAAAAGAAACTGGGTTCTTATCTCCCTTTCAGTAGGCCTCGCCTCTCCGCCTGCCTCTTCTCGTTCGTAGAGTGCACCTTTCCCTGCTCTCCCCTTAGATGTCTTGGATCGAAGCTCTGATCCTGAACCGTTCCCCGCTTTTTCGCTTCCTCCTTCTTTTCTCCGGCGGATTTTCTCAACACTTTACAATTTTTTACTCCTCAACCTGGTGCTACCAGATGCAACGCGGACTCCACAAACTTCTTTGAGTTCCTCTGGATTCCTCTCCTCCAGATCCAAGCGCTCCCTCACCGCGAATTAGCGAAGACTTTTTTCCCCTCTTCTGCAACCTGCCTCCACCTTAGCGTATAGCTCTCAAGTTGGTGGCTTTAAACGGCGTCTATGATGCGTCATGCCTTCGGCAGTAATGTTTTTTCCCCCTGTCCTCTTCTTTTTTCCCCCGAATTACTCTTTTTAGTCACCCTGCCCTGATAGACTTTATTTGATGATGTCGACGGTTGCTTTCGAGTTTCTCCCTCCCCCTCTTGTTATCTTCCGCAACGGTATTCCGGCTTCAATTCCCCTAGAACCCCGCTTCTGAAAGGCATGCGTCTAGATACGGACCAGTTCCCTTTCCCAACTCGAGGCATAGACGGCCCTTGCTTCTCCAGGCTCGGCTCTTTCATTGGTCAGTCCTCCTCTAGCCATTTTCCTTCTTTTGTTAGGTCGAGTGTTCAATCCGCGCTGACCGCCTTGCCGTTCGATCTCCAGCATTTTTTAAACTTCACTGAGGCCTTTGCTATTTCTCTTTTGGACATGGTCCTCTTGAAACTTTCTTATGACAATTGCGCTAGACTTTTTTCCTTCCGGACCCCGTTCATTTCCCAGCAGGATCGAGTCCTCTCCTTCCGTTTAGGTTCCTCTTATTCGAAAGAGCGTTTTGCGCCGCGTATCGTATCCTCCGCCTCTCTCCTTTTTCTCAGGCGTGGATCCTTTATTCTTCTTTTCTCTCAAGTCGCTCTCCCTTCTTGGGAGACCCTCTTTTATGGGCAGATTCTCCTGTGGTTTCGGCCTTTTCCTAAATTTTTTTCCTTCTTCCTGCTCTAGTTTTCGTCTTCTGGTCTCTCTTTTTCCCTCCTTGCGTTTGATCCCTCTCCCGCAAAAAGTATCTGTTATCTTCGTCGAGGCTTTGCTACACGTTTGCGATCACCCCTTCGTGCGGTGTCCCCTCGGTTTGTTTCACCCCATTTCGTCCTTGCCCTCGACTAGATGTTCTATTTCGCTCTGAGGTTTCGTAGGAAGTTAAGGTTTTTTAAATTCATTGGACGAGCGCTCGCGAGCTATCGTAGTTGCCTTCTCTCTGCTATTTTGGAGTTTCTCCCCAAAGGTTTTTTGGTGCCGGTGCGCTTTTTTCTTGGCGGTTTCCTTTCTAAAATTAGTATTTTTTTCTCTCTTAACTATTTTTCCTCGATTCTTTTTACATGGATTAAAGCTGCTTTTTCGGTCCTCTTCATAGGCCAAAGCTTTCTTATTCTCGTCCCGTACTGGCTCTTTTTGGTGTTTTCTCCTCCCCCCTTTGGAGCGGCCCATTTCTTATCATGATTTTTCTTGTCTACCTGTAGGCTCCTTTCCTGCGCCCTGCCAGCCCATTTAATTCCTTTGATCTCCGTTCTGCGAAATAAGGTCTTCTGTGTGGTTCGCTTCTCATGCTTTTTTTTTTTCCCCCTGATTAATCCTTCTTCGGAAAGTTCTTTGCCAACTTTCTATTGTTCTCTGTCTGACCATGCCCTGATCCTAAAATTAGTTTAGCCCTGATCCCGGCACCTGTCCTTGATGATTTCGGCTTCCCTCCCAAATTTTCCGGCCTCTTTTCGGTTTCTTTCAGTTTATCGCAGTCTCCATACCTTATTTATTTTCTCCTCTGGGCTCTCTCCTCTCGTTCCGCCTACTTCCCCTTGAGATAATCTGTTCCTTTTGAGTTCCTCCTCCCCCCTTCGGACAAACTGTCCCGATATTTCCCCTGTGACGTTGTACCGCTCTTTCCCTTTCTCTCCCCCCCGATGTCCTCCGTTCCTGTCCATTCTCGGGGGCTTTCTTCCCGAGATAGCTCCCTAGGAATCGAGTCTCTCGTCCGGCACCGATCGCGAAAACCGGTTTGGCATTGACTCTCGTTTCTTGCTCCAGCGCTTGATTCTATTTTCCCCCTCGGAACGATCCTCCTTTTCGCCCAAAGCGCTTCTCGTCTACTCTTTCTCCTGTACTCTGGTCACACTGCGAAAAGTTCCTTTTTTTAACTTTTCTTTCAAGCTAAAGAAGTCCGCTGCCCCCGCTTAAATTGACTGACCCCCATTTTTCCGCTCCCTACGAGGCTAGGTTTCGATCGCGTTCCTTTTTTAATAGTGAGTTTGAACGGAGATTTGAGATGCGTCTTTTTCGATGCATAGTCAAGGGCCTCTCCTCTCCTCTCTCTGTTCCCCCCCCTTTTTCTCTTTTCCTTTCCACAGGACATACCCGAGCCGGCGGGAGTTTAGAGCCCTTCGTAATGGCAGGTTGGTCTTGGGCTGTCTTGCGGCTCCTAGTTCTCGCGTAAAGAAGTTAGTTAGCCTCCTTTTTCTTTCTTCACCCCTACTCTGGCTCAGAGTTACACGCTTTTATCTAACAGCTTCTTTTATTGCAGGAGTCTTTCCGAGTTTGATGCTTCGGGTTGCCGTCGGCTGGGTTTAGGCGCGACTCTCTCTCTTTCTCCCCTTCCCGAGAACCCCGCACCTTTGTCTCTTTTAGGAGCCGGTAGTTCAAGGTCAAAGTTCTCCGTTCTTTCCTCGAGGCTCTCATCAGTTTTTTTTTTCTATTCTTGAAGGCTCTTTCTCCCCTCCCCTTTCTCTTGCCTCTTAGTTTCTGCGCGGCTCTACTTTTTTTGAGTCCGATTTTTCTCCTTCAGCGAGAGTCAGAGTTTCCAGTATCATCATTCTACCTTGCCCCGACCTGCGTCTAAGAGACGAGCTCCTTTCTCTTCTATTAGTTTTTTCTTTGCTGCTGACCGGGGGATCTTGTTCCAGATTCTTTCTTATTATATGATCACGATCGTTTGAAGCCCTCTGCTTTTATCTTACCTCGTCGATCGAGGTCTTCTCTTCCTTCCCGAATCCATTCCCTTCGTTCTTTTCTCATACGCTATCGAGACTTGTTTATTGGCCCCTCTTGAGTGTAGTGTTATAGTCGAATCTGCACTATCTCCGTTCCCTTCCGAGACTTCCCCTTCTTCCTCCCCCTCTCCTCTTACCTCTGCGCCACCTTTCCTTATTGATCTCTTTGCTTCCGGTGCGGGTTTAGTCTTTCGCATCTGGCTTCTCTTTTTCTCGCTTTTCGGGTTCCGGCCGCGGCCTTCTTTCTATTTTGATTTTCGCTTCAGCGTCCCTACTCCTTTATTACGGAGCTTTTGGCCTTCCTTTCTCGTGATCTTTTTCGTTTGCTCTTTCTGCCCTTGTTCCCCTCTGAGTTCCGACTTCGCTGGTCAGACCCTCTTTTTCCCTTTTTCTCAGGTGATTCTTTGGAAGGGATTTTGTATTCCTTCTGATGGAGCCAGGTTTTTCTCGACTGCCGCGGTCTTTCGGCGCGCCCGTCTATCGTTCCCTTTTTTCTTTTCAAATTTTTTTTTCATTTTGGTCCCTTTGCCTCCCTATGCTTATCTCCGCTTTTTCCTTGTCGGCAGTGGGCGTGTCTATTTCTTTGCCCAGGGACACGTAGAGCCCGAATCTTCTCTTCTCCCTTGCTGGGTTCACTGCCACCTATTCAATCGGATTTCTCTAGACCTAAGGACGTAAATCCTTCCGGTCAGGTCTCGTTCCTTTCCTGCGGGATCGCCAGCCCTTCCCTCTCTGTTTTATCAAAGTCCTCTTTCGGGTATTTCCTCCGAGACCGTAGTTCGTACTTTATCTTTTTCTCGCCCAAGTTTCACAAAACTCAGCCCTAGCGGTCGCAGAATACCTTCCCAATCTCTTTCATGAGCGGGTGAGACTCCTTCCTTCTCCCACTTTTATCTTTTTCCCTTGTCTCGTTGTTTTTTACGGTCTGATTCTTTGACTTCACTCAATTCGGTCATTTTTTTTCTCACTTTCCCTTTTGGGGCCATTTGCGAGATATGGTCTTACCCTTTTTCCCCCCGTGGCTTCTCCCAGGCCTGTTGTGCGATTGCTTTTTGGATGCATCGCCAAGCTCAAATTTTTTTTCTCGTTTCTCCTTTGCTGCTCATGTTTCCTGCCATGCCTTTCCTCTTTTTAAAACCCTCTTGTAGCTAAAATCGTTTTACCCTGGATTTTGACAAAAGCAATCCGTTCGCTCTTTCTTATCCATTCCTGCGTTCCCCTCTTTAGGAGTTGCTTTTCTCTCCTCATATCTGTTGAGCCCCTGATTGATATTACTTCTATAAGATCTCTTACGTGTTCGCGGCCTTCTCATTTCACCCTAAGTACTTAAATCCTTGTTAGTCCCCTTTTTCCCCTCTCGCCGTTCTTACTGCTCGCCAATGAACCTGTTCCTTTTTTTCTTTTTGGCTTGAGGGCTTACCTCATCCCACCACCCAACACCCACCCCCCCCACAACCCTCAAACGCCCTTAATGGAGATTTTTTCTCACGATTGCCCCCCTCCAAACTTAGTCAACCCCTTCTTGCTCGGGCAATGATTTAACGTGCTAATTCCTTTTTTTTTTTCTCAACGTCATGCTTTGCGATTGATCTTCCCTCTTAGGCCGTAATTTTTTTTTTTCACGCTTTGAGAGTTTCCAGCCCCAGGTCTCCTCTTGATCCTCCGATCGTTTTTGACGTTCCCTGATACCGTAGAGGCCCTGGCCCACGTGATTATCTTCTCAATCCTTTCCTAATCATCATGTATTTCCTACCCCTTTCCCTCTTGCGATCCAGCTCTCTAAAGTATTTTCCATGCGCTGCTGACTCCCCCGGCATCCCGTGCTCCAGAGGTTTGATTTTAGATATGCAAGCCTCGACTTTTTTTTGGGTGGCTGAGATCCTGACTGCACATTTGGGATTTATTCTCCTTTAAGTATCGAGTTTCTCTCCCTATGGTCAGATTTTGAATCAGGAGAGCTACTGTGCACGTGCTTCATTTCGTTGCAACGTAGATTCTTTTCCTTGCAGGATGACCTCCCCCGTTTTATCAGCCGCGCTTGGGCGACCCCTTCCTTTCCCGATGAGTTCCGGCGCTTTCCGAGATCTTTTTGCGTTTCACAGAGCTTGCAGATTTCTTTCGCCTTGATTCTCCTAAGCGCCGGCTTCTTCGGTTTTTTCTCATGATCTTGAGGTTTCGGTCCCGGCACTCGCCCACATCGTGTTAGTTGAGTTTGAGCTTTCCTTTTCTTACCCGTTTTCAGGTCTGTTCCCTCAGCCCGGACACCTCCCTTTTCTTCTTATTAGCCTTTGGTTGTGTCAAAAAGTTATCGAAACAGGGCGTATCTGGTCTTCTCCCTTGTTGCTGCAACAGTTTTTCTTTCTTCGCCCCCTCTGTTAGAGCGGGTCTTTGAGGATCAGATTTTCTCCAGCGGCCCGTGCGACTATCATACTCCGCCTCCCGCCTGTATTTTCTGAGTGCTCGTGGTCTCTTCCGCTACGTCGCTATCCTTTCTCTCAGAGTCCCCTTCGTTTCTACGCAGCTATCGCTTCTTGCCGACAACGTTGAGTCTTCTTTCTTTTCCCTTTTTAACTCCTTGGCCGGCATTACGGCACATGGATCAGAAGACGTGTCCCCCTGAGCTTTTTTTAGATTTTAGAGAAAGGCATAAGGGAAGAAGGTTTTTCTTTCTCTTCTTCCCTGTCTTTGCGTCAGCACCGTTTCCCCCCTGCGATTTGTCGTTTGACAGAAGGTCTTTTAGTTTCGTCGCACGAATAAGCAATTCGTTCTCCTTTTCTCGTCTTTTTCCCCGGCCCTGCGCCTCCCCTTTTCCTACTCTTTTAGGCTGCCGATAGCCTTTCTCTGTTTTTAACGTTCGTACAGAAGACCAACCCTTTCTCTTCCCTTCTCTTCCATTCCTCATACGTTGCTCGATCCATAGCTATGTTATCTTTTTTAACTCTCCATGTCCGTTTTGGAGGACAGAACTCTCGTTCCTCGACCACGTTCTTTTTTCCCCCCTTCCTCACTGATCAGATCGCTGACGGCTTGCATTTTTTTTGATCGCTCCGATGCCGTCTCGGTGTAGTTCTCTCGCCTGCCCTCGGCGCGCACGTCCTGTCCGACAGATGCGCGCCAATTGGATATCTCCTTTTTTAGAACGCTATTAAGATACAACTTTTTTTGCAGCACGCTTTTTCCTTCTTTACCGCTCGACTTCGTATTTCCTTAGTTATCACGCCCTTTTTTCCCCTTAGTGACTACGCTGCGCACCCCCCCCCGTGGTTACTCCGGGTAATTTCCTCTTACTTTTTATTTCTCCGATCCCAGCTGATCGCCTTCTTCCCCCTTTTGCCTCGCGATAGGGATCTTCCAACTCTGAAGATTTCAACGAGGTGATAGCTCTCCTCTCCCCCTTCTCTTTTTTCCAACTCGACGCCTTTCCGAGCCCCCCTTTAACTCCATCGCGGCGAGACCTGTCCAGCTCCTTGCGCTTCTCCCTCTGTTCTTTTCTTTACCTTTTTATGCCTGATACTCTCTGCAAGTTTTGCCTTTTCTTCCTAAAGGGCCCTGAGGGCGCTTCATCCGATGAACAGGTTAGCCGAGGACTTCAGTCCACAGATCAGGCCTCTATGGACCTCTTCCGTCCTCTGTGTGGGATCCTCGTTCTCGGGTACGCTCGGTATGAGTCCCTCCTCCTTCTCTTCCAGGATAAGTCCTTAACGCGAGGTGATTTTTAGCCGGAAGAAACGATTTTCCTCCTTCCCTCTCTATAGTTTCTTTTTCTCCTTGATCGTGCGCCCCTTCGCTTTTTCCTCTTCTTTTCCTTTGTGACGAAGTTAGGAGGTGGAGCCGGCTCCCACTTTTTGACCAGACTTGATTATTTCTCTACTTTCTTTTTTCTTTCTCTTTCCGTTCCCCTTTTTTTTCTTTTCCGTTTATCGACCTCTGCGCTTTTCCTTCTCCGCTATACTTTTTTTTCTTCCCTCCTTTGAGGCCTCGGGCTCTTCACGCGCGACGTCGGAGGTCTTAAAGGACCTGGCGTTACAGCTCTCTCTCCCCTCTCTTTTCAACTTCGCGCTGTTCGGGTGTCGATTCCGTCCCGGGGCACTCTTTCCTCTCTTACTTAGCCCCCTCGGTACGCGCCGTCGGAGCGGCTAGGTCAAGCCTATTCGCTAGCTCCTCCCCTCCTTTGGCCCTTTTTTTTTCTCGCAATTTCTTTTTCTCCATTTACGTTGGCTCCTACGTTGCCCTCAATTTGCGAGATTACTAGTGTTCCTTTCCCCGTTCCTTCTCTTCGTTGTCGTTGCCGGGCGACTATTTCCCACTGTGAGTCTTTCCAGTTTGCGGTACCCGAGGCTAGCCTTCCTTACAACCATGAGTAAATTGCCTTTTTTCTTTTTTTTGTTGAAGCCATGATCCTCGTCGGAAGTTTGCGCTTTGTTTACTCGCTCTGTTTGTAGCTTTGATAACGGCGGAAATTCTTTTCCCCCCTCCCCTCCTTTTTTCCCCTCCCATCAGTGGCTTCCTGATTATCGACTCTTACTGCTTTTTATGAGGCTATCGGGGCTTCTCAAACATTCTCCCGCACCGGCATCGCTCGCTCCCCTTAGTTAAATTTTTTTTTTCTTTGCGCGAGCAGCGGACCTATTCGAGCTTGAGAGGAGCATCATCTCCTCTTTTTTGCTCTTTTTCCCTGTATTTTGGCTCGACTTAGATTTCAAGCCCCTCAGGCCGCAGCTTTCCCGCGGGCCTTTGACTGCACTTTCTTCTCTCACGGTCTTCCGGCAAGAATTGGGCCCCCCATCATCATCGGGCCAGCTCTTTGATACGTCCTCCCCACCCCCACCACTGCTCCCATTCTAATTCCGCTTTCATCCAATGTCAGAAGCCGATAGCACTTCCTTCCCCCCCCTATCTGCCGCCTTCCTCCTTTCGAACCTGTGTTCCTTTTCGCGAAAGTGATCTTCTTTTCTTTGTCTTCCTTTTTCCTCTGGTAGCCGAGACTTTTTTTTGGTAGTTCTGTGGGCAATTGGGGGTGTTTTGGTGCCACCGTGGCCCCTCTTTTTCTTCCCATAGGCATCTCCCAGGGGTGACTTCCTTTTGCCCGTAATTTCAGATGAACGCAAAGCCAATCGTTGCGCGAGGAAGCGGGCATTGCCGTTTTCTCTTCCCCCACCTGCTGCTCTAGACCTCGGCTGAATCCTCTCTAATACGCATGCGCCACCAAACTTGTCACTCGCGCCTCTTCATTCCCTCCTCTCGTTCGGCTTTCTCTCTTCCCAGTGGTAAACCCCCGACCGGAATCCTTATTTTGCTCTTGCTTTCCGTCTTCTCCGGGCGGGATGCGCCTCTCTCCCGACTCCCAAAGTGCATTTCTTTTTGTTCCCCCCCCTTTTTTCCCCCATCCAGGTGCGTTCGTGTTTTATTGCCCCGACAAAGAACCGAATCTACTTAGCTTTTAGAGGAGCATGGGGAACTTTGACCCTTTTTTCCTTTAAGTCTCTCGTGGTTTTCCCCCTTCGGATTCCTTCCCGGACGCTTTTAATTCTCAGTGGGTTCTTTCAGATTTCCGTCAACGATAGGTAACCTGAGTTCTCTCTCCCTTTCTCCTTCTTTCAGCCCTATCATACCGTTACCCCTGCTGACATTGATAGTCCATGGCACCTTTTACCGAGGCCTTCCCCCTTTTGCTCCTATACCCACTCCGAGGAGTTTTTCCCACTTTGTCCGTTCCCCTTCCCTTCTTTCCGTTCCGCTGGAGTGCGTCCAGATTCCCACTCCATCCTCTGATTTTGTGCTTGATATTAATCGTCCCCGGGTCATCCCTCTCCTCTCTCTTCTCGCGTTGGAAATTTCCTTTTTCACCTTCTGATGTAGTCCAACCTCAATGCGTACCGCGTTTCCCCCCCTCCCCAGTTCCGTGTGAGTATAAGTACCCTACTTTACTTATTCTTTCTCTCCTCTGCCGTGTTTTGTCTGCCCTCTCTAGGTCCGATGGAGACTTTTACTGACACCTGTGTCCCTCGTCTCCTCCGTTGAGCGCCCCTGCGTGCGCCACACTCCTTCTTGACTTCTTCCTTTTTTATGCGAGCTACGTTCCCAATGATACCCGATTTCTTCTGGTGCGGCTTTCCGGTACCTCCTTCCCTCACCTTTCTGTCTAGGAAGTTCCCACGTTTGGAACCAGACAGTTTACCCAGCTTTTTCCGGTCCGCAGGATGACATGAACAGAAGCTTTTCGTTTCCGCTCTAGGTTTTCTCTCTTCCAAGGGAGCTTTCTCGCCATAAGGGATGAATTATAGCACCGTCTTTCGCCCGGGTCTCCTGCCGTGTCTAGGCCTGCGGTCACGATTCTCTCCTTTTATTTTAGTTCACTCGCGCCGCGGTTTCACTGGCGTCTTTCATTTGGTTCTATTTTCGCGAACTTTCTCCCGGCATATTTTTTTCTGATTCTCGTGCCTGGTCGTTCTTTCTTTTCTTATCCTTCCCTACCTTCTGCTTCTCCAGGTACTCCCCCGGCAGGTCCGAGCTTGACTTTGAGCTACGATCTCCCACCCCTTCGACCGCCTCGACCCCCCTCCTCTTGTTTTTTCGATCCCCCTTCATACACACCTTTTGCCCTCCCAAATGGGTACAGCACTCAGGCATGCTTCCTGCAATCGTCTTTCTTGTTCGTCCTCTCTTTGACCAGAACGAACCTTAGTGCTTTTAAGACCATTAGCTTCTTCAACGGTCCTCACCCACCCTCTTATCACCCCCCTATCCCCCTCTTCATGGGTCGTGCTCCCCCCTAACTTCCCGGATCAGTGCCCCTAATCTGATTACTTTCCATTCATTTCCCTTTGCCCCCGTTTCCTTTCCTTCGGCCGCTGGCGACGGAGACTTTTTCTTTTCTATAGGGTCCGCAGACTCCTTTGGCCCTATCTTGAGTTTTCCGCCCTTCTTCTCCGATGTCTCCCGCGAGATTCGACCCTGTCCTCTCCGTGATGTCTTGGAAACGGTCCTCTCTCTTCTTTCGTGCTTAGCCCTT
>Ga0179593_1552374_pt1 | contig 10476 bp, 9 predicted proteins | sample CZODoug2_1_08_16_FD_185931 | JGI IMG/M metagenome (GOLD analysis project Ga0179593, IMG submission 185931) | Vadose zone soil fungal communities from Angelo Coast Range Reserve, California, USA - CZODoug2_1_08_16fungal (PacBio error correction) | ecosystem: Environmental > Terrestrial > Soil >... | reverse complement strand
CGTTGCTTGCCGGATCGCGCCCCCCCCCCTTCAGGTAGCATGCTTTTTTAGGAAGAAGGCAGAAAGACCGTTTTCCCCTTTCCCCCTCCCTCCCTGCCCAAACAGACCCCACACCTTTTCGTTTCTCATGCCCGTAGTCCCTCCCCTTTTATCCGTGCGGGAAATCACTTCCCCTCTATCGCGAAATGCGGATATTTCTTTCTTTCCCGGCAAGTTTTTCCCCCCTCTTTTCACTAGAAAGTTTCTCAACTTTCCCCTCCCCATCTTCTCTTCGGCCAATCTTCCCATCGCTTCCCTCCTCCTGACCTGAATTGTCCCCCTCCTCTCAATCAGCATGGTGCCGCCGGTCGGCGGAGAACAAGGCTTTCTTATGTCAGTGACTCTTTTTAAAACCTTTTTTCCATACACTCCTCTTCAACACATGCTCTTTTTGCCAATTGAGGTGGACCATTTTTGCACCCATGTCCAAATGTATTTTGGCGAGGAGATGTGGCAGACAGCATTTTTCGCGGATCCCTTCATAGTTCCCCCGAACCGCTGAGTCCTCCTCCGACCACAGTTTGAGGTCCCCTTTTGTATTTGAAGTTGACAGTGGTTTTGCCTTTCGAGGGTGTATGACGTTAACCTTACTACCCTCCCCCTAGAAGCCGTCCTCTGTACGTTTTCCCTGACCTCTTACCGGGTTTTGATTAGTTCTTTTTCAGGGAGGCCCCTCCCTAGGAGCATCTTGTTGGAGTAGTTTTGGTTAACGACTCCCAGTTCCTTTGTGGCCCACCGGAAATGTTGTCCGTTCAGGGAGAAGAATCCCCTCCTTCCCTTTTCATGCCCCACCCCCCCTTCTCCTATCAGCGCGATCCCCGTCGGTCATACGCACAGATAACCTCGGGTAGCATTTACTGGGAAGTGCGGTTTTCCTCTTTTTTTTTCCTTTCAGAGACTCCCGAGTGAGCCCTCTGTTCGTACTTACGACCCTCTCTACGGCCGGCGGTTCTTTTGTAGCTGATTTCCCCCCCCAGTGGTCTTTTCCTTCCGATCTTTTTGGGTCTTGTCTTGGTAGACGTGCTTCTCAGAGTACTCTTCCCCCCGTTGCAAAAGTCAATTACGTCCTTTTCTTGCCGCCCCTTTTCTTCCTTCTGAGCCTAACCCGTCCTCGACATTGGCGCTCGCAGAGTTCCTTTTGGACGAAATGGATCCTTTCCCCTGGGATTGTTATAGGTTGGGACTGTCTTTTTTGCGACGCTCTGCACTCCCCACGCTAGTCGATCCGCCTTGAAAGGAGGACTATTTTTTTTACTCCGTATTAACTCACGCCAGTGTTGCTTTGGGGAAGATATTTTGCTGTGCAGAGGATCTTCCTCCCTTTTTCATGGCTGTCTCTTGTTTTTTGTTTTTCGCACCCCTTTTTGGGGTGAATATCTACAGTCACGCCCCCTGCACTGAGGAGGAGGAATGAAGACACTGTCGTGAGGACGGTGACGCGTATTTTCTCCTTAACTCCGCCTAAAAGAAAGCCTGCAAATATATCTTTTTCTCATCTTATTTTAGATTATGAACTGAGCTATGAGTCTTCTTCCGCGTACCTCCCTTTTTTCTAACCTCCCCACAAGATACCTCCCTCTTTTCCTCTCTCGAGCTTGGGCTGAGCCCTTCCCCTGTAAAACTCCCTCCAATCCTTTGAGTCCTGGTCTCTCGAATAATCGGCCCCCCCAAATAGGACGATCTTTAGTCCTTTTATGAGGACCTCGTAGAACTGCACTTTGCGTACTCCGAAATCGACTCTTCCCCTCGCGATCAGAAAATAAATGACGTCCCCTCCCGGCTTAGTTAGAAATTGGAAGATTCCCCCCCCCCTCCACTGCACAGGACCCCCGTGCTATTCTTTGTGTTACCTTAGAGTTTTTTGACTTCCACATTAGTGTTCTCCCCAGAACCATTTTGGCACTTTGCCGGGGATTTCAGTTTGCCAAGTCCCTTCCCCTATCCCCCGTCTTCCTGAAAATCCTCCTCTCCCCTTTTTCACCTGACAACCCCTTCTCTTAGAGCTGTAAGTCTTTACCCCTCCTCCTCATCCCTACTCCCTGTCTCCTCTCCCATTATCTTCCCGGCCATGCTTGCGTCTTTTCTTATCATTGTCCGGATATGCTTTCATTTTTTTGGCGCATGGAAGATTCTTCTGGTCGGTCGAAGGAACTTTCCCCCCCTTTTTCCGCCGTTTTCGGGATCCGGTTTGATCTCCCTCTTTTCGATCGGCTCCTTTTGCAGGAATATCGGCTACTCTTCCTTTCTGAGTCGAAGTTCCCCCTTTCCCGGATGGCACTTTGAGAGTTTGTCGCCGTCGATTGAGACTAACATCTTTTTTTTTCCCCCGACTTGTGGTCCTTTGCCGGGCGTCGAAGCAAGTCACTCCGGTGCTTGCGGTTCAAATCTTTTTCCCCCCTGTGCAAAGATAAGCTCTCTTCCATGAGGTTCCCCTTTGGACCTTATCGCGCTGTTTTCCACCTTTCCCCTCTTTGAGGACCTCTGGTGAAAAGCCTTCGTGTATTTCTTCTTTTGTAGAAGTTGTTTAAGCCCTTTTTCCTCCCCTTCCTCGCCGTCTCCCCCTTTTCCCGATTCTTTTCTCAACGCTTGAGCCTCCTATTGACTAATCGCCCTCGGTGCGATGGAGATTGTCTTTTAGGGCGAGATCTTTCCCTTTCCTTTTGCCCTCAGAAATCAATTTTTTGCCCCCTTACTTCCAGATGATTCCTCACTTTACACAATTTTCTCACTTTTCAAGCTTTTTCTTTCAAGATGTTTGTTTGAGAGATAGTGGGGGGGGATGGTCCCCGGCTTTGCCATTCTGTTTATTGGCCACAGAGGTTTATCCTTTTTTTCGTCCTCTCGGCCCTTTCGAGAACGTTCTCCCTTTTCTCCCCTGTCTTTTCCTTTCCTTTGTGTTAGCTGACTCCCTTTCCGCGCCCATGTGGTCCCCTTAAAGATGATGACGAGAGGCCTCCTCGAAAGAAGAGGGTAGACTCCCCTTTCCCCCACCTGTAATGGCCGGGACCCTCCCACTGTTTCCACTCGTTTTTGCTCGCCTACTTTTTCTTTCCCAATTGGTTAAATTCCCCTTCGGAAATCATCTTGCACTTTCGAAAATGAGGATAACGTTCTTCACGGGCCCCGCTCCACAGATTTTTTTCCCTCCAGACAGCGGGCCCCTCTTTCCTTATCTCTCGCGTAGATAAGACCCCTCCCTCGACTGGCACAATGCCAGACTAATTCAGCACTGGTGCCTCTTTTCCCCATCGGAGACTTTTCTCGTAGGACCACCATTTTTTGAATCCACGAAGGTTCCTTTAGCTTCCAGACACAGTCTTTCAAAGTGAAGGTGTCTTTACTCTTCCCGGTCTAACCAAAGTGGCATCCCTTGGCTCCTTTGCCGGAAAGGATGCCTTTTCACACGATGCTGAGCCTTACTTCGCGCCCCCTTGCTCCATGCCCCCTTCATCCGCGGGTTTTTCTCTTTTCTGACGGTAAGGCTTCGAATGCTTCTCTGAGCCTGAAGAAATGAAATTTCCTTGATGTTCTACCAGCTCTTGGGCGTTGAGATTCAGCGCTTCTCCGTAGTTCATTCTCCTTCTTCCGATCGTAAAAGTCTTGTGCAGGCCAACGGCAAGGCTTTCTGCGCCTAACAAGCAAAGCCCTTTTCCCATGACGCCCACCCCTACAGCCCTCCCCTCCATCTGTCCCCTACAATACTTTTCTCCTCTTGTGGTTTTGGGGGACAAGGGGACCCGACGTTGTAATATGAAGACCCCCCCCCCCCCCCCCCCCCAACCCCCCCCCTTGAGGGATGCTTTCCTTTCTTACAAGACTGGCCGGACGTTTTTCTTTCCCTCCCCAAGTGGACGTGGGTTGATGCGCACTCGATACGTCTCCTTTTTGGAGTCGTTAGTGAAGCCTCTTTTCCCCCGGCTCACACCTTCAAAGTGTTTTCTTCGGACCCGTCCTTTTTTGGGCCGATGCCCATGATGATCCACCTTGGAAGCCACACCGCATTTCCCCTGGTGTCTCCGGGCACTTTTTTTTTCGCCACTGAATTTGTTTTCCTCTCCTCTTGACGTTCTGTTATCTTCCCTCCTTCGGCACGCGGCGAGGCTTCCCGAAGCGATAGACGCAAGCATTTCGAAGATTTTTGACTTCCCCTACAGCAAAAATTTGTTTCTGTGGGTAGTTGCGCGTATCTCTACATGCTGGCTTTTCCTTTTCGGGAACAGCGAAAGAACTTTTCGCGCACCCAAGTATGAGGAGAATGACCCCTTCTCCCCCCCCCTTAAGCACTGTTTCCTAAGCCTTCCCCCTTCCTAGTCCTATCTTATCTTTCCTCTATGGTGTTGGAGAGAATTTTCTCTTCTTAGGAAGGAGCTCTGTTCCGGAGCTAATGAAGAGTTGCGTAGTCTTTCCCCCTTCTCCCCCCCCGAAGTTTTCTCTTTTATTTGGACCGGCCTATCCTGCACGGACGTATCTGTTAGCAGTTACTCCTTTTTTTCCCAGGAGTAAAAAGAATCCCCTCTTCTCACTCTCATTAGTTAGGCCGGCCACCCTTCTAGACTAATTCTTTCGAGCAAGTCTGGTCTCACTTCCCCCCCTGAGATTTAAATGACCTTTCTTCTGATGAGGCCATAAGATCGACGCGTGAAGATAGACTCTCCCCTTACATGAGCACACCATTGGATTTTTCTCCCATTGCATTACGAACGGAATTCCCTTTCCCCCCCATGAAGATTGCTTTTTTTGCAGAGAGGGGGTAAGTTCCTCCCCGGAGACCTTTTTTCCTTTTTTCCGGAATCCCATGCCCCCGACCTTTTCCTCCTTCCGGAGAACTGCCACTTGGTCACCGAGGTCTGGCCCTCCTCCCCAGACTCGTTTCGACTTCCAGCTCCCCTTTCGAAAGCGACCATTGACCCCTTCCTCGTCGTTAGCAGCTTGTACTCTTTAATTGCCGCACATACCCCGTTTTTCCCCAAAGCGGCACTATTAAAGCTTTTTCCTTTTTCTCCACTTCCGCCAATTACCTTACTCTGGCTCTCTTCGACTTTTCCGGTTATGCTTTCCCCCTTGTTGCTCGCTTCTCTTCGGCCGCCCGGAACTTTCACGCGGCTGCTTTCCCCCGGACTGGAAATTTCCCCCATGCAGCGATTTCCTTCCGATAGTTGACTCCTCTTGGTTATTCCTCTTTTTTTGTTTCACATTTCTTGGCACGCGCTCTGGCGGCTCCTTAGAGAAAACCGTACCGTTCCCCCTTCCCCAACACCCTGCGGATGGATTTTTACCCAACAAACAAAAAACCACACGGGGATTTTACTTTTTTCCCCCTGAGAAAGGCTGTGTCCTGTCCCTCCGGGGGTACAGGCTTGATGAAATTCCCCCCTCCTGAGCGCGGTTATGCCCGCTTCCTCTTCTCATCGGACAAGCTCCTGCCCTAACTAGGACGGACCATGGACAGCCTCGTGTCCCCCCATCAACTGCAAGAAGAATTGGTTCCTTTGGGTGCCTTTCTTTATTACCCCTTGTTTTCTTCCCCCCTCTTCAGTTCCCACGCTTGTACGAAGAAGAAGAAGGAGGAAACATGCTGATTCCCCGCGAGGCATTGAAGAGAATGAGGCTTCTCTCTCCCGAGAAATTTTTTCCTCCCCCTATGTTCCCTTTTCGAGTTTCCTCTAGGTATCTTCTCTCCTTTGAAGAATAAATTCTCTCAGCAATTTTAGACGGATCTTCTGCGCAGATGCTTTAAAGACCCCCCTTCCCCCTTCTTCTCAGCCAGTCCCTCCTGTGGAATGACCGTTCTCGGTCCCGGCTGCCCTTCAGTTCTGTTTTGGCGCGGCTGTTGATCTCCCCCGGTCGTCTGGATTTCTTTCTCATGTGACCCCTTTTCTTCACCGGCTTTTTTTTCCCTCCCTCCCTTCCTTTTTGGAGTGAGTCTCACCCTTTATCGCGACAAATGTGGCATTGATGGCCGAGAGGCCGAAGTCCTACAGATCAGAGGGGTGAAGGACATGCCCCTTCCAACCTGAATGGTTCCCCCCAACCTCCCCTTTTCCCATTTTCTTCCATCTAGGCGGCGAGCTAGCTCCCTTTAGTACAGGCCTTTAGTCCCGTGTCATCTCAAGATCTTTTTCGAAAATGGGGATAGCGGAGAAGCCTTCCTGCCCGAATGTCCCGAGACCCCCCTTTGCCAGACACTCTGCTTCGTACGATGATGCTTGACTACTCTTATGCGAGCATCGCGCCGAATCAGAAGTGCCAGTCGTGGGCGGCGGAGAACGGGAGCTTTTTCTTGTTTTCTCTGGCTGAACGGCCCCTTGTGCAATAACCTTTCCTCTCCTTTCAATGCTTAGTGTGCAGTCTTTAAACCCTCTCGATGGCCAAACCTTCTTGCAGGAGCCCTTTCAGAGGATGAAAGATAGAGCATCTCTTTCCCTCCTTTTCATCGTCCCTACAAAACCCCGGATACTTTTTTTTTTGTGACTCACTTCCCCACAAGTTTTCAAGGAAAACTGGGTTTTGATTGAATTTTTATTCTGAAGGCCTGAGCCCCCTTTGACCTTCCCTTGTCTTTATGCCAGAATGTGGCCTTTCTTTCCGGAGTAGTAATGACGGAGCAGGGACGTCGATAGAAGCGTCTTTCCCGATTCACGTTTTCCCCGACTGTCACGTTGTTGGCAGGCAGGATTCCCCAGCTTTCTTTTCGACAGAATCCAATTTTCTCCCCCCACAACCCACTCAAACTGGTCAGAACCCAATGACAGGTGCGAGATCGATTAGGCTCCGTCCGCAAGAGAAAATTTTCTTTCTTCCTTCCTGATTAATTCCTTACTTTGTCTTTTCTTCTTTAGCTTTAGTTATTTGTTTGCGGTAAATTGACGCCCTTACTAAGTTTCTACCTTGTGCCGCGGTTCATAGGGTCGACCATGCTTACCCCCCAGTGGTTTCTTTACTTTCCCCCACAGTCTCTCACCTTTCGGTCGGTTCTTTGAAGTGGCCACGGCCAAGTAGTTTCGTAAAAAAGGCCCCCCTTTAGGACCTCTTATCCTTACTTTTATCTACCGCCCACACAACTCCGAACCCTGACACCAGACAAATAGGCATTGGAGCCCCCCTTTCCGCCCCTTGGAACAGTTACCATTAGGACTTCTTGTTGTTCTCTTCCCCCCTTTTTTTTTCAGTCCGTCCTTTGCGACGTATTCTTCGATCGGCGGCGGATTCCGAAGCGGCTCCCCTGCGGGAAACTTTTTTTCTAACCCTTCCACTTCAGCCAATTTTCCTCTGGTTTCTCTCTCCGACCCTTCCCTCACATTGTCGTATGCCCTTTTTGAAAGAAATATACGGCCCTTAACCACCCCCCCGAAGAGGCGCATTCCACCTCGTACGCGGGAAGACTTCTTTATTTCTCCTGTCGACCCCCTTCGCTCCGCTCTCCCTCGCTTTCCATACTACTTCGTTGTTGTTGTTTTCTATAGGCGGCGGAGCTTACTGCGCGTTTGTCGGCGCGCATCGCACCCCCTCCATGGAGTATTCCTCTTTTTTTTCTTAGCTCTTTTTTTTTCTGTAGATTTTCCTTCCCCTTTCCTTTTCCCCCCCCCTAAAGCCTTCTACGGTTCCATAAGAGGCCCCCCGCCGCCACCATAGGGGGCAAGACCCCTCTGGTAAATTCCATAGTCGTTTTCTTCGCTTCTAGAATAGCCGCGTGCCGCATATATCTTAAGAAGAATTACTCTCCTCGTGCTCTAGACTAGTGGCCTCACCCCACCATCCAAGCAGTCTTTTTTTTTTTTTTTTCCCCCGTGCCCGGCCTGATGCGTTTTCTTGCCCTCCTTGGCTTGGCCCGACTCGTCCCCCTTCCGGGTGCCGTAAGTCAGAAAACTTTCCCCTTAAGGTGTCTCCCCCTCTTTTTTCCCGTGTTCTACAGCTCCCCCCCTTCTTCATCCGCCATTTCCCCCCTCTTGTAACGACCATTGACCCCCCAGGAAGGAAGCCTTAGTTTTTCGTATGATCCCCCCCTTCCTCCTGCTCCGCCCCCGAAGTCCCTCACCTTATGATAACCGACCATATTACTGGAGATGAGCATATTTCTTCCCCTCCTTTAATTGCTGATTTTCTTTTCATGGTCTTATCTCCATGACCTGATCCCTCTCTAGCCCCCGAAGTTGGGACCTCCCGAGATGAAGCGTCCCCCACCCCTAGTCGAAGAGGAGAAGATATGATACATGCTCCTTTTTTCTTTTTTCCCCTGCAGGTTACCTTTTCGAAGACCCCCACTGAGGTTTTTCGCTCCGAACCTTTCCCCTCAAGGACAATCCACACCCGCGGGATGGTCCTGACCCCTTGTTGTGCCTTGAGAAGGTTTTTTTTCTTCCAGGCTAGGGCTTCGCCCTCTTTTTCCTCGTTCATCTTTTTTCATCCGGATGAAAGCTTATTGGGGTGGACAGGGGCTTTTTTGGTCCACCCTCATTGCTCGCTCCCTTTTTTTCCCTTTGATTTCCCTTTCTTCGATAAGCAGAGTCATCGTCATAGGGGTCCTTTTCGCCGCCGGTCCCCTTGCTTCTTTCTCCCATTGAATCCGCACTCGGCTCTTGCGATAAAGGACTTGCCTACCCTTGACCTCTTTTTGGCGCTGGCTGAAGATAGTTTCCGTTTTTTTTCTGATATTATCTTTGACTCTCCCTTTTTTTTCCCCTCCCCAACTCGTCTGGCAGATGATTTCCTTTTCCCCTCACCAAAATGGCGCTACTCCCCTAGTCATCTGGCGCTCCCTTTTTTTCTTTTGGTGTGGCTTTTCCTTTATTTTCTCCTCTGACGTTTTACTCGGTCGGTTTTCCTCCTCTCGGACATCAGATACCCCAAATGGCGCGATAAGGACTACCTGTGCAGGCACCTATCTCTCTCTTTTAAATCCCTTTTTTGTTGATCCCTCTTGTTTGACTTTTTAGTTTTTGGGAAGGCCAGACTTTTTAGAACGTACCAGATTTTTCCAAACAGATGGCCGCGTTCCTTTCCACCCCAAGGTAAGGACCCCCCCCCCCCCTGTGAGCCTCCCCCTTTCCTGTTTTAGCGCACTTTTCTTCTTGCGGGACCCTTAATATGTCAAAGATATCGGCTTTTTCCCTATAGTCGGCGAATGGGCAAGCAAGAATGCCGTTGAATCGCGCCAGAGTTAGTCCCCTTTCCAGAGAAAACTTTTTTCCATTTTCTTTTTTCCTCTCTCTTTATTACCATGACTCTCTTTTTTTAAGAATGGTTGCCTCGGAGGAGGCTTCCCCGACCGGCTATGGACGTTTCTGACATCTTCCACCAAACCTTTTTTTTTCTCATTTTTCCAAAGCGCGTTCGCATTTTGCAAGTGAGGTGGCCATATAGATGGCAATGTTCCCACCCCCCTGTTGAAGGGATTTTTTCCTTTTTTCCCCGATGCCTTTAACTTCCTTCTTCGACTTTTCTCTTGTGAGCCCTGGCTCCCCCCTTCTCAAAGTTGCAGGGACTTTCCGAGAGAGGTTGATTGAAGGGTGCTTTAATGGGTTAGCAAGATTCTCCCACTTCCCTCAGACTTGAATTTTTCTTTCTTCCCTTATTCCCCTTTTTTTCGTTTTCTGCGAGCTTTGATCCACGAGGAGATCGTGTGAGATTTTCCCTCAGCTGATTTTTCCACGTCCTGGCTTTCCTTCCCCTTTTTCGGTTTTTCCCAGTTCCTTTTTAAGACACAAGAATCGTCACTTTCAACACCCCCCCCATACCCTCCTGCAAGCCAGGCAGCGCGACCCTCCCCGGCCACTACATAACATGGTAGAGTAGCAATGTTGGTTGGTTTGTGTTGGTTTCCCCCCCCCCCCCCACCACACTTTTTCTAGCCTAATGCTAATGAGACCCCTTTTTTCAAGGTAAGATGCCGGTTTCAACGAGTGGATGCCTTCCATAGAACAGACATTTTTTCTGCGGTTAAGTTTTTCCCAGAAGTTTTTTTTTTTTTTTTCCCTAGACAGTTCTACTTTAGAGAATTCTTGTCGTCCTGCCACCCAACGACGTAAGACTTTCTTCCCCCTCCCAGAATACTCCCTTTTTCCCCTTCCTTAATGTAGGTTTCACCCCGTCCTAGGTCGCGCTCTGCTCCACATCGCACTATCTCCCCCCGAATATTTTTCCCCGCCGGGTTTTTCGGCGTTACTTTTTTTCCGGCCTGAGACGACTCTTTGCTATGTATTATTGGAGCGCTTTTGCACGCGGAGAGGAGGATTTCCTCTCCCGCCAAGAAAGGGATTTCTTTGCTCCCATATTGCCCTTATGTTTCCTTTTTTTCCGTCTCTTTTCGAGTTTTTGTCCCACCTTCTCATTTTGGTAAAAGGGGACCGGGCGAACTATACGGCAGAGCACACCATCCCGGCGCATGACCAACTCGTCCCCTCCTGGTGCGACCTTTTCCCCAGAGCTCTTCTTCTACGA
>Ga0179593_1448253_pt1 | contig 10476 bp, 12 predicted proteins | sample CZODoug2_1_08_16_FD_185931 | JGI IMG/M metagenome (GOLD analysis project Ga0179593, IMG submission 185931) | Vadose zone soil fungal communities from Angelo Coast Range Reserve, California, USA - CZODoug2_1_08_16fungal (PacBio error correction) | ecosystem: Environmental > Terrestrial > Soil >... | reverse complement strand
TATCCTGAACCAGCTAGGCCGTGTTTTTTCTATCGGCCCTCCAGAAGCGCCATAGCGGGGTTTGGATTTTTCTCGCTTTTCGTGTGTATTTTTTGTTGCGCACCGCAGCCACCGGCTGTTTTTTTTCGGCTCTTTTCCAAAGACTCATTTCTGGGATATGATCTGTCGTTTTGGATCGTTGCTACATGAGTTCGCAGGCTCTTGCCCGGTGTCCGGACTAGAGTTGACATACCTTCTCGAACTCTCGTTTTTGGGTTGAGATTATCGATGGTCTTCAACCCGGGTCCTGTCATTTTTCCGCGTTGTCGGTGTGACGGTGGAGATGTCTTAGTGTAGTTGAGAGTGTGAACTTTCCTACGAGCCTATCTCTGGCCATGTAGCGTCTTCTTCAGTTCGCCTTTTTTGCAAATTTCGGTTTTCCTATAAGATACGTGTCGGTGTGGCATTCGGTATTTTTTGGATGCTTTTCCCATAGTCCTCTTTTAGCCCCTTAGAATTGATGTGTTTTTTCCCGCATGCCACGACTCACATCAGCCCCCAGCTTCGTTTTCACTTTCCCTTCTCTTCGGCGACCTTTTTCAATGGTTTTTGTCGTTTTAAACGGCTTTGAGGGTCGACCCCCCCCCCCCGGCGTAGTGTAAATGTTATTTCCCCCTCTTGGGTGCTGAGTAATTCCCCCCTGTTGCTCCTGTTCACCTAACGGCCTTTTTGACGATTTTTTAAGCATGACGACTCTTCGATTTTTCAAACATTCGACGCTGGCGTCGTTTTTTGTTTTGCAACCGTGTTTCGCCTTTGGTCTCCGGTTTTCAGTACCATCCCCTGGTGGCCGTTTTTTTTTGTGGTGTTTTCTTTGTTTTAGTGTTCCCTTGTTTTTTTGCAGTTTTTCAAGCTCTGTAGGCAAGCGTCCACCGTTCCAGTAACGTGTGATTCCCTCGTCGCCACCAGGTGGCCTTTTTAAGAGAGGTTTTTCCTATGGTCCCCTTCACTTTGTCCATTCTGTAAAAAACTTCCGGGTTCCCCTTTCCCCCGTGTCTTTTTGTGGTGTAGTCTTCTTGTTAGGTTGGGAAGGATCCCGTTACCTTCCCTTCTGGACTCTGAAAGTTCCGCAATTGGTGAAGATTTTGTGGCATTCGTTTTTCGCGGCATCCCTTTTCGGTTTTTAATCTTACCCCTGGTTTTTGGAATTGGAGGGTTTGTATACCGGCTTTCTCTTGGTTGATCCAAAAGGTCCCCAGAGTGTAATTTTTTTGTTCACGGGCAGTAGAATCCCCTTTAAGGTTTTTGGTTCTCCCACCGGATTACTTCCTGTGCACCGGTTCTTTCGGTGAGATTTATGACCCGAGACGGTAAGGGGTTTCGTGGCTTCTTCCTTTGGAAGTTTTGCTTCCCTTTTTCTGGTGGAGGGTCCCCCTTCGGTGACGGCTTCCCGTCTTTCCCCTTCGCCTTTTTGTCGCTGGGCGTCGTGGCTTCCATTCCCGTTTTAGTGGTTTTTCTTGTGTTTCGTGTGGAGAGTGACGTTTTGAGACAATTTTCTTTTTTCGGAAACCGGTTCTAGGTTTTGATGGCCACAGGCCATTTTTTTTGCGTTTCCCTTCAACTGGATGGCCAACTGGTCCCCCCCCCCCCCCCCGAAGTTCCCGGGCCAGTTTAGAGGTCTTACGTTTCGACAGTCGCTCTTTCTTCCCCAATCCGTTCGCCGCACGGTTATGTGTTTTGTTCCCGGCGTAGTCAAGTATCCCTGAAGTCGCTCTGTCACTTCCAGGCGTTTTTGTCCGTCAAAGCGCTTAGCAAAGCATCTCGGGCTTGTGAACTTGGGGTTGTCCGCTTTTTTCACGGAAGAATAGATTTAGTTAAGCCTTTCAAAGTCCCAGCAGAGTTTAGGCTTTTCGTCCCCACCTGAACGCCTGTTTTGATTTTCCGACTGTATAATTTTTTCCTTTCCTCATTCATGATTTCCAAAAAATTTGGCCCCCTTTTCTACTTTAAATGTATCATGTTTTGTTATCTTCTCCAAGTCAGTGCCACGCCGTCGCTATTGAGAAGCTATCCCCTTTCGCTTAGCTTACCCTTGAGAGTTATGCACACTTTTCTTCTGTTTTGATTCCCCCCACTCTCCGTTCCACCTCGATCCTGGTTATGCGTCTTGTTGTTCTTGGTTCCTCACGTGATATCCCCCTTTCATTTTACATTTTGGATATTTCTTTCTCTTTGCGTCTTCCCAGCTCCCCGGAAAACCAGAGTGAGTACCCTTTTGTTCTCCCTTTTTTCAACACCCTTATGCCATTCCTGGTATTAAATTTTCACGTCTTTTACGTTCTGTTTCCCATACTCCGTTCCTCGGCCGACCACACTTTTTCTCCTTCTCGCAACGAACACTGCACATCCATAGGAGGCCCCCCTGCCCATTTTTTTTTTGCCGCTTTGCACACCATTTCCCCTGGGGAGGCCTTTGAGTTCGCGGAGTGGGGCATCTTTTTCCTCTCGTTTTTTGTGTTCTTGCGTCCCTCCTGACTTCCCGGCCGTCTCTTCGGCCCGCCCCTTCCTACGGAGTTGAATCCGTCCTTTTTTCCCTTGCTTATACTGAATGCCATTCAAGGTTGGCGTCATTACCCTCCTACACTTTTATTCCTTTTGCGTTTGGCTTTCCCCACCCGTTGGGTCCACAGCTAGTGGAAGGAACCTTTTCCCCTTTTATTTTTTTCGCACCTATCTTTGTCATTAAAAAGAGGTTTTTTTCCTTTTTATTCTATGAAAATCGACGTATTTTTCTTTCTCCCTTCGCCGTATCACACCACTTTTCCCCTCACAGTGGTTTTTCCTTTCTTCACGCGTATCGCCACCCTCCGTTCGGCCAACAAGCTTCGCTTTATTTTTCCTCTGTTGACTATGGTTTATTCCGTCGATTTTCCATCCCCCCCAACATAGACTTTTTTTTCAGTTGATGCCTAGTACATATGATGTTCTTGAAGTCTCCCTATTGCTTCGAACCCTTATTCTCCGCTTTTTTTCTCCCCCTTCCGCCTCCCGTGACGTTACTTATGTCCTTATGGCCCGTTGAATTCCCCTCGGACTTGGCCCGCGGCTTTGGGGTTGGTCATGCTTTTTAGAGACTCAATGCATACATACAAACAACAAAAACTCCCCCACCGTAACTCTTCCTTCCCTCCCCACAGTTTGCTTCTTTTTCGCTTTGACCTCATTAATATAGGGAGTGAATTTTTTCTCGGACTTTAGGATTTTGTCCTTCGGTTACTGGTCTGTCTCTCCCACCAAAAAACGTTTGAACTCCTAATTCCCTCTTTGACCGGATCATCTTCTTTTGACGGTCCCCCAACGCCCCCCGCCCGTTTAAGTAGCGCTCTTACACTCTGACCCTTTCCGTGAACCAAGCACACTCTCTCCCCCTTACCGTCCTCCCCCGACCTGTTATTTTTTCACAGCGTAGACAACTCGAAGTGCTCCATGCGCCCCGTTCCCTTGCAAAAGGGCATTTAAGTCCCGTCAGCCCCCTCCTACTTGCCCCGTCCGTTTTCCTCTGAAATTTCCCCGCACGGTTAATGACTCACCTCCGTCCCACCACCTAACGCCCCCCCGCTGGTGAATCGGTGACGTCCCCCCTTTCCCTGACTTCGTTGAAGGAAAACGGTCAGTTCCCCCTTCGGATACCCTCAAACACCTTTTTCCCTCCCGCGCTTCCCCTCCTCTTCCCCCCGACCCCACGGTACAGACGTTCCTGCGTCCCTCCCCCTCCACCTTTCCTCCCCCCCTCCTTTTGGCACCAGGAAGTAAGTTTGAGCCCCCCCCCACCTTACCTTCCCCTTCCTAATTTTGTGTGAGTTGCCCTCTCTTTTTCCCGTTTCATCACACTTTCCGGTTCCTCCCCTTTCCCCTTGACTCCCCCCCCCCCCCCCTTCTCTTAAGGGCGAAGTCCCTGACGCCCTCACTCACTCATCACAAGAGCTTCTTCTCCCCGCTTTTGCCCCCCCTCTCCTTTTCCCCTTTCTCGTAACCCGACACAACATACCCCCCACGTTTCCCCCACTTCCCCACGGGACTGACTGACCCCTTTTTTGTTCAGTCGTTCTTTTCCGTTTTCCCCCCTCCCGTCCGTCCAGTTATTAAGGTTCCAACCCCTTTTGCTACCTTAACACGTTCCTTCAAGGGGACGCTTCTGCCCCTCATCTTTTCATCACAGGGAAGTCCAAAGAGCCACCCCCCCATTCAAAAGAAGTAATGACTTTTTTCTGTCCTGCCCAGTTTTCCCTCCACCTCTGTCTTTTCCCCTTTCTTGCCACAGCCCTTTTATTTCTGTTTTCTAACCCCGTATCTTTCTCTTCTGATTACATCCCTTTTCGTTCAACCGTCTTTTCCTCCCCCCACAGTCCGACCACCCCCTTGTCCCCTTGACTTTTTTTTTTTTCCCTGACGGAAGCAATCGCATTCCCTCCCCCTACCCTCCTTTTTCTTTTTTCGACCATTTGCAACAAGAGTCCCCGCCCGTTTTACCCTGAGAGCCTCCCGTTCCTCGCGTGTATTTCAGTCTTTTTTTCCCTTTTTTTCGGGGCTTCCCTCCACACCCTGGGTTTGGTAGCCCCCAGAAACGTAGCCCACCCCCACAAACTGCCTTCCGTCTTTCCCTCCCCTTTCCAATGGCAAACGAAACAAAGGTTCTCTGAGATTCGACCGCGCCTTTGTTAATCTGACACGTCGATAAGCCACTCTCCTTCCCCTGGCTCTCCCTCCTCTGGGACGGTTTATCCTACGTAAGACAGTCCTCCCCCCCCCCCCCCCACCACCTCCCGTACAGTACGATCTTTGACTTCCCGGCCCACTCGGTCCGTCCTCCACCACCCTTATTCATTCTCCTTCTTTTATCTCGGGTCGTTTAAAAACACTCATTGCTCCTCCGTAAGCCTTCTTTCCCTTCCCCTGCTTTATCCAGACACGACATCGCCTAATTCCAAGTCTTTTTTTTTCTCCCTTTTCCCCCCCTTTTTTTGCCCCCTAAACCCAGACCGACAGACCTTCGTTTCTGCGTCCCCCCCCCCCATATCCTTTCAATAGCGTCACTCTTCTCGTATGGTTTCTTTGCCTCTTTCTACATCACAAGCTTCCTCTCTTTTGACCTTCTATATATCTTTTCCTCACTCAAGTGTTTTTTTCTTTAGTCAACAATGCCCCCCGAGATCTGCTTGTTTTGTCTCCCCCTGGTAAATCCTACGTCGAAACTAATTTGTTGATGGGTTGACAGAACGTAACTTTTTTTTTTGTGGTCCTGTCCAACGATATACAAGTACTTGAAGGATCCTCTCCTTTCGTGTCCCCTCTCTCTGTCTCTTCGTCGTCTCCTCCCCTTCGTTCCTTTTCTTCTTTCCCCTTTTCCATCTATCTACTGGCCCTCTCCTTCCAATTTTCTGGATTTTTCAGTAGACTGACCTCGGTTTCACCGTGTTTCCTTTTTCCATCCTTTCTCCTTTTAACCTTTCCTTTGTTCTCTTTTTGCTTCGAGAGGGCTGACCCCTCTACAATGATCCGCGAGGAATTTAGTCTTCTCCTACTACTTTCCCGGAGTCCATTCCTCAGCCAGTGTAGCTGTTGGGTGACATTTTTGTTGCAGGTTACATTGCTGTTTAGCAATTAAGTCGACTAGTTTCTACATCCCTCCCCCCGGACGTGGGCTGTTTGAGTGTTCTTAGCATCTCCAGAGAACAGCAAAAAGTTTCGCCCCCGCTTCCTCTTCATGTCCTCCTGGGAGGTACTTTAAGGCTGGGTCCTCCCTTTCCTTGGTGCTTTATGATGTCGAAACCTCTCACAGTTCGTTCTGTCTGGCATTTTCTCAGCCCAGTTCCAAGTCTCATTGTCTGTTTGTTTTTCCCTGTCCCGCCAATGGTTTAGGATTACAGCAGGATCCCCTGTTATCCGTACTTTGTGATTCCTCAAACCATTTTAGCCTGGTCTTTTTCCCGACAGGGAGGCCCAGTGCCTTTCGCGTGGGTCGCTGGGCCAGGCCCCCGTACCCCCTTACGTGGCGGTGTGGAGTCTGTTAGGTAGTTTTGAGCGGGGTTGTGACCCCCCCTTGTTGCCTTCCGCGAGTTTCCAAGTTATAGTGCTTTGCCTCCCTTCCCCCCTTACAGCAAATAGTCACAGGGGGAGAGTTGGTCAATGAGACGGATGGCCAGGGTAACCTTCTGGTGAAACTAACCCAACCACCTGGGACTGGCCCAATTCTTGGAAGGTCTTTTTTGGTGGGGGTGGGCCGTTTAGTTTTCGCCGTCGGTTACGGCTCCCAAGCCGCCGGTGATCGGCACGGGGAGAACGCTTGGAACCGAGTTTGCCCCAGAGGTGGCTTTTTCTCGATAACGGATGTGTTGGCTTTGCCTGGAATCGTTTTTCTTTGCCTCGTTAGCTTTTTTCACTGCGTTTTTCGATGGTTCCCCCCGTGGAACCCGCTTTGCACTTAGAAGCTGAACTTCGCAGTTTGCGGTATAGGTTTGTTGGTCTCCCACGTTTTTAGGTTATTGCGGGCTGCAAATTTTTTTAGTCTGCTGACTCCGATCGGTGACTTTCAGCTTTTCATTCGTTTTTTCCACGTGAGAGTGTTTACTTCTCCTCCCGTTTTTGGAGTTTTCATCTCCCCTACCAGTGAACTGTCGGTTTTACGTCCAGCCCCCTTTTCCCTAGGTATTTTTTTTTCTCTTATTTTTCGTGCCACCAGGTGTGTTTTGTTTTTGTTGTGTCTTGGTCGGAGGGTGATTCGTAACATTCCCAATTGAGTTCTGAGATTTGGCCCCCTTCCTCCCTGTCCCCTTAACGGGCGGGCGTTTGCTTCCCTGCCTTTTCTATTCCCCTTCTCTGGCATATTGCACACGAAGGGTTTCCGTGAGAGTGTAACTTCGTAGATCCCCTGTGAATTTCGCCGTCTTTTGTGGTATTTCACCATCCCCCAAGTTCCGTTGTCTCTTTTGTAGATAGGTCTGGTGGGCTCCCCGGATGGTCTTGGTTGTAGTGCTGTTTTGCTTTCTGTCCCGGTATTGGATTTTTTGCAGTTTTTCAACGCTGCCGAGGCTCCCCGAGGTTTTTTTTTTTTACCACCGTGGTGGTGTCGATTTTTTCGGACCACTCCTGCAAGCAGCCCCATGAAGTTCCCCTCCCCGCACTTCTAGCGAACTGATGTGTTTCGTCTTCACTCGCACCTTTTTATCCACCCTTTGAGTAATTTCACTTCCTTTATTAGGTGTATGCTCCTTTCTGCCATGCCCCCCCCAATTAAACGCGATGCCCAGACCCCCCCCGTTTTTCCCCGTCCTTTCTGTTCCCACCCTCCTTTTTTTTCACGTTCCTTCCGTCTGCTAACATTTTCTCTAACTCTTTCCTTTTTTTATTCCCTTTATTTTCACCTACTTTCCCTCCATAGATAGTCTCCACTTTCGAACCAATATCCGTTTTTTTTGGTCCCTTTCCCTACTTACCCCCCCCCTTTCCTACGGATTGTATATACCGAGCTTCTTTGACAATTGTTTTAACCTTGTCTTCTCCCCCCTTTTCCCCTGCCCTCAACGCTTTTTCTTATCAGTCTGTTCTCTCGACTTGCCCTCTTTCCCTCCCTTTCCCCTTCTTCCTTTCATGGGAGCCTCCTATTGTTTCTTCCTTTTTAGAAGATGTTTTTCAACGGCCCCACCTTTTTCCTTTTCACTTCCCCCGGCTAAGTTATTCTTCCCCCTCTCCGTTGTCCCTTTGACCCTCCCCCCCCCCCCCGTAACAATTTTCTCTCTCTTGCATCTCCCCCCCCAATCACTCTTGCCCCTTTCTTTCTCCGGTTCCTCCATTTCGGAAATCTTCTTTTCTGCCTCTCATGATTCCCAAGTCTCCCCTTCCTGTTGCCTTTTTTCCCCATCCCCCTCAGTTAACCCGTTTGTTTTTTCTCAGCCTTGCTCCCCATCTTCCCCCGCTCCCCTTCGCTTTCCGGACACAACCACTGCTTTCGGTGTTCCTATCTCGTTTCCCCTCCATTCTCTTTTTTCCCATTTTCTCTTCCATCCCTGGCATTTAAGTTTTTCCTTCCAACGTTCTTTCTGCCCCCCCCTGTTGATTCTTTTTTTTTTCTTTTAGGACAGAGTTCCCCCCCTTTCTTAGGTTCTGCCAGAACTCTCTCCCTTTTCTGACCTGCCCCATTTTTTCCTTTTTTTCATTTCTGCACTATCTTCGCACTGACCCCTGAGGATTTGCTCTCTCCTTTTATTCTTTTTAGATTTACTTTGTTCTTTTCTGGGAGATATCCCCGCTTTACTCCCCTTCCTTCCTCCTTTCCACGGCCTTCTTTTCCCCCCCTGCGCTTTTTCACGGTATCGACGAGGTAGGTACCATCACCGCTACTTTGTCTCGCCCCTTTTCTTCCCTTTTTTTCCGTCCCGGAGCTGGGGCCATTCAAAACATCTATGCCCTTCTTAACTTCTTTTCCTTCTGCTTGTCTTTCTCCCCCAAGTCCTATTAACATCTTTAAGGCCTTCGAGTCTCCCCCCCCCCCTGTGATCCCCAATCCTCCCGTCCCTGGTTAAGGTTTTACAAAGCAGTCCCTGAGTCTCCTTGCCTCGCGTTTAATTTTTTGGCAGGTAATGCATTTTGGGCCTTCATTACATCCAAATCCCCTGTCCCCTTTCGTACGGCCTCCCACGTGATAAAGGTGTTCTCGGTCCCTCTCACTCTCTCTTAGGGTTCCTTTGTCACTCTGAGGCCTGATCGTCAGGGTGACTCTCTTTCCCCCCCCCCTTTTTACAATCACTTTGCCTTTTTCCGGATTAGATTGTTAGCGCACTTTTTTTGCACCCCAACGCACGCCCGTCCATTACCGGTCTTTTCGACGTCCGTCCACTCCGAGGTGGTCCACAAGTCCTTCTCCCACCAAAGACCACGCTCCCAGTTGACGAACTTTGTTTGGAAAGACCCCGGCCTACCCTTTTTTACGCGCTCCTTTCCCCATATCCACTGGCCATAAGAATTCGATTGCCCAACTTTCCCCCCCCTTTTCCGGTTACCTTCGGACAGACACGCCCGTGACGTTACGGAGACGCTGCCAGCTACGACCTGCGTTTTTCACACGGCGTTTATTATGCTCACTCGACACAGACCCACCCACCGCCATTTTCCCACGGTTAGCCGCACTTAGATTTTGCTACTGTGAGGTGAAGTTCGAAAAACCGATAACTGTCGGTGGCGTCCATTGCCACCAACTTTCCGGCGCCATTCCCTATTTGCTAATAAACTTTCAGCGTATCTTTTAGCATTACACCTTGGCATCCCGAAGGTGGCCCGTTTTGCAGTTCAGTTTGTTACCCCCCCCTATACACATGGACTAGTTTCTGAACGGCTCCGCCCTGCGACTTGACTTTTTGTGCCGCGCAAGGCCGTCTCCCGTGACACATGTTGACCCCCCATTCTGGATTACGGGCGCACCCGCTGACCACTACCTCGAGATGACACCTTGGTTACCCTCGACGGAGCCCTCTATTTATACTTGCATACCCGTCTTCCCTTTTTTGCAGTACCAGACGCAGACCCCAAAGAACCACTAACTGGCGACATGCCCGGGGATCTGCCGACCCGTGTTCCAGTGTTCCCCCCCCCCTTCCTTTGCCCCAGACGTTTTCCTTCTTCGATTGCACTTGCCAATCACTTCTGTTTTTTTGGCCCAACGCCGTGCGCGGGGTCCCCCCTGGCCCTCATCCCTCCGTCTGCAGCACTCACTTCACAAAGTGCCAACACCGCACAACTACATGGTCACCGCCTCCCCTGTACTGCCCGGGACCGCCACCTCCCAGCACGGTGTGACGCCCGGTCTTTTTCCCTCACTGAACCCTCTTTTTTTAGGTTGCATCGCAATCAAAAATTCCACTTTCTTTTTTTTTGTGGTGGTTGGTTTCGGCCGGAGGAGTCGTGTGCCCCGCCCATGTGGGTGGGGTTTCGCTTCTACAGTGTGGTTCCGGGTTGGTTGTTCCCGTATGGTTTTTTTTTATGTTTTTTTTTTTTTTTTTTCCTGCTGAATCCCTAAACAGCAATGGTACAGGTCACCCTCCCTTTCCCTTTCCCCCCCCCCCATTTTCGTGATTCCTTTCATCGACTCCCCCCTCTCCCGGGCATCCTACCCGCCGCTGTGAGAGGTTCGCCCCAGCATCAGCAACAAGCCTGGTGGAACGCACAGCTTCACCCCGCTTTCTAACCTGACCTTCCGCCCCCCCCTCTTGAGCGATTGTCCCCTTCTGAGTTTTGACAAGGCTCTCACCCCCCTTGACCCCCCCTTTCTGATCCCGTTTTCCTTTCCAAGCGCGAAGGATTTGAGAACCCAAGGCACCAACGTCCCCGATCGAGTCATTTGACCCCCCCAAAGATACCACTTCTGCTTTTCGTGGTGTCCCCTCTCCCCATGGGCTATCTTCCGACTTGCTTATTCCCCTTCCCCTAAATCTACGCAGTTCGTAT
>Ga0179593_1393492_pt1 | contig 10476 bp, 15 predicted proteins | sample CZODoug2_1_08_16_FD_185931 | JGI IMG/M metagenome (GOLD analysis project Ga0179593, IMG submission 185931) | Vadose zone soil fungal communities from Angelo Coast Range Reserve, California, USA - CZODoug2_1_08_16fungal (PacBio error correction) | ecosystem: Environmental > Terrestrial > Soil >... | reverse complement strand
ATCTTCCGATTCAAGACGATTTCCAAAAATTCCCCCCCCTTCGGCCCTGTCCAGCTAACTTTCCTTTCTCCCTCCCAGTTTGGTACTACGAGCTCCTGGCAGAAAAGCGCATTAGCTCGTTTTGTTCCCGCTTCTCCCCAAGTTTCAGCTGCTACCAAGGGATAACGGCCTCCCCTGTCCCGCCACAGAAGAAACCTCTCTCTTTTCTTCCCTAACCATCCCCTTTTAAACCTCTGTCGCGACCTTCCCTTTCGAAGCACGATGTGCTATAAGGGAGGTTTTTTTTGTTTTTAGTTCTCCTGTGATGTTTATATCATTCTGAGGACCCTTCTCCTCTGCTCCCGATCTGACGTGCCGGATTGTGCCCTCCCCTTTGATTTGAGGCCCCTATGTGTATTTCTGGCGTTAGTCTTTACGGGTGGAATTACTTTTTCCTTTTTTTCCCTCCCCGGTTGGCATGCTTTCCCACCTCTCTCCTTTTTTGAGTTTTGAGGGGGCAGGGTCTTCTGGGGGCCTCCCCCCTCCTCTCCAGTGGCTTCTTGGCGAGAGGTTGTTTTTTCTCCTTTACCACTACTGGGCTGTCTTGGCGCGTTCTCTCTGCCGAAGGCATCACTGATGTGACTTCAGCCTGCCCCCCCTTCCCAGTCAGGAGCAATCTTTCCATGGCAAAAAGGCCCCCTCCTTGTTATACTTGTTTCTCTGCCCCTTCCTTTATGGGATGACTGGGTATGCTTACGCTTCTATCAGTTTCTCTCCCCCGTATTTCCCCCAATTTCTTTTATGGTCCTCTCGTGAAGAGGTGGCCAGCCCTGGTAAGGTGCCATTCCGCCAGCTTGGGTCTGTCCCTTGGGGACTGGTTTCGACTCCGCTAGTCTGTGGTTCAACTACAGATTCTTGCCACAGAGCCGCAGTTCTAGTTTCAAGGAATTTCTTTTCCTTGCAGTCCTACTCTGGCACACTAATGTAACAGAACAGGGAGATTTTTGGTTTGATTCCTCCCTCTCCTTTCTCCTCCCTTTCTTGGTTTCAGTCTTTTCCCCCTTTCTTCCCAGGTCTTGATTTTTTTTTCTTAGGTTTGGAAACCTCCACCAGAAGGCCAATTACAGAAACTACCTCCCATTTACTACTATGGGGATCGATGATGAGTCAGGTGTCCCTTTCCTTCCCTCCAGTCTGTTTGGACCCCTGTGGACCTTCATGTTTTATTCTTCTTTTTTTTTCCCCCTCAGTTTTTGGCATTTTACAGTGGTCACACAGGAGTGTTACAACTGTTTGTAACCCACCACACACCCTTTTGAAGTACATCCATGAGGTTTTGGTTTCTTTTTCCCTTTCAAGCCCCCAAGTTACTATACAGCACTTTTTTTCTTGCTCTTATATTCTCTTTTAATTAACCTTACCCGCTCGTTTTAGTAGTCCTCCCCCCCCTCCCAACATGTCGCACCTGAGAGTTCTGAGTACCGTCCACCCCCCTTCTTTCCCCATTGTGTTGGTTCCCTTCTCTCTTGTCCTTGCCAGGGGCGCGAAAAACGATTACTGTCGTAGGCATTTACTTGCTCTGCGCGCTGCAAATGTGGCAGCCACTCACATTACCACAAGTGTGTCTCTTTCTTTCCCAATACAGAATGTGTTTCTTATTTTCTTTCTCTTTCCCCTTTCTCTACCCTCATCAAACATGTCTGTAAACTCTCCCTTGTATTCACCGAGTTCTAATTATTGTCTTTTGATCTTCTCACCTCTCTCTTCTCCTCCTGGACTAGATCTAGACCCCCACTCTCCCCAATAATTATTTCATTGAGTTGTTAATTTTCTCTCCCCTTTTTTTTTGATTTTCTCTATATAAAAAATCATCCCCAGCCACATTTTAATTATATGAAAGGTGAAAAGTTTCATCACCACCATGCCTTCTTTAATGTGATGTGTATTCACATCTCTCCCTTCTTCCTTAAGTTGTTCCTCGTTTGCCTCCGCCCCATTTTTTTTTTTCAGACTGATGACGCTCCCGTCCAACATTTTGTCCCGGTACTACTTTTCCAGTTCATCTTCAGTCTACTTACTAGCGAATACTAAAGTATTGCTTTTCCTTTCTGAGACCATACCCCCCATAGGCTCGCAATACCTGTTTCTAGTATATACCGTGACGACCATCAAAGTCAAAAACATTCTTTTCTGGTTCCTTTTCACAGGGGTTGGTGTTCTCCCTCTTTTTAATACTTTTGTGACCACCCACCCCACTTCCACAATTTGTCCCACCCTTTCCATATACATGCCCTTTGACATCCCATTTTCAGCCTTACTTGGTCTTGGTTGTCCCAATTTCACTTTACCCCCCTTCTCCTCCTACAGCTGAGTTCTTCTTGCTTTCCTTGGAAGTTCTCTGAGGTCCTTTTTTAAAACAACCTTCCCCTGACTCTTCAGTCTTTCCTTCTGCAACCCCTGTTAGAGCATAATTGGGATTCATAAGCTCATGGACCACTTTAATCCCCCCCCTTTTCCCCTTATTTTTCCCGGTTGCAATCTTCTGTCCTGCCTTTCCTTAAAAGCATAAATCCTGGGGCCCCTATGCTGCTGTAGTTGACCCAGAATAGCGTGCCTTTCGAACCAGTATATTTTTCAGCCCCCCCTCTTACTAGCAAGCCCTCGGGCTGGCAATTACCCTTTTTTTCACCTCAATTCGAGCTTGAAACATCCTATCCCCTTTCTCATGTTCCGAGACCGCAATCTATCTCTTCATCCCTTCCACCCCATTCACATGACTGGCAGACTGCCACTTCCCCCACCTCTTCCCCCCCTTTATTAATTTTTTTCCCCTTTGAATTCTTTGATTTCTTGTTTTTGGGCAGTAACATAAGGACCAATTCTCGGCAAGCTGCCCCGCCCAAGACTCCCATTTCTGGCTTCTTTGTATTCCTCTTCTCGTTACTCAATAGGCAAACTGCCCTCCCTTCTTCTACACGGAGGTTTCCTGAAGGGATATGCCACCAAAGGCCCTCCAAACAAAACTATCTAAGTTCTGTCCATCCTCGCCCCTCCCCCCATCCTGGTTCTTTAATTATTGTCTTTCCTGGTAATACCTCCCCCTCAATTGGTCTCCTCTGGATGGGGAACACCTTACCATTCGAATGGAGCGCATTCACTTCTCCTAAAGTATAATGCAGCAGGGCGGTTTTTCCCCCCTTCTCCTCTGCACATACGTGCCTAACCTTCCCGTCGCGACCCCTTTGTAATGTAGGATGGTTAGTTACTTCTCTTTGTTTGTTTGCGTCGCATTTTCCGCTTGGTCTTCTTGGCGTCAGATAACTTTGCAGCGTCCCCCCCCCCCCCTACTCCGCTTTTCACTTACTGCTCGTCTTCCAATCGATCAGTGCCAATGAGGCGATTCTTTACCCAGCCATCCTGGTTCAGTGAGATGATTTTTTGAATCGTCAATGTGACCCGCACCTTTTTCTCTCTCCTCTTTTTCTCTTTCACACCATTCATCTCCTTACAAGGAGGTTTTGAATGGGAATCCCGTTTTCCTTCATCTTTCTGATCGCTCATTTTCTAAGAGTGGAGGGGTCCATCCTCCTCTCGCCTTTTTAACCGTTTTCCTCTTCTCCCCCTTGACACGACACCCACTCGACAAACTGCGACGAACTCCACCGGAGCTCGAGCACGCTACCCCCATCCCTACAAACTGGTGTCGGGATTTCCAAATCTTTTTTCTTTCCTCATGATTGCCCAACCGCCGGTGAATGCGTCCCATCTCCATGAATTCCCTTTTCAGACACGTAGAATCTCCCCTCCACCGCTTCCAACTTTTAGTCCCCCCGTTGTCCCCCCTTGAGGACCAGATTGATGTAATATTTCTTTACGGGGACCTTACCTGTTGCCCAAGAGAACAAGGGGCTTGCTTTTTTCTGCGGGCCTACTAGCACGTTTTTTGATTTTTTTTTTTTGCCAGATTCCTTCTAGTTTCCATTGTCACCCCGACTTTATCTTTTGGCTTCGATTGGGAGGGTGCGGCGTACCATTCCCACACAAAATGGCTCCTTTTTCTTGGCTCTGTGACATTCCTTCATGATTGGGTCAGACTCACTGAAACACATTTCCAGCGGCACCCTCCAGCCCAAACACGGCTCTACCTTATTTTTTAGCCAGTGTATTGCTTACTGACCTCCATTTTTTTTTGGGTTTCCCTTTCTTTTTCCCTAGCCCGGCAGGTTCTCTCTAGGACCAATTGATGTGTCTTGGCCTCCCAGGAAGTGAGGTTGCCAGCCCTTTAATGTTTCCTTTGAATTGGATGGTATTTTTTCCCTTTTTTTTCCCTTTGGTGAAAGGTCCCCCGCATATTCTTGTTTCCCTCAGGGATAAGCGTCACTATCTTAAGGTATTTCAGGTTTCTTCAGTCAGACCTGGTTAGTCACAAGCCAGGTTTTTTCATTTTTTCACCATGCGGGAGGAATTCCGTGATGCTCAGACTGGTAGGATTGAAAATTCGACATATCTGTCTACATTTTTTCAGCCTCAAGGTGTGGAACTAACTTCCCCCTCAGGCCCCCTAAGCCATCATCTTCCTATTTTTTTGGCCTCCAGATTATTCTTACTCCTTTTCTTTCAAGAGCCGCACCCTTTTTCCCCCCTTACTGTATGCCGGATGATGAGGGGTGGGGGGGACGCCCTTTTTGCAGTTACCAGTGTTTTCCCAGGAGTGATGTTCACCTTTGCATGACCCCCCCTGTGAACCCATACCCTTTTCTGTTTTTGGTCTTATTGGACCTGGTACATCAAAAAGGTAGACAACATAATTCGCTTCTACTTTCCTCTTCTTCTTTACACCCCCTTAACATCCTGTTTAGTCGTCGCCCATACACATGAGTACCTGAGAGGGTACATATCAGTCTTACCTCCAGGTATGGGCCCTGAGGTCGCATTCTGGTTTCTTGGCTGCCATTTTTTTTTTTTAGGATTTACTTGCCCGTCCTTCCCTCTTCCATCCTTTAAACTAACATGACATTACACAACGCTGAAGGCATGTTGGTCACCACCAACTTTCACGGTTTAAAAAGACTGTGGGCTGATTGATGCTTCTTAATCTCCCTCACACTGTTATCACCCCCCCCCCCCCCCTCCCCCCCCCCGTTCCGATTTCGTTTTCTTGAAGGAGTCTCCCCTTTCCCTCCCCCCGTGTTGGTGAGAGTCTCTAGTGAACATAATAAAAGAAAAATAGTAGACACCATCCGGTCTTCCGGGGTAATTTCTCAGTTTCATGTTTTGATGATTTTAGATTATTAAATTCCTTCCCTCCACACTGTAATCTCCACTTTCTTGAAAATTTTTTCCCCCCCTGTCAGAATTGTATTCCTTTTTCTTAATTTACACATGCAGCTCTACGCAAAGGTGAGCGTCCTCCGAGCGTCGTTCGGACAGCCCATATTTCCACTCTCGGACCCGGTCCCTGTGTCAACTTCGCTTCTTTATCAGTTTCCCGTCTTTGATTGGCGACTCTAATTATAGTGAGTATTAACCTAGGCACAATAAGGAAATACCCCTGGCTTATATGATTTCTCTACTTTTTTTCATTCCCCCAGTAACATTTCATGTGATGTGTAATGGTGGGTGTAGTGGAACTGTTCAACATTACCCCTCTCGATGGTTGCCACCCCCTTTCCAGTCTACCCCCTCATCCATCCCCCTCCATTAACAGGGGCCTTCTTTTTTATGTACTGTTCCCTTTCCCCTTATGCAGCCAATAGTAGAGTAAAGATGAGTTCTTCTTAATTTTTCCTTTTTTACTTTAGTTCCTCACTTGAGTCTTCCCCCCCCCCCAATACCTTCCCCTTTTCGCCTCACTCATTGAGTTACTTTCCTCTTCCCCCTTCCCGCGCAATCCCAAAAAATTCCACCTGAATATTTGTGCAAGAGTTCCTCCTATCTTCATTTTCCCCTCCTTCACCCCCGGGTTTTTCCTATTATTTAGTTCCTCTCCCCTTTTTTCCCTTTTCTGAACCATCCCCTTTCCAACAGAAAGACCCCCCTCTTCTTCACATTACCGGGCTGGCCCACTTTCGAGGTTCAATTTTTTTCCCCAGTATCAGTTTGTCCTACGTGGACTCGATCCCTATTTCTGTGAAGCACTTACCCCCCCCCCCCTTTTTCACCTTTTTCCATGCACACACCCCCTTCCTCACGACTTTGAAGCCTGTGTTTGGGCCATTGAGAGTGCGGACATTATTTGGAATGAGGTTTCATTCTTTTTTTCCCATCTCCCCTCCCGCACCGCTCCCTCAAGACGCCCATTTCGGCTGGGAAGAAAGCCCCTTTTTCACTTCCCCCCCATCCCAAGAACTCCCCTTTGATAAGCTCCTTTTTTCTGGCCCCCCTTCCTTCCTCTGCCTTTCTTCCCCCCCCTCTTTACCAAACCCTCTCTGCATCAGGACAAAAATCTCGCGAGACCGGCAGGTAATGGCCCCTTTTTTTCAATACATCCCCCATCAAGGTACTATTTGGATCCCCCCCTTCCTCTTCAGATGGTGGAGCCTTACTTTATCGTAAGGATCCGAGATTCTAAATAAAGGGCTTTTTCTTTAACCTCCCCTTTTTAAGCGTCCCATTTCTACCTACTTCCGCCAGACCCTTTGTTTCCTTGATGTAGGATGTTAGTTAGCTCTCTGGGGGGCGTTTTTCATTTTTCTCCTGGTCGTTTTAACAATCTGGGTTCAGGCACCTTTTTCCCGTTCCCCCCCCCCACGCTTAACTTCTCTCCTCCAACTCCCCGCTTCTTCCCGCTCAGCATGCATTGCTCTCCATTTCAAAATTAATCCTTGTAATTCTCTCGTTGAATCGTCTTTACAATCGGGATATCTCACTTTTTCTATTTTTTTTTTCTTCTCTATGCCCGCTTACTCCTCCAATCCCTTGTCCCCTGGCGGGTGCAATGGGTACTCCAGCCTCATCTGGCGACGCAGGGACTATATTCTTTAGTTTTTTTACCCTCCGCGGCTTTAGCTCGGTTTGGTACCTTTAAGTTTTCAGCTGCCCCCCCCAAGTACGGCGGGAGGCCACTTTGCGGAACGCCCAACTTAGATCGTAAGAGCTTACACAAATCCTACCCCTCCCCTCGAGGGTTCCGCGATTGTAATTTTTCCCCTCCTGCACGATGATTTAAGACTTCACCCCACGCTATTCGGACCAATCTAAGACTCTTATTTTAGATCCCCCGTTTTCCTCCCTTTTCACACGATTCTACTGAGCCCGAAGGGTTCCCCATCCCACCTTCTTTTCTTCCCCCCTCCTTAATGAGGTTCATGGGGTGGACATTACTTTTGTCTCGCCAAGAACACACTTCTTTTTGATGTCCTGTTTCCTACCCTTTCTTTTGAGGGCTTTTTATTTGGAAGATCTCCTTGGAACTGCCCCAGCCTTTTTCTTCCTCCAGATTCCTGTGAGGTGCGTACATATCTCCCATCCCCAGATCATAGCGAATGTCGTATTGGAGCTTCTCTCATTTTCGTCCGACGAATTGACTTCTTTCTTTTTCCACTGAACCCACATCATTCCCCCGACCGGCACCAATTTCCCCAAACACAGGCTTCGAATTGTTAGTCTTCAGTGTTGATGCTCCGTCCTTTACGTTCTTTTTTTCTGTTATGTCCGTGTCCTTGTCCGGTTCTCTCTCCCCCAATTCTACGCTTTCTTCCAGTGGAGGTGAGCCCTTTTTAAAGGCCGCCGCCTTTTTTTCTTTCTTCTGACACGGAGAGTTTTTTAAACCCCGCTCTCCTGGGCCACAATCCCCTTCCTGTTTCCCCACCTATCTCCGATTCCTTTGAAAGTGGACCTTTCTGGCCTGCTAGGCAGTAAGCTGTCACCCTTTCCATTATGTTTCAAGTCACCTTTTTCCCTTTTTGCATTCCCCCCCTTTTTCGGAATCTTGAAATGCTTCAGGTTGTTTGCCCCTGGATTGTCAACCTTCTCATTGTCGTTTTTTTTCCTGGATGAACCTCACTTCCAAATATTTTACAGTTAAGACTCATCTTGACTATGTCGGCATCCAGATGCTGGACTTCTTCCCTTTCAATGTGGGAAGACTCTCTTTCCGTCAAGGACTTTGGACACTGTCTTTTCTTTAGCTTTGGTTTGGCCCTTGGGCCGCCATGGTGGCACCCATGCTTTAGGTCAAATTTTATGACAAACACATTACATACACCCCCTTTCAGTCCCCAGTCTGTTTGGGTCTCCCTCCACCCAGTTAGATCCCATCCCGTCTGCTTCCTTCCTTCTCTTCTTTTATCCTAACCTTCATTCTTTCGCCAATACAATGGTGGTAAGTAGACCTTTTAGTCCATGTCAAGTAGTACCCTTTCCCAGGTATTGGCCCTGAGGGTCCGTACGGATCTGGCACAACTGATAGACGTTTCCTTATGAAACGCTCTTACTTTTCCCCAGCTCGCTGCAATGTTTTCAAAAGATTACCCACCAACTTAAAACGTGATGACGGCATGTTTGGTTGTATTGCCACTTTCCCATGTCCCTCCGCTGTTTTCTTTTTATGATGCCTTTTTCTTTTGAAAGTCCCCCACCCAACATGTTCTTCACCCCCACCCCCCGGTGTTTTTCTAATTCTTGTCTTCTTCTCAATATCCTTTCCCCCCGTTGTTTTTTAACATTCCCCTTCCCACTCCTTCTGATTTTGGTTAATTGGAAGACTTTTTTCTTAGACTTAAAAGATTTTCATCATCACCCCCAGCCCCACATTCTTTACTGAACCTTCCCTCACCCCCCACCTGCCGTCTGTTCCTTGATTTGTTACTATCCTCTCGAGGTTCGCGCAACGCGTTCCCTAAGAGCAGTATCCGTTTTCCTCATCCCCATTTCTACCTCGATCCTTTGCCGGTAAAACTGGTATACTCCACATGTCCCCTCTATTACCATGTGTATGAGTACCTTCCACTTAATCCTTTGTACTGTTTAAAAGAGTTTAGGTTCTCGCCCCGGTTATCTCATTTTGCTGGACCGTATCGTTGCCCAACACTCTTTGTCCTGGCTCAATTTTTTTGGAATGGTGTTTCACCCTTTCCAGCTCAGTTGTGCCAAACTGTCCCCCACTTCCTTGTACCCCCCCCTTCCTCCCTGCAATTCCCATAACCTGTGTCAGCCTTCCTTCTCCCACATTGACACTGTTCTCCTCCACTCTTTTATGCACCATTATTTTCTCCTTTTTATTTCTGTCCTTACTTGCTCAGTGAGTTCCTCCTTGGTCCTTAAAAATCACCGGTTCTATGTAGCTCCTGTGCCCCTCTGCCTACTTCCTATCCTCCAGCTATGGCTCATGGAATCCAAAACATCCCCCCTTTTCTGGAACATATTAGTGTCCACTTGCTGCCTAGCAGCATTTCTTTCACAATCATGCTCGGAACTGATGTATTTTGACAGCATACTCGTATCTCTCATTGTCCGTAAACAAAATATAAGCAATTCCTTTTTTCCCATCCCCCCCCTGTCTGCACCTCAATTCCGAGGCGTTGACCATAATTGGACGAGAAATTCTCTCTTTCCGCATCCCCCCCCGGTCCTCCAAATTTTCTGCTGCACTTCACAACCTCCCGATCCTTGCTGAAGTCCGTGCTCGGCCCGTCACTTGATGTTGTTTGGCGGTCTCCTTTTCCCCCTCCGCAATTTCCTCCTTCCCCCAGTCCGATTAGCCCTCCTTTCTTATTTTTGGAAGCATAGTCCTCCCAAACCTCAATCCCCTCCCCTCAACAATCTATCCGTCGGTTATGTACATCCTTTACCTGAACCTCCCTACCCCCTCCACCCCTATTGATAAGGTAGTCCCGCCGGACCCAAATCAACTTTGCGGACATCACCCTGTTTACTCACAGCCCTTCCCCCTTAAACTTAGAAAATTGATGTTTTCCCCCCCCCGCACTTAAGTAAGAAGGGCCATCCTTTTCTTGTACTTGAAATACGAAATAGATTGTCCGCCCTTCCCCTTGTTTGGCCCACTTTGCCTTACATACGGCCTCCCCTCAGGTCACGTCGCGACACATCTTCATGTAGTAGGTAGTCATTCGTCTCTTCTTGGTTGGTGCTTCCTTCTCGCTCCCTGGTCGTCACATGTGTGTGAGCTCTGACTTTTTTTTTGCTCCGCACAAAAAGACTCTAACCGCCGTCCCCCCTACCCTCTGTCTGTAATGATCTCTTTCCAGGAGAGGCTGGATTCAGTTCAAACATGACTAAGGCTCTTATTTTTCCTCTTCTCAATTTCTTATCTTAGTTTTTCCCCTCCGTTTTTTTTGAGCTTCTTCTCTCCCCTCTTTGTCCAGTACCCCTACACAAAATACATCATGATCATGTTTGAAATGGGTATTTACAGACTATTGCCCTTTCTCGCAGTTGTAGGTGTGTTTTCCCAAGATTTGAAATGTAATCTCGTTTTTTTCCTTTTAAAGTTTCTTAGGACCGCCTATATTGGTGCGACCGCTTCCCCTCGACGAC
>Ga0179593_1322247_pt1 | contig 10476 bp, 13 predicted proteins | sample CZODoug2_1_08_16_FD_185931 | JGI IMG/M metagenome (GOLD analysis project Ga0179593, IMG submission 185931) | Vadose zone soil fungal communities from Angelo Coast Range Reserve, California, USA - CZODoug2_1_08_16fungal (PacBio error correction) | ecosystem: Environmental > Terrestrial > Soil >... | reverse complement strand
ACAATAAAGTCTTCTCTCCGCCATCCTGTCGCATGCCTCCCCTTCCCTTCTGTTAGTTCATTCCTTCTCTGAGTCCTCAGACGGATCTAGCACCCCCCCCTTCTGCTTTGCATGCGTTGTTTGGGAGGACCATTTGCCTTCCTCGTTTGCTTCCCACGTTCCCTTTATCCTTTCGTTCCTCTTTGAGGCTCGGAGCGGGGTCTCCCCCGGATACAATTGCGCCGGCCGGCCCGTCGTTCCCCCTCCTATGTGTCCTGTGTTTTGTGAGGTAATTGTCTTATTGGCCACTTGTTCTTTCCCATCTCCGCATAGCGGCCCGCTGTTTCGGATCCGCCAAGCGCGCACCTCCCCTCCTTGGTGCGACTCCGTGTTCGATTTACAATACTTCTGCTCGACTGTTTTTACCCACACGGCCAACCGCATCTCCCCGTTTTTCAGTAGTCGCTAGCACCACCATCCTCTTTTTTATTACCCCACTTTGCCCAACCCTATACCTACTGTCTTGGGGACAATCCAGTCCCTACTGACACGGGAACCATATGAGCGCGCGTGTTTTTCCAGCTGTATTTCTCCGTTTTCCCACTGTAACTCGTACAATCCCTCATAGTGACACTACCCACTCTGCTGCGCGGGTTTTTTCCCTCTCTCTTTTAGGCCCCCTTGCCTTCATCAGAGCACGGCACCATTTGCTTGGCTATGCATTCCTGCATCCCTGTTTTTCACTTTTGCACCTAGGGCGCGTACTCGCCGCGCATTCTGATCTCCCATTTTTTTTCTTACGGAGGGCATCTCTGAAAATGCACCTTCCACCCCCTCTATCTTTCCTTTAAGCCACACATAATTCCCTCTTGCGTTTCCAAGCCTCCTATACCTGCGCCGCCTTCGCGGTCCCATCGATTTTTGATAGAACGTTTTTTCTTCCTGATCTACCCTCTGTTCCCCCCATACGCGAACACGTTCCCCAATTCTTGACTTGAGAGTTTTTCGTCTGTCGCAGGACACCAAAACAGGTTGATTTTTCTTTCTCCACACCGCTTCTGGTACAATGTACATCTTTTTTTTGGTCACACCCCGGCGGTTTTAAATTGGTTGTAGCGTTGTAAGGACTTTCCCTCGATTTCTTCGCAGCAGGGTTGATCCGTACCTCCTCCCGGCCCCCCCCCCCTCTTGCTTGGCTCGGTGCTGTGCCTCCTCTCTATGATCCGCGCAGCAGATCTCCCTCGGCATTGATGGATACGTTTGCGCCGTCCGAGTCCTGTGCTTGAGATGATTCCCCTCTAGACCTCCGAGGCATTTGGCGAGGCCCATGGACAGATGCGTGATTCGTATTTTTCCTCCTTCTTTTCCCACTAAGTGTTTTTCTAATTTTTCAATGATTGAGCAATAGTTCCCCTCCCTTCGGCCGCCGAAGGGAGCACCCGTACGCATAACCTCCCGCTGTTTCTTTCTTACACCTCGCTCGAGGTTCTCGTAGATCGAGTCCCACGCACTCCTTCCTTCTTCCCCACTCGTTTCACCGCTTTCTTTTTCCCTCTTTCCTAGAGAACCTGTCCGGCCGGCCAGTCCCGTGCCCCAGCACACCGATTAGCACCAAGTGCTTGCTTTTTCGCCTTTACATGTTCAGGTTTATTCCCTGTACACCCAGGCCACTTGCTGCCCACTTATACGGCTCTTTCCACGGCAGGACCAGTACCATTATATCTGCCCCCCTTAACAACAGTTTTCGTTTACTTCGTTGTCTTTTTGTCTTTATTTTTTTTTTTTTTTTTTTTTCTCCCTAATGATCTTAAACCCCTCACGGCGACGCGTTACAAGGGCGCTAGACCACTTCAACCGCCTTTCCCCTGTTCCCCGATTTTTATTCTGACAAACTTTCTGCCACCTGTGCGTTGTTCTGTTTGTTTCAGCCATTCTTTTCCGCCTCCTCGCTGTGTTCATACCACCGCATTTATTCTTTCGTATGTTGCAGAGTACTCCTCAGTGTATTTTTTGTCGTTTGGCCCGATCCTTGCCGTCAACGCACTTTTTTCTCGGCCACCTGAACCTTGCGCTTCCGCATCTTTTTCAGGCGTCTCTTCCTTATTGTTTCTACGTTTCGGGATTCTAGAAAATACCCGCGGGTTTTTTTAGTTTTGAATCACGACTGCCTTTCCTTCTACATAGAGCGTGTCGAGCGGTTAATGGGATGTCTAGGTCATAGAAACCTTCATCTGCCCAACCCAGGTGCCCTTCTCCGTTTCCCCTGGTGCGTAGCGGAAGCTTGCAAGTTGCATCCCAGAAGACGCTTCACTTCTCTTTCCTTTCTCCTTTTTTCTTTTCCATCGCTATCGGATTCCTATCATCTGGCGAATCATTTACCTCTTTGCTCCCTACGTTTCTTCTATGATCTTCTTATTGCTTTTTTCGCCCGGAAGAACGCCCAATCCGCCCCTGTTATCTTCAGCCATTTTACACCCTAGTATCCTCTTCGGAGGTTCTGACCCTTCGGCGGCCGTTTTTTTCCCCCGGAATGAATTTTCCTTCGATGCGGTCTTTCACCACCCGCCGTACCTTACCTCGCTCTCCCTGCGCGGGGTCTTCTCTGGGCTGTTCTGAACTGTCATACCCCCCACCGTGGTTCAGGTTTTTGTCTCTCTCTATTATCCTCTCACAATTTGTTTTTTGTCTCTCATCCGGGCGCAGGGATACGGTTGTCTCGTGCTGTTCATGTCTGACTTTCTCTCGTGCGCGGTATCATGGCTCCGCCCTACTTTGTCGATTCCCATTTTTTACTCGTTCATCATTATCTACTTTTTAACTAACGCAGTCCTTGCCATTCCAATTGTCTTTTTACCTCGTTTTTCCACATTGCATTATCTCCGTTTGGATGGACTGAGGCTTACCGAACCGTTTTCAATCGCACTGATAGACCATTCTTCCCTCCCCTACTTTTTTCTCCGTCTTCGACCAAATAGCGCGGTTTGCTGTCCAGGCTGAACCCGCTTCATTCTTGAATTCTTGGTCGCTGTCTCCGGCATTTTTTTTTCCCTTCCGTCTGCTGGTCTGCACGGTCTAGTGGGGACCCGTGGTGTTTGTTCTTACATTCTTCGTCGAGCCCCTTCTTTAGTTGGCCTTTCCGTCTCTCCCCCTTAGTATTGTGCGCACTTCCCTTGCCTTTCCTCCCGAGTCGTAATATCTTCCCCGCTTTATGTGCGATGCATGTGCACTCAGTCTCGCCCCGAATGTTCTTACCGCTCCCATGAGCGGCTCCCTTAACCTTTCTCTGTACTCTTTTTTCGGTTCCCTGGCGTTTTCTTGTGTTACTAACAACGGCGCGGCTTTTTCGTACCCATCAGTTAGAACGTGATATTTGTGCCCTCTGCTTCGCTGCTCCATGCGTTGCTCACCGAACGCTCATTTTTGGCCATTTTGTTTCTGCCCACCCCCGTCCCGTGCTTTGTTTGTTATTTATGTCAGCAGAACTTGTAATTCCGAAGCTTCTTGAGGTGGCGTTTCTCAAGCGATCCCCTGTCCTTTGTTCTCGCACGAAACGCCCTCTCGCGGTGTTCTCTTTTAATCCTGTTACTTGGCTTCTCTCCCTCCGGATGCCTCTCCCCAGTTTTCATTCCTGTGGTTGGTGGGATATCATTTTCACTCAGTCTGGCCATATACTCCTTCAACTTTGGATCTCGGTGTCGGGGCTACGCTGCCCTTCGATCCTTAATCATCCCACGTAACTGTTTCGCTTCTCGGTTTTTCTAGCGCAGGCTGGCAAAATGTCTACGAGCACCATCGCCCAGAGGTTCACCCTGCCCCATATGCATCACGCAGTATGTACTGTCGTCTAGTTTCCAACCGATCCCCTTCCTCTTTTTCCGTTCTCAATTTTCATACCACTCGTTGGTTACTGATGTCAGTCCCCCCTCCTCCCCTTCTCATGTTCATCTTTGTTGCCCCCCCGACTATCCTCTCTGAGACCCCCTTCCTCGTTGGGCTTCGATCACCCCCGGCTCGGGAAAAATGGGTTGCAGGTACTATTCCAGCTAGCTGTGTCGGCAGTGCTCGAGGGACGAGATCTTGAGTGCTCGCCGGCAACCGTCCGTCCCATCCTCTATCGGTGCCCTGGCCGCCTGTATATTTGCCGGGACTAGGTTGCTTTCTCCGAAATTTCTCGTATTGTCTTTTCCCCCCAGTCCCCTTTTTTTTGGGAAGACCTAGTACCAGTGCCAGGCGTTTTACGCATCGCACCCCCACTGATTTTTCCCGGCGCCCCTGCCTACTCTTTTTAACCTTTTTTCTGTCTTCTTTTGTGCTCTCTCTCCCCCCCACCGCGATGCGTCTTCCGCGAGTCTTTTCCGCGACCCTGGTCGTTTTTTAAGTCATCATACGCTCTCTCATGGTCTTTTCCTTCCTTTCGATTTTCTCTCCGCTCTTCCGTTGATCGTTTACGTTTCCTCATTTGTTCAACTTTTTCTTTGCTCCTCTCGCGGGCGGACTATGCTTCTTTGCTCTTGGTCCTGCCCAGGGCGAGGCGAACTTTTTTGTTTCGCGTTGTTTTTTTTTGTCGATTTTGCTGGTTCCACGATGCCCCCTCATTTTATTCCCCTCTATCTAATCGCAACTCAATGCTGTCCCGGCACAGCGGATTGCCCCCTCTATTTGTTCCCCCCTCTTTTATTGTCCTCTGCTTTCTTTTTTGGCTAACAGGTACTGCGTGCGTGCCTTGGGTTTAAGGAGACCGCCTCTTCATCACTTTTGCTTCAGTCTTATTGTATGTACTCTGGCGTGCAGTCTTCCGCTCCCTCCCCCTCTTCTCCCGCCACTTTTTTGTTCAAACTAACGGTTAATTCCCCATCGGATATTCTCCTTCGCCTACTGTGGTTGCTTCTCTTCCTCATCGCATTCGCCCCTTGTTAGCGTCGGCCTGCCATCTCTTCCTGTACCTCTCCCCGATGATCTTTTTATTGGCCCTGACACCGACAGCGTTTCATTCACAATGTTGGTTGCCTAAACCGTTGCCCCTTTGTAGTACCGCACCTGCCCTTCTGTTTGTGTATCTCCACGTCGGCTTCCTCACCCTCTCAAGTTTTGCCCCCTTCACTCTTAAGCATCTGTTGTATGTCCGACGCGCACGGTGAAGCAATCCCTCCATTTTCCCCCCCTCACCTCTCGTTTTATTTGACGCTTTGCGGGGTGACTTTCCAGCCTCCATGTGAGCTCTCCTCCGCCTAGAATGAGTATCTATGTCGTGCATATGCTTCCCCTCCCGACGTCCCGTAGGGTTGGCCGCCTTTTCGATTTCTCCGATTGCCTCTTTTTGCCTGAAAGGGTTTTCCGTTTCCCGTTCACCCCTCTTTTTTATCCATGAGTCTATGCTGCGACCCCCCATGTTTCCCCCGATTCTTTCATGCAGTTTACGGGCGCCAAACTTTTTTTTTTATTGCCTCCTTTCTCTCCCTAAAACTGCCGTTCGTTGCTTTTTTTCTAATCTCGGACCCCCTACTCCATCGCGGCGTTTTGCACGCGCTCGAACACTCACAATCCTTGCCTTCTCCTTTTGCTAGTGACCCTGCTATTTCTTTCCCCTTCCCCCCAGGAACGCATCGGCTAGTCCGTAATTATCCCCTGTCATTCGCTGCACGCAACCCCCATTGCCCCCTATGCTGTTTTCCCGCGATGCCAGTACCGTATTCTTGTATGTTTTTTGTTCGAGCTTTTGCCATTTTATCGCCCGTCCCCATCCACACTCCGCACTCAAGCCTGTTTCTCCTATTACCTGTGTCGAAATGCGTGATGCTTTTACCCTCCCCCAACGTTTGCTTCAATGTCGGATAATGCAGCCCAATGCTTTTTCACCAATCTTCCTCTTCCTCCCTAAGCGCTTCCTCTCCGACTTGTTCCTCCCCGGGGGTGCTGACCTTCCCTGTGATTCGATGCCGCCCACACTAATCCCCTTTCGCTCTTGGGCCCCGCGCGAATTCGATTGCGTCATGGTGGACTTTTTTTTTTCTCAGGCTCGAGCACGCCTGTCCCCCTCTGCATGGGAGAGGTCAGGTGTCGGTCGCTTTTTGACACCACCCCTTTTTTTTTTTGCTTGTTCTGCTGTATTGTATCTGTGTGTGCCCCCTGAAGTCTGTTTTTCTTTCCCCCCCCTCCCATTCCCACCTTTTTGTTGTTTTTTTTCCGTTATATTCCCCTATACTTGTTCGCCCTTTTTTTTTTTTTTTTATTGCACCACTTAAATCTCCTTCATTCCCCTACTCCCCCCCTCTAGCGCTTTCCTGTCTTTTGTCTGCTTTTAGCCTTCTCGTCTCTGTTTTTTGCTTCCTTAGTCCCTTCTATGCAATATCATTGAGGTAGGTTTTCCCGTTCCCGCCTCCGGTGATGATGTCGCTTCTTGTCTCGGTTTCTTTGCTTATGCGTAACTTCGGCTGTGCCCTTTGTTTCTTTTTGAAGTTGAGGTTCGGTCGCGCCCTTTAACTTCCCCGAAGTGGTTGACTTTCCATTTAGTCCACACCCCTATTTTTCATTGGCCCGGCGAACAGAACCATACTCTCGGTTATTTCCCCTTTCCCTCCTGGGCTTTTCTTTTTTCCTCCTGCCGGGTGACGTCGTCTCTATCCGTCCCCCGCCTTCTTCCAACTCGACTTTGAAACTCGTATCCCTCCCCCTATCCTCCCTGAGGTCACCTTTCCCGATGATGATGCCACCCAAAGTGCCTTCGCCACGGCCAGCCTGGGCCTTTTTTTTCTTACCCCCCCCTGCCCAATGCCACGAGTGGCATTCCTTCTGTAACCGATGCTTTCGCTCAAAATCCTTCCTTGATATTTTCCTTTTGCTTCCTCGACAAATATTCCACCCTTGTGATTGAGAGCCCATCCTCACAACCATCGTCTCGCGGTCCGGGCGATAGCAATCCACCGCCATTCCCAGAAGTCTTGCACAGGTTTTACCATCCGACAACCAATGTTGCTTGACACCTTTTCTCTATCTGATCTTAATCTGTTACGGGGTCTCCCTTCTTTCCTCCCCCAGATTTTTATCTGTATTCTGTTGGCATTTCGTCCTTTTAAAACGTAGAATTTTGTTCCCTGGCCACCCTTGCCCCTCCCGCCGAATCTTCCCCCCCCTTTTCCTTTTCCGTCTCTTTTCCGTTCCGGTAACTGGAACAACGCAGAGCTTTTTCACGGCTAGCCTTATTTCACCCATCCCCGCTATAGATTTGCTTCATCTGAAACCCGCCACTGACAGGTTTCTCCTCTCCCTCTGTTCCGCTCCTTGACGTTTCCTTTTGCATTGTATGAGGTCCTCGGCTTTCTACCTGCCCCTCCCAAACACACTTGTCTGCGGACCTTTTACGGCCTTCGCGCTTTTTTTTTTTTTTTTTTCTTTTGTTGTTACACGAATGCTTTTGCAGCCCTATCGGCCGCGTCAAAGTCTCACCTCTTCCCCCTTTTCCATGTCCCTTGTACCTTTCCCCCTCGGCTTCTGGAGTAATATAGTACCACGATCGTTGACATTTTCCATTTTAGCTAGTTTTTGTTCTTTCCCCCCTTATCATCCCCCCCTCTTGCGTCTGTTTGGGCACCGCCGCCACTCCCGCGGTTTTGTTTTTTTTCCATCACCCCCGTCGGCCCCTCAGCGTTTCTTCTAACATTCGTGCTCTTTCCCCTTCTTTGTTCAAAATGGACGACTCGATCGCCGTCGAGACCCCAGTTTCTGCCTTTTTCTTTTTTTGTGTGGCTGAGGCTTGATGAGGTCATCTCGACTCTACCCACGTTTGAGTCCCCTCGGGTCCTCTCCTCTTTCCTCCATACCTTTTTTTTTAGTCTGCTCCCCGGTTTTGACGGTGTGATGTGCGTCGCCCTCATTACCTCCCTTGGATCGTATCCCTCCCTCTGGTTTTTTTCGATCGTGATCCGAATCCTTCATGTTGACCCCTCAGCCTACCTGCGCCCCTTGGTCCCTTGTCTGCTTTTGTTTTCCAATTCTGTCATGTAGAAACGGGGATGCCTGCGTTTCCTGCAATCGCTCCCTTCCGTCCGCCCTTTTCAGTTTTTACCCATAACCTGTTTTTTGGGGGCGTCGCCCTGTTATCGCCTTCTCTAGCTGAGGTCTTTTTCCCCTTGCTTCCCCTTTCTTCATACCCTATACCTCCCCCCCTTCATTCTTTTATGGCATTGCTGCGGGCCTACGGTTTCTTATTTTGGTCTAAAGGTGTGTCCCCCCTGTTTTTATTTTGGGTTTTTTTTTTTGGCAGCCTCTACACTTCTACGATGCCAGGTATTGAGTCTTTACTCGCCTTACTGTTATCTTCCGAAAAACCCCCCCACGCGTTGCCAGTTTGCGTCTATGTTGCACCTGCACCACCTTTACTCCCCCCCCCATAGCTTTGTTGGGTTAATGGCACTAACAAGTTCGCCTGTGTTCTTTTTTTTTCTACTTTTTCCCTGTTTTCCGTCTTTTTTACCGTTTTTATTGATACTTTATCCCTGTGCCTTGCCCTGGCTCTCTTACAACGTTTCGTTTGAGGTATCTGTCGGACCACCCGAAACCTCTCCCCCCCCCCTTCCCTCGGTTCGGTACATGCTTTTCTCAACGAACTCCGCCCTTTTGCCTCTAGTTTGAGTCTTCCTCTCCCCCCCGGTCAAAGCTCCCCCGTGTTGTAACTTCGATTCGCCTCATGCTGCGTCCGCCTTTTTTTGGTATGATGGCACGCTTCCCCCCGTATTCTGTCCGCGGACCTGCGCGGGTGTTTTGGGGTGTGGGGGGGGACACCCTTTTCTTCTGTCACCTATCGTTTCTGGGCCCCCTTCGTTTTTTGTACGCGTACCACTCCCTGTCGGAGTTGTCTCAGTACGCCCTCGATCATCCTCTAAAATAATTTGTGCTTTTGGTTCCACGGTAACGCGATGCACACTATGCAGGTCGACGTGCTTTTCCAATTCCATTTTGTTTCCTTTCATCTATTTCCTTTATATTTGTCCCGTTTTGCCCGGAGATAGTGGCCGCAATCCCCGGTACCATATGGCTCACATTGTCAGATCCACTCTTCCCTTTCAATATGGTCTGATCGAGTACGCGAGCGAATTGGCATTTTTCAATAACAACTATGCTATGCCTTCCCTGTTCAGCACTGTGAGGACCCCCCTCCAGTTCCCTAGGTTGGAACTTTGATCCACATTGATAGGGGTTAGCGTCGGTGCTTCCGGCCGTACGTTCTCGGCGATCTGTTGCGGGGCCAATCCAATTTACCTTACCGCTTCTCCCCACTGCCTCTCTACCGCGCTCCTGGCTTTGGGATTTCTGCCAGATTGAGCTGCTAATGTTTGCACCGATCCTTAGGCCGCGTGCTTGTTTGATTTCCCACCCCGCGCGCGCGCCGTCGTAGAGAGACCGGACCTGCATCTCACCCCTACTCTCCCCGTGTAACCCCTCCCGCTCAATAGTTTAGTTTCAACCTTGCTTTCATCATGACCTTTTCCCGCTGCCTACTTTTTTTCCCCAACAGCCAACCTCGTTTCTTTGTTGGTTGGTCAAGTCTCCACCCTTATTCTCCATTCGGTGCTTATAATGCACACACCCCCCCCTTTGTTTTAATAAGTCCGTTTTGCCTTTACACCGCCGGCCAAGTGCGCGCCTATTCCTGCGCTGCTATGTCCCTACTACTTACACCACGACCCCAACATGAGTCCCCCCTGGCCCGCTATGTATTCCGAATTTTTTCCTTTCCCCGCAATTTCTGGATGTGTTCTTCCTTCTATCTATGGCATGTACAGTCCTTCTCCCCCTTCTCTCCTTGCCTGCGCTCCCTCCTTCGCTTCAAAGAAGACTCGTTGCAAACAGCAAGTGCTGGGCTCACCCTTCGGGCCGTGATTTGTATTTCTTCTTTTTCCCCCGTCCCCCTGCAATTCCGGTCGCACAATCGCTTTCCGTTGTGGTCTCTATTTTGTTCTTGCGATAAAGAAACCTCTCGCACCGCGCTAATGCTGTCCCGGTTCTCTTACGTTCCCTTCTGCTGCAGCGGTGGTACTTTTTTTTCGGTCCGAGTCCTATGATTTATGAATCTCGGGTTGATTCCAAGAAGAGGATTTTTTCCTTTGGCGTGACCCCCAATCTCAGCAGCGAGTACAAGCCTGATATTTGCTCTCACTGAGTTTTCTTGCTCGGCTGTTGCCGCGCCGCGACATGAGATATATGGTTATCCCCCCTTCCGTTCCACGCCGCTATTCAACGGTCCTCATTTTGTTACGCACTGTTTTTCTGTCGTGGCCTGTCACTTGCTCTATTATGACGACTCGTCTTTTTCATTTTAATCGCAGATGGAGCGTTTTGCAATAGATTTTGCCCCAATTCTTTGGGAGTCCGATGACTCCCTCACTGAGTCCGTCGCCTGTGGATATCGGGGGAAACGCATCCTTAACGTGCACTTTTTTCCTCCCGGCATGCCCCACCCCCCCGGTTTAGCCGCTAGGGTCAACATAATAACTACGGGTG
>Ga0179593_1271160_pt1 | contig 10476 bp, 10 predicted proteins | sample CZODoug2_1_08_16_FD_185931 | JGI IMG/M metagenome (GOLD analysis project Ga0179593, IMG submission 185931) | Vadose zone soil fungal communities from Angelo Coast Range Reserve, California, USA - CZODoug2_1_08_16fungal (PacBio error correction) | ecosystem: Environmental > Terrestrial > Soil >... | reverse complement strand
CCTTTTTCATTAAACGCGACCACCCTTGTATAAATCTCCAGTCCGAGAGTTTTTCCTTTTTTCCCTCGACTTTCTTTCTAGACTCTTCGAACCCCCCACGCCTCCCCCTCACGGATCTGAGTTCTGAGGTTCTTTTTTTTCAGCCAGTTTTGCGTGTCTTTTTTTATTCCGAAGCCGATTGTTTTTATAGCTTTTCTGCTCTCTTATTTTTTACGCTAGCCCAGATGCGCGTAGTTCTGAAGTTTTTCTTTCCCCTTTACCAAGAGTTGCATTTCCTGTCGAATGCTATTCTCGGTCTTTTGCGGTTTTTTGCCTATCTTGTGTAGTCCTTGATTTTGTTATAGGTTCCTTATAGCCCTCCAAAGTCTGTCTTTAAGTTTGAAACATCAAGCTCAAACTTCAACCCAGACTCCGACGCTGGGTACTTTTCTAATTTCACCAAATTTTCCCCCCTCGTCCTTCTCTGTACACAAGTCCCTCGCATCTAGAATATCCGGGGCGTGGTTCTGTTTTTTCCTACGGGTTCTTGTTCTGATTTCTTTCCTCAAGTGTCACTTCCCCCAAAGGTTCCCCTTCCTTTTTTTTTCCCCGCTGTACGATCCTTAGCAAATAACCCTGGATCCCTTTTCTCGTCCTTTCTTTAAAGGAAGGCTTGCTCTTACTCTCATGTGATCCTTCGCCAGTAGATTTGCTTAGTGATTGTCGTTCTTGGTTTACTTCGCCAAAATCCCGGGAATTAGTTTCCCACTGTGATTGTTCCTGCGTCCTTTTTCAACAAAAAGCCACAACGCCCGCCTCGCAATTCCCATTCCGTGGGAGTTATGTGAAAAACCTTTCCCCCCTTTTGATATTTCCCTTCCGATGGTACCTTTGTTTTATGCCTACATCCCTTACCCCCCCTACCCCAGCTGCCCCCTTTGTATTCTGGTACAAGGGTTTTTCCCGTTGCCTTGGCCCCCCCCGTTTCTGGACAGAGCCTTTATTTCAAGTTCCCATGAGTCTACCCTTTCGTAACCAGTTAGACTTAACATCTCCCCTACCTATCAGCTCCCTAGTTGTTACGCCGGACTGATTTGAGAGCTTTGTTTGAATAGCGTGAGGGATGATTGCCGTCTTCATGTACTATTTTCCGCAGTCTTCAATTTCTTTTATGCCGCTTTCGTGTAGGTGGCCCGATTGAACCTACCCTTTCGATTCAAAGTTCGCGACCTGTTTCGTCGTGCCAAAAAAGTTTTACGCCCCCTTTTTTTTTGGTCCACTTAACTTCCGTTCTGGCGAATCGCTTGGAGCAAGATACCCTAAATTGAACTTTTATTCGACGCCCCCCAAAGTTCCAGGAGCTGATTGTCTTTTTTTTTCCTTAAGTCGCAGTTACCGTTCGTCACGTGCATTGGCGCGACCTATGTCCGCTTTTCGGCTTGAAAATGTCTGTCCGCGAAGCCCCACCCCTTTCCTCAGCCCCCTTTTCTATTCTCCCTCGCGGTGGGCATTCTTCCTTTCTTTTTTTTGTGATAATGCCTCTTTTTACTTCTTTTTCCTGACCCCACCACCTCGCCACTGCAACCTTCTTGAAGCCATCGCCTTCTTCCTTGCCCTTGCCTTTGCCGGTCACCTTAGGGAAGAAGTTCGTTTTCCGTTTCTTTTCGCTAAACATTTTGGTTTGTCATCGCGATCCACTATTTCGGTGCACTTCCTTCCTCTTCTGGTTTCTCCTTCCTCCGACCCTTTTGAACAAAACTCCGTCCTCCTTCTTCAACGCGCGACGTGTTCCCCCCTTTTTGGTGCCCTCTCCTTTCCCAAATCTCTTTCATCCTCCTCCTTGTTGTTTGTTTCTCTGCACTCAGCGCTGGCCCCCCAATGGGTTTCCACCGCTTGTAAAGCCTTCCTCTCACTGTTCCCCCTTTCTTGCTTGTCGATAAACCCGAATATTTTCATCGCCTCTGACCCTCTTTTTCGCTTATTCCAAATCCAATGAATTTCATTCTGTGCTACTGACCACTGTACTTCCTTCCCTCTTGATCTGCCAAGCTCTTCGGTTGTATCAGGGTTTTCTTCTGTCGATTGCCCTTTTCGACTGTTTGATTCGCCTATTGAGCTCCTGATCCTTAAGAACCCCTGCTTTTACTTTCGGTCCGGTTAAACCAAACTATGGTATTTATGCGTATGGATGTTTGTTTTTTTACTACGGTTTTCTCTGTAGACATTTTCCCGCCTCCGCGCTTCCCCCGAAATTCTCCCTTCAAATCCGGACCCCCGTATTCGCGACTTGGACTTTTCAATTTTACTCCACTTTTTTTCTCAACCCCCTTTACGGATACTTTGTTTCGTCGTTCCTTCCTTCTTTATCCCCCCCCGATTCGCAGATTGGTTTCCCCATTAGATATCCAAAACCACCCTTTGCGGTCCGCCCTGGGTGTGTTGTAACCCCCCCCCGAACCTGCCAGATCTCCTTATGAGTACTTTGCCTTTCACTGGTTTCACCTGCCACCCTACGCGTACCTATGCCGATCTCGGTGCACCAGTCCTCCCTTCAATTGAATCGTGTTAATATCACCCCCCCCATTCCGCTGTTTCCCTCCGAAGTGACTGGTCTCCAGCCCACCCGAGCCCACAAACGCTAACCTCCTACCGGCACGTAACGAATTTCGCTTCTCGGTCGAACTCTTTGTGACCTTTAGCGGTAGCCTTTTGCCCCCTTGCTAGGAAAACCCCCTCCTACTTTCTGTCTACTTTACCACTTTCCTCCACGGTTTTCGAAATTTTGGCCCCTCCTACCATCGGGGTTGGGGGTCTTGCCGAGTTTCTTTTTCTTGCGGAACCCCCTGCCCACCTTCACTTCACTTTTTTTTTTTCCTGTTCCTCGGTTCATTTGTTTGCTAATTCCGTCGTTGAGGTGTGTCCCTTCCCTTCATCCCCTCGGCCATTTTTTCCACTAATGAATTTTGATTTTACAGACTATAATCCTTTTCTCATTCCAGACCCCTGCAATAATTCTGAGTGGCACGCTTGCCGACTTCTCTTCTAAACCCCCCGAACTTCCTGCACTGCCGCCGTCGTCTATTTTTTCGCTTTCTCGGACATAGAAAGATCGAAGTCTCCATTCCCTACGATTGATCCTCTTCATTTTTCTGTCTCCATACCTCGTTCCCCATGGACCAACACAGCCATCCCCAGTTCATGCTTTGCCCCACGGCCCCGTTGTTAGCTAGCTTTTTCTCTTTTGTGGTGTTGTTTTCCAGGCATTCGTCGTGTCTCTTTGTCACCCCCCCCAGTCCCCGTATTAGTGGTTTTCTTTTGCCCCCTCTGGGTCAATTCATCAGAATTTTTCTTATAGTGGAATCCCCCAACATCACCTTTTCCCAGGTCCTATCCCAAGGTCCGGCGTCCCCCACATCCCCGACCCTAACATGTCCGCCCTCTCAGTTTACCCTCCCCCCCCTATTTGCCCAGAGGAATTACGACGCTTCATCCCCGCCATCCTTCGGCGCGGCCTAATATACACCCACTAAGCTCCCTCCTTACGCGCAAACCTAATGCATTCGCTTTCCACCCGTTGACCCTGCGATGAAACTTCCCCTCGATTCCCCTTTAAAGCGTCGTGTCTTATAGTCGCGTCAATTTCTTGAAACTCCTGAGCGGGATATTTATTTGTTGGTGCTTTTTCTGGACCTTTTGTATCTCCTCCGGTTGAGAGCGCTAACTCCGGTCCCTTACCCCCGGATAAATATCCCCTGCTCTGGTTTCTGTTAACGCGTCCAATTCATGACTTATCTCTCTCACGAACGGGCTCCTTTTTGAATACTGTGCTATCGTCATTTCTTGATTGTATGTTGAAGGCGAATCTTCTATCGTTAGCTTTATCTTTCTCTTTATTTCTTTCCTCTTCCCGCGTACGTATGCTGAGTCCTGCTATTCCCCGGGAATTAACTTCCCCGCGCATTTCCTCTTATGCTGTTTTGTTTTCCTCCTGGGTCTTCGTGCTGTTTCTAGGGGCTCTCCTAACCCCGTCTCTTTTATTCACAAGCAAGCGAACCTGCAAACCACTTACGAAGATGTTCTTGGTTTTCTAATTTTGCCAATCTCACTCTGTGAAGGAATGTCTCTTCACGAAAATCCCGCTACTTTCCTACTCTGGGCCTTGCTTCCCGTGGTCCCGTTTTTGGTTTCTTCCCCCCGCATTTTCAGCAAGATTTTCACTGAGGCCGCCAAAGAGGGGTTTCTTTTTCCTTAGATGTATCTCCCCTCTCCCTATTCTTGCCAAATGACTTGCGAAGTGCTTCTTTTTTTTGTCGCCCCTTCTTTCGGGCTTGCCCTCGCTTATGGTCTTCTCTGTTTATTTATGCTTTTTTAGCCGGACCAAACTTTCGAATTAGGCATGTTCCGCTTGTCTTCCGACTCCACGCAACGCCTCTAGGTACCGTCTTCCAGTATTTAAAACCTGTTCCCCGGGACGTTATTCCCATTTGAAGGGCATTTTCTCTTCCCGCCCTTCAACAGCCCCCCCCTGCTACTTGTTGCTTCACGTCGATTTTCTAAACGGGTCTGGTCAGTTTCTCTCACAGCGCGTCTCGTTCACCGATTTCCCCCTATAAGGACTCTCTGAGAGAGACATGAGACATTACTGTGTGTTAATTGCTGGATGGGTATCTTTGTCCCCCCTAGTGACGCTTTATAAAGCATTCCCCCTGTAACATTTTGGTTTTTTAAGATCGAAATTGCCAGGTATCATTTCCCCCAGATGTAGTCAACTTCGTCTAGGGGTTCCCCCCGATTGACCCCGTTTACCCCGTCCCCAGATTTTAACGATCGACCCCTCTGTCGTTTTTCCCCCCAAAGGAGGCAACCATCCCTTTTCGCACTAATGGCACTCCCTTTGTTCGTTCGTGCTCAGGATTCATTAACCAAACTGAGCTACTCCCCATCCGGCGCTTCTTCTTGTTGTTATCTGTTGATCATTAGTCTCCCCCAGTCACGTTCCCTAAGATTTTGGAATCCTCTTTCTTGCCTTCCATTCGTCGTTCCCAATGTCCGCGCATTCCCACCTGTTAAAGCAACTCCGCTTAGAAGCACCCTCTTTGTTTTCCCCTCATTCTCCGGGGTATATGCTTATCTGCTCTCCTTCCGACGATTTGTAAGCGACAAGTCCAATTTTGCAACCTAGACGCCCTTCCGCCCGGATTCTGTCCACCTCCTTGCGTATCCAAGATGGGAAGAAGTTACTTGTCCGGTCTTGACCGAACCATTTTCCTGCTTGGCCGAATCCTATGTCTCTCCTTCTTTTTATTCCTTTCCGAAACACTGTTTCCCAAAATTCTCTTCTCCTTCCGGTTCTTACCAAACCGTTGGGCCAGCCTTCCTCTCTCTCTTTTCCTCTCCGTGTTCTAGATTTCTGATTCCCCCCCCCTTTTTTTACCCCCCCTTCTGGTTTCAGTCCCCCTAATGATACGAGAATTTTTTTTTCCCCACCTTTCGGATTGAGAACCCGAATCCCTTCTCGACTTTCGCCTGTCTCTCTCTTTCCAAACCCCTTCCTTTTCCTCTCGTCCTTTCTTGTCTCACCTTCCATCTGGATCCTTCCCAACTCGCTTTATGCCCGGCGATGGTTCGTTTTTCCTTTCAAGTTTGCGATTGTTCATTTATTAGCTTCCTTCTTTCGCATGTAATCAGAACCACCCTTCCTGCTCTCCCCCCCCCCCCTCCTGTTGTTTTCCCTTACCGTTTGTTGATAAGGTTTTCTTTCCTTGCTCTCCCCACGCCCGCTGCTGAAATATTGCGCCCTGCTGACGGATTTACTGCTTCTCCACTCTAAACCCAACTACCAACCGTAAGAAGAGACAGGCCCTTTGATTCGCTCATTTTTTGACTTTTGCGCCCCTCGCTAGCCACCTGTGCCATTCGCTGAGCAACCCTGGTTTCCCTTTTTTCACACCGCCTCCCCCCTCTTTCTCTTTTATAGTGGCCCCTGTCATTTTTCTCTTGTCCCTACGCGCCGCTTTTCTCAGGTTTCCCCTGCTCACCTGAATTGCTCGCTTTACAACCTGTGAAGGTTACCCTCCCTTTCTTTTCTAACTATTCCCCCCCCGTGTCAATTTTTCCCCCGTCACGTCATTTCTTCCCTCGGCGCGTTCTGACGTGGAAGTCCTTAGGAGGTGTAAACAGCTTCCCACCTGAATACCTTCCCCTCCCCCCCTTGGCTAAAAGTCTTGGAACTCCTATCTTTGCTTCATCTTGGGATTTGGCCCCTAGGGCCGTGAAGCTTTTATGCAGGACCCTTTTTACCCTTTCAGATAATAACTTTTTTTTACCCCTTGTACTCTCCTTCTGAGTGGCGTTTTTCCTCGTCCAATCGTTGCCAGATGCCTCCTCCTTCGACTTGATAGTTAAACGACCATACGTAACTGTAGTCCCTCTATTCATACCCCTCAGTCCCCCCTCTTTGCACCTGCCTGCTCACTCACGTGCCTCCCCACAAGCCTCCCTCCGACGAGCTTTTTGCGCCGTGAGTTTCAGCTGGCAAAGCAAAGATCAGCCGCACGATTTGCCTATTTCGCTCCTAGCCTTCCTATTTCCGGAACACAAGCCCTCCCCTCCCCTGACCCTGAACCCCCTACCGTGTTTTTTTTCTCTCTAGGTTTTCCCCCGCCGTCCAGCTGTCTTTGCATTAACATCTTTCTTGGTCCTTTTTCTCTTGTGTTTAACTTTCCCCTGCCCCTCCCTGATTTGGCTCTCGTGAGAACCGATTCCCCATACTCAGCCCCAAGGGCAGGTACACACAGCAGCATTCTCTCATCTTACCACTCTTGTTCCTACTGCAGATCCGTTCTCTCTGCTCTCTGCACCTACTTCCCCATCGAAGATCATCTATCCGTCCTCCGCAAACTCCTGCCCTTCCGTTCCCAAACGTACCTACCCAACTTCATGGGACTTCCCTTACCACTCCCTCTTCCCAGGGCTTCTTATTTCTATTATAGTAGCTGCATTTCTCGTTTCACGCCGAGCGCGTATCTGACGGTTGGTCGTTTTCTGTCCAATTTTTCCCCCCTTCCTTTTCCTCTAAATCCCTCCCTCTCCCCACCCCCGCCCTATTCTTTCCCTTTTTTTCCCGTTCCGATCAGCTGACTATGACCGCCTACCTTCCAGTTTAACTACGTTATCGCTGGTTCTTGAGGTCCCTCTCCGTTTTTGTTTTCCTTGGCTGCGAAGGTATTTTTTCGCGTTATATCGAGATTAGGTTTCCTTTTGATTCCCATCAGATTCTTCTCTTTAAGTCTTTCTGAGTTTTCCTCTCCTTCATAATTTGGTCTCGTTCCTGCTGCGCATTCTATTATTATGATGTGTCGCCTCCCCTCCGTGCTGTCATGTCCCTCTCATCAATTTTTCTTTCTTTACACTCACCGAAAGCGAACAAGTCCCCCCGCCGGACTTTTCTCCTGCACCCCCCCCCGACACGTGCATTTCAGCTTAAAAAGTCTCGACACGCTATCATCAAAAGGCTTGCCGTGGCTGCCCGTTTCTCCCCCCCTGTGTCCTCCGTTTGTCGGTTTAATGGAAATCGCATTTTCCGTCCATCTCAGGTCCCCCCCCCCCCATCGGGCTTCATTCTTATTCTTCTTTTCTTTCGATGTTCAGCTGCGCGCCATACTCTTCCCTTACTCCGTGCTTATTTTTATCCCGTGCTATGCTCCCCCTCGTTTCCCCCCCCTTCCTAATATTCTTCTCTCTCTCCTGCAGCCTGTTCTTCGGTCCCCTCGACCAAACCTAGTGCCACTGTGAGGGTTCTTGGTTAATTTTACCTCAACGCTCAATCTCCCCCTTCCCCCCTAGTATATTAACCCTTAACACCCTTGTCAGTTTCCTTTAGACCTGCCCTCGGCCCAGCACCCGCTGAAACTAGGGTTTCTCCTTTATCACCTTGTCGTGCCTATCTTCCCCTCGACAGTAGAGTTCCGGTCTTTGATCCTCCTTTCCCTTCTGACTTCACGCTGCGTCTCCCCGCGGAACAGTCTTGTTTTGCCGTTTCCTTCTTCTTTAGAGCGTTGTGTTCCTGGGGTTTTCCCCCCTCCCTCACCTTCATTTTCTGTTAAAGGCCCCCCCTCCCTGTTTTCTTTCTCATTCCGCCTTTTTCCCTTCGTTCGCGTTAGGGGTGACCTTTTTTTACCCCCCCCGCCACGACTCTTCCGCTATAGGTTCGTCTTTTCCACCACGTCCCCTACCTTTTTTGCGTGAATGTTTTGCCCGACTCGCGTGTCGCCTTGATTCCCCTCTTCCCGCCAAACTCTTCGCCGCCCCCGTCAGGCGATGAGGTTTGATTGTTCCGCCGCTTCTCCGTCATCCTGTCTAGCCATCTTTCTTCCTCTATTAGGGTTACACTTCGCTCCGATTTCACACCTTTTTCTCCAGCCTTCGACTACGCGCCACCTCGCCTGGCATTTTGCTCTCTGGGTTCTGTGCCACTTCCGCGCTTCTCACGAGTTTCCAACCATCCCCCCTCCTCCCCTTCCCCCGTTTAAGACATAGACTTTTCTTGACCAGTCTTTTTCCGTGATCAAGAGGGGAACACAGTCCGGGAGACTCAGTCTTTAACAAATTAATTGTAGCGAGCCACTTTTTCGGACGTCAGTCGATTCTGAGATTGGTTTTATTCCTCTCCACCAGGGAAAACCTTAGCGGATCATAAGGTCACCAATGCGCCCTGGAAAAACCCCTGGGCACTTATTATCTTAGGGGCCGAGACAAGAATGTTGTTGGAGAGCGATTGTTAGTGTTCATGAGGGCCCCCCCGGTGTGGGGAAAATTTCTGTAAGACCTTATGATTTACTTTGTTCCCATGTTCTTCCCGTCTCGTCCCCTTCCGAATCCTTTGACCATCTTGGCTCCTACAAACCCTCCGGTTCAGCTTTCGTCTTCCCTTGTTTTTTGAATTCCTTCTTTCTCCAGCCCCTTTCTCCCTCAGTCTGATGGAGTCCTTAGGTTCGGTTCGTGAACCCCTTTTCTCAGCGAGACAGTATCCACCGAAGACTTTGATACTGCCACCGGGTAGGAGTCGAACTCTTTGGTCTCGTTTTTTTCTTTTCTCTGTCTCCTTTCACGAATCTCATAAAGCATATTAGACTTTCGCTTAGGCATGACTTCGACTAATTAATAAAAATTTTCCCCCCCCCCCCCCCCCCCCGTAAGAGAGAAGCTTTCACTTTGAAATTCCGTTATGTCTTGACTTATCTATGAGCCTCGTCGAGAGAAGAGAAGAAGGACCCCCCCCATGCATCGAGTTTTTGAGTTTGGGCGTTTTAGCATTTTTTTTAAGTGTTTTTTTTTTTTGATTTTTTTACTCTGCACAAATGGGCCCGGGGGCCACGGGTGTGACCCCGCCGACCCCCTACCGCGTCGGACGTTGATACCTTGGCGTTAGGGGCCACTCTCCCCCTAAGCCCTCTTTACGCTACTGGCCCCATGCTAACCCAATTGACAAATTCTCTCACAAATTCCGCTTTTGCGGGATATCCCATGCTCAACACTCCCTTCATCATCCGGCCCCTTCACCTATTTAGATTAGCCGTTCGCCCCCTTTAACGAATCGGGCCACCTCCTACTACCCTTCGTTTCCCCTCTTCCTTAAACGGCACCCCGCCACCGGTGCGGAGCTGGGTTGCCCCTCGTTCCGTTTTGGGATTTCCGTTTTTTCGTCCCCCACCTTGCACAAGGGAATCGGAATTTTCTTTTTTCGATCCTCGAATTGGACGTTTTAGTTAGTCTTTTGCTTTTCCCATTCTCCCCACTGCCAGTGGCCCCTTCGAAGAGTCCTTTTTATCCCCCCTCCCCCCACTCGTTTAAGCAGAGAATTCCCTGTCCGCAATAAGGGAGTGGCACTTCCCTGCCCAGCTGTCCCCGTTCCCCCCACCGTCAGCCGTCAACGTCGTATTGTGTGCGAGCGTACCCTTTACCTCCCCTCTTCCAAGAGAAAGGCCGCCTCTTTTGCCTGTCATATTTCTTCACAGACTGCTTGCCAGGACAACCCCAGCCCTTTTTTTTTAGTTAGCCACTTGCCCCGGGGTATTCTTTCTCCTTTTTTTCTTTGTTCCGCGCATCTCTTTCGATTTGGGAAAAGTTTGAACCCGTGTTGTCCTTTCTAGTTTTTTCCCCTTCCATCCCCCCTATTGCTAAGTAGGCCCTTTACCCCACTCCTTCCCCTGCGTTTTTTTCCCCAAAAGAGAAATTTCCAGTCAATGGATAATGATATTCCTTTTTACTTCAAACTCTTGGACTAGTTTACGCCCGCTCCCTCCTTCCGTGAACTCGGAGCGGATTCAAACTAACCCCATCGAAGCTCCCGACGCGCAAATCTAAGGATTCGACCTAACCGAGTACTGCCCAATTCTCAATCTTTCCTTGTTAAAGGGGCTTGCGTATTAGTCGCCGCTTTCCTTCACCCCGCCGAGGCGTTATCGAAGGTGTCCTCTTTTTTTTGGACAAGCTTGT
>Ga0179593_1724112_pt1 | contig 10477 bp, 8 predicted proteins | sample CZODoug2_1_08_16_FD_185931 | JGI IMG/M metagenome (GOLD analysis project Ga0179593, IMG submission 185931) | Vadose zone soil fungal communities from Angelo Coast Range Reserve, California, USA - CZODoug2_1_08_16fungal (PacBio error correction) | ecosystem: Environmental > Terrestrial > Soil >... | reverse complement strand
TAATAGGATCCCTCCCGATTTTTTTTGGACTAATTTTTTTTTTATGAAACCGCACACCACTTTCTCCCCGGCCCCTCTCCCTCAGCCAGACAAAAATCCGCTGTCCCACAACTAATATTAAGTTTCTGCACCGTGTTTGCCACCCCCCCCTCACGATGTGTGGAAACATCCTTGCTTGTCCTGCTCACCCTTATGCCATTCCCCCTTCACACTGACTATTTTCCAGTTTCCAGCTTTTCTTCCTTCGCCGTCGATTTAGTTTTTCCTCTTTTTTGCTGGCAGGCTCCGTCTCCTCCCTGAGCTTTTGAGATTCAAAGCTCGCTTTTTTCTTTCCGCCTCAGAGTTTGAACCCGTGAAAACCCAGCAATTTTCACCCGGTGCTGGGCTTTGACTTCACTTCCCCAAACCCCAAAATAACGGGCACGCGGAAGGACGCACCTGAACCCCCCCCCCTGAACCCCGAATTCTAGGAGCATGACGGCAAAGATGAGCCACTTCCAATTCATTCCCCTGTGTTTGGGTTACTGTGCTGTCGAAATTCGTTTTCTAATCACTCTTTTGTCGCTGGCGGATGCTACGTATCGGACCCCCTACACAGATTTGCTCCTTTGAGCGATGAATATTGCAAGCCCCGTACCGATTTTGTGCTCCTAGATCGTTCAGGGGTGGTAGAGCTTCAGCCGCTTGGTTGATGCACCCCCTCTTGAGTTCCACCAAAGTTTTTCTTCCCTAGTGCTGTCTGGCGAAAAGCCCCCAACGGAAGTTAGTTCTCCTGCCTGCGTTACACAATGACTGCTCTCCCCGCCCCCTTTTTTTTCTTAGTTTTCTTAGGAAGTGTCACCACCGGTCCTTAAAGACGTGTTTGGCGCCCCCCCCCATAGTTTTTTTTTTCCTAAGTGCAGTTTTTACGAACTTGTGGTCAAGGGCTGTGAGGATTTAAGAGGTCACAACCCGTCTCCCCTTCTAGCGCGGCTTCAGTTCTGCCGGTCGTTTGACAATCGAGGGTGAGTTAGAGTTGGAACCGGGGCTTTTCTTTCTTTTGGTTCGTCAAAAGAGAGCCTTCCTTTTCAATGCTCTTCTTGGTTTACTTTAGGGACCTCTTCCCCCTCATAAGCCCTCGGTGCCCTTCTTATAAGTCGAGATTTCTGCCCTTCTGGTCAACCCCCCCCCCCCTGTATATCCAAGTGGGGGCCGGCCCTCCGCTAAAACTCGCTTCCCTGGTTTTGCTTTTGGGTGATAGCGGGAGGGTCGTTTTTTTTTTTTTCACCACCGGCGAACTACCAAATGCCCACGCACCTCCTTTTTTATCTGAATCCCTCCACTTACTTTTTTAGGACTGGTCGGTCAATACGATGCAATACGCTGAGCCCCCTTTCCCCTGTTTAAGCGCTTCTTTGTTTCCCCGGTTTTTTAGACAGAACTCACATCCGTCTTACCCCCTGCTTTGCTAGGTCCACCGTTCGTTTCTTGAAATTTCGATATGGCATTTTGTAAAGGCATGCAACTGCTTATTTCTTTTTCCTGCTGTACCTTCCCCTACAGACCCCCCCCTGTCCATCGTAGGGAGCCCGGGCCCCCAATCGGTTGTAAACTCATTTCCTAGCTCCCCCCCCCCTTTAAGTGTTTTTTCATCGACTTCTTTCCCTCGGTATCTGGTTTTCCTTCTTTGAGCCTCCTCTTTGTGTTTGTTGAGGCTCTGGCATCTGCAGTTTTTCGCGCTCCTCGTACGTCTCGGAGAACACTTCTGTGCATTGTGGCATCTCTTTCCGGTTTTACAACGCTCAACTTTTTCCTTTTTTTTGCTCACATCCCCTGATCGTTCTGAGTTTAATCCTTATCCGATACCCCTTGAATCTCGCCGAATTCCTGGAAGTTACAGGTCCCTTAGTATCCTTTTAAAAATTTGACATCTGAGCTGATTCCGGTTGTAGCGATGATGTCAACGAGTCTTTCCTCTACCCTCTTTTTAGGTCTCGGCATCGTACGTTCCCCCCCCCTTTTTTTGGTGGGTATTGAATGAGTCAATTCGGGCTCTTCTTTCGTAGTTGTTTCGCGATTTTCGTTCGTTCCCCCTACCTGATTTTCTCACCACGCACCAGCTCTTTCAGGAGGTTTTTACTCAGGTGACGGCTACGGGCGCTCTTTCATAATGGTTTGTGTTCCCGTTTTTTCTTGCTTCATAAGCCTTTTGCACCTAGCACCTTCGATACCCCTTTCTTCCTAGTTTTTCTTTAAGCAGTTCAAGTAGCGAGCTTGTTTGCCTGCTACTACCCCCGCCCCCCTTCCCCCATCCACCCTAAACCTTGGCCTTTCACTCTTATACGACGCGCGTAACGGTGGCCCTTAGCCTGACGCCCGAATGTGACCGCGAACCTTAACCATATGCCGCTGATCCTTTATTCCTCCCAAAACAGCTTTCCGTGTTTTCACTTCCCTCCGCCGATATCCGTTCCCATTTTTGTTTTCCTACGTACGCACCGAAGCGGCAGACCGGTTTCCCCCGTATTTTCATCTCTGAGCGACCAGCCCGCGGCGTTTCATTTTTGGTTCCTTTTCACGCGTTGCGGTGATTGATCTTCTTCCCGCGATCATTGACTCTCCAACCTTTTGTGAGCATTCGCGGAACATTGCCGGGAGATGTTTAGTGTTTTTTTTTAGGCCAAGAGCGTTCCACGTGGGATTCCTGGTCACATCCTTGTTTCCCTATTACCCCCTTAGGGAATGACAAGTTACGCATGGGTCCGCCTTTTCTACTTCTTTGCGGTCATGGTGTTTGATGCGGTCAATTTACCTTTCCGCTGTCATATTTGCTTTTAATCCCCTTTTGACTTTGCGGGTTTAAGGATCCTAGGTAACCTACTCGTTTTCCCTTCCTCTTTGCTTTTGGTCGACTAGCTATCTCGCCCAACCGAACTCTTACCTCTCTGAGTTCGGACTCACGTGACCGCATTCAAGAAGTTCTAGTTCGGTTATTTTTTTGTTTCATGTTCCTGTGGAGTCCTTTTCCGGATTTTTCCTGATTAAAGGTTTTGATTTGGAACTCGTTGTCCCCCCGGCTATTTTGTGTTTTGCAAACGACGATCGCTCGTGTCGTGCTGGGACTTGCTATATGTCCGTGGTGAAGGTGCTGGCATTGGTCGTTAATTCCTCGCCAGTTTTTCCTACGCCTATACCTTGCCTTACAGGCAATACCGTACCATCCCTCCTTCCTTCCACTCAGGTACAATTCAGGGCGCACCCACTGGTCCTTGTTTGCGTCCCATCTTTCTCACCCGTGAGGTTTCTGGGGGATTTTTTGGCACGCACCTACGATGCGGCCCGTTTCAGACAATCCCCTCTTCTTCGCGGACACGATACTTCACCGCCGGTTCTCGTTTTACACGGGGCGGCCTATTTGTACAACGATTGTCCTTTTTGTCCACATAGGGGGCGTTTCTTTTTTTCTCCTTTTGACCCCCACCCAGTTGGATACTTACTAACTCAAGAATCCTCGCGGGAGATTTAATGGCGCCGGCTTTTTTTTTCCAATTCCTTTTTTTTTCGTAAGCTCCATTGATTTTTCACGGCCGCTTTCTCAACAACCCTTCACAAGTTCGGACCAGTATTTTTTTTGTTTTCGTTTTTTTCTTCACTGACTATTCGGCGACGCTCCCCTTGTCTCACATCTTGCGTTTTCTTTCATGACGTCCTCACACGACAAGTCGCTTTGTCTGGTAAAGGCCTGTTTTTCAAACCTCCCCCAGCAATTTTCTACAGAGCTTTAGCCCGGCGAATACTCCTTACCTTTTTTTTGAGATTAGAATATGGCCCTCGAATTGAAGCAAACTCTTTTAGTCCCCTTTTTTTTCTTTTTGTCCTCCCCCAATTTGAAAGCCCCCGCGTCCCAATGAATGTACTTCATTTTGTTCTAATTTTCCCCCCCCCCTCTGAGCACGTGCTCCATCCGCGAGCGTCGGCTTTTTTTTTTTTTTACATCCCCGTTGGCTTCACCCAAAACGAATCGTGAGTTGGCTCCTCCCTTAATTTTGTCCGAAGGTAAGGTGTGCGACCTTTTCTTTTCAATTTTCTTGCAGTGTCATCCCTGCTTTACGCCCAAGTTCCCCCTGAAGCCTGTGCATGCAAATTTCCCTGCAATGGTTCTTCTTAGATTTTAGTGGGGTTGATATGTTGCACTCCGTTGCAATCGAGAATTTTTCCTATTTTCTTCCCGACCGACTACCCCCGATTACTACTTTCACCCCATTTGCAATCCGCTCTTGGCGTACGAAGTGACCGCTGATTCCCTTAGTTTTTCTGCGGCCTGCGCCGAGTTGTATCTTTTTGTTTTCAATACCGGCATTTTTCTTCGTGATTTTCCCCGGCATACTTTACAATTGCCCACAGAACCCAATTTTTCCTGACTTTTTTTCCCGCAACCTAGCCCCCAAGTATGTCCTCCTTAAAGAAGCGTCGAAGAGTTTTCACACCCTTTTTTCCTTTTTCCTGGTGACAGTTGTAAGAGGCCATTTCCACCCTTCCCCGACTTTTTTTTTTTTCATCGTCAATGAACCCGACATCACTGCTATTCGTATGACATCCCAGTATAGTGCGTTTCCAAACATTAAATTTTTCTCAGCTTTTACCCTGCCACCCCTCTCTTAGGAAACACCCGTATGCGCAACCTGTGCTAGGACCGTGATACTCCGCGGAAACAGAAACAGACTTTCTTTTTTCTAGTTTCTTTTTTCTTTTTCCGTCGCTTGTTTAAGGACCCGTTGTGGTCGGAGAGCGTACTTCTCAACCCTTATGTCAAGCTATGCCGACCGAAGAAGTAGAGTACTGTTCCTAACTCCTTTTGGAACCCCGGTGCTCTTCTGCGCCCAGCGCCAAAGAATTTACGAGCCCTGCAGCATCCACCCCACACCAATTGACCCAGACGTCCTTGATGCACCACTCCCTCTCCATTCACACCCCCCGCTTTTTCTGTGATATTGATTCTTTTTCCCCCTCATCCGAACCAACAGGGTGCGCGCTGGCGCCTGACTTCTTTTTTCTGGTCACACTTACAATTTCAGCCATGCATGTCGAACGCCCATCGCACAGCCCCAGCTTCTTTTGGTATTTGCGATAACTCGAGCTTTGTTAGTAACTTTTTTCGGGTGACACCTCTTGCTTTCCCCCAGGCTGTTTCACGTTGATTCGCTTTTTTTTGTCTCCCCTTTTCTTGCTACAGGAGAGACGCGTCGAAGGGCCGTACCACTTTGCTCTTCCTCTCCCAATGTTTTTTTTTTCTTTTTTTTGTGACAGTTTCCCCCAGGGACCGCTTTTTGAGCGTCATTTTCCCATTTATACTTTTTTGTCAGAGTTTTCAGAATTTCAGCGGTCACATCGCGTGGCGTTCACGTTCGCGACGGTATTGCCCTGTTCGTGCTTCTTTTAGCTTCTCCCGTTTTTTTTCCACGAGTCTGGCTTCCCCGGTGTTAGTGGTTACATTCCCCTGAGTCCTCCCCCCTTGCTTCGATTGAGTTCCGTAACTAGTGACGAAATAAAAACGCCTTGTCTCCCTTTGCGTTTTGCCTTTCTCAGATGTTGAGCCGCCAATTCCCTTCCAAACCGATCCTGAAAGTGGAGCTCGTCCGCCTTTTCAAAAAAGTCGCGGTTCCGCCGGTTGCATTCCATGCCGTTTTTTTGTTTTCTGGCAAATTCTCGATGTGGATTGGTAGCCCTGCGCCAAATAGACTTTCCCATCCCTACTTCCTTCCCCCACCCGCCAGACTTTAGTTTTGTGACTTTCGATCCGACCGCGCGCTCCCTTTTGCGTTGTCCTCGTCGTTGGACCGGTTAGCCTTCCCTCACCCCTTCTCTGTCTGCCTCTGATGGACTCTGTAAGAAGTTTTTTCTTTTTTTTCCACCCTTTTATTTTTTTCCGTAAAGGCCCATGCAATTCTCTTCTTAAGTGAGAAAGATAGGGTCTTTTCTTTCAACCCTTTACATAGTCGGTGAGCCGGGTGTGCTATGACCATTTCGTTTTTAAAATCCGAAAGACTAACTTGTTTTGCAAAAGCTATTGTTTCTGGCCTCTTTATAGACTGTATATATTGGCGCGATTTTTTCCCTCCTGTGGCTCTCCCCTTTCCTCTCCTCCGTTGTTGTTGTTTCGCTTTTGCTTGGCGTCAAATCTGCACTCTAGAAAAGATAGCTTTCAATACGCTCCCAGCGGGAATCACAATGCTGTGCACTGAAAATGTGGATCGTGATGTTGCCAATGTCGTCAACTACGCTGACAGGTGTTATGATTTCAGTCCCCTCTATTTATTTTCCCCCCACTCTCCGGAAGTTTGCCTGTACAGGAAATGAGTGCATGTGTTCCTTTCCCCACTGGCTTACCCGCTTTGTCTACAAGGTTTGTGCTCTTTTATTCCTAACGCCGTCCCTAACTGTTCCCCTTTAGCTCATCAGGGCATCGTATCGTCCCCCCCATTCTGGAGGTGGTAGGATGAGAATTCGGATTGGGGCGTGGCGTTTTCTTTATCTTTTTTGAGCCAAATCGTACCATTTGCCCCGCTATCCCCCATCCCTCCCTCCCCCGGTTTTCCGTTGGACCACCGCGACTTTTCGGTGCGCCTTGACTCTGATCAAGTATTCAATTTTTTCCCTCCCCAGCCAATCAGGCCAAATCTTATACATTTTATACGACTGGTCCCCCCCATTCTACGCCTCAATTTGAAGCATTGAAAGTTAGCGAAAGCTTTTTTGACCCACGATCTCCTCAATTCCCCCCCCCCCCTTTCAAGCACCGGCGTTGATCCCCTCCTGCATAAAGACGATGTCTGCGTTTTTTCCTTAGCGTTCTGACCTCCTCTAATGTTCGCAACTTTCGGAAACACCTTGATTTTCTTCCCCGATTGGCGAAACAGGACGTTCCGGTGTGACTCTTTCTGCATCCCACCTGTCCTATGCACTTCAGTGTGTCGAATTACGACGCCTTTTTCCTTCGCCATTTTGCAGAGGGAATCGTTCTCTCTCCGCTGATTCCGAACAATGATACGTGGGGGGACTCGCACTCTTTTTTCTCCTTTTCTCGGTGACTTTATCGTAACGAGGACCAAGCTATTTTGTCGCAAATACCTTTTTTTGCCAGTTTTTTTCTTTTCCTCGTCGCTCGAAATTGGCCCGGGAGCTGAGCTTTTATGATCTTCTTGTTGCTCGGCACGCCGTGGGATCGGCAGTCTCATCTATTATCCATTCCCCTAGGCTTTTTTTCCTTGTGAATGACAAAGTTACGCAGAGTGGGTCCAGTTCCCCCCCCTTCCCGTGCTTTTGTAATTTTTGAGGCGGCAAGTCTAAGTCCTTCGCCCTTTTGCGCCTGAGATTTTCCTCTTCAAAGTTCTTTTCAGCGGATTAGTAAAAGAGAAGTTCTTCTGCCCCCTCATAAGGCGCGGGTTTACTCGCTAGTAACTTCTCACCCCCCCTGCCTCTATGGAAATGTCAAGTGAAACTCCCTTCCCTTCCGTTTGTGTCCTGATTAGCACGGGGCCTGCATACTTCTTTTCGAAGAGAAGGACGCTCTTTCCGTCAAAGCTTTTTTCCCCGCCCGGAACGGGCCCCCCCGGAAAACTTTTTTTCCGCGTCCGCTTCCTGTCTTGGGCGCAACCTTCCCTATTATAAGTTTGTTAAGGTGCTTTTTGTTGGTTCCCTTCTTTTGCCGCGCTACCCCGCCTACCAGCTGCCGCAGGCATCCCCGTCCCCCCCCCACCTTTACGTCCAACTGTCCCCCCCTCCTCAGGTAAATCAGTGTTTTGGTTCTATGAGGAACCCTCCTCCTCTCTGGCGTTCTGTCGTCTATTGAAAACCCCCCATTCACTCCCTACGATGCCTTACTTTCCGAACCCTCCCCCATTTCTTGACGTAACATGAGAGACACGCGACGGCAGAATTTCCCCTCACGTTCTTCTTTAGTTCTTTTCCACAAGAGCGGTCTTGTGGCCCCCCCCAACTCGCTATTGGAAGTAGTACCACTGGTCCGATACTTTACTACCACCCAGAGTTTCGATTCTTTGCTGGTTCGTTGTAAGAAGTCCCCCCCGTTGTTCCCCGCCTTAAATAACTCGTTATCGCACACGCATTGTTTCCATCTGTCTTTACTCTCCGACCTGTCTTGGTGAAAGACTCAAACGAATCGTTTTTTTTTCAATTTTTCGCCCTGATTGCGAAGGGCGTGTCGGAAATTTCCCCCCCCCCGTCACTCTGGAGTCCATGACTTGCGAAAAAACCCTCAACTAGATTTGATAAGGTTCTTTCTCTCTTTTTCCCCTAAGTTTTTTCTCGTCTAGCGCATCCTGAATCAAATATGGCCAAGTTGCTTTCCTTTTATCAATGCGTTTGCCACGCACAGGGGTGTTTCGGTTTTGACCCCCTCCCCCTCCACCCCGTATTTGAGACAGCCCTTTCCCCGATTTCCGTCCTTCCACTTATTTTCCATCCCCTCCCGGGCTCATTCCATGCTTGTCCGACTTGTTGTCGATTCACCTTTTTCCCAGTTTTTTGTGAACGCTTCAACTGCAATTCCTTTCACCGCGCGCCATTCAAAAATCTATGAGGATTTTTACATTTTTTATGTCCTTGCCAGCGTGCTCCCCCCTTTTTTCGACCGCAACATTCAACGTCTCGGAAGTTCCCCCCTTTTTAATGGTCGGCGGGAACCCATTGCCTCTGTCCTATGTGAGTTCGTCCGAGCGAGTCTTTCGTTCTTTTTTTTTCCCTATCCGCATTAGTAGGCTGTGCCATGCTTTGATTTTCCCCCACCAGACAATCCCTTTGTTGAGTTCCCTCCTTGGGAATCTCCCCCCCAGTATTATCCGCTTATTTTACCGGATTGACCTCTACGTTTTGTTTGGAGGTATTGCCATGCGGCCGCCCTCTTTTCGAACAATCTTTCCCTTTTGCCTCTTCCCCTCCCCTTAACCAATTGCATTAATAGGCATCTTGTGCCCCTCCCCCCCCCCCTCTCCGAGCAAAGAGTGTTCACTACCTTGTAGTTTAGTTTTTAAATGCCACCCCTTTGTGTCTTACCCCCCCCCATTCTTCCCTGAAACGGATGTGGAGACCAGTGCTAATCTTCTGCCCTCCACATTGTCGTCTTGGAATAGTCTTGTCAGCTGTTACCTCTGTTAGTTTCCCTTTTTTCCCTGATTTCTGGGTGTGAGGCTCGCTAGTCGAACCCGGCGCTCCTATTTCGCCTTGCCGAAGCCTATTATGTTTGAAATACCGCGGACCACCCCACCCAGGTGCCTTTATGCCGGCGGCCGGCGACCACCACCTTTTCTCTTCATGCTTTGCCGCCCCCCATGCACCACTAAGCAGTGTTCCCTTTTCCCACCAACTCCCAAATGGCAGTAGTTCTACGGGATTGCGTTTTTTTCTCCCCTTTTCTCTCGCCCCCTTGGTTGCCGCGTGCCGACGATGATCTCTTCAACCTCTCCTCGGCATGTCTGCGCATGAATGACTCCTCCCACAGTACCTCCCCCTCTTATCGCTCCTATCTTCCGCGCGTGTTGTCGTCCGTACGGCGTTGCTTTTTTGACCCCCTCCTACCACACCCCCGGCCGGTTGCGGGGCATCAGCGGGCTGTTCGCTTCTCCTTTCCAAATTTTTTCGCCCTTTCGGATGCCATGCTCTGAGTGTAAAAAATGTTGCGTTGCCCTTTTGTTTCCTCTTTAAGGTAACTTGCGCGTCTCGGCCATCCGTGATGTTTTCTTTTGAAATTGGTCCCTCGTGCTTCGTCCCCCACAGGTATTGCCCGGTCCTCTGGCGGCCGCTTTTCTCCACATCGCTTTTCTTCCCAGGGCGGTGGTCCCCCTGTTTTTTTTTTTAGTGGTCCAAAAGGAGCTTCGCTAATTTCAAGGCTTCCGGATTCCCTCTTCTCCCTCCTTTGTATGCCGGCGGTGGCTTGTTGCAGTTTCGGTCGCCTATGTTCTCCCTCCCAGGGGCTTCTCCCACCACAGTGGAGCGCGCCACACGTAGCCGTCACTTTTAACCCCTTCAGCTTTTGCTTCCCCATTCGCAGTCTGGGCGTGCGAGCGTCCCCCTTTCTCTTTTTTTTACCCCACGGGACCACCTACATCGCAGCCCACTAAAGCCTCCCCTGCATACGCCCGAATTCGTCACCTCCAACGGTCTTTGAGGGTGCCCTTCATTTTTTCCTCATGCGTAACTTGCGTTGTGTAAGCGACGCAGTTTTTTCCTCCTTTAGATACATTCATAGACATGTTCCCTTTCACTGTTTTTTTTATAGGATGTTGCAATATGGTGGAGAATCCACTTCGTCTTCTTTTCCGGCCATTCCCGAGATCTTCAAGTTGTTTCCAGACCTCATGTACCTTATTTACATACTCCCCCCCCCTGTCTTTTTTTTTTTTTTTTACCGGCTTGTGTAAAACACCCCGGATAGAGCCCCAATTTTTCTTCACAGCTGTTCCATCGCTTTTGCCTCGTATCT
>Ga0179593_1694868_pt1 | contig 10477 bp, 12 predicted proteins | sample CZODoug2_1_08_16_FD_185931 | JGI IMG/M metagenome (GOLD analysis project Ga0179593, IMG submission 185931) | Vadose zone soil fungal communities from Angelo Coast Range Reserve, California, USA - CZODoug2_1_08_16fungal (PacBio error correction) | ecosystem: Environmental > Terrestrial > Soil >... | reverse complement strand
CGGCGCCTAGTTCTTTACCGATATATTTTCGGTGGGTCCATTCCACCGTTCGCCGCCTCGGGTTCCCCGTCCCAAGCGCGTTGCTGTGGCCGGCGCTTGTTTTGACGAGCGTCACCCGTAGACTGACTTCTTTTCCCTTCCTCGCGGACCATTTGTCTGGCCCTGCCTCGGCGGCGAGAACATTCCTGTCCCTTTTTTTTTTTTTTTTTTTTTTGTTTTTTTTTTTTTTTTTTTTTTTTTTTCGGACCCCCGGTAAAGGACAAAAAGTACGTTACCTTCCGAATGTTTGAGCTTTCGAAGAAACGCTGTAGCACCCTTCGCATTTGGCCTTTTCCCAACCAGCAGTTTTTCCTCCGACCATCTTGTGGTCCAACACCGTGATTTGCTCACAAGCGGGTATAGAGTTTTCCACTGCATAGTATATTTCTTCCCCGGCTTCCTGTCCTTCCCCCCCAAGATGCCTACATTTGCCGTTTTTTCTATCCAGTTTTGTAGTTGCCGCTATTCTTTCTGTCTGTAGCTGCGATGATCCACCCCAAGGGTGTTTCCCAAGACCCCCTTTTTTGGGCATCGCCTTGCCCACAAGGGCCAATTACTTTGCCCATCTGTTAATGTAGATTTTTTTTTTCCGGCGCCTGCTGTTGGGTGAGGACCTCGATCTCCTGTTCCCTTTAATAAGCGATCCCGTTTCCCCACGTTTCGTTAGTGTAATCGATCCCTTCTCCTTTTGGGAGTTTTAAATTCATCACTGCGTCATTAGGGTTGGTGAGACTGCATTTCGTGGATGAGCAATACACTTAGCTACAGGTATCGGTTCCTCCCCTTTGAGGGCTTTTTTCACTCCCACTTGAGCAGCTGCGTCGCGCCTCGCGGCGGCTGGCGCCACTTGGTTTCCGAAAACGAGGGGCAGCTTTTACTGTTTGCTAGCGCCAAACTTCTCAGCTCGCAATCTCGGCCGAGGGAGTTGATTTTACCTTCAAGTATGTATAATTCTACCGGCGACCCCCTCGGCCGATCTTTTTCTCTCTTTCTCCCTTGTTGTTGAGAGAGATCTTTTCGGTATCGCCAGTAGGCGCAGTCTCCACTTTCCTATTCCAGATTGATGTTTCGCCATCCCAAGAATCTATGCCCATATTTTTCTCTATTTTGGCGCTAAGTGCGCTTCCCACATCTGATCCATTTTTTAACGAACCCTTTCGGGCCAGCCGTCCCTCTCTTCCCTCCCTGCGCCGCCTGCTTAAGAGATGCGCCCCCTCCCAATCCCCTTTCCAGGTTCGTATCGCCTGAGACACCTCGTAAGGCGTGTTTCCTTGCTCGATCCTCTCAGCTTCAAATAGATCTCCCTCCGTGATAGCCCGTGTATCCCAAAAAGACTCTTCGCGCACTCTTCCCCTCCATTTTTTGTCCCTCCGCCCTCCACTCGGCCCATCAATCCCCTCTTTCCGACAACAAGTACTGTTCTCCAGGTGCTCGGCCGTCCGCCAGCGACCAACGTTTTCGGTTTAAGGCCCGTGTTTTTTCCCCCGTCCCCCCCCCCGATAACCATATAGGGTCTTTGTCCTACGTGATGTTTGAGAATCGTCACTACCCGCCCGGACGAATAATCGCGCATGCCGAGCGTTAGAACGCTTCCAGGCCAAATGTCAGCCGTTCCCTTTTTCCCTTTTTGGCCAATTCCCTGGTCCGCCGCCAAAATTGACAGATGGAACGCGTTCTCAGTCGATGTCTTCGCGGTTTGAAATGCCGTTCTTGACAATTGGCCCTAAGGCCGAGTGAGGGTTTTTACAGGCTTAGTAGATTTCTCTCATCCACTTGAGTTGCCCCGCTTTTCCCCTTTTTTTCATTATATGAGGCAAGTTGCGTTCCTCCCCCTTTCTCTGCAATTCGAGTTCTCCTCCAGTCTTTATATGCCGATGTGACATGAGAGCCCAATTTGTTCCGGTGGGTTGAAGCCCCCTTCGGGTCTCCGACCTGAAGCGTTGGGTCCCTTTCATTTAAAACCTCTGGCGGACGCGACGGACCTTGCGTTCCTGACAGCCTTTCTTATATTTTCTAAGCGCATCTTTTCCGGACTCTGGCTCGATACGACCGCTACGACAGTAGGTTTTTTTGCGTCGTCGGCTTTTACGTTGGGTGCCAGGCTTTTATCTCCTTTTGACCGCAGATGAAGTACTTTGTGCCGTACATTCCTTGCGCCGCAACATGTTCCATTTCGGAATGAGCCCCAGCGAATCGTCGGTTTTTTGTGCCTCTCAAGTCCGCGAAGCCCGCGAACTCCCCCTCTTTTCCTACAGTCTTGGAGCGTAGATACATTCCCCAACAATCTGTTACAATCAAGCTCTCGAAAATGGCGGTGCCCAACTGACCGAGAGGGGCAGTCGCTTCGTCCGATTCTTCTTTCCGTTCAACGTGGTGATGTCCTCTTTGCCGCGTTTTTGTTCCCGTCCCCCCCCTTACGTTTTGATCCCCTCTCTCCTGTTTCCCTTATCAGAATGTGGCATCTGTCGACCGCAACCCGGCGGAGTTCTTGATGCCGGAGGCGGTCTGTTCGCTGCGTTTGGCCCCGAGCGTACGGTCGCGTACCCCTCTTTTGTTTCCTTTTTTCTGCCCTGGATGTCTTGATTTGCTCACCTTTCATAAGCCTACGTTTTGTGGATATCGTGCTTGATGCACCACTACAAATCAGGGCGTTCATGAGCGGGTCAAGCGACGCTCGCCACGCCGCTCCTGATTACGGCCCAGACAGCCTGGCCCTCAATCGTCCCCTCTTCCTTTCGCCAGCGAGTGACATTGCCATCCATGGTGAGTTTTCCCCCTCCCTCTGCGTTTGTCGCATTTCAAACGAAACATTCACGAGCGGTTAAATTCCCGGGGATCCCCTTCTACGATCGATTTTTCTCCCCTCCCTTTCCCCTGATCCGACGCTGCCCAAAACTCTTCGTCATTTGCGTTCGATCGCTTTCTCCTCCGGTTTGTGGGGTGATGGAGGTCTAGTTGACTTCCACCCCGGACTGTCTCCGAGTGGCTGTGCTCTCTTCTTTCAGTGACCCCTGTCTTCATATCTCTCTGCTTGTTGCTCTTAACGAATTTGTTCTCCTTCCTTCCCCCTACATGAACACCAGTCCTACGTTACTTTATTTTGTCCGACCGAGTTCCCACCCACGTCCGCGGCTGCCGGTTCTTCGTTCGGATATCTTGCCTCGTCCCTTCGCCCGCCTTCTTCCATACTCCGGTCATTCACCGACGCGTCTCGGGCGTCCCCCAAGAGTTGAAGGAGGCCTGTTCTCCTTTGCAGTTTCTCTTCCCTCTACTCTTTATGGCCGCAATCCGCCCCCCCCCCCCCCCCAACCGACCCCCCCACAAACAAAACCCACACCCACCCAATATATACCACCCCAAACACCACCCCCCCCACTGCGAATTTCCGCACTTGTCCGTATAAGACCCAGAACGTTACTGTCCTCCTCGCTGAGATTATCCTGAAACGCTGTTGGCAGCAGCCTTCGCTCCACCCCCCCATGCCGCCCTTGCCGTTGTATGTAAATAATTTTTGCTGCCCTTTTCAATCCGCCGCCATCCCCTGCATACTGGTGCATTGACTTTTTCCCCCCCCCCCCAACCGCAATTTCCTTGCTGCCCTTTTTCCTGCCTGACTTATAGAGTTGCCCAGCGTTTTTATGCTGTAGAGTCTCGGTGACTCTTTTTCCCCCCCCACCCGGTGTTCATTGGGCATCGCTTAATTTCCCTCGACCTGAAAAATTTTTAAATTCTCCGTTTGCGGTTGGGCCTCTTGTGCGGGAGTATAGATTTTTCCGATGTATTGCGCCCGGTCAAGAGTGGAGCTGCTCAGCTGCCCCCTCAAGAAGTGCGCCCTTTGAGGTTCATTTTTTGCTTCGTTTCTATCAGTCCGAATAGGGTTTTTCTCCTGCCACTTTTATGAGCAACCCCGTCAAGGCCGCCGATTTCCTGCAACCGGTGCGTATTGCATTGCGCGATGCACTTTTACCCGCTGCAGTCGTGGTTCATTGCGCGGGCACTCCCCTCAATTGGTGCGTCCTCCCCTTTTTTTTCGCCCTGATTATGCGATGACTGCCAGTCTCCCCCCATGAACGAGAATAGACCCCCTCTTGGCGAGATGGTCTTTTCCTCAACTCATCTCTGGTTTCCTTGAAGGTTCCAAGCCCCGCGCCCGATATTATTTTTTCCCCTACGTTGTTGTGTTCTCTCTCCCTTACCTGCGCGTATCTGCGCTAGCAGTCCATGTCTCATTTTTCCCTAGACGATTGTCGGACTCCACGACCTGGCCAAGCTTTCCCCGGTGCTCGAGCCCTCTCGTCCGTTAACAATGTCTGGATTCGGGAACACAATTTCGTAGGGCTTTGCAGCGCACTCGCTGTAAGCGCTACACGGGTCTTTCTCCCTGCCACCCCCGACGTACGTCGCCGCCTTTCCTTTCCTTGAAGTGGCCTGTGGATCCTCCTCCCTAACTACGAGCCCTCCCCCCCGATAGGCGCGTGTTCGCTCCCATGACTCTTCCGAGTGCTAATTATTTCACGAAACGTTTCGCCTTCTTCCTCCACTCTTGCGAGATCAGTCGCCCCCAAAGCCTTCGGTCCCAGGGCCCGGCCTTCCCCCCCCCTCTACATTTATCTTTTCGAGAATTGGCTGTAGGCCTCCTCCGGATGCCCCCTAGGGTTGTTGACACCGTTTCTTTTTGCTTTCTAGCTGTAACCTTCCTTCGCTATAAAAATCGTGAAAAGTCCCTAGCAAGTCCCTGATTCCCCTGTGAACTCTTTTTCCTTTTGGCCCAGGACGTCCGAGATTGCCCTACGTGATTTTCTTTCGTGTTGCTCCTTCTATCTCACGATTCTCCAAGTTCGGCTTGACCTTCCCCCCTTGGTTTGTGCCAACGAAGTGTCCTCTGATTGCGTTGCACGTTCTTTTAATGAGTTCCTTCTTGGACGGTAACGTCTACTTTTTCTTTGACTCGCCGGTCCGTGCAATTCCTCCCTTGTTAGCCGCACCTTTTCTGCGGTTTCCCATAAATAGGCCTGAATGGGGATCTCCCTTTCTTCTAAGTGGGTTATTGGCTTCTGTAGAGCTTTTCGCCGTGGCTCAGGATTCCAGGCTTACACTCTGCCGACTGGAAATAGTTTTCTCCTTTTCAATGTCAAGCAAGGACAAGTAATCTGTCTAGCTCTGCGCTTCCTTGGTCCCTCCCCGATTTTTTTTATACTGACGCAAGACGTCACTTATAGATGTATCCCTCTCGTTTCTCCGTCGTTTGGTTGAGTCTCCCTCTCTTTTCCTTTCAAAATCTCAAACCGTTCCTTGTCCAGGCTTGACCATTCCGTGCTCCGCAACCCAATTCGTCCCCTCGGACTTAACGGCTGCGTTTACACTGGGAAGTTTTTCATTATCGAGTTCAGACCGTCATGTATTGGCACCTACTACGAGATTCATCCCCCCCCCCCCCCAACCTTTGTCCCTCCCTCCCCTATCGAATAGGAAATGACAGAGAGTTGGGCCTTCGATAGTCGCGTTCCCTTTCTCTTTCTGTTCGAAAAGGGGGCTTTCCGCATTCCTTTTTGCGTCGTTGGTCCCTTTTGACGATGATTTGCACTCCCTTCGTTCTGCCATCGATCCATTGAATCGACGTTCACGGAGTTTCTCTGACGTTATGGCCGTCGTGACCGTTTTTTGCTCAGTAGACGGCGCGTCACCCGCTTTCTGGTGCGGGTCGCTGCTTGGGAATTTAGTTCATCAATCCTCTTTTTTCCTCCTCCTTGAGAGAGATTTGTCCACAACTTTTCCCAGGGTTTTTCCCACGCAGCATGGACCTTCAGCGCGCCAACCTATTACGGTGACTGGGATACCCTTCCTCTCCCTCTCTCCTCGTTGAACCTTACTGGCTCCCCTTGAGACGAATGCGCTATTATTTGATCCCAAAAAGTTTCTTTCACCCGACGCTTGCCCGGGAGAAAGTTCTTAGATTTCGCTCTCCCGCTCGGACCCCCGCCCTCCCCCCCCTCTCGGGCATGCAAACCCCAACCCCATTTATACTTTTTCTATTTTTGGTGTCCATGACCTGTATAGTTTGCACCCCATCGGAGTGCTTGCGCGTCAATTATCCCTCCCCCTTATGCCTCGTCTTCTTTTTGTTTGCCTCCCTTTGCATAAGAATTGAAAGTAATGCCAATGCTCCTTTACTAAATTCTTCTTTTCAATGACCACGAGCGAGCTTTTTTCACCCCCTTACGCCGCGGCTTCGGTTTTACGCTGTCTGTAGCTTGGTGAGAGCGGCGTGCGCTTCGACAGATATACGTTCGTGTTTATGTTCCATTCAACGTGACGAATGTCGTAGGGCGTCCCGTCAATCTTTTCTTTTAATTTCGTTTCAGTCTGGAACCCTCCCTTTTTCCCCGGAGCGAACAAGTTTCTCCCAACACATCGCGGCAACCTCTTTTCGCGCGAATCGCTGGTTGTTGGCTGCACTGCCCTCTCCGGCTAGTTTCAATCATTGACCCTTCCCTCCTTCCTGTCCTACAAGGGGAATGAAAATCTGCGATTTCTCGCAGCTTCTCCTTATTGAACCCATGTCACCATCTCCGCGACCGTTGGCGGCAATCATGTGATGCACGGGGAGTAATCTTTGCAAATGATCTTTCCCAATCGCATAGTCCAATTTTTTAGGGATTCCAAAACAGGCACGTTTTTTATGACGGTTGCCTTCTCCCTTTCCGTTTTAATCCGTGTTTGATATTAGTTAGAGTCTGTTAGATTTTCCTATGCTCAACCCTTTCCAAAGATCTGGGCATCGTCCTCCACCTACTCCTCGAAAAATTTTTAAAGGACGTTTATTCAGGCTGGGCCCGCAATTATTTTCTTCCCCTCTCTCTTTGATTGCTCCGCTACCGAGTAGCTTCGCTTCCACTTTTTTTCAGAAGTGCTTCCCTCGCGAGTCTTATTCATTTCTTTCTCCGGTAATCCGTCCCCTCTCGGGATTGTTTGACTTTAGGTCGAGTTTTCTTTTGACCTTCCCCTTCGACTTCCTTCCTTCGTTCCTTTTGTCTCTCGCACCCTTGCACGCGATCGCCCATCTCTGCGTCGTCTTTTTCCTGCTTTCCTCGTTGATGGCCTTCTCACTGGCCCGCTTTCGCAGCTTGATGCGGAGGACTGCTATCTCACCTGACTTTTTTTCTCTCTCCAATTTGCGCGCCGGATTTCTGCAACCTAATCTTGCCCCATGCTGTTCCCCATTGACTTTTATACGCTTCTTCTCTGTTCCCTAATTTTGTTGTTGATTTTTCTTTTCTTCGCGCTTTTTTCTCTCCTCTTGTTAAGCCGTTCAACTGCCAGCAGTTTGCGAGGCGTTGCGAATCTCTTTCTCGTCATGCGGTCGTTATTTCTTTGGCTTTAATTAGCAGCTTCTTCGTCAGTTATCCTGACAATTTGCTCCAGTCCCCAAGTTGTTGCAAGCCGTTCCAGCTGAATGCAACCTTCTGATGAGAAGAGATTCCCATGTGTGGCGACTCTCGCCTGCCGCTTTGCGATGAGCCGATCGCTTTTTTGATTTTAAGGAGAATTTTCTCTTTATAAGATACTAGACTCACTACTCTTATTTCCGTAAATGAAAATCTTCGAATTACTCCCCCGGAGCTACCAAACTCTCCTTCTCGCCGGCCCTTTCAACGCACGTTGTCCGCCGTGATGATTTCTCTCCGGTGCAACATCGGAAAGATCGTTTCTCGCCAGTACACAGTACATGTTCCTTACCGTTCCGCCCCTTAAACCTTTTTTGAGACGCGCTGTTTTCCGGGCCACCCTTAGGGTCTTTGACAGCCGTTTTGGCCTCATCTATGCCCTCTAACAGAACCAGAAATCGAATGCACACTTTACCGAATTGGCCCCAACGTCACTCAAATGTTCAGCCGGCTTCTTTTTGGCCTTTTCCCAGACAAATGGCGAGCTGCTTCTTTGGCCGTATCGTGCTGAGTACCCCTGATTCCCCCTTTCGGCGGGACCTGATTTTTTTGACAAGGCTGAACTCCTTGGAGCTTGTGTACAGGTTCATTTCTATGTCGCAAGTAGGATTCTGTCGTTTATTTTGTCCTTATCTTTGACTCCCTTTCTCCTCAATGGGCGCACTTGTGTTCTCCCCCCCTCTGAGCCTACGTCTGTCTCTCCCGCTTGAGGTTCTCTCCCCCACTTTCCTCTTCTCCGTGGGCGATGCTCCTCGACGACCTCTAGCTTCCGCTTAAAAACTTTCTCTCCGGGGGAAGCCCCTCCTTTCTTCTCCCTCAACGTGGATCCAACTATGAGATCATCGCGCCTGGAAACTCGTTTTTTTTGGGTTGTCCCGCCTCTAAGATTTTACAGCTGCCCCAGACGCGCTTCTCCTACGTTGGTGGGTGATTCTCTCTTTTTTTTTTTCCTTTTACCCCCCAACCTTCCTGAGCTCCTCTCGTAATTTTGCCAATTCGTCCTTGTCCCCAACCATTTGTCAAGCTTTCCCTTGACCCAACAGTGACTGTCTGCTCATTATTCTGGCCTTTCCCTTTCCTTGAGCTCCATGCCACGTCCGTGGATGGATTCCACACCCGCGAAAAATGTCTTCCCCCAACCCCACTGGAGAGCACGAATAATGGAGTGACCGAGAGTTGTGTCCTTTTCGTGCCCCCTCAGCTTCTTTTTTCTTTTTTGATTTACGCAAGCATTAGCAGCTTTGTTGAGCTTTGTAGCTCCCTCTGCCTTCTCATCGGATCCATTTGACTTGTCATCTTCTCCTTTCCGGCTTCTCTGTTGGGCAGGCGTTCGGCCCCTCCGTCGCGGTGTTGTTTCCGCGCTAGGTTTCGGTACCCCGATATTTTGGAGGCTTCTCCTTGGGCCTGTGAGTTTGATGCATTCAATCTCTCTCCCTTTCCCTGTTGTTGTTGAGTTAGCCTCCACAACTACCAATACCAAATTCCATTGCCCCTGTCTCCTCCCCCCCAGAGCGGCGCGACAGTAGATTCGCCCCCTCCCTCGACACTGATTGTCTCCGGCCTGGCCAGGTTATCCCCGGCAGAGACCCGCTCCGCCGCTTTGCACGCACCGATGATCTCGCATAACGAACGATTCGTATCAAACGTTTCAAACACTTTCGGCTCCCCCCCCCCTCGTTCGATGCAAATGACGAAGTCTGCTTTCGCGCGACGATCGAGAGCAAACCCTTCTCTTTTCCTTTGCCGCCCCTTCTCCTTTGCTTCACTTTGGTACAATGGTTCTCTATGTCTGTTGCCACGCCCCTTCCCCTTCTGCACCGTTCGCGTGGCTTGTTAAACGTCGCAGAACTTGGCTGTAGCATTCCCTGCCTTTTTGGCGGCTTTCTTCAATGGTGCAACAAAGTTTTCGATACTGCAACCCCCTATCGCTTCTTTTCACCCAAATTCGCAGCGCGGTCTTAATTCGCGTACAGCGTCTGTAGTGCGTCTTTATATCCTCGTCTTTTCCTTCCGAGCTAGTAGATCTTGGCTGTCCCCCACTTTGACGCTTGGTCCTCGGGCGTCCCCTTCACCTGGAATCCTGTCATGAGCTTCATGTTCTGTTCCCCGAAGCGGCTCCCCTAGACTCCCTTATTTCTCTCCATCCCCTCGTCTTCACTCCCTCGGCGGCCGTTTTAACTCGCGGCGGTTCGACAACCAGGGTGCTTCCATTGCCATAGAACCCCGGGGTTTATCCTTTCCCCAAACCTTTTCCTCCCTTTCCTCCCCCTTCTTCGAGAGAAACGCTCGTTTCCTCCTCATAGCCTTCCAGTCGATCCCTTCCCCAATTTTTCCCCTCCCCAGTTGCTTTCCGCCGACTCTGGCGGAACCTTTCCCTTCACCATCGGTTTGCCTCGAAGTAGTTCCCTTGCCAATTCTATTTTTCGGCGGCTCCCCAGGGAACGGAATTGAATGCTCTGAACCTGTCCTGCCTTTTTTTCTTTGGGACAGTTTGTTTTATTAGTTCTGTAGATTGTCGGCTTCACATCCACACGGCCTTTCTCAAATCCCCCTCTATTGTGGGCGCAACCTTCCCATTTCGAGACTTTCAGCACACGGTTGAGGTCTTTTCGTGGCCATTCGACTACTGTGGGGCTTCGGCCTTTTTCCTCTTCTCGCCGGAAAGATGGAGCCGCTCCAGCGGTTCCCACCCTTTTCGGTGTGAACTGCGCTCGATTTCTTTCCGGGGTAACTGCTAGGCCGCCCGGAATTGAGAAAGGACACTTCTTCCCCGTATTCTGTAGGCTACCGGGGCGGTTCAGTTGATTTTCCCCACTTAGCGCTGCAGTTGCGCGGCGCTCGTTTTTCTTTTGCCGACGCCCCCCATGTGCCCGAAAGCTGGCGTTTCCTCTGTTGTAATTGCCGCTCCTCGCGCAAAACTGCCGCTTTTGGTTGCGGTCGCCTGACCACTTTTTTTTTTGTCCCTTCCTCGCGGATTTGAAGGACTCTGCCCG
>Ga0179593_1675412_pt1 | contig 10477 bp, 22 predicted proteins | sample CZODoug2_1_08_16_FD_185931 | JGI IMG/M metagenome (GOLD analysis project Ga0179593, IMG submission 185931) | Vadose zone soil fungal communities from Angelo Coast Range Reserve, California, USA - CZODoug2_1_08_16fungal (PacBio error correction) | ecosystem: Environmental > Terrestrial > Soil >... | reverse complement strand
TTTTTTTTTTTAGAGTCCCCTGGATAGATTCCATTTCTGGCTACTGTGGTGTCTTAACCCTCTCTTTTTTGGTGCCTTGCGACTCTTTTTTTCTGTCTCAAATTGGTTTACTCTGCGTAATCTACCTGACACAGACCCCCCAACAATTGAGTGCGACTTCATTTTTTCCCCGACCACTGCTCCTTTCCTTCTTAGAAATGCCTCGGTCACCCAACTTTTCGACCTTTTTTTTTTTTTTTTGGCATTACTTCTTAAACACGCGTTTTTTTTGGTGCCTTTTTTGTTCCTGTACCCCTTTGCAAAACTCGCTCCCTTTTTCTCGCACCCCTCCCTTCGAATCCTCCGTCTCAATGCTCTTCCCGAGCTGCCCCCTCCCCCTTTTTCGAAGACTTCCCCCCTCAAACAACTCAGCCACGAGTTGTCCCCTTTTTTTGCAGCTCTCCCTTTGTGATTTGTGAATTTTTCCAACCCCCCTTTTCTGCATCCTGCAAGGTAAACCGCTTTTTTTTTTTGCCAGGAGCGGTCACCTATTTGCTCGGCTACTCGGTTCCCCCCGCCAGTCCTTTCCACTATTCTCCATCCCTAATTGCCGGCGTAGGTCAAACCGAGGATTAGGTACCCTTTACTCCCCCCTGTTCAGTCCCCGGGTTGACTCGTCCTTTTCTCCCCTTTTTCGCTCCATTTTCCCCCCATGCGTCGTACCCACCCCAGTTTCCTTTCCCCCTCCTGTACCCGCCAAATTTCGTGCAGGAGTTGCTTATGTGCCTTTTTTTTTAGCTCCTTCCTCCCCCCGTGCACAGCTTCGTTGTGGTTCCCCCCCCCTTTGATTGAGCATTTGATATAGCTTCTCCTATTTCCAATCCCTTTTTTTTAACCCCCCGAGCCCCCCCCCCCTCCCCTTTGACTTCCCCTCTCTCCGTCGTTTTTCTTCTATTCCTGGGCTGTTTCCCTCCCCCCCCCCAGGCGCGCCGCCCCTGATCCATACACTTGCTTTTTTCTTTCTTCTCGCGGCTTCTTTGAAGGGGCCCCTCAATTGAACTTCTCAGCAAACCCTTCCCGTTGGAGAGACCCACTTGCTTCTTTTCCTCCCCGGAGCCGGCCGTTTTTGGTCCCCCGGCATCAAGTCCCCCGAGCATTGAATTTGAAAACAAGGGCACTTTCCAGAATTTTTTTTCCTTTTTTGCAAACCCCGGCAACCTGCCCTCTCTCCCGGTTCGCCATCCTTGCAGGCCGCTAACGTTTTTTCAGCCGCATTGTTTTTTTGGAATGTTTAATAAAAGTCCTGACCCTTTTTTCCTGCTTGACCCCCCCCCATCTTGACATTCCCACCGACGTGTAGATGAACCACGATTCCTTTTGACCCTGCGGCCGCCCCCCGTATTTCCCACCTTTTTTTTAACATTGTCCCTTTCATTTTTTTCGCAAAAAAGTCATCTCCTTCCCTCCTTTTTTTTTTTTTATGGAGAGATAATCTTTTTTGAACCTGGTTTCCCAGTCTGGCGCGGTTCTATGGTTTTCTTTTTGGAGGGCTCCATCCCCGTTTTTTTCCTTTTCATCTACCCACCCGGGGGAATTTCTGCTTCTTTTTTAGGTTCTCCTGCTTACATTACGTTCACCTTTGCACCCCTTCCTCTGGGCCGCAATGGCTCTGCGAGTTTCCCTGCCGTACCCGTTTTCCGTGCTATTGCCCCATTGGTTTTTGCTTTTTTTTTCCTTTTTCTCTTTATACAAGTTTCCCCCCTGTAACATTGGTTTTTTTTCCTTTTAAACAACGACAAGCTCCCCCCTTTGTCTCTGTATTCAGACTTTTCGGTCCCTACAATTTTTTGAACCTACTGGATTTCCCCCTCTTTTTTTTTTTAGTTGTGTTCAACCCCCCAATTTCCCCAACCCAATGCTCCAGGTCTTGCCATTCCCTAACGCTCGCAATTATTTTTTTAAATTTAACTGATCCCCTTGCTTTTTGCTTTTTTATGGTGAAGCAACGTTCCCCTTTCATGGTGTTTTCCTTTCCCCCTTCCCCTTTTGCTCCACATGGGATTGTGTTCTCGGCTTTCCCTACTGGATGGGTTCGCCATGGCAGGTTTGCTCTCCCCAATGCTATTCCCTTTGTTTAACAACCCCCGGCGGTTTTGTTGTTCTTTTTTTTCCTCAGGATTTCTTTTCTTCGGCGCACCCACCTCCGTATGGATTAATTTTTTGTTTTCGGGTTCTTTTTTGGATTCCTCCGCCTGGTTCTCCTTTTCTGTCATTCCCTTTCGCTTTCTTTTTTTTTGGTTTTTTTTTTCTCCTTTTCTTAGGTGGAATTCTAATCCACTGCTTCGGAAGTTTGACCCCTTCCCGTCCCCCGACTTCCCTGGCTGGCACTTTCCTGGTCTGGCGGGTTTGCAACCTGTCCTTCATCGGAATCGCCACTATGCTTCGGCCCTAATTGGGCGTCCTTTTTTTTTTGCGGTTTTCCATGGCTTTTTTGCAGCGTGTGGTGGTTTTTGGCAAATCCACCCCATCCGTCTAAGCTGTTGAGAGATTTTCTTCTTTTTTTTTTCTGTTGTGGACTGCTAACTCCCGCTACTCGTTCTTTGCTTTTTGTTTCTTTTTTTTTTTTTTTTCCGGCAAACTTTCTTGGATTCCCCCACATTTTTGCTCCCCTTACCTTGACGGGTTTTTTCGTTTCCCTGCGCGTGTCGGCGCGTGACTTTTTTAATTTTCCCTGGAACACCCCCCAAACCCCAACGGGGTTTCAATTTTTTTTTTCAACTTTTTCCACCGGCGATGCTTTTTTGCTTTTTTTCGCTTTTCTCCCTGTTCGACGGCTGATTCTAGTGTCTTTTTTTTTTGACTTCCTCCCTTTTGGTTTTTCGGTTTTTACCGCTATTATTAAAATTTTTTTCTTGTTTTTTCTCTGTCGATTTTTTCCTTTTTTTCTTTTTGTAGTCCCTGTAAAAACGTTCCTATTATACTCCCCCCCTTTTATCTAGTATTTGTTAATAATCCTTTTTTTTTGTTTGTTGAGAACCTTCGTTCTTCATTCATGTTCTACTTCTCCTGTGGTGTCTGTAATTTTTCCCTTGCTGTTTGACTCGTCCCCTCTCGGCCAAATGTTTAGTGCTTACTTAATTCCCCCCCTCCCCCCCCAAAAAACTGAGTGCGGGGACCCCCCTTCCTTCAGACAAATACCCTTAGCTCGTCTCTCCCCTTAGAAATTCCTCCTCCCCTGCCCTTTGACCTTTTTCCTTTCCTTTCCCCCTGTGTTTGTGGTTGGCGCCCTTCTGAAACCCTCCTTTTTCCGCCGCGAATCCTTTTTTGACCCCTTCACTACTTTAGGAGGTCCCCTTCCAGCCCCCTTTTGTTTTTGAACTTTCCTCCATCCCAAACCCATCCCCGCTCGTTAGCTTTTTTTTTTCCCTTCTCCCCCCGCTAGTTTTTTCGGACTGATTCTTTCTTTCCTTGTTGCCAAACCCCCCCACCCCACCTGCCGCATCCAACCCCCATTGGTCCCCTTTTCCCCCCAAATGCCGCCTTCTCGGCAATCCTCTTGACGATTGCAATCGCTTTCCCGTCCTGCACAAAAACACAAGCCAGTCTCCCCGAGTCGGTTGAATTTTCCTCTGATTTTCCCCTCCCCCGCCTTTCCCCTCTTTTTTTTACCTCACGGACGTAAAATTTCTTTAATGGAACCCCGTTTCTTTCGGACCCCTAGAATTAATTTGACCCCATCCCCCTACCTTGTCCCTAGCCAGTGCAATTTCGTTCAGGCGCGTATTTGGTATTCCCTTCTATTTTCATTTCCCCCCTTTTTTGACCCGCGTTCCGGTGGAAACCCAAAGAATTTGACTTTTAGCCGTTCTCCCTTCCCGATATTTTTCAAATGAACCCCTTTTTCCTTTACTCCACCAATTAAAATTGGTGACATCCCGAGGGTTGTAACGTCCCCCCCGTCGTTTATCTGTGCACCCATAGCTACCCAGCTCTCTTACCTTCTTACCTGCGAGCGTGATTATCCCCTGCTTTTCTTCTCCTTGGGAAAACGCCCACCCCCGAATTTTCGCAGCCCCCCCTTCTTTGTTCCCATTCCTTCTCCGCCCCCACCCCACGGCGAGAAATCCTTATCCCTTGCGCCCTTTCGTGCGTCATCATGCACCCTTGCAAGTTCCCCCAATGCCACTTTCCCCCCCCCTAACGCAAGGTCCCCCACGTGCCAACACCTTTCCCTCTCTCTTTCCGATCGTGTTGACATCCCCTTTTTGCTTGCGGCCTACCTTTCTTTTAATTCCATTGTTATATACCATTAGGAGGCTTTTTTTTCCGCTACCCCAGTTTTTCCGCAAACTTCCCCCCCTTTTAGGAGGAAACACCCCCCCCCTTTACCGCTTTTTTTTTTCTCCGCCCCCTTCCCCCCTCCTTGCCATTCGGGTTTTTACTTTTCAAAGAAAGACATCTTTCTTTTCCTCTCGTTTTGTTTTTTTGATGTCTCTTCTTCTTTTTCTCCAACGTTTTTTTGCTGTTTTCCTTGGCTGGATGAACGGGGCGGAATCTTTCTCCACTTTGTGAGAGATTTTTTCTATGCAGCTTGCTTTTTTTCTCACACGTCGGTGGGAATTGTTGCTTTGTGGTTTTTCGATTCATCGGCCCGCTCCTCTAAACTTTGACCTTACCCCGAGTGTCCGTCCCTTGCCTCTCTTTTGTATGTCCCCCCCTGTATCTTCCCTTTCGTCGATGGCATTTTTTGTGGCTTTTCGTTCTTTATCAACATTTTTTCCGGTTTCCCTTTTTCACCATTTTTGCTGATGCATAATATCCCCTGTTCTGTTTTGCCTTTTCCCCTTTCTCTCCTTCTGGCTCCGCTGTTGAAAAACCATTCTTTTTGCTTTTCTGAGTATAAAGTTATTTTTTAATACTTGCCAAGGGACGCCGGGATCCCCCCCTTTCCCCCCGACGCCCCTATAGGATTACATTTAATTGAGTCCTGCTCTTATGGTGGCTGGTTTCCCTTTTTTCCCCTCCATTTTTGCTCGACTACCTCTTTTTAGTTTTTTCCCACTTGTTCTTAGGCCTTTGTTCATTTACTTCGAATGCCAGGCCTTCTCCCTCCCCCCGACAAATTCAACTTGGTTGTTTTACCCGGCGGGTCTTTTTTATGGGTCATTAGATATTTTTAATTCCTTATTCACCCCCCCGGCCTTTTTGGTAGGGGGCGTCCCTGTACCTGTTTTTCTTTTTTCTCTATTGGTAATTTTCAGTTTCGCTTTTCTGGTTCCCTCTTTCCGTTTTTTTCTGCTTCGGTCGGTTCATTCCCTTTTCAATTTCCCCCGGTCGTTGACCCTCTGCTTGCTTTCAACAGCTGTCCTTCTGTTTTTTCTTCTTGCTTTTGTTTTGTTTTCAATCCTCCGAATCGTCATTGCTTAATCCTTTCGTCCTTTCAAGCGTACATGGGCTGTTTTTTTATGATGCCCTTGTTTTGTTGGTGTTTGGTCCCCCACAACCCTCCGAAAGTCCACCCTTCTTTCCTTGAGAGCATTTCTCCGCTACCTTTTTTTTTTTTTCATGGCTTACGCTACCTCGTTTGATGTTTTTTCTGGAGTCTTTTTGCCACCTCTGGCTTTCCGGGAGCCTTCTTTGGTTTACGGTATTTCCCCGGTCGTTTGCCGCCTTTCTTCGGCGAGTTTTTGCTCCCGACCCCCCCCCCCAAAACCACCAGCTGTTTTAAGAGTAAAATTCTACAGTTTTCTCTTTGCAGTTTTTCAGGTTCGACGATCTTCCCTTCTGTCTGAAGGTTTTTTTTTTCTCCCCCCCTTTTGGTCTGTTTCTTGTCATCCCCCCCCCTTTTTCCGAGAGGAGGTTTTTTTTCTTCCCCTTGCGGCTAAATTTCCCAGTTCCCCCCACGGACTTCCCTGGAAATTTCCTCCTATCTTTCCCTTTTTATCTGCTCAGTTTTTGTTGTTTGCCCCCTCCTCCTTTCTAAGATCATGTGTAATTCTACTGTTTTTTATGTACAACCATTTTTTCCCTTACCGCCCAACCCTGCTCAGAGGCGGCCAAGTTTTTTTTTCCCCACCAGACACAAAACATTCTCGAAAGATTCCCGTTCCCCTCCCTCTTTCGAAACCTCTACCACCTCCTCAGGCAACTCATCGCCTTTAGTTCCTCATCCCCCCTCGGTTGTTGGTTTTTTTTCCGGAGTTCCCACTGTTTCCAAACTCGCCGCCTTCTGCCCTTCCCGTAACGCCGTATTTTACTTCCAGGCCCACCTGTTGCGTTAAGCTCCCCCCTCCCCCCCCCCCCCAGGCAACGATTATCCTTTATTACAGCTCTAGTTCTTTCTTAGACCTCTCCTGTCTCTTTTTTTTCTTCGGATTTTGATACACCACTGCTGCAACTCCACCCCCCCCCCTCCCCCCCCCCCCGCTTCACCATGAACTCCCCCTTACCCCTCAATCTTTTGATTCCGTCTCTGTTAGAGGGAAAACTGTTTTCCAGCCACTCGGTCATTCGCAGCTTTTCCTAGCCTTTTTTTTTTCCCCCTCCCATAGGATTATTCCTTCTCCTTTGACTTTCCTCCACCTTTTTTTTTCCCCGACTGGACGACAGGCCTGTCAATCAGTGCTTCCCCGCTCCCGATTGCGCATCCCTTCCCCTGGCAATTAGTCTTCTAAGGCGCTTTGCGTCTTTTGTGGTCCTCGTAGAGCCGCAACCCCCACTGTACCACCGCTCCTTTTTCCCCCACATGATTGAGCCTTTCATTCTCGCCTCCATCCTTCTGAAAAATAAGCCCTCCTTTCACCATGTTTGACCCCGAGAGTAACTCCCCACCGGTATTTCCTTTCGTTGCGTCCCCCCACCCTCCCAGGCGCCGTCAATGATTCACCCCCCCCCTAAAACTGAGCGTTCCTACCGTCGGCTTTGCCTTTTTATGCAGACGGGGCCCCCCAACTCCTTTGCCTCTCGCAAAACGTCGGTTCCCATTTGAGCAACCCCCTTGCCGAGCCACCCTCCTTAGTCCCCTTCGTTGGCTTTACGTTCCCCAGGCAACCGTGTTTTCAACCGGACCACCACTTGGCAACCTTCTCCCCAACTCCAGGGCACGTTTTTTTCTCCCCCCCCCATGGCCATTCTTTAACGGGAAAGATTTTTGCCCTCCGTTCTCCACATCACCTTCCTTCCTTTGGCCCCTATAATCGTGTCATCACACTTTTTTCCCGCAAGTTAGAGGCTTCTCCTTTTGATCGCTACCTTTCCCCAACTTTCCCCCGACTGTGATGCCCCCTCTTTGCTCCGATTTTCGCCCCCACTATCCCAACTCCTTCAACATGCACCCAGAGCTCCCCAAAGACAAAAGTATCTCCTCTTTACCCCCTTTTTGCTCTTTTTTTCTTGTGAAAGGCGTCCCTTTCCTTGCTTTGTTCTGTTAATTTTTTACTCTGGGGTGGGATGTCTTACGCTCTCCCGGGATGCAGGCGGTTTTTCTTCTCACACGATTTTTGGTTCCTTTTTTTGTCATTGTTTTTTTTTGGGAGCGATTATCCTCCGTTTCCCCCTTTCTTTATAAACCACCTTTGCTTCCCACGCATTAATGTTTCCGGCAGCCCCCACGGGGAGACGTTTTTTTCTTTTGCCCTGAGATCCCGTTAAGGTCTGATGGCCCCTGTTTTTTTTTTTTGTCATGCGTTTCTTTACTCCCTTTGCCTTGTTTCCTCTTTTGTCCCCCCCCCTCCGTTTGCATGATAATTACACGTAGCTTCCCAACCTGGCGGGCTCGGTCCTTTCTCCCCCGGTTTTTTTGTTTATCTGCATCATTTTCGGTTGACCCCCCTACTTTTTGATGCGTGACTCTTTTTTTTCCCCGAATTCCCTTCAAACCGGGCCGCCCTTTTGATAATTAATTCCTCTCGCAGATTACGTTTGGTAATTCTCCATTACTGGGCGTTCTCTGGTAAGCTTTTTTGCTGCGTACACCCGGGACATGGTGGCTTTTAACCTTCCTCGGTGAAGCATTATGTGTGGCCGTTCTATTTTAATGCGCGTTTTGAATTGAAGTTGAGCCGATTCCCATCAAAATTTTTTTTTTTTCCATCAGTTTCCCCCCCCCGGCGGTGTCCTTTTTTATTTTTCGGGCCCCAATTGATTCTAGAGTTCTTCTCCCCCCCATAAGCGCCTAAGACCTTTTGGTCTTATTAGTCCCCACTTTCCCTTGTTTATCCGTTCTGTTTTTTTCACTAGTAGCTGTCGCTTTTCCCTTGTTTTTCACGGAGTCCCCTTCCGGTGAATCTTCCCCCTTGAACGGCGTGGTCACTCCCCCGCCATTAACCGCTGCGAATATGGCAGTGGGCTGGGGTTTGTCCATTTTTTTGCAACCCGATGCGCTTCGTTCCCATGGTGGCCGTCTTGTCCTTTTGGGTTCCCAGGCGAGTGGTTCACCATCTTTTTTCCTTTTTGTGAGTTTGTTTTTTTTTTTCAAAAAATAACCAACTCTTAAGAACCAAGAACCTGTTTCCGTTTTGGTCATTTTCTATGCGCACGTTTTTCGAGCTGGGACTGCTACCCTTTCTTCTTTTATGTTTGTTGATTTGGTTCTTTTCTTCCGCAAAACCTTTTATGGGTCTCGAACCGCATTTTAGGTTTCCTCTTTTCCGACGTGTTGCTAGGGTTGCGACGTTGTCCCCGTCCCCTTCTCTTCCAACCCAACAAAACCACCTTTTTTGTTAATTATCCATTCTTCCTTTCATATTTTTTCTCTTTGGGCATTCTTTGCCGAAGACTTTTTATAGTGTGGTTGGTTTTTTCCTCGTTTCGACACTTTCTCCCCTTTTTTTTTGGGTTTCGGTAGATTAAGCTTTCCAACCTTTTTCTGCGGTCGTTTCTCTTTTCTTTTCTTTTAGAAAACGACACACAGTCTCATTAATCCACCTGAACCTTTCTCTTCCTTCTCTATCTTCAATTTTTTTTGGTGAGAGGAGATCCGCTACCCTGACTGCTACTGTGGTCATTTTTTTATCCCTCCCTGATTGTCCACCTCTGACGTAATATCTTTTTTTATCAACCGCCCCAGCCCCCCCCCAACCGAGTGAACCCTCTTCATCCCCCCCCCCACTACACTAGATTTTGTCTTCTCCCAAACGCTCCCTAAGGACAAATCATTCGCCTTTCAGTCATCCTCCCTGTTGTTGTGGTTTGCCGGGGGCGACCCCTTCCTTCCCCCCCCACTCGCAACGCATGTTTTCCGGCACGACCTAGTCCTTTTTTTTACCCCCTTTCCGCGTACCTATACCGTTTAGATTCTTCCAGACCTTTTTTTCTGAAAGCTCCCCCCTCCACAAACCAATTTTCCCAGCATTTCTCTTTTCATTAGCAACCCCTGCTTTTCCTTAGTCTCTCACAAGATTTTTCTTCTTTTCTATTTTTTGCCAACCACACCCCACCGCCTTGCCCCCTCCCTCCAACCATTTAAACCCACCGCTGTCATGACCGAAGGTAGCGGCAAGCATATTGAATCTTCTTTCTTGTCCCATTGACCTTTGCCCCCCCCCCTGTTCAAACCCCAGCACCTCCCGGCTAACTTTCGCAGCGTTTACCTGATCTTCTTCCCACAATCCTTTGATCGAGGAAATTCCCGACGAAAGTGTTTCAGACCCCACGTTGAGGGACGGCCCTTCCCCCCGAGACAGCGGATTTTCCTGGTCCCCCCTGTCAGAGAAAAAGGGTCTACTCAGCCGAACGCCTATTCCGGGGTTAGACGTTTCCTTTTTTTATCTTTTCTCCGAACACTCAGTGCCCCTTGGCGGATCCTGGTGGAAAACCCCCCTTTTTATTGAGCCTTTGGATATAGCGCGCCCCTTAGTGATTGCTAATGTATTCCCCCCCCTTTCCGAGAAAACTTGAATCCCATTTCCTCACCCCCTCTTTGAGTACCCCCCTCCACCACCTTCTTTTTCTTTTGCCCACCTAGCTTTCCAAAGCGAGTCCTTTTTACCTGATTTCCCCCCGATTCAACCGAAGTGCTTTAGTCTTCCCCCTTCGGCTGCCTTGCCCCCTCTTCGTTTTTGAAACCCCCCCCCCTTTGACCTAAATTGGCCCATCGCAATCCCCAACTTCTTTTTCTTTTGAACCCAGCGAACGAGAACTTCTCTCCTTTTGGCTTCCGGTATGATCCCTTGGAACCCCATGTTTTTTTTTTTTTTTGTTTTTTTTTTTGCAAAATTGTTCCCACACAAGGGCAACTGATACGCAACGGTTTCACAAAACCCAGGACATCTCGTAACGGTTATCTTCCCTGTGTTCCCCCCCTGCTACCCCTTTTTACTGACCTTGGAGGTGCCATAAATTCAATCATCTTACGAAGTAGAGCTCTTCCGTACTTCCCGCCCATGTTCCACCCCACCTCTGATTTCTCTGAAACCTTTCCTTCCCTTTGACCCTAGCTCTCCGTTCCCCCCCCTGATCCCAATCAGCATTCCTCTCCGGGGTCACGTTCAAAGAACTA